>Ga0129299_1003181_pt1 | contig 10778 bp, 14 predicted proteins | sample ConPoolayeCmetaG_FD_94477 | JGI IMG/M metagenome (GOLD analysis project Ga0129299, IMG submission 94477) | Hot spring microbial mat communities from California, USA to study Microbial Dark Matter (Phase II) - Cone Pool mat layer C metaG ... | reverse complement strand
TGGCCCGCGCAGAATCCTGGTGGTCAACCATGATGTTGCGCTGGATCGACGTGCCGCCGTCGAAGGTAACCTTCTCCTTCTTCATCAACTGCGGCATCCCGTAGAACTCCTGGATGTTGGTGGACAGGTCCGTCCACTTGCCTTCTCCAAGGTTCTTGAGGGCTGCCGTCAGCAGATCATTCATCTGACTCGGACTCAGTGGCATACGTCACCTCACTGTCGCCCGTAAATCTCGCGCCATTTTCGCTCCAGGGCCGACAGGGCCGCCTCGTCACCGGACTGGATGGTCCGGCGATCCGCTCGGCCGTTCGGTCGAACGGTGAACTGCCCAAGCTCGTTCCTGGCGCGCCTGGCACCGGATTCGGACGCTTTCTTTTCGACTACCTCGCTGAACTCGGCCGCCACCGCCCGACGCACGAGCGATTCCAGCGGCGGCGGCTTCCCGGAGCCCGCATACGCGTCGTGCAGCGCCTTCACGGTCCGCGCCACGCGCATGCGGTTTGCGTATTGCTCCGACTGCGGATCGAGATCGTCCGTGCTGCCGGAGCCGAGCAGGTCCGCGTACTCGTCGCCGAGCGCGCGGATGCTCTCATCGAACTTCGCCACGGTACGCTGCGCAACCGTCTGCGCCGCCAGCCCGTGGACCTGCTGAATGGCGGCTTCCATCGCGCGGATGCGGTTGCTGATGGCCTTGTACGCATTGACAAGACCCTCGTCGTACACGCTCGGGTCAAGCTCCGGGATATCCTCGACCGGATTGCCGGCGGGCGTGTCGTCTGACTGCCTGGTTTCGGCCGGGGCGGGCTCGTTCTTGCCGGTCTGCGACCTGCGCGACAGCAGCCTGTCGGCGAGCACGAGCGCGGCCTTCAGTGCGTCCGGCTTGCCCAGCTTGCGAGCCTCTTCGGCCGTCAATCCGTAATCGGAGACGCGCCTCAGGAGGTCCCCATCGAGGGCTTCGGGCTCCGTTGGCTCGGCCGCTGCCGCCTTTTCATCGCCGCCCATGTCGTCGTCGGTCGGCCAAGCGTCATGCTCGGGATCGACGATCTGGCTCAGAGCGTCAACGAGCGATTCCTTCGGAGCCGCATCAGGCTCCGTCGCTGAAGCTGCGGCCTGAACAGCCGCCACCTCGTTGCCTTTATTTTCAACCTTCTCAGCGACTTCCTCGGGCATCTTGCACCCATCTCTCTTTTCCATGGCGCTGTCGGTCAAGCCCCATGTGCTTACACAGCCGATGGTAATGTCTGGGCGAATCGACTTTCAAGCGCCCTTCTGAGTCGAAGTCGCCACCGAGACCGGCACGTTTCAGGTCGGCGACGGCTTCCGGTATCTGCTCCGGCAGCATGACCCCCAGCGATTCCGAGTAGAACGGCCAGATTTTGCGGTCGCAGCGGTGCCCCCACTCCGCCGCCCAGTCGCGCTCGGACGGCCCGCCGCACTGCGGGCACTTCGTCCGCCTGCCGGACTGGCTCATCGGCCGAAACTCCTCCGTCCGACTTCCGCACGACGCGCAGGTGTAGCAGTAAATCGGCATCGTCACACCCCGCCGGCGTTCTCTGCCTCAGACTGCTGCGACCTGGCACCGAGCAGGCTTTGCGCGATTGCGTACTGAGCGCCGCGCTGCGACCTGTCAGACCTGTTGACGCGCGTGTACGTCCGGTTCGATACCGGCGGCTTCGGGAGCGCTTCAGGCTCATCGGCCGTTTCCATCATCGGGTCGGCCTCCACGAAAAGATCGCGCAGCTCGTCGATGTTCGTGTCGCGTGCAAGCTGGTCGATGAGCGCGTCCACGTTGAGAGACTTGCCCTGCTGCTGAAGCAGCGGCATGTACGGAGCAAGGAACTGCATGATCTGCATGACGCTGGCGATGCGGGTCTGCGGCGTCTGATGCTGCATGGAGTACGGTTCGACCTCGAAGTCGAAGCTCTCGTAGTCGAACGCGGCCTTTTCCTGGGGTCCGAGCCGCACGGTGGCGTACGCGTCCGCCACTCCCGGAACCCGCTTTTCTACGTAATCCACCCGGTCCCTGTCAGTCCACAGCCAGTAAGCGATGTCCTTGCACGCCAGCGTAACGGCCGAGTACACGGTATCGCTCATGTCCATGATGCGGCGCGACGCGCTGGCACTGAGAAGCTGGTCCTGTCCGAGCGTCGGACTCTGATTTCCGAGCCCGGCCAGCAGGTCGAGGTTCCCGCCGAAATAGCTGAACAGGTCCTTGATCAGCAGCGCGAACGCCAGCGAAGGCTGGTCGATCCCTCCGAAGCTATACTGCTGGACGGCCTGCGGGTTGACCATCTTGATTACTTCGCCGTCCACGGCCTCGATGATCCGCTCGGCGTCGTCCTTGGCCGCCGCCTGAACACCGAGAATCGTTTTCTGCCTGCGGGCCTGGTCCTCCAGCTTGGAAAACAGGGCGTTGCCAAGGTCGTGCAGGTCGATGATCTCGGACACCGGCGGTCGTGGGATCGGATTTCCGGGCACGCTGTCGAACGCGATGCGGTGGTACGGACCGTGCGGAATCGGGAAGTCGTCCACGCGTAGCACCTGGAGCTTGTCGCCGATGCGGCCTAGCAGCGTGACAACCTTGCCCTCGTACGGCAAGTACAGGTCCAGCAGGCTGCAAGTGTCGTACAGCCGATCCTCGCCGGACAGGGCTCCGCTCGTCAGCGTGATGATGCGGTCGTCTCCGCCCGGCAACCTGGCTTCGTCCTCATCAGCCTGAGCCTCGCGCCTGGCGCGGCTGAACAGCGGATGCGACCGAACGTCCTCAACCGTCATGCGGTAGATGTTCCCGCGGAACTGCTGCGCCTCCCAGGACTGCGCCCCCATGTCCTGAACCCAGTCGTCGAAATCCACCGGATCGGCGTACGGCTCACCGTAGTAGTGGCCCTGCCGGTTCGGACGAAGCGACATGCAGCGGCCGATCTTGAGGATGCCCAGCGGCGACAGCATGGCGTCGCGCAGCCAGTCTCGCAGCGATACGCTCAGCCCCATTCTGGCAAAGGACTTGCGCAGCACGAGTTCAAGCGTGTACGCAATGGGCTTGGCCGCACGCAGGGTCGTTTTCACCTTGACGGCCGGGTTGCGAGCCACAAGCTGGCGAACCCAGGTCGTGACCGCCAGCGAGATTAGGTTCATCGGGACGCGGGCCCGAACGTTGTGGTCGCCGTAATGCGCCCCAACGTACTGTTCGATGGCCGTGCGGCGTCTCAGTCGAAACGGCTCCAGCCGGTCGTAGCTGTATTCAAGTGCCCGCTGGAGGCGGTCAATGTTGTCCAGTGCATCAGCCATTCCCGATTGCCTTCATGGCGCTTTCCAGCACAGCCGCTACGAGCCGAGAAAACATCGTCGCGACCATCCCGGCTGTCGCCCACATCAGACGACCATGCACCTTCATCGCCTGTTCAACATTCGCCATGCGCCACAACAGCGAGTGCTCGGTCTCTCCGTTCCCAAATATGGCCCGATCCAGCCGCTCCAGCCTGTCAGCGCATTCGGCGAGAGGCTTGCGATTTTCCATTGCGGCGTTCTGATCTTTCCCTGCCTGACTTGGCGACACCGACGACCCTCGCACTGAAGTTCCAGATACCTTTGCCGAGAATATAAGGGAGCGGCAGGGCGAGAAGCAACCATGGCGCGACAGATTGGAACCTCAGCGTCCACGTGTCGTAGTTATTGACGCTCTGATCGACGCGCGAGACCCTGGCCTTGATGTCGCCGATGCGGTTATCGACGCGCTGCACGTCGGACGCCAGCGCCGCAACGGCCTCGCGAAGCGGCTCTATTTCGGTGCGAGCCTGACAACCGCACAGGGTGACCGCCAGCAGAAGGAATCGCAGCCTACTCATCGGCCGGTCTCGTCGTCGGCGTGCGGCTGATCTCGACCGGGCCGAGCGGCGTCGGCACCGTTGCCGTCACCGCCGGCGAGGCGTACGGCGCGATTGCCCTGACGACCTGTCCGAGGTCGCCGATCATCTGGGTCAATGCCTTGACCTGTTCGGTGTAAGCCTGAATCTGTTCGACGTTCGCTCGCCGCACGTCCGAGGCGTTGTTGCGGATGGTCAGGCGTTCGACGCGGTATGTGCCGTTGGTCGGTTCGACTTCTAGGCCGACCACCTCAACATCATTGTCCTTCGAGTCGAAGAACTCGGCGGGTCCGTAACGGAAGCGGGTGTGCGGGTTGGCCGGGTACGAGCACCCCATCGCTGCGAAAACAACCAGAACGGCGATACATCTCATGCGCGGCTCCTGGCAGGAAAGGCCGCCGGTCTCTCCCGGCTTGTCACGCCACACGCGCGGTCTCACGAGTCGGTGCCCGTGTCCGCTGTCCGGCAGGTGTCGCCACGGCTGTAGCATCAGCCGCCAATGGCCGTTTTGTTGGTAACGGGGGCCAGACGCGGCCCTCGCCGCTGAAGCTCAGCAGTAAGCCATGAACAACGCGTGGCGTGGCGCTACACGGTACACCACGCCGCCACGAAGCCAAGCACCACGAAGCTCAGGATGTACAGGCCGATCGCAATCGTATGCGCCAGCCTGTGCTCTGCGCGAGTCATCCTTCGCTCCCCATCATCACATACTGGAACACGCCAGTAAGGTTCCACCAAAACTCAAGGAAGAACGCCAACATTACGGTCTCCTTGCTGGATGCTACTCGCCACCGTCATCATCGTCAGATTCTTCGAACATTTCAACGGTGTACCACCGAATCCTCGCACCGGCCTTGTCCATGTCGGCGGCCGTGTATTCCGCGCCGCGCGGGGGGGCGCCATCGAACTCGATCGCACCGACCGCTCGGCACTTTGACGCGAGCCAGAGCGGCAAGTTGCCGACCACGGTGCGGCCGGCCACAAGTTGTTCGTCGGCCTCTGCGTAGACCGGGATTCCGTCCGCCGGCAGCAAAATCTCGCTGCCGTCGTCCGAGAGCAATCCGCCCCACTGGCTTGCCACCCACTCGGCCGCGCCCCGGTGGCGCGTCACCACCATGTCCACCTGGTCAGCAGTCATCTTGATCTCCTTGCGGCTCACGGCCGCACCACGATTACAAGCTCCTGATAGCGCGTCGCCAGCGGCGCGCCTTGAAGCGTCACTTGCGTTGGCCAGTACTGGTACTCCCCGCCCAGCATCCGCACGCGGTAGGTGCCCGGCACCGGCGGCACCTGAAATCTCACCAGCCCGAGCGAGCGGCTGTCGCCACGCAGTGGCATGTGTTGACGCGGAAACGTCGTCGTGCGAACCAGAACCTCGGGCCCGCTCGGGTAGTTCGAACGCTGGTAGTACCATGAGGTCGGGAACGGCGTGTACTGCCAGATTGTCGGCGGCCAGCCCGTCCACGGGTTCGCGTACGGGCCGCCCGACGGGCCGCAGTCGAGCGAGAGTTGAACGCCGTCGAAGCTGACGTTCGCCTGTTCAGCCTGCACGACCACCCAGACGTACGCACCGGGCTTCGACTTCGGCACCGAGACACACGTTTCCCACAGGCTCGGGCTGTCGATCTGGTACTGTGTGCCGTTGTTCGGCACGACGTACGTCAAGTGCACCTGGCCCGAGGCCGCGGCGGCCAGCAGCAGACAGGCGAGACATGCGAGCAGTTTCTTCATCGTTCGATCTCCAAAAGACACCCAGCCCCGGTGCCGCAACGCGCGGCTGAGGGTGGATTTTCGCGGAGAGCTTGGCCCCTCCCGGGGCTTGGGTGTTGGCTCATTGTGATGCCCCCCACGGCAGCATCGCCACGCACGACGGCGAAATCCATAGTACCTCGGTGCGCGGGACGTGACGGATTCCAGCCCCCTTACCGCACATCTTCGTTCCTCGGTTGTGGTTGCTGCCGGAACACGCTGTTCGGACCTCGATCCGTGGCCAGTCCAATCGGTCATAAAGAGACGTGCGATATCCGGACACGACCGCTTTGCCCTTTAGCTGTAGAAGGGTGTCGATCAATGCGGAGTGTTGAGCATCGGTGAACTCGTGGCGATAAACCTGACGTTCTCCAGGCACTCTGGTTGATGGGGAATACGGTGGATCGATATAGAATACCGTATCCGGACTGTCCCAGTATCGGATGACCTCCAGCGCGTCACGGCAATCAAGCTGCACGCGAGTCAGGCGATCGTGCCACACTTGGAGCACTCTGAGTCTGGATCTCCAAAAGCTTGACGTACTGGCCATGCCGCGGGCCGACCCGAACACTCGTCCCCATTCTCCTGGTCGTTCAGCCAACCCAGCTAGAGACTGGTTGAATGCGACCACCGCCGCCCACGCTCGGTCGAGCGGCGTGGCGTCAGGGTCTCGCAGCGTCCGCAGTGCTCGAACGAACTCGGCACGGCTGTACGGCGTGAAGGTCAGCCGGTGCGCAAGCTGTTCGAACTCATGCTTGTCCTGAAGCGCCCGGAACACGCCGACGATGTCTTCGTCGAGATCATTCAGAACCTCGACCGGATACGGCCGAGGCAGATGCCAGAACACGGACGCCGCGCCGCAGAACGGCTCGACGTAGACCTGCCCGCGCGGCAGGAGTGGAACGAGCCGGCGGGCCAGGTGGCCCTTGCCGCCGTAGTACCGGAACGGTGCCATGATGCGGCTCGGCTTCGGGAACGCCTCAACGAAGTCGCGCCAGGTCGGAAGTGGCGAGTCCGCCTCGCGCTCATCAGCAGCAGATTGTGTGCATTTCCACATCGTGGAGCCCGTGTATAAGCGGCCCTGCGGATTTGCACCGCAGACGCCAGCCCGATGCTGGCAGTACCGGCGCGAGAACTTCTCGGCCGCAAAGGCCGCGCCGGGAAAGGAGGGGGAACCCGACGCGGCTGCCCACGTCCATGCGGACGTTCGTGTTATATCACGCGCGCGGCGTGCCTGTCAACGATATTCCTCGGATTGCGCCACGTTTTCGCTCCAGCCTGCGCCACGCCAGCGAACCGGCGGGCGGATTCTGGTCGCGGTCGGCCGTCTGCATCAGGCCGCCAGTCTCGAACTGCCTCCGCACCCAGTTGGCCAGCGCGTCGGCGATTACGCGGTCGCCGTGGTTGTCGCGCGCCCCAGACATATCCGGAGTGCTTTCGCTGCGGCTGTGCGTCACGCTTCCCGACCGGCTGTATACGTAGTCCCGACACTCGCGCAGCGCCATGAGGGAGCGGTTCACGAACGCCCCGGAGGCGAGGTCTTTCCGGTACGCGCCAAGCAGGTCGCGTTTCGTGTCGCGCGTGCTGAACCACCCCTGCTGGCCGAGCGTGCGACAGAACACGTTGACGTACCCGGCCGCAGCCACCTCCTGAGCGAAAATCGTGCCCGGCCCATTCGCTTCCCAGATCAGGATCGGATTGCCGCCCAGCCAGCGGCACAGCCCAACACACTTCGCCGCCCACTTGTGCGGCAGCGACGTGGACGAAACCATCTCGGCGATTTTCTCGCCCGTTTTCAGGCTCACCACGCTCGCTACGCTGTTGCTGCTTCCTCGCGACGCCACCGCACTGCCAGCCGCGACATCCACGCCGACAACCAGGTCGTCCAGGCGGCCAGAATCGTGCGGCCCCACCGGATAGAACCACAGCGACAGGTCCCCCACAGGACCGTCATTGAACAGCCAGCGATTCTCACTCAGAACCAGGTCGCCGTGCGCCAGCGGATCGCGAGCCGTCTCAACGCACAGCCGATCAACGACCGCACCCTCGAAGAACTCGAAGTCCGACGCCGAGTAGTCGATGTCAAGCTCCTGCGGAACCTCGCGCGGGTGAGCCGCCTCATCAACCCGCCGGTCGTAATACGGGCTCCGCACAAGCCCATCCTGGCCGACATACAGCCCCCGCCTCTGAACCGGATGCAGCGTCCACGGCAGCGTCAGCACGCGAATCGACGTGTTCCGCATGTCGAAGAACGCGTTGCCCGTACCCTTCGGCGTCGAGTTGAAAATCCGACAGTTCGTCGCGTTCCCCGTCGCACTCAACACCTCGTACCCGTTCTCAACGGCCGCAAACTCATCGAGCAGTATCGCCGTACGCCGCCCACCACGCCCCAGGTCGCTGTTCGTCGATTCGCCGTCAATCATCGAGCCGTTGTCCAAGTTCTTCATGTGCAGGACGTTGCGCTCGACACGCCGCGGACGCAGCCAGTTCGGCTGCAACCGCAAAACCGCATCAAGCTTCTGCATCAGCGAATCCATGTCCCCAGTCTTGTCAACGTAATCCTCCTTCCGACTCGCCAGCAGGAAGCTCTGCCACGGCCGAAAGTGCCAGTACCACTCCATCGCCATCAGACACAGCCACGACGCACCCTGGTCACGCGACTTCTCAATCAGCAGGCTGCGACCATCACGAATCGACTCCACCAGCAGCATCAACGCCACGTCCTGGAACGGATACGTCACAAACGGCACCAGCGGCGCATCCGGCAACCGCGGATCGTACGTCCACCCAAAAACATTCAGGTAAAACAGCGGGTCCCGAGAACACGCCATGTACAACTGCCGCCGAAACAGACCGCTCCGCCGCCCAGCCGAAATACACTCCATCCGAAACCGCGCATTCCCAACAGCATCCTTCGGAACGCGACGATAATACGGCAACTCCCCAAGAATCCTCTCCCGCTCCCCATGAACCCACCGCCACGCCGACCGAACCCAGCCAGGCTCACGAACACTCTGCCCAACCGCCCGCTCCAGCAGCATCATTCAGACTCCAAACCACGCATATCCTCGCTACGCTCAACCCCGTGCCGCCCCAGAAACCGCTCCAGCACAATCAACGCCTCCCCATCATCAACAACACCACCTCCAATCGCATTCTCTCGCCCACGAGCCGCTAAATCCAATACCTTCAACCACAACGCCTTCTCAACCGCCTTGTCACTCCGCAATAACTCCAACAGATTCCACGCCAACGCAAACGGAGCTTCATCCTCCTTCATCGCCCGACCTTTATTCGCCAACGCCCACAACGCCGCATGGTAAACATCCTCCAGCCGATACCGCCAAAACCCCTTCTGCCCCGTCTCACTGTCGATCTCACGCACGCGACCACGCTCACCAACCGGCTTGATACCACCACGAAATACCCGCTTGCGAACCTCCGGCTCAACAACAGAATCACCCCCACCAACAGGCACATCACGCCAACTGCCATCGCCAGGACGTATCTCCATGCCACAATCATACCACACCAACAAACTAAAGCGCAACACTGTTGCGCGCAGCGCAAGCCTAACACCGGACAACCAAAGCGCAACAGTGTTGCGCGCAGCGCAAGCCTAACACGGCAAGCGACAGACATGGCGGAGGGGGCTAGCACTGATTCGCGGACGCCGGGCGGAGGCGGGGTGTGGGCAAGATTCTAGCGCTGCATTGGGCGACGTGCTGCGGGTGGGGTGGGGCGAGCGAATGCGGGCGGCGTGTCGGGCTGGGCCGAGCGGCTGGGCGTGCTGGCCCTCGGCGTCCAGGCCCTGCGTGGCGGTCGGCGTGCTGGGCCGAGCGGCTTGGCGAGCGTGTCGGCGTGCTGGGCCGGTCGGCGGGGCGGTCTGGGCGTGGCGGTCGGCTGGGCTGGTCATCATCCGGGCGCGGCCGACGGCTCGGCGCGGCGGAGCAGCGGGCTGGGCTCGGCGGTCGGCGCGGCCGAGCGTGCCGAGCTTGGCGGCGCGGCGGGGCGGGCTTGTCTGGCATGGTGGGCCGAGGTGCTCGGCGGCGGCGCGGGCGGCGTGACCCTCGGCGTGGCGGTCGGCGGGGCGGCCGAGCGGGTCGGCGTGCCGGTCGGGCCGAGCGGCTGGCCGACGTGGCCGAGCGGCTCGGCGTGGCGGGCTGGGCTTGGCCCTCGGCGGCGTTGGCCAGCGTGGGCGGTGGCTGGGCCGAGCGGCCCGGCGTGGGCTGGGCCGAGCGGCTCGGCGGGGCAGTCGGCGCGGGCTGGGCTGGCCGACGTGGCCGGCGGCTGGGCGAGCGGGTCGGCGGGCTTGGGCGTGGCGCGGTGGTTCTGGGCGTTCTGGCCGGCGTGGCCCTCGGCGTGCTGGTCGGCGCGGGTCGGGCTGGGCCGAGGCAGACGGCGTGCCGGTGCCCAGCATTGCGAGGCGCTGCCCCCCGGTCCCGATCCTCGGCGCGTGCGGTGCGGCGTGCGGTGCATGCTGCCGGTGCTGGTCGCCGACGTTAGATCCTACGCGTGCGCGCAAATCCATTGCCACAACGCACTTATTCCTTCCGTTATATTTCCGCTTGACATCCGGCCCGTCCCGTGTTATGATTCTTTTAGAAGGAGGACGCCATGTACGATGGTTTGGTTGCTCATGACTGCTTCGCGATCCATTCGGTGGCTGGATCGCATGGCGGCCGAAAGCGCGCGGGCCGGTGAGCCCGGGCGCTTCCTCAGAATGCATCTAACGCGGCTGGGGCGGCTTCGCCTCCGCCGGCGGAAGCAGGAGGAAGCATAAATGCGGCGAGAGGTCAGACTGTCCGGTTCCGAGTTGATAAATAGAATGGATCCCCACTTCTTCGGGGAGTTCCACCTGATACTTGAGTGCCCGGGAATGCCGGACAGGGCAGCGTTTGACGCGGCATCGGCTGCCGGGGACGACGAAGCTTACGATCGTCTCCGGGAACAGGCCCGCAAGGCCGTTGCGGCCGTCGATTGGGTCGTTTCGTGGCCCGAGTGCGTCATCAATCCGCGATTCGACGATGACGCCAACTACGGATGGGTGCAGAGGGCTTAGAATGCGCGATTTCTGGCGAATCATCGGCGGGCCCGAGCGGCCGCGGCGCGGCCAAGTTCTGGACGTTTGGCCGCGCGTGCTCCTCAGACGCAAGCACCACGAGG
>Ga0129299_1003180_pt1 | contig 10779 bp, 11 predicted proteins | sample ConPoolayeCmetaG_FD_94477 | JGI IMG/M metagenome (GOLD analysis project Ga0129299, IMG submission 94477) | Hot spring microbial mat communities from California, USA to study Microbial Dark Matter (Phase II) - Cone Pool mat layer C metaG ... | reverse complement strand
GTAATAATACGTCAAAGATACAACCATTGATTAAAAAACTATTTGACGAAACAGAATATATACAAGGATTTACAAGTTCAGTGGACCCAATATTTTGCGAAGATGGTTCATATCTAGAACATGTAAAATTGGACAGGGTTTCAAAAAGTATAGAAGGACTTAAAAGGTTAAAAGAGATTCAAAAACAAGGAAAAGTAAAAGATGTTGTAGCAGAAATAACAGTTATGAAAAATAATTTAAAATATTTATATGATCTAGTTAAACTTTTAACAGATGAAGGAATTAGTAGTGATATTACATTTATTGATATTGCGAAAAATAATTACTATGATTTTTCAAATATTACAGATCCAAATCTTTTAGTAACAAAAGAAGAAGCAAAAAGTATAATGGATAAATTAATAAATAGCGATTTAAATATTCATATGAAAGACGTCCTGTTACCAATGATTTATGAAATTCTGCCCTCAGAAATGAATTGCGAGTTAGAAAAAGGAGTTCATAATATAGCAATTGATGCGGATGGAACATTGAGATTATGTTTAAGAATAAAAGGAGTAATTACTCCAACAATTAGAGCTGATGATTTTATTGATGATAGAGGCAATGTTACTGAATATACAAGATCTGCAATAACCGAAGATAAGAAAAGATATTGTCAGCTTTGTAACCATACCTGTTTATTAATGAGTAAAATAATAGATAATAAAGAATCTTCTGCTGCTGATTTAGTTCATTTAGACAGAAGACTAGGAGTGCAATATGCCTGAACAAGAACAACAACAGTTTGACCCACAAGTAATTACAAATGCATTACAATTCTGGAAGAAAGTTTATGACGAAAAAGAAGTCGTAATAAAATTCATTAAGAAATCTGGAGTTAAAAGAACAATGAGATGTACTCTAGATTTCAATAAAATTCCTATTCCAGATAGACCAAAAACTGTTAATATTGAAAAGATATTAAAACTAATTCAAAAAAATGGTATAATTCATGTTTACGATTTAGATAAGAAAGGATGGAGATCTGTCCCATTCAACGAAGTTGAATATTTAGATACGAAAAGAAATAGATATTATATCAAAGGGAAGAAAGAAAAATGACAATCCTACAAGAGCTTTTAGATCAAATTAAGGGAAGTGATCTTATTGAAAAACTAAAAACTATTTGTGATCAAATCTATAAAGAAGAAAGTCAGAAAATTATAAATGCATCAGTTCTACCAAAAGGGCCAAATATCTTTTTATCACTTGAAGTCCCAGGCAGAACTCAAAATGAAATTGCATTTCTAACATTAGAACGAGAAATGGATTCAACATTTATAGTTGTTCTTTATGTAGTTAATAAACTAGATTTTATTAAAAAGAAACCAGAAGAGATTTCTCTTAAGAAGACAAAAGTGTGGGAAGTAAAAGAAGATAAACCTGAAAAAATTCTAGCTGTTTACGCTAGACAGTACAACTTTCTAAGAGGGAATTGATGAATCAAGAAAAAGTAGTAAAACCTTTTATTTCTGTAAATGAAATAAGAATTAATAATGAGTTTGCAGTTTCATTAATTAGTAGTTATTCTTATGAAAATGGTTTGAGTGAAATATATAAGGAAGCAGATAAATCAGAGGCTCACATTTTGAAAAGAACTTTAAGAACTACAGAATATTTTTCTAAATTAAACAAAATCTTCTTAAACACATCAAATATATTACCGTCGAATTGTAGATATGCTGAAAAATTATCTAGCGGTCACTTATTTATTATTGAGGAGCCTCCGTGTTTGAGAACAATTACAACTACAGAAATTATTTTAGACGAGTATGAAAAAGCTTTAGAAAATAAAAAAATAACGAAGGAGGAATTCCCCAGAACATTTTTAAATCAGAAACCATATAGGTTTACTGTTGCTGTTCCATATTTAATCTTTATTTTATATATTGTAGATTTAAAAGTTGTATGCGGTCAAGTATTTGCTAGAGTTTCAAGATTGAGTGGTTTAAACGAGTATTTATTAAAAGTACCATTTAATAATATCTCAAACGACCAATATATATGTTTTGGTGATGATAAAAATATAAAGAGTCAATCTATTAATAAAGCTGTAGAACATGCAATAAGTATATTTTGGGGGGCTCCATTTAATTCAGATTATACTTATAATAGAGCTGCTTATAGAACGCAAAGAATTCCAATTGTTTCAAATTATTTTGAATGGCATTCTGTATCTCAAAAAGAACCAATGTTTATTTATGATATTCCCTGGATAAAACATAATTTAAATCTTTTTGAGCAAATTGAAAAATTTAAAGAACATATAAAATTATCTGGAACCGCTAGTGGTTTATCATTTAAAGAGTTAGAAGATATATTTACAAAACCAGTTCCAACGGGGAAGACTGTATCTCCATATGAAGGATCAAAGTTAAAACGTGAACTAATATATGATATTTCCCAAGGAATTTATATAAAGCATAATAATAATGACCTATTTATCCATGTTGGAGATAGTTTTAAAGATAATAAAAATAAGGAACTTTTTATAAATTCATTTATTGGTTTTAATGCTGCTGACAATATTAGATATATTGAAATAATTAGAAATGATAATAAAAAATATTTATTTAAGTTTACTTCCAAGGTTGCCAATTATTTATATAATCAAATTGAAAAAGAACGATTTAAAACGCAGATAACTCTAAAAAATAAAGTTGTAATTAAACCAAATGATATTGTTAAGATAAAAACTAACTATGGTTGTTATAAATTTGGAAAAATTCAGTTTATAAGAAATTCAAGAAACTACGGACACCAAGTAAAAATAGGAAACAATTTTTACATTGCTGAAAATTTAGATGCTGAACTAGTTAACATATCAGAACCTGAATATTTAGGTAAAAAATTAGATACAAAAACTAAATATCTTTTAACTAGAGCAAATGATAATATTCCGTTGTTTCATGCAAGCTTATGTAAATACGATGGTATAGATGTAAACTTATCTGGAAATTTGTATTATACATTTAAATACTTAGATGAATATTTTACGGGAAATTATAATATACCAGAAGATTCAGATCAGAAAATAAAGTTATATTCCCCAGAAGAATATTTTGTTTCTCCATACCCATATTATAGGGTCAATAGAAAGATTTATATGTTAAAGGAAGGAAGTAAATATCCTAAAGATGTTATATTTTTTACAAAAGATGGTACTGCAATCGAAAAGAATTATAGAAGTTACCCCCTCACTGAAGAGGAAGTAAAAAAATTTATTTTAACTGACGATGAGTTTAAATGTCAATCTTATGACTTAGATTTATCTTTTAAAATAGAAGATAAAGTTATTGCAGTAGATTGGTCTAATCCATTAGAAATGTTAATGGTAAAAACAATAATAGGATTTAAATTAGATTCTGATACAAAAAAAGTATATTTTGTTATGGTTGATAAAAATGGTAAGGTAAGTGAAATTGAATATTTTGATTTTGCATTATCAAATATTAATGTTGGTAAAGTTAGAAAAATAACAAATGAATTTGGTGGGATAAAAGCTGGAAGTAAAATTATTAGTCAGGATTCAAAAATACTTGGATTTCCAAAGAAGGATGCAAATATAATAATTGGATTTTTGACAGATACTGGAACTTCAGAACCATTAGTTCTTTGCTCAAATTGTTTGACATTATGGTTCAGCGACTTGCAAAAATTCAAAATCATTAATTATAAGGCAAAAGGTTGGGATAAAGTAAATCATGCTCCAATAAATTTATCAAAAATAAAGTATCAACCAGGAGATTTTATTCAAGGTGTAAATGTTAGAATTGATGGAGGATGGTATATTTTGGCAAATGAAGAAAAGAAATTGTCTTTAACTCCTTCCGAATATTTACTTAATTATTCAAAAACATATAAATTAAATAGACAATTTACAATGAGTACATTATTAGATATTATTCCAAACCCAAGACTAACTCCATTACAAATAGAAGAAATGGGTTATGTAAGAGCATACCCAAATTGTCATGGAGGTTTTACAAAGTGTAACTTATCTAAATTTTTAGTACCAAACGATCCAAGGAGCATAATAAATGTTTAATGTTTATTTACACGACGGTATAAAGCCATTACCAGAAGATGATATCTGTTATATTATAGCAAAAAATGGAATTTATTTAAAGAAGAAACTTGGGATTATAGATAGTATAGCTCCAGTTAAAGAAATTTCAATCTTACAGACTATTCAGCCATCTGCAAAAATGAATATTCCTAAGATTCCAGCTATTGAGTTTGCAAGGATATATGAATTTTTTAAGGCTGTATATAATAAATATCATTCAGAAGCAATAGTATTGTTGTTCTTTAATGAAAAAACAAGAAAATATAAAATTATAGCTCCACATCAAAAAGTATCCGCAGCAGGAGCAGAGTATGATCGTGGTATTGTAATTGAAGGTTATACAATGATCGGAACCATTCATAGCCATGCAAACTTTTCTGCATTTCATTCAGGAACAGATATTGGGGATGAAATGAATTTTGATGGTTTGCATATTACGATTGGTCATGTATTAAGCGAAACTCCTAGTATAACAGCATGTGTTGTAGCAAATGCACATCGAGTAGTTGTACAACCTGAGGAATATATATCTGGTATTGAAAAGCCTTCTTCTAATCAGCCTGTTCAAAAAGTAGAAAAACCACCTTCAAAAACTACAAATCAACCAGTTAAACAAGTTTATAGAATTATAAATGGAGCTCTTGTTCGAGATATACCAGGATACCAAAATAGAGTTTCAGGAGTTGTTTACCATACACCACATTTTTCATCTTGGGATAGTCCTGATATTAGGTATATTATTAAAGTTCCTACTTCAAAACGAAAATTCAACCCAAAGTGGCTTAACTTAGTTGAGAATAGAGCCGCCCAATATAAATGGCCTGTTGATAGTCAGAATAATTTTGTATGGTCCTATGATGATTGGTGGGATGCAACAGGAGAAGTTGGCGAATTTGAGAATGCATTGAGGAGATCTTATACTCCAAGTTATTACAAACAAAGAAATCTTCCAGTTTTTACTCCTGATCAAAACGAACAAAAAGCAGAAGGCCCAATAGTTATAGAAAATGGTGAAGTGCCCTGTGCTAATTGCAAATACAGACATTATAAACTTCATGAAGAAGATATGGAAATATGGTATAAATGCACAAAATGCAACACGATTATTATGGATGATTCTGATAAAGAAAAGGTTGTTTGCCCAAAATGTAAGACGGCAGATAATCTTGAAGAGATTGAAGATTTTGGGCTGGTTGATAAGTACACACCAGTTGCAAAGCGCCTCCTAAATAAAAATGAAGATTCACCATTAAAAGATATTGAAGGAAAGGTAGAAAAAGAATCTACTTTTTACAAGTGTAAAAAGTGTGGAACAACATTCAACAAGTTTGACAACCAGCTCGAATGCCCATTCTGTTACACACAAATACAAAAAGAATATTCAAAAGAGGAGGAAATTCATACACAAATTTTAAAAGATTCTGGAGATTTTTTAAATAATGATATTGAAGAGATTTCAAAAGAAATAGAAAGAATGGAGGCAGAGGGTCCGGTAAAGATACCAGATCCAAATATTGACTCAATCCCTATCAAAGAAAGACATACTTCTATTATAAGTAGGCATCTAACACTAAAAGAAATGTTCAAAAAAGTATTTGGAGGAAAGTATGTCTGAGCACCAAATTGTAGTAATAGGTTTGGGAGGGGTTGGAAGTATACTTATAGAAAGACTAGCAAGATTCCTGAATTATTCAAGAGATATTTCGTGTAAAATTTTATTATTAGATGGTGATACATATGAGTTAAAAAATTATTCTAGACAAGAATTCTCAGAGATCGGCAGCAAAGCCGAAATAAAAGAGGTCGAACTTCAAATGAAGTATCCAAGACTGAGATTCATGTCTGAAAATGTATATATCACTGAAGCTAATATTGGAAATTATATAAAAGAAGGAAACATTATTTTCGTTTGCGTAGACAATCATAAATCCAGAAAGATAATTTCAAATTACTGTAAAAATTTGAAAAACGTTACAGTTTTTTCTGGCGGCAATGAATTTGAGGATGGCAATGTGCAAATATATGTAAGAAGGGATGGAGTCGACCTAACTCCCGACTTATGTGCATATCATCCTGAAATTCAAAACCCGGAAGACAAATTACCAACCGAGATGACATGTGAAGAATTGGCGAACTCTGAACCTCAACTATATTTCACAAATCTCGGTGTTGCAACTATTATGTGTTGGGCGTTTTATAACGTCATTATTAGGCAAAAAATTTTAAGGTCAGAAATCTATTTTGATATTACAACAATGACTTCAGACGCAAAAACAAGAGTACTAAAAAAAGAATAGGAGAATTTTGAAAATGGCATCTTTTACCCGTGAACAACTTGAAAGAATGACAGTTCGTGAGCTGAAAGAAATGTGCGCATATGACTTGAATATGCCTGGTTATTCTAAAAAGACCAAGGATGTTGTTATTGATGCAATCCTAGAAAAGTTTGGAAAGAAAACTGAATCTTCAAAAGCCTCAGTTAAGACATCCGGTCCTATGACTGGTATGGAGTTCCAGGCTCAAAGCATTCTTACCAAACCTGATGCTCCTTTTGGATCCAAAACTACCACAACAATTCACGTTTCATGCGGCGCCTCTTCTGGAAATTTTCCAGTTGTTGGAAGAACCGTTGGTCAGGTTGCAGACTTCCTTCGTGAAGTTCTGAATGTAGATAAGCTTTCCACAGGTTTGGTTAATGGTCAAGAAGTTTCTTCTAATTATGTTTTGAAGAGTGGAGATTCCTTAGAGTTTCTGAAACCTGCTGGCCGAAAAGGCTGCTAAGTAAGTAGATTGATGGGGCCTGAGAAATCAGGCCCCATAAAAAACAACGAGGTTCAAAAATGGAAGAAAATCTAAAGAAGACTTTAGCAGAGCATGGAGTAGATAAAGTTTTTATTTATACAAGAAAAACTCCAGTCTTACAAAATGTTTATACAGTATGTTTATTCTTAAACACCAAAAAGAAACAAATTGAAGCACGAGGAGTTGCAATTTGTTCTGTTGCTGATTTGTATAAAAAGAGCGAAGGCAAAAATAAAGCATTTGGTCGTGCGATGCAAGCTCTTTTAAAGAAAAAAAATGACTTAAAAATAAAGCTAAAAAATAGAAATAATTTCACTGTTAGAAAACAACTAACAATAAAAAATGACGTTGAAAAGAGAAATTTTAGAGAAAACATTTTGCCAGAGTTACGGTCTATTTCAGACAAACTAAAAATAAAAATTGAAAATAGAGGTAAAGAAAAATTAATTAGATTTGAAATCCCTTCCAATTATCCAATTAAAATTGCAAATCAAAATTTTAAATATAAATCGCATTTTAGACCGAAACCTTCTGGTGCAGTAGAAGCAAATCTAATCAATAATCTATAGCCCACTATGGAAGGGGGAACTAAAATTCCCCCTTCGGAACAAGGAGAATAACCCGTTGTGAATTTCAGAAGTGTAGCAATAATTGGCGTTGGAACTCTTGGAGGGTTTGTAGCTGAAGCTATCTCGAATATTGAGCAAGTAGAGACTCTTGTTTTAGTCGATCATGATAAAGTAGAAAGAAAAAATCTGACGAATAGTGTCTATAGAATTCTTGATATTGGAGCAGCAAAGGTTGATGCTTTAACAGAAATAATTAAGCATAGAAACCCAGATAAAACAGTGATAACATTCAAAGAAATGTTTTTGGAGAATAAAACAAAAATTCCTGAATGTGATTTGGTATTCGATTGCAGAGATTTTACTTATGATAGAAAATCGGTTATTGATGCAAGACTTTATATATCATCTAGATATTTAATTGTTGACACTAGAAAAAATGTGAAATATAAAGAGGCTCAAGAAGGAAAATATATTGAGATGCTAAATAAGGATGATTTAAGGTATGCTGCAGCAATTGTATCAATGCTGATAACAACTGGTACAATATCAACACTTGCCAAATATAAATCTATCCAAAAATATGAATTAGATTATGTAAAACATCTTGAGAACAAATGTAAAATATATGATGATAAAAATGAAAAGTTTATTAACCTGCCACAAAATATTTATCCTATTATCGAAATGAATAAAAAGAAAGATGTGCGTGTATTCATGGGAAATAGGTTCAATCCAATCTCACAAAGAGTAATTCCTAAAAATCAATTGAAAAACACGCAGGATATAGTAATAAATTTATTATCCGTATCTAAAGCTATGTGTCAATTTAATCATTTTATTATTTCTACATATAATGATAAAGGCGAATATTATGTTGAACTAATACCAGAGACTGGAGCGGCGTGATGCTTTTCAAAATAGAAGAAGATAGAATAAGAAGAGTAATCAAGCCTGAAAAACTTATTTATAAAAACGAAGTATATAGAATTATTGATATTGAAAAAAAATTTATAATAACAGAATTTACTATTAAAAGTGTAGATAAAAAATTAGATAATGTTTTTGTCCCAACCCCTCACCCAAATGTTAATCCGAAAAATAAAAAATTATGTATTCCAAACTCAATGAGGGCTTTGAATGTAAATAAGAATATAGTTATTATGATTGAAAGCATTTTAAATTGTTTCAATCTGGATAACTGTTATTTTGCACCATGGGATGAAATTCAATACAGAAAGTGAGAAAAAATATGACAGAAAATCAAAAGAAAAAACTTCAACTGGATAAGAAAACCGTTGAAACAATAGAATCCGTAATTGATGAAGTAGGTGATACTACAAAATCAGTATTTGAAAAAATATGTGAATTGATTATAAAAAAAAGTAAAGAAACATTATGTTCTATTTTAGATTCGCAAGCAACAATTTTAAAAGAAAAAATAAGGTCTAAGGAAAAATCAAATGACGACAAAAATAAAAAAGAAAAAGAATGTTGAAGTATCTCAAATTAGTCCTATTGAAGCAGAATTTATTAGAATGGTAGACAAAATATTTAAAGAAAAAAATATTGAGTTGCAAGAAATAGAAATTAAAAAGATTATAAAAGAACTGTTACCTGATATTGATGCTTTGATATCCAAAAAAGTAAAGCAACACTTTTATGAGTTTGGTTCTTTTTTAGTAGAAAAATTTAAACCATGAGGAGCAAGAATGCCAAAAATTTTAAATTATGATAAATTTTGTGAAAATCTAGAGGAAGTCACCTCTCTAAAAACATTTGGAAAACGTAAGTTTCATCCTAAAGGTTTATTTTCAGAACAGATTTTCGGACCAATTAGAAACTATACATGCCAGTGTGGAATATACCACGGAGTTTCTAAAAAAGGTGGTAAATGTTCTGAATGTAATGTTGATATAGTTAATAGTGATGAAAGAAGAAAAAGATTTGCAAAAATTACCCTTCCATTGCCAGTAGTTAATCCATTATTTTATGATCTATTAGTTGATATTGGTGGAAAAAATTTAAAAAAAATGCTTGATGATTTAATGAAAAACGATAAAAGCATTTTATGTATTACGGATGATGAGTATATTATTACACAAGATGAAACGACTATACCTAAAAATGCAAAGAGATTTGAAAGGACAGAAGCAATAAAAGTATTAGTTAAAACTATTGCTGAAGATATGTTAGCTGATGGAAAAGAAGAGTGGAGAACTATTGTTGATAATATTGATTATCTTCTATTAGATAAAATTATTGTTCTACCTCCTGACCTAAGACCAACGTCAAAAGGTGCAGGAGAAAGTAGGCAATTAATGGATAAAATCAACAGATATTATATTCAGATTTTAACAAAGAAGCAAATCATGAAAGAAACAGTTGTTGATATTGCAAAAGATAAAACTCTTTACTACACTTATTATAAACAACTTCAAAAAGAAGTAAATGAATTATATGTAAGAATTTTGGAAAAGATGGCAAAGAAGGAAGGTTTGATTAGAGGAAATATTCTTGGGAAAAGAATCGACTTTTCTGGTCGTGCAGTTATTACCCCAGATCCAACATTAAATTTAGATGAATGCAAGTTACCATATTTGATGGTATTAGAAATATTTAAATTACCTATTGCAAAAAGAATTATCGAGACAGGAAAATTCAAATTATTGAATAAAGCTATTGATTATGTGGATCAATGTATTGACACAGAAAATCATGCTCTATATAAAATTTGTGAAGAAGTGACGGAAGGGGAATATTGTATTTTAAATCGCCAACCTTCATTACACAGATTAGGAATGTTAGCATTTAAAATAAAAGTAACTGGAGATCAGGTAATAAAAATACATCCAATGGTTTGCTTTCCATTTAATGCAGATTTCGATGGGGATCAAATGGCGGTGTATGTGCCAATTACAGAAGAAGCTAAAAAAGAAGTCAAAGAAAAAATTTCAATTACTGCTAATTTAAGTAGCCCTTCTAATGAAGGTTTGACTACAATTCCTAGTCAAGATATAGTTCTAGGAATCTACTTCTTGACATCTGGCTTAAAAGAATTTAATGAAGAGGTAGAATATAATGGGCAAAAAATATCTTGGGGTCTAGCAGAGTTTCAAAAGCAGTTGCCCCAAGATTATCCAATAGTTACTCCCCCAGTTGATAAAAAGAACTTAATAAATATTTTAAATGATATTAAAAATAGATACCCAAAAGAAGTTACCATTAAAGTTTTAGATAATATTAAAAGATTAGGATTTAAATATGCAACTCTTTATGGATGCACAATGTCCCTTGAAG
>Ga0129299_1003175_pt1 | contig 10784 bp, 7 predicted proteins | sample ConPoolayeCmetaG_FD_94477 | JGI IMG/M metagenome (GOLD analysis project Ga0129299, IMG submission 94477) | Hot spring microbial mat communities from California, USA to study Microbial Dark Matter (Phase II) - Cone Pool mat layer C metaG ... | reverse complement strand
GAGTTAATGGTGTGCTTTTCTCTCCTTCTGATATGGATGAATTTAAGCAAAAACTTATTTCCCTTGTTAATAATAAAACATTGCGTGAACAACTTGGCAAAGCAGCGCGAGAAACCGCCATTAAAAATTTTGATAAAAAAGAAATTGCAATAAAAACAGCGTCATATTTACTAAAACATTGTATTGTTAAACAAAGGTAAAAAGTATGAAAATAACCGAAAATCCTGTCGACTGGACTGGCAGTAGCAGTCCCTTTTTAAAACCCATTTCCAGAGCATACGCACCTTTTGCTCCGGGTATCTGTAAAATAACCCATCTTCTTTCGCCGGATGGCAGCAGTATAGCAAAAGAAAATACCATCGTAGAAATCCAGCGCAATAATTCCTCATTGCTTTTTCATATTATATGTGAAACAAAGGAAATAGAACGTATAAAAGAATTAATGGCCAGAAAAAGCGCTTACGGAAGAGACGAATGGGGAAAAGATGCCATTGAATTACAGATTAACCCAGAGCCATCACAAGAAATCTACAAGCATATAATTATTCAGCCTAATTCAATTGTCACAACCTTTTTCGGTACAAATAACAGGACCATGCATGGCTGGCACCCTGTAATTATGTGCAATGTCCGCCTGAAGCAAGGTGCATGGATAATTGACCTTAAAATACCATTTAGCGCACTCGGGAAAAAACCATCTTGCCGAAGCATATGGACTATGAACATTATGCGTACAAATCCTTCAGAAAAAAAAGGTTATGTTCAATGGTCTCCCACTTTTGGAGATGCTTTGCGTCCAGAATTATTCGGTTCCCTTTACTTCAACGAAATAAAGGTAGACAGGCAGGAAGAATTATCAGCTTATTTTCAACATGCTTTACAGCGTAAAATCTTCTTCCTGACAAAAATTAATAATATTAATGAAGATAACGCTCTTTCCGAACTCGGTTTGAATAACTGGCAAGAATGGAATAAATATCTCACAAAAGAAAAGAAAACCATCTCGTTACGCTGGGAAGATTTTATTCCAGGCAAAAGAGGCATACCTGAATGCGACCGTAAAATGATTATAAAAATGGCTAACAGCTTTGCATTACAAATAAAAACATGGTCTGTAGATAATCCGCCACCAGAATCATTAGGTATTGAAAGGGTGGAAAACCTTGCTGATGCTTATTTACTAACGGGCAACAGGTATTATGTTACAGCTTTTGAAAAAGCACTACTAGCACATAATAAGCTTATTAAACAAATCACATCAACCATTACAAACCCTTATGAACTATACTACAAATCAAATCCTTATCATGACAGTCAGATTATAAGAGCTGAAATGATAGCTCATGCTTATTTAACAATGAAAAATGCTGGTCTCTCCGATGGAACTCACGCAACGGTAATGTGGACAATCTTAAGGTCATGCAGGTTTGCAGATTTTAATATACGTACGGCATATAACTATGGGAATCATCAAGTTTACGAAAGTTCAGGTCTTGCTGCTGTAGCCGCTTTATTCCCTGAATTTCCTGAATCTTCTACATGGGCAAAAACTGCTTCTAGCTCTCTCAAGTACCATCTTATGAATGAACTTTATCCGGATGGCGGCTACATGGAAAGATGCGGTTATCATTCAGTAGCAATGGGTTATTTGATGCATGCTGTTGCCACTATTATTGCCAACAATGTAGAAAAAAGATTCCCGACATTAATGAACAACAAAATACTTCAATTAATTGAAAAAATGCACGAATGGGATCTAAAAATGTTATCCCCTGTGGGCACCATGCCTGATTTCGGAGATTGCGGCTTATCTTCTCATCTTCGCTTTCTTGCCAGAGGCGCAGCTATATTTAAACGAAAAGATTTCGCATGGCCTGTATCTTTATTCTCGCCATGTTTATTGCCGCCAAAAACAGTAAAAGCTAAAAAACCAGAATTCTTATCCGAATCATTACCTTCTTATTTTACAATTATGCGGGACGGATGGGAGGAGGAAAGTTTATATATGGCAATAGATCACGGCCCGCTTGGAGGGCAGCATTCACATATTGATACCTGTTCTTTTATAGCATACGCTTATGGAATTCCCATTGCAATGGATTCAGGAATAGGCACCAGTTATGAAGATCCCAAATATATCCCCGTTTTCCGTTCCTTGCGGGCTCATAATGTCATCGCTATAGATAACATTGAAACAGAAAAAATCGCCGAACGATTATTATGGGAAAAGTCCGAAGAAATAGAACATATAAAAATGTTAAGCCATGCTTACAAACATTCACTAAATGTCCTGCATTATCGTGATATCTTTTTTATAAAAAGATATGGTTGGATAATACATGACCTGCTTGAGGGGCCATCATCTCTGGATTTCTCCAGACATCAGGTGGACTGGCTATTGCATACTCCCTTTGCACTGAAAAAGCAAAACAACAATGAGTTAAACGGAGAAATAAAAAATCATGGATTATCGTTAATTTCAGTTGATCAGCAACAACTGCAAAACGTTATTATTGACGATAAACCTGCCTCGTATCCTCCTGTTTTTATCAGGCACATGCGTTTATGGGATGCAGCAATTTTACATGGGAAAGAAATGACACGACAAATTAAAGAAATAACGATAAGGACAACAAACAGAGGGAATAGGTGCAAGTTTATATTTGCATTATTACCTTATTACGGTAAAAAACCAGCATTCAGTTTATCACAGACAAACAACACAATTTCCCTCAAAATTGATAACAAGAATTTCTATGTAACAATATAAGCAGAAGGTGATTTACCAATCATATACTCGGACAGTTATAAATAAAACCATTCTGTTTCTACAACTGCAACACGTAAGTCAATAACATCCTGCATACACCAGTTAGGAAGATATTCACATGTCCAGTAATTTATTATTGCTTTGCCTTTTGAAGTGAACCTACAACCGGGATTTGAAAACGCCCGCAGAGGATCATTTTCTATATCTTTTATATGCCCCCATGTTTTCCCGTTATCCGAAGAAATTGCCGTACTAAGGGGACTCCTCTTGCCATAGTGGGATGCAAAAGAAGGATCGTACAAACTGTTATTCCATATAACAACCAAATCTCCCGTAGCTGGGATGCGAACCAGTTCAGGACATGATTCAGGGGTTTTTAATCCTGTTGTTTGCGGTTTAGACCAGGATAAACCAGTATCTTTAGATTCTGATATAAACAAAGACCCTAATTGGTTACGCATAATCAATAATACTTTTTTATCTTTTGTTTCTTCAAGATGTGGTTCCATAACCCCTCTCATAGGAAGATAAAGTCTGTTCTTTGCTTCATACCATGTCACACCATCATCATCACTAATTAAAATTGCTCCACAGCAACTTCTTTTGTAGACACATTCTAACGGCTCATCTGTAGAAGTAACTGGTAAAAGAAGGCGGCCTGATGATAATTTTTTAACTGTACTATTGCATAAGCTATAATTCCTTTTCTCCCCAAATATTGAAAACGGCTTAAACGTTTTCCCCTCATCCATAGATTTCCAAACATGAATTGTTGTTGAGGGAGGATTAGCAGAGTGTTGTCGCATAAACAGAAAAAGTATTCCACCATCTTTTGAACGGACAAGGTTTGGTGAATAAACATTCATATCTGGAGGTTCTGTCTCAACTATTATACGGTAATTTTCCCATGTTGTTCCTTCATCTGACGATTCAACGCATACAATGCGTGTTTGCGCCAAATCACTGCCATCTCCACAAAATTCCATATAGGCAAGCAATAACTTCCCATCATTCAACTCCAGTGAATCCCCCTCGCTTTTTCTTATCCATTCACTGGTTGATTTTGCGACAGTGACAATTTTAATTAAAGATTTCATTTATGCTTTTTCCCTGAAAGAAATAATTGTTTATAAGCGTTCAATAGAAATAACTTCAGCCAGACAAGTATGTCCAGCATATATTGAAATACCACTTTGCAAGCCATTACTCATTATATCTTTGCCATTTATTTTAAATGAAAACGTTTTTCCGGTAAAAAAGCCTTTGCTTATCTTATATTTTAAGTTCGGTAAAAGATCCCTCAAATGCCAGAAAGGTTCGCTTCCGCCTTCCAGCCCAAGTTTATAAACAAATAATAAACTAGTGGTAGTATCAGGGTCTTGAACCTGAAATGCAACCCAGCCCTGTCTTGTATTTATATTTTCTACAGGAGTGAGATAATGAAGTACCGACGAGACAATAAAACGACGCCATTTTTTATAAAACAAAACATATTTTTTTATCTCTTTAGTCAACGAAACAGGTAGTTGTGCAATATCGCCGCTAAAACCAAACATACCAAGCATTGATGTCAACATGACAAAGTTAATATTTGCCGTTTCGGATGGCTCCCATCCTGCTGAACGCGGCACAATAAGAGTGTGAGGAGAATCCTTTGTTCTCAACCTGTATTGCGGAACTATAGAGCCAGGTGAACGAATTACCGCCCATCTGCCTATTCTGCCTGGCAACATGCGCAAACATGTTCCTTGAAAAATTCTTATAGTATCAACAGGATTTACTGTATCGCTAAGAAAATGGTTATCAAAAAGTTGTATAGTAGTAAGATCAAGACGCATAGCGCCACTGGAACAACCTTCCCAGAATATCTCTGGATGCTCAAACTTTAGTTCACACACTAACTGGCATAACTTTCGCATATAACCATAAAGCTCTTTCCCTGAAATATCGCTATCGCAATCCATATTAAAATCCCATTTTATCCATTTTAGCCTATAAGTTTTTATAAGTCGCTTTATTTCATTTTTTAGCCAGTGATAGGCTTCGGGGTTCTCAAGATCAATCCGCGCATACCCACCTATTTTTACTAACCATTCAGGATGTTCATGAAAAACAGGAGCCTTCTGCCCAACCCTTTCAGGTTCAATCCACAAGCCAAAATCCAATCCTGCCTTTCTTACTTCTTCCGCAAACAAGCGCATTTTTCCCTTAAAAGCTGTCTTCTTTTTTTCATGCCAATTGCCTGTTTGGACAGCCCAGCTGCAATTATCCGCCCCATACCAGCCGGCATCTATTGTCATCACTTCACATCCCAATTGTTTTGCTGCCTTTAACTGAAGTCTTAATCGTGGAATATCAAGCAATTCAAATTGATCAAACCACGTGTTATAAACAACTGGTGCAAAAGTTTTGCTATTCGTAAAATATGTTTTCAACAAATATTTATGCAAAAACGGAGCAGCCAGTTCTGGTTGTCCTCCAGGTAAAGACTGATAAAGAATTACCGGCATTTCAATTTTTTCACCCGGTTTTATCACCATGTGCAAATTTTCATCATTTAAGCCAGCTTCAATTACTGCAAATGGCGGATTATTAAATGAAGCAACAGGAGCAATACGAATCATCCAGTTCCCGCAGGGAACAACATGAACAATCAATCCCCGCAATGTTTTTGTATTTCTTACACAAACATAAGGTGTTGCACCTTGCGTAGTGCGCCCCCAAACATGCCTTAAAACAATTTCACCCGCATGAAGTGTTTCCCACTTCCCTTGAGATTCCTGCGCCCAAAAACTCTTCTGACTGTACACATCATATTCCCCATTAGGCAATACAACCCTTGCAAGACAACGGAAAACAACAACATTTTGCGAACTAACATTAACTATGGCATCATTTCTACGAACTATCCCCGTATCAGGGTCCCATGTCCATGTTGTTTGAAGCTGTAAACGATTATCAGAAGTAATATGTTGACTGAAAGCAGATTTACCGTCAGATTGAAAAGAAATACATTTAAGCCCATCTGCTTCAAAGCGCCCGCTATCTATTAACAATTGAGCTATTCCAGCAGCTTTATTATAAGCCCAGGGGACAACATTCTCGCCACAGATAAAATTAATTTCCAGATGATTATCTTTTTTTTCAGCCGAGAATAATTTATTCATACAATATCAACCCCAGAATTATTTTTGTTCAGCTTTTTGAGAAATTTCCGTCATTTCTTTTATTTGTTTTTTACGGTCAGGAACTCTTGCTTTTGCTTTTTTATAATCTTCCGATTCAAAGTACCCGGACGGCGGCTGCCAGACTGTTCTGAAACCAACATGATAGTAAGTTTCATCAGGTTTAAATCCGAACCTTTTTGCCGAATAATATCCCACCCATCCATGATACCATGAACCGCCGCGCAAAACGATCATCTGTCCTGCATATTCTTTCATCTTATCTACCATAGGGTTTCCTGGATAAGGAAAATTGGTTTCACAAGTCCATTCATACTGATTGCCCAGCATATCCAGCACCCCATATGGCGATGCCCCTGCAGGATATCGCCCCACCCACGTATAAAGCATATTACCCAACGGTTTCCCTCGTTCCTGAAAATGTCCTTTCGTCATATCAGGTGCTTCATTCCCCCACGGATAAAAACGACCATCTGTCCCTCTCGCTGCTTTTTCCCATTGCGCTTCAGTTGGCAAAGATTTACCTGCCCATTTAGCATAATCCATGGCGTCTTTCCATGCGATATCAGCCGCCGGTAAAAGTTGTTCTGCGGGTTTACCAAAATGTTTTGAAGTTTCAAGAGGAGAAGAAATTTTACCTGTCGCTTTAATATACCTATGCCATTGTTCAACAGTGACTTCATATTTATCAATGAAATAACCTGGCAAATTTATTTTTCGTTTAGGAAATGCTTCCCATGCCCATAATTGCTCAGGATCAGTAAAGCCAAGATCTTTTGCAATCTTGGGCACATCTTCGGCATCTAATCCCATAATAAATTCTCCCGAAGGAACATACACCATTATGCTTTCGTCAACAGGATAAACTATTTCCGTTCCTGCTTCGGGTTCATTGCCGTGTGTATTGAAAGCAAAAACCATTGTAATTATTATTGTCAGTATTGTTTCAGGCATATATTTCCCTTTTCTTATACAACAGCATTTCGTTGTATTACTTCCTTATAATAGTTAGCGCTAAGTTTAGGAATTCTTTTTAATGTTTGATAATTCACATAATGCACCCCGAAACGTCGTGTATATCCATAACACCACTCAAAATTATCCATTAAACTCCACAAAAAATATCCTTTTAATGGCCATCCTTCTGTAACAGTCCTGTGCATTACCATAAAATGTTGCCTGAGAAACATAACACGGTCCACATCCAGCACTTCTTCTTTATCTGTTAATTTATCAAGCGCCGCACATCCATTTTCAGTAATATAAACAGCTTTTACCTTCCATAACTCGGAAACAAATCGCGGACCCCAATAAAGAATTTGCGGACCTATATAAAGCCATGGCATAACCATGCGTGGATAAGACTCTGGCATAGGAATAAGTTCGTAACCTCCCTCGCAATCTGACGCCCTGACATAAACTGGTGAATAAGCATTCAAGCCTACAAAATCAAGCGGAGCTGATATAATCTTCATGTCTTCTTCTGAAAAAGATGGAGCATTCTTGCCTTCTGTTTTTAAATATGACTCAGGATACGCTCCTTCCATAATAACTGTTAGAAAGTGTCCATTAAGCAAGCGGAATGCTTTTTTTGCTGCATTAACGTCATTTTCTCGTTCTATTACTGGCACACATATTACCGCATTTTCAGCCAATCCAACTTTTACTTTCTTCTTTGCATTTGCACGAAGAGCCTGTACCGCCATTCCGTGCGCTAACAATGCATTATGCCTCACCCGGTTTCTACCGGCATTATCAAGGCAAACTCCCGGCGCAAATGCCTCCCCACCGGGGGGAGTGGCATACGATTTATCAGTAAAACAAAAGAATTCATTTATAGTAAAATAATTAGTTATCGTATCCGACAATCTTTTTGAAACGACACTTGCGTAATCGGCAAATGCTAGAGAAGTGTCTCGCGATCGCCATCCTCCGAACCTATCTTCTATTTTCTGCGGCAGATCCCAGTGGAAGAGAGTTGCCCATGGTTGAATTCCATTTTTAAGTAATTCTTCCGCAAGTTCAGCATAATATTTTATGCCTTTTTCGTTTATTCTGCCAGTCCCTTCCGGTATAACGCGCGGCCATGAAATAGAAAATCTATAAGCTTTTACTCCTAAATCTTTCATTAAACGGACATCTTCCCGGAAACGATGATATTGATCACAGGCAACATCGCCGTTATGATCTTCCGCTATTTTACCGGGCTTGTGTGAAAAGACATCCCATACAGACATTCCCCTGCCGTCATCCTTCACCGCTCCTTCTACTTGATACGATGCAGTAGCAACACCCCATAAAAAATTCTTAGGGAAACGATAATAAGACATAAATTTATTTCCTCCATAAAAAAGCACTTATTTAAATTATTTTACTACTCATTCCATATTATCCAATTTCATTCATCCTTGTCCAAAATAAGTTTTAAAAAATTTCCCCTCAATGTGATTTTTCTGAATCCCTTCACTTGTAAAACCAAAAGTTGAGGAGGCGAACGAGGTCCGTAGAGAGGCGCTCATAACAAGAGCACTCCCTGCATCATTGTTTCTCATCCAAACACGCAGCAGAAGTCTGTTAAATAAATTCATTTTTATTTTAGGAAGCAACAAATTTCATTTATTGAGATTTTTGTTCATCCATTGTATATTTATTCCTATGAACGAAATACTGGAAAACATGAACCCTGTTCTACTTGCCTTTATTGCCACTTTGTTTACATGGGGAATAACAGCACTTGGTTCAGCTGTTGTTATATTTACCCGCCAGGTATCTCAAGCTGTTCTTGATGCTATGCTTGGTTTCGCCGCTGGTGTAATGATAGCTGCAAGTTACTGGTCATTATTAGCTCCGGCAATTGAAATGAGCAATGGGAGAATAATTCCTGCCCTCTCCGGTTTTCTTTCAGGCGGATTGTTTTTATGGATAGCCGATAAAATAATTCCACATCTTCACACAGAAAACCCTATCACTAAGTCAGAAGGCATAAAGACATCATGGCAAAGAAGTGTTCTTCTTGTTCTGGCTATAACTTTACATAATATCCCGGAAGGACTTGCTGTGGGGGTTGCGTTTGGAGCAGTATCGCAGGGACTTTCTTCAGCATCACTCGGCGGAGCAATCGCGCTTGCGATAGGGATAGGTATCCAGAATTTTCCTGAAGGAGCGGCTGTTTCCCTACCGTTAAGACGGGAAGGAATGAGTATTGGCAAAGCTTTCTGGTGGGGTCAACTATCGGGAATAGTAGAACCTATCGCAGGAGTAACAGGTGCTATAGCCGTAGTAATAGCACAGCCAATTCTCCCCTACGCTCTGGCTTTCGCAGCGGGGGCGATGATATTTGTTGTTGTGGAGGAACTGATCCCTTCCTCTCAATCCAGCGGTAACACTGATCTTGCAACATTAGGAACAATGGTTGGATTTTCCATAATGATGTTTCTGGATGTAGTTTTAGGCTAAAAAAAAGCCCCAACAAAAACAATTCAATTGGGGCTTTTTTTAAATATCTTTAACGCTTATTAGAAATCAAATCTAGCACCGCCACCGAAGAATGGATCATCTATATAATCAATTTCTGCAAACACAGATAACTGATCATTTATCTGATATATGCCACCCACAGCAAGAGCCAGATCTGTTTCAGACTCATCAAAATCACCTATCTCAACGCTCATTCTGGCTAATCCAACGCCGGCATAACCGGTCAGGTTCGCCATCATATCGCTCATATCTTTGCTGGCTAAAAGCATTGCCGACATTACGAGAACATCAACTGATAACTTCTCAAGCCTGTAACCATAATAATAGTTATAAACAGGATATTCTATATCATCAAAGAAGGGCTTAGCAATAGCAGCTCTGACCGCCAGATCAACAGGCATTTCTACTGGAAGCGCATAAATTGCACCACCCTGAATACTCATAGCGCTATCCATTTCATCAGAATCTGCCATACCTATATCCGCAAACACCTGTAATCCTTCAATAACACCATATGTTCCCCTAACACCGTAAAAGGTAACCTCATCACCAAAATTTATGCCTGCGCTAGCACGCATAAGTCCTTGTGCTGATGGTGCCGCTGATTCTGCTACTTGCAAACTATACCCTTGCCCACATGCCATTCCGGCAATTACACCAAGAATCATTACCACTATAATTACTTTTCTCATTCAAAACCTCCTTTTTATATTTATAAAAAACATTATTCCGTTTTTCCTATTTTTCTTATGATTTACTATAAAGCCTTTTAAACACCTCCTTTCACATTTGCTTGCCTTTTAATTTCATTAAAAATTCTTTTTTGTTTATTTTTTACAGTATTTATTCAAGAATCAAGCAATTATTTATGAATAACTACTACAATTTCACAATAAAAGAAGCAAAGGGGCTTTTTAAAAGTGATTTATATTTCTTTGATATTATAGATTCTACCAACACATGGATATTAAATAATTCTTCATGGTTAAAACACGGAGATACTGTAGAAGCAAGCGAACAAACAAGCGGTCACGGGAGATTTTTAAGGCGCTGGTATGCACGCTATAGAACATCTCTCCTGATGAGTATCGCATTAAACACCAGCACGTTACCTCCCATTTCATTCCAGTGGCTTACTCTGGGTGCTGCTATTGCCATTCACCAAACATTAGCAGAAATGAGAATAACATCCACTCTTAAATGGCCTAATGATGTTCTGGTAAACAATAAAAAAATTGCAGGCATTTTAGCAGAGACAACATCAGCAAACAAGTTTACGGCACTTGGCATCGGTTTAAACGTCAATCAAGAAAGAAAAGATTTTCCTGTAGAAATATCAAACAATGCTATAT
>Ga0129299_1003174_pt1 | contig 10785 bp, 9 predicted proteins | sample ConPoolayeCmetaG_FD_94477 | JGI IMG/M metagenome (GOLD analysis project Ga0129299, IMG submission 94477) | Hot spring microbial mat communities from California, USA to study Microbial Dark Matter (Phase II) - Cone Pool mat layer C metaG ... | reverse complement strand
GTATAACAAAAAGCAAACGATATCTGTATCGGTTTTTATAACCGTTGGAAGTAAATCTCTGCTCTATTCTATACCTGTGTTCAAAATTAAATCTGTCAAGATATTGCTTTGAGGTTAGTTCCATCCATGTTCTGAGTTCTTTTTGTTGTGATGGGGTTATAAAATTTCCTCCCGAAGGAAATGTGTGATAAAATCCTGTTCCCACAAAAAATGTGAAATTTTCGCTTACGGCATAACTAATTCCACCTTTCAACTCATAATAAAAGAATTCATTATACAAAGAGTAGCTTCTGAGTTGAAATTCACTCATAAAACCTAAATCTTCAACAATGTTCCCCCTTGCATTGAATATGTTCCAAGTCCCAAGATTTTCAGAAAAGCAATCATTTATTATGAAAAACACGCAAATGAGAGCTATAACGCCAGAACTTTTAAGTTTGATTATACTCATAATAAAATCTTAACAGAAAATTAACAAATCAAAAAAATCAAATGTAAATAAATTTTTTTAATTATTAATTCTGAATTTTATTCATCAAATTCTTTAAAAGGGGATTTTCCTTGACGATAGAAATTTAAAGTTTCGGCAAAACCATAATTTTTTACTGCTTCGGAAATAATATTTGGTTTGCGTCCATATAATCGCATATATTCTAGCATACCCTGTTGTTGCCAGAGGAAATTTTGCGGTAAATCAGGATATTTTCTTTTCAATATTCCATAAGAATGTAAGGAAGGAGTTGACCAGAACCAGAGAAAGAGGCTTATTCTTGCCTCTTCATTAGCAAGAGAAATAGCAAGCGGAAGAACGCAGTTTAATATGATTTCTCTTCTCAAATGGGCACCCTCACCAGAAATTTTCTCTTTCATAAGCCGATAAAGAGTGTCTGCAATATAATCACTATAACCTGCTTCGAGATCTTCAAGAAATTTACTGGCTGATGCTTCTCCTATTGAATTAATTAAATTTGTAAGGTCTTCATTCGAATAAACAGGTCTTTTCCTCCTCGAAAAATATTTTGAGACAAATTCTTCCGTGAGCTTTGTAAGGGCAGTTTTTAAACCAACCTGACGCAATAGCTTCTGGGCTTCTGCTGTTTTTCTCAACAACCTGAGGAGAGCAAAATGTTGCAAATCTTCAATTGAAGCAAGGTCAGTCTCTTTCTGATTTTCATCTTGCAGATTTTTCCATGCATTTTCAATTTCCTCAGGATTAATAATTAAAAGCTCCGAATTCAAAGCAAGATTTTCTGAATCATCATTTATGACAATATGAAGAATAACATCTTTGTATTTTTTATCATTCGAATGTCTATGCTTATCCCAGTCAGATGCATCTTTATGAAACTCAGCATCTCCAACAACAACTAAACCGTTTAGAAAAATTGCAATTTCAAGAAAATCAGGTCCTTCGTGCACATTTTTCCTTCCGGGAGAAAGAATCTGAATTCGTTTTCCTGATTTCGTTTCCCGGACAAGCGATGGATCAGATAATAAATAATGAACTAACTCCTGCAAATCCCTCTCGGGAAGTTCTTCAATTTTCATTCTAACCAAAAACCCATTTTGTTCTGTTAACAAAAATAAATCAAAATAATTAATTCTTAAAGAGTTAAAATATTATTTCTGTTCAATTTGTTATATTGATGTAACAATTTTAATTTGTCTTTTTATTTTTTCAGGAAAGGATAAAAGTGCTAAAAATAGCATTTGTTTTTGCATTTTTTATTATTTGCTCGATGACAATTTTATCTCAGAGAAAATATGAAATATATGACACAAAGTCTGAGGAAATCCTTACTATTCAGGACTTTGCCAGAAAGTCAGCCAATTTTGATATTATATTCTTTGGGGAATTCCATGATGATTCTATTATCCATAAAATTCAGAGCGATTTCTTTGCTGAATTCATAAAAATAAATCCCAGAACCGCTCTCTCAATGGAAATGTTTGAACGAGATGTGCAATTATTTCTTGATGATTACCTTAGCGACAAAATCACCGAAGATGAATTCCTCAAAAACAGCAGACCATGGCCTGATTATAAAAAATTTTACCGCCCGCTTGTTGAATTAGCAAAAGAAAACAAGTTGCCTGTTATTGCTGCTAACATTCCTCGTAAGTATGCTGCTATGTATGCCAATGATGGGATGAATGCCATTGAAAATCTTCCACCGGATGAAAGAAAATTCGTTACCACCTCAATGAGAATTAAAGATGATGAATACATGCAAAAATTCATCGAGACAATGGCTGGTAATTTTGGCGATAAGAATAAAAGGTTAACACCCAACCAGGAAAATCTGATTTTACTTTACTATGGAGCCCAACTCATCAAAGATGAAACTATGGCTGAAAGCATTGTAAATTTTTATAATGCTAATTCAGATTACAAAATAGTCCATATTAACGGAGATTTCCACTCAAATAATTACCTTGGCACAGTTCAAAAAGTTATTGAGAGAAACCAGAATTTAAAAATTGCTGTTATTACCCCTCTTTATGTTGAAGCAGGCAAAGAACCATTATTTGATAAAACATATAAACATAAAACTGATTTCCTGATTGTTCTTGAAGATAAACCAAGAACACCCGTTCCTCCTGCAATGATGGGAGGTCATCTGGGGGAAAATTTTGCTATCAAACATAATATTGATATTAATCTCAAACCACAAGAAAATTTCATTGAGGGAACAGACACAATTGCTTTTAAAAATCCAATTGTTAAATCGGGTAGTATCTTATTAATTAAAGACCTCAAAGTTCATAGCGTAGCAAGTCCGGAAGCAAATATTGATTACAAAGTTGAACAGCTTGAAAATGATAGTCTTTACAATGAGATAATATTCTTGAAAAAGGATAGGGAATTCCGCTCGGTAATTGTCAAATATTCCGGTAGGCTTAATTATCCTCCAGATGTAACTTCGCTGAATGTTCGTCACTCAAATACACCCGGAATTATTTCGGGAAAAGAAGGTGAAGGTATATATCTTCCCTCAGCAAGTTTTTATCCAAAAACAAACAAAGATCTGGCAGAATTCAATCTTCAAGTTTCAATCCCCGAAGAATTTTCAGTGATTACCAGCGGTAAGGAAATTAGTGTTTCAATCTCCAATGGAACCAAAAAATATCATTTTCAATCTGAACTGCCTCACGATGATATTATTCTTGTTGGAGGAAGGTATCTCAGAAGAGATACAATTTATGATGGCAAAATGTTTTCTACATTTACTTTCGGGAAGAGTGATAACATCGAAAAGTATCTGAAAGCCTCAATAGATTATTACAATTATTATACAGTATTGCTTGGAGAATATCCATATTCAAAATTCAGTATTGTCGAGAATTTCTTTGCTACAGGCTTTGGTATGCCTTCCTATACATTACTATCAAACAAGTTGATGGCAATGCCTATGATTTTGCTTTCGCCCGGATCTCTGGCTCATGAATTTGTTCACAACTGGTGGGGCAATAGCGTCTATGTTGATTATGAAAGAGGTAACTGGTGCGAAGCTTTAACAACATTTTGCACGAATTATTATTATAATGTTATTACAAAAAACGATGCCGGTGCACTTGACTGGCGGAAAAAAGCCCTTGTCTCACTCGTTACTCTTCCGGAAAATGCAAGATACCCTGTCTCAAAATTTAAATACCAATCTGATTATGATGATGCTACTATTGGTTATCAAAAGGGTGGGTTCATTTTCTTTGAAATATTAAAGCTTATTGGCGAAAATAGGTTTTTCGAAGCTTTGAAGTCTTTTGCCAATAAATTCAAGGGGAAAAGAGCTTATTGGTCAAATCTTACTTCATCTTTTGACGAGCAGAACAAAAAGGACAGCTTGAATTTGCCAATAAGAAAAATAATGGAACAATGGCTAAATGAAATTGATGAGCCGATTTTGAAACTTGATAATGTCAGTTTTGAAAATGATTCAATTTCATTGGAAATCTCTCAGGACAAGGATTTCTATCTTTCTGTCCCTGTCGAATTGATTACCGATAAAGACAGTATAAAAATTTATGTGATTCTTAAGTCAAAGCAAAATTCCTTTAAAATTTATAAACCCGCTAATCTAAAGTCTATCAGAATTGACCCTTATTATGAAGTCCTGAGAAAAATCTACCCTTGGGAAATTCCTACAAGCCTCAATCAGACTCTGGCTGATAAACCTCTAATTGTTCTTCCGTCAAAAAATTCGAATGAATATTCTGTATTGGTTGATTTTGCTAAGCTAATTCTCGAAAGTGATTACAAAGTGGAATATAAATCAGTTGATGATTTAAACGAAAATGATTGGCTCAATCGCTCTCTGATTGTTATCGGTAATCAAAAAAATAATGATTTCTTCTCCCGATTAAATGGTAAGTATCCAAAAGGGATTAATATTAAGGACAATGAATTTGAGATAGATGGTAAATATTACGGTGCTGAACAAAATATGATGCTTTTAAATATGGCTCATCCTGTAACTCAAGGTAAGTTTTGTTCAATTATTTACAATTCTAATATTGATTCGATTAATCCGTTAAAACGATTTTTTCGTTACCTGAGTTACTCTATGATTGTTATAGATAAAGATGTAGCAGGAAAATCAGTAGCTCAAAAGGAAATTTTTCCTGTAACAAATATGACTAATGTGTTAAGGTTTGATGCGAGATAGATATGATAATTTCATTTAGAACAATAAGTGCTTTAATATTCAAATTTATATTAATTCTTTCAGGTATAATCATAATTAGTGGCTGTTCCAGGCAACAAGACAAAGAGCCGAAATATGCGGTAACCTGTCTTCCGCTTAAATTTATCCTGATGGAAATTATTGGCAGTGAAGAAGAAATAACACTGCTGGTTGATGCTGGATATTCCCCTCATACTTATTCTCCACCGCCTTCGGTTTTGAAAAAAATGGAAAAAGCAGAGCTTATCTTCTTTGTTGAAAATGACTATGATAAATGGTTTATCAGACAACCTTATAAAAACCTGACAGAAGTGTTCAAACTGCTTCCGGAGTCCTTCATACTCAGATTTGATGATAATCACGTTGACCCGCACTTTTGGACAGATCCGCTGGCAGTTAAAACAATAATTCCAGATTTGACTCAGATTCTGATAGAAAAGGAGCCCGAAAAAGCTGAAATATATAAAGAAAATGCTAACAAATTCATGGATAAGCTTAGTCAGCTCGACCAGAAAATCAGTGAAATACTCGAACCCGTAAAAGGTTCTGAAGTATTTCTTTTTCATCCCTCTTTCAATTATATGTTAAAAAGATATGGGCTTATTTATGCCGGCTCGATAGAGGAATCCCCCGGAAAAGAGCCTTCACCAAAATATATTTCTGATTTTATTACTAGAATCAAAAAATCCGAGACAAAATCAATCTTCTCTGAACCACAGCTTCCTGATAAATCTGCTGAATCAATAGCTGAATCAGCAGGATTGAATGTTTATGTTTTAGATCCACTTGGTGGAATTGACAATAGAAATAACTATTTCAATCTTATGCTTTATAACGCTCAGATTTTATTAAAAGCTTTAAGCAATTGAGGTTGGCATTTGGAAAGCGAAAACACAAATAATGCAAACGAAAATGTAGTTGTTTTTGAAAATGTTACCGTCAGATACGGCACACACACTGCTCTTGAAGATATCTCTATCAAGATAAGAAACGGATTATTCATCACTATTGTTGGTCCGAATGGTGGCGGGAAAACAACTTTTCTGAAATTGATCCTTGGTTTATTGGAACCAACATCAGGAATTGTAAATGTTTTCGGGGAAAAACCTCTAAAAAATCTATCACAATCAATAGGTTATGTTCCACAAATCAAAACATTCGACCGCTCCTTTCCAGCACTTCCTATTGAGTTGGTTGCCACAGGGTTAACAGGCAGTTGGATTACAATTCTGTCAAAAGCCCAGAAAAAATTAGCTTTAGAAGCTCTTGATCAGGTTGGAGCAACAAATCTTGCAAAGAAGCCTCTGGGAAAACTCTCCGGCGGAGAGCTTCAAAGAATTTTTTTAGCAAGAAGTATTATTCGAAAACCAAAACTGCTATTGCTTGATGAACCTGCCTCTGGCATTGATGTAGCCGGGGAAATGGACTTTAATAATATACTCGAGGAGTATAAAAAAAGGCAAAATGCAACCATTATTATGATAACTCATGATTGGGAATCAGCTTATCATCATTCGGATTTTGTATTATTGTTAAACAGGGTAATAATATGCTATGATAAGCCTAATAAAGCTTTCAGTGAAAAATGGTTAAGGATTGCTTTTGGTCACCTTGGTCATGCCCACGATATGATATTTGGAGTAAAGAATAATGCTTGAGATACTTTCAATGTCGTTTATGCAGAGAGCTTTGGTTGCCGGGCTGCTCGTAGGCTTTCTCGGGAGCTATTTTGGGGTATTTATTGTCCAGAGAAAAATGAGTTTTCTGGGCGATGGTCTTGCCCATGCTGCATTCGGTGGTATAGCTCTCGGTCTCCTTCTCGAAACAGAACCAATGTGGATTGCAGTTCCCTTTACTCTTGTTATTTCACTTGCTATAACTTACATAAAAGACAAAACAAATCTCGAAATGGACACCTCCATTGGGATTTTCTTTGCTTTGTCTGTGGCTCTCGGTATTATATTTATTTCTTTAAGAAAGCATTATACAACCGATGCCTTCACCTATATGTTTGGCTCTATTCTGAGTGTGAATAATTCTGACCTGATTATTTCTTCTCTGTTAGTTATCATTACAATAATATTGTCGCTAAAATATTGGAAAAAGTGGGCTTACGCAACTTTCGATCCTGAACTGGCAAAAGCTGACAAGTTGAACACAAAATTTGATGATTATCTTCTATCTGCCTTAATATCAATTGCAATAGTGATTTCAATAAAACTGGTAGGAATCGTTCTTATTGCTTCTTTTCTTGTTATTCCGGCAGCAAGTGCAAGATTATTGTCATCAACTTATTTCAAAATGACTGTTCTATCGGTAATTTTTGGATTAAGTAGTTCTTTAGCAGGTTTATTTCTTTCTTATTATCTTGATTTGCCCAGCGGTGCCACAATCATTTTGATTCAGGCAATAATATTTTTTGTGGCTATTAGTTTAAAGAAATAATTCTTAAGAATAATATTTTCTTATAGGTTTCCAAAATGGAAAAATTTGATGAAATTAAAAGTAACTGGTTAAATGTTCTGAATAATGTTCGAATCGCAGCTCAAACTCTCCAAAGAGACCCGGATAGCATCAAAATTGTAGCTGTTTCAAAAAGTCATCCACCTGAAATTATTGAATTAGCAATCAAAGCGGGAGTAAATGTATTCGGGGAGAACTATGCACAGGAACTAAAAGATAAACATCAATATCTGGTTGAGTCTGGTGTTAAAATCCCTGAATGGCATTTCATTGGTCATCTACAATCCAACAAAGTAAAATATATTGCTCCTTTTGTTAGTATGATTCATTCAGTTGACTCAGTTGGGCTTGCCGAAGAAATTTCAAAACAGGCTGAAAAAAATAATCGCACAATTGATATTCTTCTTCAGGTTAATACTTCAGGTGAATATTCAAAATTTGGTTGCCAGCCCGAAAAATTGATTGAACTATTTGATTCAGTCGCCAGAATTAAAAACCTCAATGTGCTTGGTTTGATGACTATTGGCACTTTTTCGGACAATGAAAATATTATCCGCACTGAATTTAAACTTTTAAGGGAATTAAGAGATAATATTAACAAAACAAAAGGGGTGAATCTTTCTCATCTCTCGATGGGAATGTCTCATGATTATGAAATTGCAATAGAGGAAGGAGCAACAATTGTTCGGATCGGAACTGCAATTTTTGGTGAAAGAATTTATCATTAATCTATTGTTAGAATTATTCACTAATTAAAAAAGCCGCCAGCTTTTCTGACGGCTTTCATAAATTAGTATCTTATAATTTTGAAAGTTCTTTGTTAAGCTCTTCATAGGGTGGTTCGACCCCCGGATTATCGCTAACCCATTTGTATTTGAGTGTTCCTTCTTTGTCGAAAATAAAGACAGCTCTTTTAGCGGCTGTGTAGCCTTCCATCCCTGCAAAGTTATGCAGCTCTACCCCAAAAGCTTTTAATGCCTGACGGGAGTAGTCAGAAAATATCGGAAATGTAACATTGTTCTTTTCAGCCCAGTTTTTATTCGAAAAAGGCGAATCAACTGTAACTCCTATAACATCTGCGTTCATTTGATTAAAACTGCCAAGACCATCCTGCAAAGTGCATACTTCTTTTGTGCAAACACCTGTAAACGCTCCCGGGAAAAAAGCAACTACTAAATTCTTTCCCTTGAACTCAGTTAGACTTTTTGTCTTCATATCATACCCGTAAAGATTAACTTCGGGAATCTTGTTGCCTAAATCTAATGCCATTAAACCTCCTAAATTAAAAATAAATAATGCAAAAAAAATGATTGATTTCATAATATGCTCCAATTTTAAATATTGATAATTAACTTTCCTGATATCTCTGTGCCTTTTTTAGTGTTAATTTCAGTATAATAAAACCTGTTAAACCTGCAATGAAGGATGAAATCAGAATAGATATTTTTGATGAAACAACAATTTCTTGATCTGTGAAAGCCAGTAAGGTGATAAACGTTGACATAGTAAAGCCAATTCCTCCGAGAAAAGCAACCCCTAATATATTTTTATAATTATATTCTTTAGGTAGGACTGCAAAACCAAAGATGACTGCCAAAAAGGCAAATAAAGTGATTCCGATGGATTTCCCGAAGAAAAGCCCAAGAAAAATACCGAGACTGTTTGGAGTAAATAAACTTGCTGACCAATCTGATGGTATTATTATTGCAGTATTTGCAAGTGCAAAAACAGGTAAAATAAAAAATGCAACAGGATAGTGGAGGAAATGCTGAACCTTGTATGATGGAGACTTTTTTGAACCATCTGCAAAAGGCAACGCAAAGGCAAGCAAAACTCCTGCTATTGTTGCGTGAACTCCTGAATAATGCATAAAATACCACATAACTATTCCACCAACGATATAAATCCAGATGATATATACCTTCAACCTGTTTAAAATGATAAGAATTCCGAATATGCCAAGCGATATAGCAAGATTAAGAAACGAAAGGTCTTTTGTGTAAAAGATAGCTATTGTTAGTATTGCACCAAGATCATCTATAATTGCCAAAGCAGTTAAAAAAATCTTCAATGACAGAGGAACTCTGTTACCAAGAATAGAAAGAATGCCTATTGCAAAGGCTATATCAGTTGCCATCGGGATGCCAAAACCAGCTTTTGTGGGTGTTCCAAAATTCAAAGCAAGGTGGATTCCAGCAGGAACTAACATACCACCTAAGGCTGCTATTACTGGTAACATTGCATTCCTAATGTTTGATAATTCACCACGATATATCTCCCGCTCAAGCTCCAGACCAATCAAAAAGAAGAATATTGCCATCAGCCCGTCGTTTATGATATGTTCAATACTCCACCCTGCCACTTTCACCTGCCAGATAGCAGTATATCCCTGATAAAACACAAAGTTCGATAAAACCAGAGAAATCAACGCACAAACGAGAAGCACAATACCGCCAGCCTGTTCGCTCTTGAAGAACTCTTTGAATAGCTGAGATAGATCTGTTTGCTGTCCTTTGTTTTTATTTTCCATTGCTTTAAAGATATATAAATGATTTGTAACGTTGATTGACAATTTGTATTTTGTTGTAATTATTGGAAGGAATTTTGGTAAAAATAAAAAAAATAATATTTCTTAGGAAAAAGCAAATTTGTCAGATTCAGCTTGATAATGATGAATTGCTGTTTTTGTCAATGGATTTGCTTACTAAATTCAAAATCAATACAAATACATCCTTGGATGAAGCAACTCTTTCAAACATAAAAAAAGAACAGAGAATTATTGATGCAAAACACTCTTCGCTGAGCTATATTTCCTACAAACCAAGAACCGAAAAGCAGACGCGGGATAAATTGTTTTTGCTTGGTTTCAATTCAGACGAGATAGAAACCTGCATAAACTTTTTAAAGGATTTTAATTACCTGAATGATGAATATTTTGCTGAAACATACATAAAAGACAGGATAAAATGGAAACCTACAAGCAAAAAAAAGCTTGTTTATGATTTGATTAAAAAGGGTGTTTCAAAAGAAATCACTGAAAAATATGTGAATCTTTTTTTAACAGATGAAAATGATTTTGAAAATGCCAAAAAAAAGATTGAGAAAGTCAGATATAAATTAAGGCAAAAGAATGAAATTGAGCAAAAGAAATATATTTATAATTTCTTATTAAGACAGGGCTTTAAGCCGGACACAGTAAAAGAAGTTATAAAAGAAATTTCGTCCGATAAAAAATAATGATTAGTAAAAAAATTCAGCAATCGCTTAGGATATTTTACCATTCAATTGAATCAGAAGCAGACTTCGCAAGGTTATAGGCTTCGGTTTGAGTGCTTCCGAGAGCGGTAATATGTCCCATTTTTCTGCCTACTCTCGAAGTTTTCTTATTATACAAATGCAGATGAGCCTTGGGATGCTTCAGCACGTCAGCAACACTTGAAGGAACACCACTACCATCACGTGTTCCCAAAAGATTAATCATCACTGCGGCAGGAGTAATCATATTTGTTGACCCGAGTGGCAAATCACATACTGCTCTGATACAATTCTCGAATTGTGAGGTATAGCAAGCCTCAATTGTATAATGTCCTGAATTATGAGGGCGTGGTGCAATTTCATTGACTAATATTTTTTTATC
>Ga0129299_1003173_pt1 | contig 10786 bp, 10 predicted proteins | sample ConPoolayeCmetaG_FD_94477 | JGI IMG/M metagenome (GOLD analysis project Ga0129299, IMG submission 94477) | Hot spring microbial mat communities from California, USA to study Microbial Dark Matter (Phase II) - Cone Pool mat layer C metaG ... | reverse complement strand
TACGAATATGTTACGATAGTGAATCATCGGGAATATGCCTATCACCTGGCTGAGCCATCATGTCGCCAATAGATGCATCCAAAGCGTTATTAGCGACATTATGTCCCTGCCAGAACGGGTTTAAACCCCGATCTTGTGATGGGTCGGAATGTGGCAGGTCAAAAAAAAGCAGGTCAGGGAGCGTCAAATCGCAGTTCACCCTGGCCTGATTTTCGTGAAGAGCCCGGATGCTTCAGGCCGAGACGTTCATAACCGAGCGGCGTGGCTGCGCGGCCGCGCGGCGTGCGCTCGATATAGCCTTCCTGAATCAAATAAGGTTCATACACTTCCTCAATTGTGTCAGGCTCCTCGCCAACGGAAACCGCGAGAGAATTCAGCCCCACCGGCCCTCCAGAAAACTTGACTATGATGGCCTCAAGAATTCGTTTGTCCATTTCATCAAGACCGTACTTGTCAATGTCGAGCATCTCGAGCGCCTTGTCCGCAACTGCGCGCGTGATACTGCTGCCGGCCCTGACCTCGGCATAGTCGCGGACGCGCTTGAGCAGGTTGTTGGCGATTCGCGGGGTTCCCCTGGAGCGGCCGGCTATTTCCGAGGCTCCGCCATCGTCTATCTGCACGTTGAGAATCCTGGCTGATCTGTGGACTATGGTCTTGAGATCCTCCACGCCGTAATAGTCAAGGCGGTTGGCAATCCCGAATCTGGACCGCAGAGGGGAGGATATGAGCCCGCTTCGCGTGGTGGCGCCGACAAGCGTGAATTTCTTCAGCGCCAGACGCACCGAACGCGCGTTGGGCCCCTGGTCTATCATTATGTCAATCGCGAAGTCCTCCATGGCGGCGTACAGATACTCCTCCACCGTCTTCTGCAGCCGGTGAATCTCGTCAATGAAGACAATGTCCCCGGTCTCAAGCCCTGTAAGCAGCCCGGCAAGATCCCCCGGCTTGTCTATCACCGGGCCGGACGTGACTCTGATGTTCGCTCCCATGGCGTCGGCAAGAATGTAGGCGAGCGTGGTCTTGCCGAGGCCGGGCGGGCCCGAGAGAAGCACGTGGTCGAGCGGTTCTCCGCGCTTCCGGGCCGCTTCCACCGCCAGTTCCAGCCGTTCGCGCACACGGTTCTGGCCGACAAAATCCCGGAACTTCACGGGCCGCAGGCTGATATCCAGTTCGCGGTCCGGCCGGTTGAATGTTTCCGAGATTCCCTTCCCCTTCATGAGCGCAGCGCCTGTTTCAATATGTCCTCAACTGTTGCCTTCGCCATGTCGCAGCCCTTTGCCGCCTGCGCCACCATCCGCCTTGCATTCTCCTGGGTGAACCCCAGCGCGATCAGCGCAAGCACGGCGTCCCGGGCCTTCATGTTTTCCGGCGTGGGCTCCTCTGCTCCGAACTCGGCTTGCATGGCATCGGCGGTTCCAATTTTGTCCTTCAACTCGACGATCATCCTCTCGGCAAGCTTTTTGCCGACGCCTGAGATGGACGTGAGCCTCTTTACGTCGCCCGAGGCAATGGCCGCCCTGATTTCCCGCGCCGACATGCCGCCAAGTATGCTCAGGGCAATTTTCGGGCCGATGCCGGTGGTCTGCATGAGAAGCTCGAACAGGGATTTTTCCTCGATTGTCGCAAAGCCATACAGATGGTGCGCATCCTCCCTCATATAGTCGTGCGTCAGGATCCTGACCCTCTGTCCCTCCCCGGGCAGTCTTTCGTAGCTGCTCAGGGGGATGAACACCTCGTAGCCGACTCCATTGACGTTCACAACAACCCGCGCCGGCTGTTTCTCCTCCAGGATTCCATCAAGAAAAGCGATCATTATCTTCCTGACATCCCCAGGGCAGCGCTGCCCGCTTCATCCGGCACAATGCAGGATCATATTGGGTCCGGCATCAAATCGGCCAGGCCTGTCCGGCAATGAACATGGCAAATTGCTATCGCCAGGGCGTCTCCCGCGTCCTCCTGAGGCTCCCGCTCGAGCCCGAGCATGGACACGATCATTCTCCGCACCTGGCTCTTGTCTGCTCCTCCATAACCGACCACAGCCTGCTTCACTCGCCTGGGCGCGTACTCGTAGAGGGGAACCCCTCTGTCGGCGCAGGCGCACATCACCGCGCCCCGCGCCTCGCCAAGCACAACCGCGGTCGCCACGTTCCTGCAGAAGAAAATCCCTTCCATCGCCGCGGCCTCGGGCTGGAACCGCTCTATGGCTTCCGAAATGCCGCGAAATATCGAGATCAGGCATTCTGAATGGGAAGCGTTCCGCGGGGGACGTATCGCGCCGTATTCAACAGCCGTGATACGGTTCCCACTCGCGTCCACCACAGCTACCCCCGTGGATCTGAGCGACGTATCCACTCCCAGAACACGCGCGATGCCGTGCATGGCGGGAATGCCGGCTCTTCAACCCTGAGCCGTCTCCAGCTCCTTCAGAAGAGAATCGTCCATCTCCATGTTCGTGTACACGTTCTGAACGTCGTCGTGGTCTTCCAGATCGGCTATGAACCTCATGACAGCTTTCGCCTTTTCGGAGTCCTCCACCTTGACATAGGAAAGCGGTATCAGGGCCACTTCCGCGCTCACTGGCTTGATACCTGCCTTTTCCAGCGCCTCGTTGACATCGCTCAAGGCCGAAGGTTCGGTTATCACCTCGAAATGATCGCCGTCACGGCTCATGTCCTCAGCGCCCGCGTTGAGCGCCACCTCCATGACCTTGTCCTCCTCCACCGTCCTGGCGTCGATCAGTATCTGCCCCTTGCGCGCAAAGCCCCGGGACACCGAGTTCTGGGCGGCGAAATTGACGCCGTGTTTGGTCAGAATGTGGCGGATCTCGGAGGTGGTGCGGTTCCTGTTGTCCGTGAGGCACATGATTACAAGCCCCACCCCTCCGGCCACAAAGGCTTCAAACATGATCTGCTCCAGCGTCTGGCCTTCCAATTCTCCGGCGCCCTTCTTGATGGCCCTGGTGATGTTGTCGCCCGGCATGTTGGCGCTCTTGGCCTTGAGAATGACGGTCCTGAGGGCCGGGTTGGTGGCCGGATCGCTTCCCTTGCGCGCAGCAACCATCAGTTCCTTGCTCAGTTTGCTGAAGATCTTTCCCCTCTTGGCGTCCGCCGCGCCCTTCTTGTGTTGAATCGTCTTCCATTTGCTGTGTCCGCTCATGTTACTGCTCCTTGTGTTTTGATCTGGGTTCAGAAGCCCGGTCCGGCGGACATTTCAAAGCCCACCAGCCCGCAAGGCGTATCCGCCTCCATGTCCTGGATCCATCCCGAAACCAGGCCGAGCCTTTCCGCTGTTTTAACGACCAGATCGTACTCCTCCCGCGTAATCCTTCTGTTCCACGGCGGCGCCATCGCTCTGTTCGCCGGAATGTACTGGTTCATGATGCTCACATGAACATCCGTACCCAGATTGTCCGCCATCCATACCAGATTTTCAACAGCTTCCTGCGCCTTCCCAGGCAACACGAGGATCCGGCATACCACTCCGCTCAGGGCCACACCGCTGCTGTCCGTCCTCAACCGCCCTTTCAGGCGCCACATCTCCAGAAGCGCTTGCCTGGCGATTTCCGCGTACCTGCCATTTCCCGACCCTTCGATGGCCGATTCAACCCGCGAATAGCGCAGGTCTGTCAGATAAACATCAACAATGTCCGCAAACCTCCGGAGAGTCTCCGGCCGTTCGAATCCGCTTGTGTTGTAAACCACCGGCAGACTGCAGCCCTCAGATCGCACGGCGCGCACGGCCTGTTCGATCCACGGCAGCCATGGCGTAGGGCTTACAAGATTCCAGTTGTGGCAGCCTCCTGCCGCCAGATCGCGCAGTATTCCGGCCAGATCCTCCGCCGATATCGCCCGACCCAGACCGCCCTGGCTCCAGGGATAGTTCTGGCAGTACAGGCACGACAGCGTGCAACGGCTGAAAAACACCGTCCCGGATCCCCCCGTTCCGGAGATCGGCGGCTCCTCGCCGTGGTGCGGTCCATGCCGGTACACCTCCGGCCGTCCCCCAGCCGCGCACCAGCCTTTTTCGCCTGCCGTCCTGTTCGCGCCGCAGCGGCGGGGACACAGCTCGCATCGAGCGGAAAATGCGCCGTTCAGTCTTCTTCCTCCTCCTTTTTCTTCTCGGCGGCTGCCGCCGCGATGATTTTCTGCGCAACGTTGGACGGCACCACGTCGTATCTGGAGAAGGTCATTTCAAACGATCCCTGACCGCCGGTTATGCTTCTCAATTCGGCAGCGTACCGGAAAAGCTCGGCCTGGGGCACCTCGGCGGTGATCACCTGCATGCCGTCCTCCGTGTCCATGCCAAGAATGCGGCCGCGCTTGTGGTTCAGATCTCCGTTGATGTCCCCCATGAAGGCGTCCGGCGTCCACACCTTCACGGTCATTATCGGCTCCAGCAGCACGGGACGGGCCTTGCCCATCGCGTCCCGGAACGCCCTGCTCGCCGCAATCTTGAACGCTATTTCCGACGAATCCACCTCGTGGTATGAGCCGTCATACACGACAACCTTCACGTCCTGCACCGGATAACCGGCCACGGTGCCCGCCGCCATGCCCTCAAGCACGCCCTTCTGAACGGCGGGAATGAAGTTGCCGGGAATCGCGCCTCCCACTATGGCGTCCTCGAACCATTCCTTGTCATCCTTCGCCTTCGGCTGCACCTTCAAATATACTTCTCCGTACTGGCCCCGGCCGCCGGTTTGTTTCTTGTGCTTGTAGTGGCCGTCTCCAACCGCGGTGACGGTCTCACGGTAGGCAACCTTTGGCAGGCTCAGCGCGACATCCACCTTGCTTCGGTTTTTCATCATTTCAACCGCAACGTCCAGGTGCACGTCTCCAAGCCCCGCAAGCAGCGTCTGTTTGGTTTCGCGGTTTCTTTCCACCTTCAGCGTCGGATCCTCCTCAGCCACCCGGTTGAGGGCCACGCCCAGCTTGTCCTCGTCAGCCTGGGTCTTGGCCGTCACGCACATGATCGCGACCGGCTGGGGAAATTCCATCCGGGGCAGGATAACCTTGGTTCCCACGGCGCACAGAGTGTCGCAAACGGATGTGGCCTTGAGTTTGGGAATGGCCACTATGTCTCCGGCCGTGGCCCTTTCCACCGGCGAAGCCTTCTTGCCGTTCAGGACAACGATCGACGAAAGGCGCTCCTTCTGGTCCTTCGAAGCGTTGAGAATTTCGCCTTCGGGCCTGAGCGTTCCGCCGACCACCCGCACAAATGTCATTTGGCCGATAAAGGGGTCGTTCACCACGCGCCAGACGAAGCCGGTGAACGGAGCGTCGGGAGCGGTCGGAACCTCTTTTCCCTCCGCATCGAGAACCTTGACCGAGGAGGGCGAAGGGAGAAGAGCGGCGATGCCTTCCAACAGTTCCGAAAGGCCAAGCTCCTTCGGAGCCGATACGCAGAAAACAGGCACAAGAGATCCTCGCGCGACGGCGTCGCGCAGCCCACCGGCAATCTCATCGGCGGAGAGTTGCTCGCCGTTGAGATATTTCTCTATCAGCGAGTCGTTCGTCTCGGCCGCAATCTCAATCAGAGAGCCGAGCGCTTCGCGGGCCTTTGAAGCCGAATCAGGAAGCGAAGAGCCTGACGCAATGATGCTGACCACTTTCTTTCCATCGTCGGAGGGCGCGGTGACCGGCGCGCACTTGGCGCCGAAAGCCCCTCGAATCTGTTCCAGCGTTTTCCAGAAATCGGCGTTTTCCCTGTCCACCCCCGCGACGACGATCGCCTTGGCCATTTTAGCCTTTTCGAAGCATTTCCATACCCGATAACTTCCGACCTGGAGCCCGGAAGCCGCATCAACAACAAGCACGCCCGTCTCCGCGGCTCGCGTAGAGGCAATCACCTGGCCGAAGAAATCCATGTACCCAGGAGTGTCGGTCATCACAATGCCGATCTTCTTTCCTCCAGCGCTCTGATAGACGCCGCTGAACGGCTTGGCGAAAAGGGTGATCTTCCTGGCCCGCTCCTCGTCGTTGTAGTCAGCGGCGCTGGTTCCGGCCGCTGGCGAACCCATCCGGTCGTTCAACCCCAGCTTGTACAGCAGCGCGTCAACAAGAGTTGTCTTCCCGCTTCCGGTATGCCCCGCAAGAACGAAGTTTCTTACATCAGCAATGGGTATATCATTCATACGACTTCCGTTTTCTCCATTTCTCGGCACGCATGGACCGCCTTGCCGGCCCCGTCCGGCCGCAGCGCGAATTCAACTTTCTACCAGACCTCGCCGCAGGAAACAAGGCCAGATTCCGAAGAAAGCAAACCAACAGACCGGAACACCGACGCCAGCGTCGTCTCCTTAAGGAAGGTCCCCGCGCGCCGTATGAGCCATGCACACCGTTTCCACAGCGATGCGCATTGCCGCCTCCCGTAGTGTCATGTTCCGCTCACGCGCTGAGGCGTGGACGAGTCTGAACTTCTCCCTCATACGCCTTTCAAGGCGGGTTACAACCTCCTCTTCGGTCATCTGTTCCTGCTGGGTTTCCTGAGTGTATTCCAGATAGGATACGAAAACCCCGCCTGCATTGCAGAGGATGTCCGGAATGACGCAAACACCACGCTGTTTAAGAATCTGGTCTGCCTCCGGCGTTGTGGGGCCATTCGCGCCTTCAGCAATCAGACACGCTTTGATGCGACCTGCATTTGCGGCCGTGATTTGACTTGCTGTGGCGCATGGTGCAAGCACATCGCAGGGCATCTCCAGTAATGAATCGCGGTGAACTGTTTTGCCGACTCCGCATCCACGAATTGTTCCGTGCTCCGTGGCATATGCAGCTATAGCCGCAACATCCAGTCCCGTCTCACAACAAACAGCCTCGTTGACATCCGAGACGCCCACCACTTTCGCGCCCCGGCTGGCAAAGGTCGTCGCAACCACAGATCCCACATTTCCGAAGCCCTGCACTATGACCCTTGCGCCTATGAGCGGACGCCCCAGCGAGTTAAGCGCTTCCTCAACTGCCACCACCACGCCACGGCCGGTTGCCTCGCGTCTGCCCGGTATGCCTCCAAGAATGACAGGCTTGCCGGTCACGTAACAGCCATGCGTGGTGGAGTAACCCAGCGAATAACTGATCGCGTCTTTGATATAGCCCATGTCACGCTCGTTCGTCCCCATATCCGGCGCCGGAACGTATATCAGAGGATGAATATGGCGATGGGCATTGCGAGCAAAACTCCGGATAAGGACTTGCTTGTCGTCCGCCGAAAGACGAACCGCATCGGCTACAATGCCGCTCTTGCCTCCGCCGAACGGAACGCCGATCAGCGCGCACTTCCATGTCATTTCCATGGCAAGCGCGGTGATGTCATCCAGGGAACTGTCGGCCGTCATTCTGATGCCTCCCTTAGCCGGTCCGAGCGCGTCGTCATGTCTCACGACGAACGCTCGAAAAATGTGCGTTCTGCCGTCGGAAAGCCTTGGCGACAGCCTGAGCTCAATCCGCTCCTTGGCCGATCTCAGCCTGTCGAGAACTTCGTCAGCGTAACTGCCGCGCAGCCCCTCCAGCGCGCGGTCAAGATTCCTCAGCGCATGCTCCAGCATCGCGGACATTCTTATCCCCCTTTCAAAACGGCGCGACAAAGCGCCTCGCCGGCCTGTCTGTCAGCGTTTCTGCCCTGAGCGAACATACAGGATGCATCGGATACCAGCCAAGTTTCCATGTTTCAGCATCGTAAAAAACTTCCCGTAATCTTGCGGAGTAAGCATGTTGAACTGATATCGGACGGATTTCCCTTCTCTCTTCAACCGCTCATTAAGACGCTCAAAATGGGCAATAGCATACTTTTTCACGTTCTCCTGAGACGGGTCTTCCTCTCCCTGTCATATTTGATTTCAACAACAAGAATCCAGTCGCCCTGCTTGGGGCTGAACTCGCCGCGCTTTGGATGCTCGCCCTTCTTCCAGGCGTATTCGATGGAGTAGAACCCAACCGGGGTGTTCTTGAGCCAGGCGGCCACCTTCGACGCGTGGTCGCGGTTGTACAACTCTTGCAGAAACTTTCGCTCCGGCGTGCCGTCCGCGTCCACGATGATGGTGGTCAGGTCCCCCCGCAGAAGGGCGTCCACGTCCGCGTCTTCCTTCAGAGAGAGAATTGGTTCCAGCCGCAGGTTGACCTTCCACAGGATTTCCTCTACCTCGACCGGCACAACAGCCGAGGGCCAGTACGTTGCGCGAAAGCGGTCGGCCTCCGCCCATGCTCGTTCAGGGCGGATGAACGGCGCTCTGAACCGGCGGGCGTTCAACGGCATATCAGCGCCCGCCCCGCCGGATTTTCTCGGCCAGCCGTCTCATTTCTTCCTCGTTCGGTTTCTGTCCACGCAGCGTGCGGAAGAAGGTCGGCAACGCTGCCACCAGTTCTTTCTCGCTCATAAGGTCGGCCGGCAGCATCCCGTGCCCTGCCGCGGCCAGGTCGAAAAGCTGATGCCATTCATCGCTGCCCTTTGCCAGACCGAGCGCCGCGGCGTACCTTTCTAGAATCTCCTCGGGGCGGGGCGGCGGCATCAGACCCCGCTCAACACGGCTGATGTTGGCCGGATCGCATTCCGCGCGGCGGCAGAACGTGCGCCGCGTCCGCGTTGATCACGCGCTGGTTCAGTGGGGTGGCGGAGAGCGAGGACCTAATCACCCTGCCACGGTGAATCTGCCGGTCACCGCGCCGGCGCATTCCCCCGGCTGTCCGCCGCCGACCGAAACAATGATCTCTCCCGGCTCTGTGAAAGGCTCGCCATCGTCAGTGTAAAGGGCCAGTTGGTCGGGTTGCAGGATAAAATTCACCTCCCGTTTCTCACCAGGCATGAGATGAAGCCTCATCACTCCCTCCAGATGACAGACGGGCGCCGGAACGCTCGCAACCGGATCGGCCAGATAAAGCTGAACCGCCTCGTCACCTGCCATGTCGCCGATGTTCTGAACTTCCACTCTCACCTCAATGGGTTCCCTTCCGTTCGTCCGGGCCGGCGTTATGCGAAGATTCCCGTATCGGAAGCGCGTATAGCTCAGACCGTATCCAAAACCATAAAGCGGCCTTCCTGTCATGAACCTGTATGTCCTGCCGCGCATGGAGTAGTCCTCAAAATCCGGCAGTTGATCCAGCGAAGCAGGCACAGTGAAAGGAAGCCTTCCCGCCGGATTGCAGTTGCCGAAAATCGCGTCCGCGACCGCGTTGCCCCCTTCCTCGCCCGGGTAAAACACGGCCAGAATGGCCGGGATGTTTTCCTCGGCCCATGCGATCTCGATGGGACTGCCTCCTGTGAGCACGAGAATCACCGGTTTGCCCGTGGCGTGAAGCTTCTTCAGCAGGTCAAGCTGGCTGCCCGGCAGGTGAAGCACGCGGCGGTCCCCGCCAAGCACAATTTCCGAATCGCCGGTTTCGCCTTCCTCGCCTTCCAGGGACGGAGCGTATCCGAGCACCGCGATGATCGCGTCCGCTCCGCCGGTCACCCATCGGATATGGTTTTCGTCCGCCGGCCTGCCTCCGGCAAGTTCGCATCCTTTCGCGTACTCCACCTGCAGGCCGGGAGAGGCGGCGTTAACGATCCCCTCAAGGATGGTCGTCAGGGTTCCTGAATAACCGAAATAGTTGCCGAGAAGAACGCCATGATCGAACGCAGTCGGCCCGACCACTGCAATCTTGCGGAGCCTGGCTCCGTCCAGCGGCAGGAGCCCGCCCGCATTCTTCAGCATGACGACCGACTGGCGCGCAGCCTCCAGGGCGAGGCGGCGGTGCTCTACACAGTGGACCCGTGCGGGCGGAATAGCGGCCCATGGATTAATCTCTTCCGGATCGAACATGCCCAGCCGGATCCGCGCCTCCATCAGACGCGAAACACATCGGTCAATATCGGCCTCCGAGACAAGGCCGCGCCGCAGCGCGTCTCCAAGCGCCCTGTACGTGCAGCCGCATTCGAGGTCGCATCCGGCCTTGACACCCATGGCTGCGGCCTCGGCCGCGTCGGCTGCGACTCGATGGCCCTGATGAATGTCGCAGACCGCGCCGCAATCCGAGACCACATAACCTCTGAATCCCCATTGCTCCCTGAGAAATCTGCCCAGCAGCGTGGCGCTTGCGCAGCAAGGTTCGCCGTTTGTCCTGTTGTACGCGCCCATTACGGAGAAAGCGCCTCCTTCCACCACGCAGGCGCGAAAAGCCCGCAGATACGTCTCCACCAGGTCCCTGCGGCTGACGCGGGCGTCGAAGGAATGCCTCTTCGGTTCGGGTCCGCTGTGAACCGCGTAGTGCTTGGGAGTCGCGACCACCTTCAGATAACGGGGATGATCGCCCTGAAGCCCCCTGACAAATGCCACGCCCATCCGCGAGGTGAGGTAGGGATCCTCGCCGTAGGTCTCATGCCCCCGTCCCCAGCGCGGATCCCTGAATATGTTTATGTTCGGCGACCAGTATGTGAGTCCGAAGTACTGCGCCCTGTTGCCCTGCCGAAGAGCCTTATGATGCTTTGCGCGTGCCTCGTCGGAAATGGCCGACGCGACACGCAAGACAAGATCCGGATTGAATGTGGCCGCCAACCCGATGGCCTGGGGAAAAACCGTAGCCTTGCCTGCCCGCGCCACTCCGTGCAGGCATTCATTCCACCAGTTGTATTCAGGAATGCCCAGCCTCGGAATCGCCGGCGCATCGTGCTGCATCTGGGATATCTTCTCCTCGATTGTCATTCTTGCCACAAGGTCGCGGACCCTTTCCGCGACGGGCAGTTCAGGATTCGCGAATTTCATGCCGGAATGCATCGCTTACACCTGCCTTTCTTCCCGGGAATATCCACCAATAAG
>Ga0129299_1003168_pt1 | contig 10794 bp, 11 predicted proteins | sample ConPoolayeCmetaG_FD_94477 | JGI IMG/M metagenome (GOLD analysis project Ga0129299, IMG submission 94477) | Hot spring microbial mat communities from California, USA to study Microbial Dark Matter (Phase II) - Cone Pool mat layer C metaG ... | reverse complement strand
TTTATATATAATAGAAAAAACTAAAAAAGCTAGAGATAATATAAAAAAAATATAAAAAAATAAAGAATTTTTTTTTGGTTTATTTAGCGGAGTATAGTTATTAAACATAATGTTATTAAAATATATAATACAAGAAAAATAAATAAATAAAAATATAAATAGATTAAATACTAATTAAACAATAAAAATAATTAATTTTAAATTAGTTTATTAATCTTACAATATAATCTTACAATATTTTAAAAATAAAAATCAAGAAATTTTATTTTTTTTAAAAGCACCCATCTCTTTTAACTTCCACATAAATAAAGCTCCTTTTTTTCGGGCATTTGAGTCGATAACAAAGCGCAAAGCCTCCTCCAAAACTGGGCGGGGGATAGTTTTTGCTAATTTTATGTATAAGCTTTTTCTTCTTGATTCACCTAATTTTTCGGCTAAATAAATCCCAAAGGCCTGAAAGTCGCGTGAGATATATTTATCTTCTAAGGGATTAAAGTTTTTTAGGATGTCTTTGATGGAGCGCATATTATTTATCTCAAAACTCAAATGTCAAATCTAAATCTTAAAACTTATAAAATTATAATGTTTTTAAACCTTCTAATTAGAAGGATTTATTTGTTATTTAGTAATTTTTTCTTTTATTGAATTATTAACTTAATTTTATCACACTAATTAACGAGAAAGGGAAAATTGGGTTTATAGTTATTTTTTTATATTCTTTATCATTGGAAAGAATTTGGGTCAATAAAAATTAAAAAGAAAATAAATTGTAATTTAAATAATGTTTTAATTTAAGAATTTTTTTATAACTTTAAAATACTTCTCACCAATAATTTTTTCATCAAATCTGTTTATGACATCTTTTCGACAAAAACTTCTATCGATTTTTTCGATATTTTTAATCGATTGAGCCATTTGATCAACTGAGGAGACCAAATAACCGTTTTTTCCATTTAAAATTATTTCCTTTGGACCTCCGTTTGGGTAGGCGATAACTGGCGTTCCACAGGCTAATGCCTCAATAACTACAAGTCCAAAGGGTTCTTGCCATTTAATTGGAAAAAGAAATACTTTGGCATTTTGATAAAGTTTTATTTTTTTTTCAAAACTTACTTCAGGATAATAAATGATATTTTTTCCATCAATATGGTTTTTAATTTGATTTTGAAAATAATCATTATCTCTTATTTTTCCAGCAATAATAAGTTTTATTCCGGCTTTTTTGGCAGCAAGAATCGCATCAAGTTGGTTTTTATGATAGCCAATAGTGGAAATCATTAAGGCATAATCTCTTGGCTTTGGATTAAATGGAAAAATTTTAGTATTAATTGGATTATAAATCGTGGGTAAATAATTAAGGTTAAGAAAAGATTCTTTTTGGCTGTTTGATATTGGAATAAGATATGTTTTGTATTTTTTTAAAATATAAACCAATTCATCAAAGAGATTTAGATGAATTACATTGATAATTTTTTTTCTTAAAATTTTTGCGAGGGGAATAAGAATCGCTTCACCGCGAAGGTTGTTTAAAATTAAATCATATTCATCTTTTTTTTCAATCATTAATTTTTGAACCAATGATAAATTTACCAGTTCTAATCGTAGTTTTCTTGAAGCTTCAGATGTTTCAGGATCAATTTTTATACTATCTTTTTGATTACCAAAGCCAGTACCCCCACCGATCTCAAAAAAATTAATATTTTTTAAAATCTCTAAATTTTCTTTCTCAAATTTTAATTGATTTACAAAGTTATTATTTGTTCTTTTTGCGCCAATAAAGATGATTTTTAATCCTCTTTTTGCTAGTTCTTTAGCTTGCGAATAAGCCACTCGCTCTGTGCCACCATGGAAAGATGGTGGACATGGAGAAACAATTGATCCTAAAATTAAAAGTTTATTTTTCATTATTTTTAAATTTATTAATCACTATTTGATAGGCTTCTAGGTAATCTTTAGTCATTTTTTGCGTACTAAAATTAGTAGTTGCATATTGATGGCAGTATAAAGGATCAATAGTTGATATTTTTTTTAATGCTTTAATCATTTGGTTTTCGTTTTCAACGATAAATCCAGTTTTTTTATCTTCAATTACTTCTGGAACAGATCCTTTATTAAAAGCAATGACTGGTGTTCCACTAGCCATTGATTCAATCATTACAATTCCAAAAGGCTCGTGCCAGCGAATGGGGAAAAGAGTGGCGATTGCTTCACCTAAAAATTGATTTTTAACTTTTTCATCTTTAATTTCACCGATCATTTCTGTTTTTGTTCTTTTAATTAAAGGTTTAATTTCACTATTAAAATATTCAAAATCACCTTTATCAATAAAAGCAGCAATTTTTAAAGGAATACCAACTTTTGCGGCCACTTTTATCGCAATATCAACGCCTTTATTGTATGTAATTCTTCCAATCCATGCTAAATAATTCTTTTTTTTAATAATGGGTTTAAATTCTTTAGTATTAATGCCATTATAAATAGTTTTAATGTAATTTAATTGCGGGAAATCCATTCTTTGATTATTTGAGATTGAAATATAGGGATGATGTCTGAATTTTAATAAAGTCTTAATTTTTTCTTTAATAAAACCAGAGGGCGCTTTAAGATTTTTATAGAAAGCACTGTGAAGAGTGTGGATAAAAGGAATTGTTTGAAAATCAAGAAAATATTGGGCGGTATACTGCATGTGATTATGAATAATATCAAACTTTTCTTGTTTTATAATTTTAAAGAATTTATTAAGGTGATTAAGATAAATATAAATGTTATTTTTTAAAAAAAGGTTATTACCTAAAGCCTTTTCAAATTCATAACGAAGATTGGCTTTTGTTTTCGAATCACCGGTAGCAAAAAGCATAACATCATGACCCATTTGAACTAAATTTTCCGTTAAATCAACCACAACTTTTTCTACACCACCATATCCTTTTGGAGGAATAGGAATCCATGGCGGTGATAGAATAGCGATTCTCATTTTAATATATTTTAATTAGATCTTATAATTAGCAAAGTTTTTATAAATATTTTCAAACTTTTCTCCAATTATTTCCCAGGAAAATTTTTCTTCAGCGATTTGACGGGCTTTTTTTGCCATTTTGTTTCTTAAATTTTCGTTAGTTAAAAGAAGATTAACTTTCTCAACTATATCATTACTATTTCTTGGTCGAATGAAAAAACCATTTTGTCCATCTTTAACCGCTAAAGGAATACCTCCTTTTCGAGTAACAACAACTGGTGTTTCGCAAGCCATTGCTTCAAGAATTACTAATCCTAAAGGCTCATCCCAGATAGATGGAGCAATAAAAACATTAGCTCGACTATAAAATTTTATCAAAAAGTCAGTATTACTGCCTAAATGACCAAGAAATTTTACATTATTAATTTTTTCTTCTTTGACAATTTTTTCAAGATTTTTTCTTTCTGGGCCATCACCTAAAATCAAAACTTTTCCTTTTATTTTTTTAGCCGCTTTGACCAAATATTTTACCCCTTTATAAACCGTTAATTTTCCAGCAAAAACGATGATTTTTTCATCTTTTATACCAAGCATTTTATCAATTTCAGAAGTATTAGTTTTTTTAAATCGATTGATGTCAACACCTCCGGGGATAACTCTTATCTGTTGACGATACTCATCGCCAAAAACTTTCAACATCCAATCACGGGTATAATAGGAATTTGGAATTATTCTTTTGGCTTTTCTTAAAGCATCCATTGTTAGAGCAATGTATCTTTTATCTTTTTGGGCTGTTGGTAGTTCTGATCCATGAATTGAAATCACATAAGGGATTTGATAAGTGCTTTTGATAAATCGAGCAGCCCAAGAAAAAGGAAAAGCATGATGAACATGAATAATATTTGGTTTAAAATCTTCAACTGCCTCAACTGCATGATTTAAAAAACTTTTATAAATTTGTAAAATTTCTCGATTAGAAATGTCTTTATAAAGCCTACTATTTTTCCATTCGGGATGACCGGTAAAAGAGACATAAAAAGGCATTTTTATTGGATAAATTTTTACCCCTTTTAGTTCTCGATTATCAGGACAGACCATAGTGACTTTATGTTTTTTGCCGATTTCCTGAGCTAAGTAACGAGCATAAGTACCAGAACCAGAGCCATAGAGAGGGAATGTTTGAAGATATAAAATTTTTAATTTATTTTTTAACATATTTTTTATTATATAATTTTTTTAATTTTTGAGATATTATAACATTTTTGTTATTGATAAAAAATTAACAATGATTAATTAGTTTATCAAAAAATAAGATCAACTCCTAAAAAATTCTTTAAAAAAGTTTTGCGTAATTAATTTTAAATTGGCTAAATAGTAGGGGATTGTTATATTATTTAGAAAGTTATAACAACCTAATTTTGACTGCGACGGTCGGGAATAGGTTTAAAAATTTTTTAACTATTTTTAAAAAAACCTCTTTTTCCAAAACTTCTTTTTCTTCTTTTAAAAAATCTTGCAAAACATAAGTTTCTCCGTCAACCCAGCCGGTTTTTTGACGATTATCAACACCAATTCTTATTCGCCAAAACTCTTTGGTTTTTAATGTTTGCTCAATTGATTTTATACCATTATGAAGCTTTGGACCTTTACCGAAATCAATCCGAAATTTGCCTAAAGGAATATCTAAATCGTCGTGAACAATGAATAAATCGTGTAACTTGTAACTTTTAACTTGTAACGTTTTTAAAATCTTTTTTACTTCTTTTCCATTTTCATTCATAAAACAATTAGTTTTAAAAGTTTTTAGATTTAAGTTGTAGTTTTGTCCGCCCGCTGGCCGATTGACTTTTGAGTTTTGAGTTAAATAATTAATAAACATCTTTCCCACATTATGCCGATTATTTTCGTATTTTTTGCCGGGATTACCTAAACCGATGATAATCATAAATTAAATTATAATTGATTTCAGTTGATTTCTAATGAGTTATTCTATATATTTGAATTTATAAAATTCAAAATTTAAATCTCAAATCTCAAAATGACAATTCAAAATTCAAAATTTAAAAAAGAGTTTATTTCTAGATTAATTAACTTTTCCATTAATATTGTTAAATTTTGCGAATCATTAAAAAATGAAAAATATTTTTTAGTCATTATTGATCAACTATTAAGAAGTGCGACTTCAATTGCAGCTAATGTTATTGAAGCCAAATCATCAAGCTCAAAAACTGAGTATTTGCGATATTTTCAAATTGCCTTAAAATAAGCTAACGAAACAAAATACTGGTTATTTATCATCTTAAAAACAACAAAAAACGATAAAAAAGAAATAATAAACCAACTGTTAAAAGAAACAGAAGAAATTTCCAATATTTTAGCAGCTGGAATTTTAACGATGAAAGGAAAAAAATAAAAATAATTTTACATTTTTAATTTTCATTTTGAGATTTAAATTTTGAAGTTTGAATCTTAATCTATGTCCAAATACGTTCCCGATATCTCATCACGTCGTTGGGTGATAATTTCACCCCAAAGAATTAATCGCCCCCATCAAACAAAAGAAAAATTTATCTGTCCTTTTTGTCCTGGCAATGAAAAGCTCACCCCGCCCGAAATAATGCGAATAGGAAAAGGAGAGCCTAATAAACCAGGATGGGAAATAAGGGTTATTCCCAACAAATACCCAATCACTGATTTTCATGAGGTAATTATTCATACCCCTGACTGTCGAAAAGATTTAGAGCGTCTCTCAGAGCACCATCTTAAAAAAATCTTTCAAGTTTATCGAGAGCGTTTTAATTTTTATCGGCAAAAAGGTCAGGTAATTATTTTTTGTAATCACCGAGAAAACGCTGGCGCATCACTTAAACATTCTCATTCGCAGCTTGTTGTTCTTCCATTTCAGATAAATTTAGATACCTTAGCTCGAGAGCCGATGAACAATATTATTGAACAAAATAAATATTTTGATGTTTACTGTCCTGACTTTTCCCAATGGCCTTTTGAGGTTTGGTTTTCTCCCAAAAAACAAAATACCTATTTTGGTGATATTGAAGATAATGAAATTGAAGATTTGGTAATGATTTTCAAAAAAGTTTTAAAAGCTTTGGAAAAGATTTATTATAAATATGAGTTTTCCACTCTTCCTTTTGCCTATAACTTTTATATCTACCCAAAAGAAAATTGGTATTTGCGACTTATTCCTCGTTTTGTTAATCGGGCTGGTTTTGAATTTGGTACGGGCCTTTCAGTTAACATTGTTGATCCAAAAGATGCGGCAGAAGAAATAAAAAATCTTCTAACTTCTAACATTTAACACCTAACTTCTAAATTCTAACGTTAAACGTGTAACGTAGAACGTGGAAAGTTAAAAATCATCTAACAACTAACACCTTATAAATAAATCAAATATCAAATATCAAATATCAAAATGACATATCAAAATTTAAAATCTTTTAAAATTTAAAGTTAGTTTTAAAACTTAAAACTTAAAATTTAAAATTTTACTTTGTTCTTTATTCATTTTTACTATCTCATTTTGCATTTTGATTTTTGATGTTTGAGATATAAAACCCTTAAATAATAACGTTTAGTATCGACTTTTTATGTTAGAAATCAGATGTTAGATGACGTTTTTTAATACCGTTTAACATTTCGATTTACAAAGAAAAATAAGATTATTAAACAAAGATGGATTAAGATTGATAAAAAAAGAAAGCGATTGATGTTAAGTAGAAAAAGCTGTAAACCAGTGATAATTTTTTCTAAATAGGGAAGTTGAAAAGAAGGGATAGCTGGTTGAAAAATGTAGCCTAAAATCAACAAAAAAATAACAAAAGGAATAAGATAGGCAATATCAACTAAGTCCTGTTTTGAAGAAAACATTAGCGATGAAACGGTAAAAATAAGATAAATTAGAACAATATTAAGCCATAAAATTTTATTGGGAAAAAGATTAAAAAATGATAAGCCAAAAAAGAACAAAAGCGCCCCAAAAAAAGGAGCAATCCCAACTAAAATCCCTCGCAAAAAGTCTTTTTTAACATACAAAACATGGCCTAATTTTATCTGTTTATCTTCAAATTTGGGAAAGATCTGGATATCTTTAACCGGCAAAAACAAAATCATCGCCGCAAAAAAGTGAGAGAATTCGTGGATTACTGTTCCCGGTAAAAATAGTAAAGAAACCAAAGCATAAACTATTTTTTCTTTTTTAAAAATTCCTCTAAAAAGATAAAAAAAATTGTTAAAGTTTTTGCGGGATAAAAAAAAGATGGTTAGGGATTGAATAAATAAAAGAGTAATTAAAAATAAAAGATTTTGAGGCATTTTATAATTTTAACAATTTTTAAAAATTTTATTTTAAGTTCATATTGACAAAATAAAATTTCATTTATAAAGTTATATTATGGACGATTTTAATGTGCGATTAAAAAGGTTGGTTGATGGATTGACAAAGGTAATTCTTGATAGTTTAATTGCTGAAGATATTGATCAAGATGAAGCGGCTGAGATTTCCCGCTTTATTTTAGTAAGAAAAAAAACGATAACCAACGATGCTGATTTGAATAATTTTTTGAACGAATTAAAAGACAAATATTTTATTTTTTCCTCTTTTTTGGATAGTTTTAAAAAAGAACAAAAAATTCAAAATGAAGACTCTCAAAAAATTGAGGCGATTAAAAATCAGTTATTAAGATTTACTCAATAAATTATGGCCGGTGTTCAAACACCCGATATCCTAATTACTCCTGATGTCGCAAAAGATTTAGCTGTAAAGTTAGTGGAACTAAATCAAGTTCAACAGCAAAATCCTACTTCCTTAGTTGAGAAAGCAGTCCAAGCTTATCAAGATGGTCAAGCAGAAAAAAGTCTTGGAATGTTAGCCGGTGATGTTTGTCCGTATACTGAGCAAGATGTTAATGGAGTGTTGTTGGAAAATTTAAGTAGTCAAGAGTGCGATAAAAATACCCTTCAAAAACAAGAACCAAAGGCAGGCACCCCAGAAAGAACGCGATATGATAAAGCTCAAAAAGTAGCTCAAGCGGTTAGAGAGTACTTAGAAAGTAATGGTCAGACAATATCGGACGTATTACGAAATGAAGTAATTAATTATATAAGTCGCAGTCCGTTATTTAGAGATTTATTATTTGATTCTACTACAGGTAAACAAATTTCTAGTTATTCTGAAACCAGCGAGGCTATTGCGAGAACTCTTCTTCGTCAACCTCGATTTCGTCAAGCAATTCACCGTCTTTTTACTGAAAGATTGGATTCAAAAAAGAGATTAGAGCATCTAGAGCCTTATGAAGCTTTAAGAAGAGAAGTTGAGGCGTTAGAAATACAACTAAAAAAATTACCACCTGATGTAACTCAAGCTAAAATCGATCAGACTAAAAATGACCTGGAGACAGCTAGGCAAAATTTAGTAGCGGTTTCAGGTTTAAGAAGTCGATTAAAAAGTTTAGAATCAATATCACAACAAGATCAAAGACGTTTAGATGAACTTCAATTATCACTAGTCCAGTTAGAAACCAAGATTGGACCATATCTTAAATTTATGGAACAAACAGAACAAGATATCCAAGCATTGAGAACGCAGTTATTGAGTACAACAGATCCTCAGCAGAAGTCTGATATTGAAGGAAAAATTGAAAAACTAGAAAAGGACCCCCTTTACCAACAATATCTCTCCGATTACGAACGATATAAATCAACTGTAGCAGAAATAACTACGATTGAAAGTCGTATACAAGAAATTCAGAATTTATCTCAACAGATAGCAGAAGCCGAGTCTGATTTTCAACAAAAAAAACAAGAATATGAAGAATTAGTAAGAAGACAAGCTTCTTCACAAACTTCACAAGAACGAGCGCGTTTGGAAGCAGAACTTGAAAGAAAAAAACTAGAACTTAAAGATTTAGAAGCTCAATTGACTGCAGAAAGGATAAGATATGCTTCAGATGTGATTGCTATTCCAGCCGAAGTTGCCAAAGAATTTTTAAATGAGGCTTTAGGTGAGGCGGCAACCCATTATAAAGAAGAAGCAAAAAAAGCAGCTGAACAACAAAAGGCTGAAAGTGAAAAACAAGAGACTGAGAGAAAAAGATTAGAAGAACAAGCTATTGAAAAACTTAGTCGAAGATTAGGAAGAAAGGAAAAAACGAAAAGGGGTGAGACTATTCCAGTTCCTGATAAAAAACAAGCCCGGCGTCTTTTAACTCTTCTTTTTAAACCTTCAGGATTACAAGGTTTTATTAATGAAGTAGCGAAAAATAAAACTACTTTAAAATCATACGGATTAACTGATGATGAAGTCAAAGCAATTACAGATAAAAAAAATGATCCCGAGTTTGTAAAAACAGTGGGTCAAAATTTAGCTAAAAAAATTTTAGCTGACTATTTACTGGCCGGTGGACGATTATCAAGGGATGACATTTTTGTTCTTGCGGATACTGAGTGGGGAAGAAGCATAATTGAAGATGGACGGAAATTATCTGAAGAGCAAAGAAAATTTTTAGAAAAGCAGTTAGGTAAAGGTGTTTTGACAGCACTAGATGAGTTAAAAGGAGGAAAAACAACAAGTGAGTGGTTAAAGGGAAATTGGTGGAAAATTGGTGGGATAATTGGATTGCTTATTTTATTGGGTTTAATTGGACCATCGATAACTCAATTGATACCTAATGCTTTTTCTCGTGGATAAATATAAATTCCTTTTTTAAGAAAAAATTTAAAATAAAAATATTATGAGTGAAGGAAATGGTGGAAGCCCAGAACAATTAGGTCAAGCTTCATTAAAAGAGGCAATAACTCCAAAAACACCAAATTCTGATTCCTCATCGCAAGAAGAATCACGACAATTTAAAGGAGGTGGCACTGGGTTTCAATTAGGTGGCCCAACAGAATCACAACCAGGATTAGCAACTGCAAATAAACAAGATGGTTCCTTAACAGGAGTGGCACAAAAAGCAACCCAGGAAGCAAAAGAACAATCCTCCAGCCAATCACTTGATATGATACGAGTTTTACAGCAAGAGTTTAGATTAACAGAAAAACAGTTGGAAAAATTAAATAATTTAGCTAAAGAAAACGGAATCAATTTAGAGCAGTTTTCTAAAGAAGATTTAGGCGATAGAGAAAAAATTAAACAAGTTTTAGTTTTACTGGAAAACGAAGAAATGAAATTAAATGATCAACAAAAACAAAATCTTCAAAAAATCAATAAAGAACTTCAAGAAGCTGATCAGCCATTAACCTCAAAACAAATTAAGACAAAAATTGATGAAAAAAAACAAGAAATTAACAAAAAAATAGAAGAACTTCGTGAAAAACAAAAAAGTGGTCAATTAACAAAAGAAGATGAAGAGGAACTCAAACAAAACGAACAAGTTTTAGCTGCTTTAAATGAAATGGGAGATCAAGTTGGTGAAATATCGAAAGATCAATTAGACGAATCAAAAATCCAAAGAAAACAAACTTTATTGGAAAAAGCCCAAACTTATTTTAAATATGCTGGTTTTGGTTTAGCCGCCTTGCTTTTTATTTTTGCATGGAAGGGGTTGATTTCTGAAATGGGTGGACAAAGAGGCGGGGGAATGATGGGATGAAAATAATCCTCTAATTTTTAACATCTAACATCTAACATCTAACACCTAACACCTTATAAATAAATCAAAAATTAAAAATCAAATATCAAAATTACATCTCAAAATTCAAAATCTTTTTAAATTTTTAAATTTAAAATTAGTTCTAAAATTTAAAATTAAAAATTTTAATATACTTTCCTCTTTATTCATTTTTACTTCTCATTTTGCATTTTGATTTTTGATATTTGATAT
>Ga0129299_1003166_pt1 | contig 10801 bp, 3 predicted proteins | sample ConPoolayeCmetaG_FD_94477 | JGI IMG/M metagenome (GOLD analysis project Ga0129299, IMG submission 94477) | Hot spring microbial mat communities from California, USA to study Microbial Dark Matter (Phase II) - Cone Pool mat layer C metaG ... | reverse complement strand
GCCCGCGGGATGCCGATCGGCGGAATGACGCAGGCTGAATCGCCGGAGTGGATGCCGGCCTGCTCGATGTGCTCCATGACCGCCGGCACGAAGGCATCGGTGCCGTCGGCGATCGCGTCGGCCTCGGCCTCGGTGGCGTTCTCCAGGAACTTGTCGATCAGGATCGGCCGGTCGGGGGTGACGTCCACCGCCGCGGCCACGTAGCGTCGAAGCATCTGGTCGTCGTAGACCACCTCCATGCCGCGGCCTCCGAGGACGTAGGAGGGCCGGACCATGAGCGGGTATCCGATGCGGGCCGCGACCTCCAGGGCCTCCTCCAGCGTGCTGGCCATGCCCGAGGCCGGCATCGGGATGCCCATCTGCTCCATCATCCGGCGGAAGCGGTCGCGGTCCTCGGCCAGGTCGATGGTGTCCGGGCTGGTGCCGAGGATGCGCACGCCGGCGGCGGCCAGTTCCTGGGCGAGGTTGAGCGGGGTCTGCCCGCCGAACTGCACGATCACCCCCTCGGGCTTCTCCTTGCCGTAGATGGCCAGCACGTCCTCGACGGTCAGCGGCTCGAAGTAGAGCTTGTCGGAAGTGTCGTAGTCGGTCGAGACCGTCTCGGGGTTGCAGTTGACCATGATGGTCTCGTAACCCATGTCGCGCAGGGCGAAGGCGGCGTGCACGCAGCAGTAGTCGAACTCGATGCCCTGGCCGATGCGGTTGGGCCCGCCCCCCAGGACCATGATCTTGCGGCGGGCACTGACCGGAACGGTGTCGGCGGCGTTGTAGGTCGAGTAGTAATACGCCGCCGGCCGCTCACTGCCGCTGACCGGCACGGCGTTCCAGCCCTGGACCACGCCGAGGGCGGTCCGGCAGCGGCGGATCTCGCTTTCCGGCCGCTCCAGGATCTTCGCCAGATAACGGTCCGCGAAGCCGTCGCGCTTGGCCCGGGCCAGGAGACCGGCCGGCAGCTCGCGGCCGCGGTACCTCAGGATCTCCTCCTCCAGCTCCACCAGTTCCTTCATCTGCTCGATGAACCACGCCTTGATGTGGGTCAGCTCGTGGAGCCGGGCGACCGTGGCCCCCTTGCGCAGGGCCTCGTACATGATGAACTGCCGCTCGCTGGTGGGCTCGCGCAGCATGCCCAGCAGCTCCGGCAGCGGCCGGCGGTGGAAGTCCCTGGCGAAGCCCAGCCCCCAGCGGCCGGTCTCCAGCGAGCGGATGGCCTTCTGGAAGGCCTCCTTGTAAGTCTTGCCGATGCTCATGACCTCGCCGACCGCCCGCATCTGCGTGCCCAGCCGGTCCTCGGCGTCCTTGAACTTCTCGAACGCCCAGCGGGCGAACTTGACCACCACGTAGTCGCCCGAGGGCGTGTAGCGGTCCAGGGTGCCGTCGCGCCAGTAGGGGATCTCGTCGAGCGTCAGGCCCGCGGCCAGACGGGCGGACACCAGCGCGATCGGGAAGCCGGTGGCCTTGGACGCCAGGGCCGAGGACCGCGAGGTCCGCGGGTTGATCTCGATGATCACCACCCGGCCGGTCCGGGGGTCGTGGGCGAACTGGATGTTGGTCCCGCCGATGACCCCGATGGCCTCCACCACGCGGTAGGCGTACTCCTGCAGCCGCCGCTGCAGCGCCGGATCGATGGTCAGCATCGGAGCCGTGCAGTACGAGTCGCCGGTGTGCACGCCCATGGCGTCCACGTTTTCGATGAAGCACACGGTGATCATCCGGTTCTTCGCGTCGCGCACCACCTCCAGCTCGAGCTCCTCCCAGCCCAGCACCGACTCCTCCACCAGGATCTGTCCGATCAGGCTGGCGGCGATGCCCCGGGCGGCGACGACCCGCAGCTCCTCCACGTTGTACACCAGCCCTCCGCCGGTACCGCCCATGGTGTAGGCCGGCCGGATGACCACCGGGTAGCCCAGCTCGGCGGCCACCTTCTCGGCGTCCTCGACGGTGTACACCGCGGTGCTCCGCGGCATATCGATCCCGAGGCGCTCCATCGTCTGCTTGAAGGCGATGCGGTCCTCGCCGCGCTCGATCGCGTCGGCATGCACCCCGATGATCCGCACGCCGTACTTCTCCAGCACCCCGGCACGGTGCAGCTCGGAGGAGAGGTTCAGCCCCGACTGCCCGCCGAGGTTGGGCAGCAAGGCGTCCGGCCGCTCCTTCTCGATGATCCGGGTCAGCGACTCGACCGTCAGGGGCTCGATGTAGGTCGCGTCGGCCATGCCGGGGTCGGTCATGATCGTCGCCGGGTTGGAGTTGACCAGCACGATCTCGTAGCCCAAGGCGTGCAGGGCCTTGCACGCCTGGGTGCCGGAGTAGTCGAACTCGCAGGCCTGCCCGATCACGATCGGGCCCGATCCGATGATCATGACTTTGCGGATGTCGTTGCGCCTCGGCATAGGCTGCGGCTCCCCCGGGTTCGATGTTCTCGGGCCGGCCCGGCACGCGGGCAGGTCAGACGTACTCCACCGTGGCCGGCGGCTTGGGCGTCAGGTCGTAGAGACAGCGGTTTACGCCCGGAATCGCCACGATCCGCGAGCAGATCCGCTCCAGCGTCTCCCAGGGGATCCGCGTGGCCGAGGCCGTCCGGGCATCCACGCTCTCGATGCACCGCACGACCACGATCTGCCCGAACTCCCGTCTGTCGTTCCGGATGCCGGTGGCCAGGTCGCCCAGCAGCACCGCCAGGTACTGGAACGCGCCGGTGCCGGCCAGCTCCTCCTCGACGATCGCAGTGGCCGCCCGGACGACCGCCAGCCGCTGCGGCGTGACTTCGCCCACGATCCTGGCCGCCAGCGCCGGCCCGGGAAACGGAATCCGCCGGGTCACGGCCGGCGGCAGCCCCAGCACCCCGGCCACCGCCCGCACGCCGTCCTTGCGCAGCGTCTTGAGCGGCTCCAGCACCGTGTAGCCGTAGGCCGACTGCGGGTCGATGCCCAGCTGTGCGAGGATGTTGTGCTGCCGCTTGATCCCCGCCACCGTCTCCTCGATGTCGGTCAGGATCGTCCCGTGCAGCAGGAACTTCGCCCCGGATTCTCTCACCAGCCGGCCGAACACCCGCGCGTAAAAGGCGTCCGTGATCGCCTGCCGCTTCTGCTCGGGGTCCGTCAGCCCCCGCAGGGCCGAAAGGAACTCCTCCCGGGCATCGATCAGCTCCACCGGGATCCCCAGCCCGGCGAAGGTCTCCACCACCTGCCGCGGCTCGCCCTCGCGCATCAGGCCGTTGTCGACGAAGACCGTCCTGAGCCGCCTGCCCAGCGCCCGATGCCCCAGAACGGTCACCACCGAGCTGTCCACGCCGCCGCTGAGGGCATTGATGGCCGTGGCATCGCCGACCACCCGGCGGAGCTCGGCGATCTGTTCCTGCACAAACCCGGCGTAATCGATCGACACGACGCCCTCCCTCCGGTCCATGCGTCTGGATGATGTGGTCCGCAGCACCCGGGATGCGCCCGGCCCGGCCGATCCGAGAGCACGCCTTCGACTGCCGCCGCGCGACCGCCGTCACCGATGGGCCCGGCCGGTCCGTGGCTCTCGGCCAGGGACGGCCCGGATCTCTCCTTCAGCGGGGCTAATATATGGATACGTCGGGTCGATTCAAGCCGAGGCGGACGCAGCGCCTTTCCAGGCAAAGCTTCAGGATGTCAAACCATAAACCGTCAGAACCGAAGGCCTTTTTGACGTGGCCGGCCCGAGTGAAGCAATGCTTATGAAAGGCCGGGCGCGCGTGAATACTCCTGACCCCGCGTGCGCGGCAGGCTCAGTTCCGACCGGGCGTTGACCGTCAACCGTTGCCGCCTCGACCCCGCCGCCGGGCGGGCCCCTGGGTCGCCCGACAGACCTCCTCGCCGGTGACCGCGCCGTCCCGGTCAAGGTCGAGCCTGCGGAACAGCCGCTGTCGGCCGACCTCCGCGGGCGAAAGCCGACCGTCGCCGTCGCGGTCGGCCCGGCGGAACTGTTCCATGGTTCGAACCGCCGCCGCCGGGGCCGGGGCCGTCGCTCCAGAGGCGCGGGTCGTCGGGCCGGCCCGGGGCGGCCACATGGGTCTGGCCATGCCGGCGTCCCAGGCTTCGTAGAGGCGCTTCAGCTCGGCGACCCTGGCCGGCTCCCGTGATGCCAGGTCGTTCTTCTCGCCGACGTCCTCGGCAAGGTTGAACAGCGCATCGACCGCCTGCCCCGGCTCGGTGACCAGTTTCCAGTCGCCGTGCCGGACGGCGTGTCGTTCGCCCAGCCGCCAGAAAAGGGTCTCATGCGGCCGGCCCGGCTCCCGGCCGGTCAGAAACGGCAGCAGGTTCACGCCGTCCAGCGGCCGCTGGGGGTCGGCGGCGATCCCGGCGGCGGCCAGGGCCGTCGGGAAGATATCCAGCGAACTGACGGGAAAATCACAGACCCGCCCGGCCGGCAGCGTCCCCTTCCACCGGACGATATACGGCACGCGGATGCCGCCTTCCCACATCTGCCCCTTGAACCCCCGCAGCGGGGCATTGCTCGCGGTGGTCTGACCGGTGGGGCCGCCGTTGTCGCTGAGGAAGAAGACCAGCGTGCGCTCCGCCAGGCCGGTCTTCTCCAGGGTTTCCAGGACCCGCCCGATGTTGTCGTCCATGGCCGAGAGCATGGCCGCGAAGGTGCGCCGCCTGCGATCCGAGATGGACGCGAACCGCTGAAGGTATTTCTCCGGCGCCTCGAGCGGACCGTGCACCGCGTTGAACGACAGGTAGAGCAAGAACGGCTCATTTCTGTGCCGCTCGATGAAGGCCGCCGCCTCCCGGCCGAAGACGTCGGTGGTATAGAAGACGTCGTCGCCGACGTCGCGTTCCTCGACGGGCTCCTGGCCGCGGAGAAGCCGGGCCGGCCCGTCGCCTTTGAAGTAGGTGCGGGCCCCGGCCAGGAATCCCAGAAACTCGTCGAAGCCGCGCTGCGGGGGGGTGAGCTCGGGTCGGTAACCCAGGTGCCACTTGCCGACCATCCCGGTGGCGTAGCCGGCCGCCTTGAGCCGCTCGGCCAGCGTGACCTCGCTGCGCGGCAGGCCGAACCGCTCGTCCGCCATGGTCTGGGGGCCGGGATTGAACTCGTGCCCGAACCGGTTCTGGTATCGCCCGGTCATCAGCCCGGCCCGCGTCGGGCTGCATACCGGACAGGACACGTACCCCTGGGTGAATCGCAGGCCGTCGGCGGCCAGCGAATCGATCGCCGGGGTGGGCACGTCCTGGCCGCCGCAGGCCCCGACCTCGGCGTACCCCAGGTCGTCGGCCAGGATGACGATGATGTTGGGCTTTTCCGCCCCGGCCGCACCGGCCGGGGCCCACAGGGCCAGAACCTCGACGACGGCAATGAATGGAATCATGGAATCGCTCCTGGCGGGCAGACGCCCGAGGTCCGGAATCGGCGTCGACGCGCAGGCCCGCACGCCCGGCGCCGCACACGCCCGACGGGAGGAATAACGCCGGGCAAGCCGACCTGTTGCGGATTCCGGCGGCCGCCGGCCGCCCGTCCGCCGCCGCGACCGGCCCGCGGGCGCGATCCCCCGCGAATCGGAGCACCGGGACGAACGCCGACCGGGACCGGGAAGCTTACGCTTCGTAGCCCCCGCCGTCCACACTGCCTGCGCGAGCCTCTTGCGTCTTGAAAACCGTTCGTCTTACGTTACTTTCATTCCGCAAGCACCCCTGTGCGGCCGATGTCCGCTGGCTGAGGCCGGCAGAATCTTCGTGGACAGCGTGTGCCGCGGCGTCCCGGCCGGTGTCCGGAACGGCCGGCGGCATTGCGGAGGATGTGATGCTGGAGCCGCTGCTGACCTTGTCGATCCTTGCTCAGGCCGCCCCGCCGCCCATTGTGATTTACGACCTGACGCACGCAACCCGCTTCGATCCGGCGGACCCGGCCCAGGTCGCCGCCGCGTGGGACGAGGCCCACGCCGTGGCCACGCTGCAGGGCATCGTCAACCGCGACGCCCCGCGGCTCTACATCCGCTTCGTCGAGGCGTTCGGGCGCAACGTCGATGATTACTGGCTGGAGCGCATGTCCGGCCCCGGCGGCTGGCTGGAACGCCGCAGACGGGAGCCGGTCGGCAGCCTCGAGGATCTCGTCCGGCGCTTCCGCAGGCACGTCGACGGGGCGGTGGTCTACGATCCGCGCGTGGCCGCGACCAGCAACCTCGCTTCGACCATCGCCGGAGCCGAAGACCTGGTGGCCGTGCGGTACGACCCGCGCCCGGGCAGCGTCTACAGCCGGCTGGTGGCCTCCGGGCCGAGACTGCCCGTCCGACAGCGCCTCATGAATGCCGACGGCTCGCCGATGTTCACCGGCAGCGGCCGGATTCCCGGGACAGGACTGGAGTCCACCGGCAGCGCCAAGTGCGACGCCTACCTGTGGCTCAAGCATCACTACCTGGACGCCGGAAAGCTCGACGCCGGCTATGCGGCCTTCTACATCGACCAGTACTGGATGACCCGGCCGTCGGCCGCTCCGCCCAACCACCACACGCTCACCAACCACGACTTCGGCGTGGCCCGCAAGGCCTTCTTTTTCGACCTGGACGTCTGGGAGGATGAGATCCCGGCGGACGACCCCGGTCAGAAGCCCGGGACCGATGCGGCCGCGCTCAGGACGGTCCTGCGCGGGCTGTACGAGCAGGGCGGGCGCGAACGCATGACTCATCTGATCGGCTTCGTGCCCTGGGCCTTCAAGTACAGCAACCACGGCAACGCCGGCGGCAAGCACATGGACGTCCACAGCGAGTGGGAGTTCAGCCGCATCTTCAGCGCCTACAACGTGTTCAAGGATGCCGACGCCATCGCCTTCGGAGCGATGGCCAACGCCTCGTTCTACGCCCATTTCCCGCTGAAGGAGCGCTATCCCCGCCCCCGTCCGACGCGGGCGGACCTCTCGGCCCGCGGACTGCTGACCCCCGACGGCAAGGTCCGTTTCGAGGGCCGCGACTTCATCATCTTCTACGTCGGCGACTTCGACGCGGCCGCGTGGGTCTACCAGTTCATGCCCGTGGCCTGGGACCATCCCGACCGCGGCCGGATTCCGCTGATGTGGGCCATCAGCCCGGTCATCGAGCGCCGCGCCGGCATGGCCATGGACTACATCTGGCGCACGGCCGGCCCCAACGACCACTTCGCCGCCGCCGACAACGGCGCCGGCTACCTCAATCCCGGCATGCTCCAGGAACCCCGGCCGATCTCGGGCCTGCCCTGCGGGCTGGACGCCTGGGCCCGGCACTGCGCGCCGCTCTACCGCCGCTGGGACCTGACGATCACCGGCTTCATCATCGACGGTTTCTGCCCGGGACTGGACGCCCGCGGCCTGGACTGTTACGCCCGCTTCAGCCCCGACGGCCTGGTGGCCCAGAAAGTGCCGCCCTCGCTGCTGCACGGCCGGATGCCGGTGCTGCGCGCCGACCGCGACCTCGGCGACGACGCCGAGCAGGCGGCGCGGATCATCCTCGAGCGCGTCGCGGCCCGGAAACTGCCGTTCCACTGGTTCCGGGCGATTCTCAAGGCTCCCGACTGGTACATCCGGGTGCTGGAGCGCGTCCGGGCGGCCAATCCCGCCATCGAACTGCTGGATGCGCCGACGTTTTTCGAACTGTACCGCGTCTACCTCGAAACCACGCCCGAGGCGGCCGCCGGACAGGTGCCCCTGGAGTGAATCACGGCCGGCCGGCAGGTCGGGGCGGTTGCGGCGGGTCGCGCAGGACCGTCGACGGCGCCGGCCCCGGACTCGCGGCCCCGGCGGCGCCGATCAGCAGGCCGTGACCACCAGACCCTCGGGGTTGACGCTGAAGTCGAAAAAACGCGCCCGCCCGTTGGGCGGGTCGGATTCCAGGAGGTCGCGGACCCGCGCGGCATCCCCGGGCGAACGGCAGACCATGAACAGGAATCCCCCGCCGCCGGCGCCGACCAGCTTGGCCCCGTGCAGGAACGGCCTGGCCCGGCTCAGGATCGATTCGACCTCCGGGTGGGTGGCATTCGGGTCCAGCCTCTTGTTCAGTTCCCAGGCGGCCGAGACCAGCCGGCCGAACGCCGGCAGATCCTTGCGCGAAACCGCGTCGGCCACCCTCGGGGCCAGCTCCCGGATCCGCCCCAGCACGGCCATCGACGCGCGGTCGCGGTCCAGGTAGCGGCCGACCACCTGCTCGAGGATGTTGCGGGCCATGCGCGTCAGCCCGGTGTAATACAGCAGGGTCGCACCGCCGTTGACCCGCGGATCCAGCACGTCGGCCGGCAGGGAGTGGATGATCGCGTCGGGAACCAGCCCGGGGCGCGTGCGGATCAGCTTGACGCCGCCCACCGAACCGCCGATCTGGTCCTGCCACCCGCCGCCGGTGGTCAGGGCCTGCTCCAGGCGCAGCACCGCGTGGAACAGATCGCGCCCGCCAAGCGTCCGGCCCATGACCCGCTGGACGACCGCCAGCGTGACCGCACCCATGATGCTCGACGTGCCCAGCCCGCTGCCGGCGGGGATGGCCGCCAGCGTGGTCAGCTCGATCCCGCCGCCGAAAGACTCGAGCATCTGCCGCAGCGATGTGCCCGGCGGCCAGGCCGCGGCCTGCGGAGAGAACCCCGACAGCGCGATCGCCGCCCTGGCCAGGGAGAAGGCGCTGCCCGGCCGGCGATAGTCCAGCAGCGAATCCAGGTCCGCGATCTCCTCGGTGCGGCCCAGGTCGATCGAGGAGATGCGGATGACCGGGCGTTCGGTGACCCGGGCGTAGGCCTGGATCGGCGGCTGGCCGTTGAGATCCACCGCCGCGTTGGCCACGCAGCCCCCGTACTCGAGGGCATAAGGCGGCGTGTCGCTCCAGCCGCCGGCGAAATCGATCCGCGCCGGCGCCCGGCCCCAGACCAGTTCGTCGCTGCGCAGGGCCTTGCGCGGCGGAGGCGGAATCGGTCCGGCGCTGGCCAGGATGATCCGTCCGAGATGATCGAACGCCGCCGACTCCAGCCGTCGGCACCAGTCTCCCACCGGCATGTCCGGCAGCGGATCGAGTTCCAGCGATGCAAGCCATCGCCGCAGGCCGGCGTCCGACAGCCGTTCGATGCCGGGTATGGCCTGGACCAGCGGCCGGTCCGGATCGCCCGAACGGCGCCGCACCGCGCGGGCCAGGCTGTGGGCGATCCGGGCAAACGCCAGAGGTTCCAGGCCCCGGCCGGCACGTCCCGACCGCTCGTGGTACCAGCGGGCCTCCGACAGCACATCCGCCACCCAGCCGGCGGGGTCCCCGGCCTGGCGGAGCATCCCGGCCAGATCATCGGCCGACATCCGGCTCTCGGGCCGGAACAGCCGCCGCAGCGAGCTGCGGGCCCTGGCCGCCTGGATGCTCAGCCGCCTGCTCAGGAATGCGTCGGCGTCCGCCAGCACGGCCATCTGCTCCAGGCTCCGGCGCCGGGCCTGGTGCCAGGCGGCCTTGTCGGCCGGCGCCGCGGCGGCCGGGTCCGCCATCCACAGCCACCGGCCGCAACGGCCGGGGGTTTCCTCGGCCGCGAACAGGCGCGCATTCCACAACGTCCGCCTTTCGGCGGGCAGCGCGGGGTCCCAGACTTCGTCGGGCTCCGCCCCGACGCATTCCAGCCAGTCGGCCAGCGGCCGGCCGCAGAAAACCGCCCCTTCTCCGACCGCGTCCTTGAACCCGTCCTGCACGCCGTAACAGCGCACGAAACAGACCGGCCGGCCGTCTTCATCGCGTCCGGGCAGAACGTCCAGACACAGGCCGCGCGGCAGCGAAAGCGGCTCCTCCACGTCCACGCCGACGACCAGGTTGTCGCCTCCCAGATCCAGCGGGGCGCGGATCCGGCAGCCCTCCACCCAGGCGCCTCCCGCAGCCGCGATCCGGCCGCGCGGGCCGATTTCGCTGGCGACTTCGATCACCGGCCCGGCCAATGCCGTCCCGGCGTCGTGCCGACGCAGCCCTTCGCCGCTGCGGATCACCTCCGGGCCGCTGCCGAAGTGCAGGAAGTGGCAGCGCGGCAGTACGGCGACCTGCGCCGGCAGACCGCGCAGGCCCTCGAACACCCGCAGCAGCAGGCTCTCCTCCCAGTCCGAGCCCGCCCCGCGGACCGCCGCCAGGTAATCTTCCGCCGTCGGGGCCTCACCCAGCGCGCAGCAGATCTCCCGGTAGAAATCCAGCTCCCATCGGCCGATGGCCTCGGCCAGCGGTCCGCGGAGAACCGCCCGGCCGTCGGCGTCCTTCCGCAGGCCGAACAGATCGAGCAGGCGGCACGCGGTGCCGGCATCCAGGCTGGTCAGGCCGATGTCCAGGATGCAGCGGCCGTAGTCGTCGATCGCTCCGGCGGCGCGCTGGAGTTCGACCGACGGCTTCTGGAGGAAGCGCCTGAGCCGGTCGCCGGCGTCGCAGCAGAAGACGCCGTGGGCCCGGCCCTGCTCGGGCGAGGCCGGGCAGCCCAGGGCGGTCAGACCCGAGGCGGCGAACACGGCTTCCGCCGGATCGAACCGCAGGAGCACGTCGCCGGCCGCGATCACCACCTGGCCGGAGCCGGCGGGCATGGGCGGAAGGGCCAGCCAGTTGCGGATCTGCCGGTCGAACAGCGTCGTCGGCAGGCAGGAGTCGCTCTCCGCCGGCAGCGGCATGAACGGCTTGCCGCACGGGCCGTAGGCCGGCAGCCGGCGGGAATCGCCGCCGGCGTGCACGATCAGAACGCGCAGCCTCCGCAGAACCTCATGCCAGGCCCGGTCCGGAGCCGCCGGCGGCCCTGCTTCCCCGTCCGCGGGGCGCCTCTCCCGGTTGAGCACCTCCACCAGGCAGTGCAGCGTGCTTCCGCCGCTGCCGACGCGGCGGCCGCCGGGG
>Ga0129299_1003164_pt1 | contig 10802 bp, 5 predicted proteins | sample ConPoolayeCmetaG_FD_94477 | JGI IMG/M metagenome (GOLD analysis project Ga0129299, IMG submission 94477) | Hot spring microbial mat communities from California, USA to study Microbial Dark Matter (Phase II) - Cone Pool mat layer C metaG ... | reverse complement strand
CGGCGCTGCGGCCGTATCTGTTGAGCGCTCCGGGGCTTCAGGCGGCTTGGACATATCACTTTGTTGATATGCCCTGCGCCGCCTTCACCCCGTATCATCTCAACATCGTACGGCCTCGCATCCTCCCCAACTGCGGAATTTAGGTTCAAGTTTTTCTGTTGACGGCTTCGAATTACCCCAGAAAAGGCGGCTGTTCATGAAAAAGCTCCTGCTGTTGTTCAACGCAATAGCCTTGAGCTGCGGTTGTTGTTTTGCACAGGAAAGCGGAGATAATGGCGGCGGAGGCAAGGAGGGCACTGCGTTTGTTCCCGTTATGGCCGCGCCTGATTTCGACGCGCGACTGTCGGTCGGTTTTAATTACGACTTTCTCAAAGATCCCACGCGGGTTTCCTTTGATTATCCCAAGGGCTACTTGGGATTGAATGTACCGCTCAAGTATGGGCTTGATAAAAATATAACCGACCGGATAACTGAAAAATTGGCTGATAATTGGGAGGAAGGTGACGAATTCGAACCGACGGCGTCTGCAAAGCAGAACGCCAACACCACCATCAGGGTCGAAATGCCGATGATCAGGGGCGTGGGGCAGTTTTCGAATATCCAGAATTTCCACTTGAATTACTCCAATACGCTCGGCGAACCCCGTGTTCTTATCCATCCCGCAATAGATTCAATCGACCTGATGATGCAGGGGATGATAAGCGTGCCGCTGGATGTGGCCATGGGGTGGGAGACCATGACGCTGGGCTATGCCTACAAGGTGAATGACCTGCTCTCGTGCGCGGTTAATCTCCACCGGCACATTTTTCAATTCGACCTTGCCGCGAAAATCGATATCGATCTGCTCGGCTACCTTGAGCTCAAGCTTCCGGAGATCGCTCCCAAGACCGGGCAGGAAGTGGTGGATGAGCTCACCCATCAGGTGGCGCAGGACCTTCTGCAAGGCATCGGACGGCAATGGATCAATTACATAGTGCAGGGGGAAGCCCGGGGACACTATGAGGTGGAAGTATGGTCGCCGACGTTTGCCGTGCGCCTCTGGAGAGCGGGCCTGACCTATCGCTACGGCATCGACACGCGCGCGGGGGGCTATCTCTCGGCTAAATATGTCGTTCCGTTTTTCGTCAATCCCGAGACGTTTGCCATGGATAGTCTCAGCGATCCCAACTACCTGATGGGCAATATCAACCGGTTCCTCAACGGAGAGACCGACAGTATCGAATACGTGACGTCGAACGATCTGGTGTGGAAAATGCCCCATGCGCTGACGTTCACGTTCGATATTGTGCGCGATAAATTGTATCTGTCGTACACGAAGTTTTTCGGCGAAGTCAACATGTTCCTGGGCGATATCGCGGCAGTGACCATCCCCCAGGGGCCAAACACCGACTCGGCCGAAGCGACTGCGGAGTCGATTGATTTTGATGTCGGCGTGAAGGTCGATCATATCATCATGCTTCACGGCACTTTTCAGAACGCTTTCATGAATCTGGGCGTCTTCACCATGGATTTCCGCTATGGCGATAGGGACAACCTGCTTGAGCGGATACCGAAGCTGCCGAAGCTCGGCGGTGGACTCCTGCTCCCGACGCTCAATTTTGGAACGACGTTCGGTTCAAAATTGAAGCTGTTGCTCGAACTCGATGTGCTGCCGCTCTCGGCCCTGAAAACAGGAGTCATCTATTATTTCTGACCAGGATACACAGGATAGCAAACAGGATATTCAGGCTTTCGCAATAGAATTGATATGGTGAAAGGAAACGACATGCATGCCGGAAAAACGCTCGCGGTGTTTCTGCTGACGGGAATTGCCCTGACTGCGGCAGCCCAGCAATCAACCCAGTATGTCATTACGGAATATCCGCCGGCCCCCGTGGGATCGGAGCAAGCCATTACCGTCAAATGGGCCGGAAGGGCTGATCCTCTGCATCCGCCGTTTCCCGATTCCGCGGTTATTTATTACAGTCTTTCCCCGGGCGGATCGAATCCGGCCAATTACCCGGACTCGGTGACGAAATTCAAAGAATATATCAGCGAAGATAAACGGGACACCATACGGCAAACAAATGTTGAAATCAACGGTTCGCCGGCCCAGCGGGGCACGGTTTTTTATCCCCGCGATCAGCGGAATATGTCGGGCGGCGTTTATTATGTGATCGCGGCGAATAAGGCTAAGGGATATGTGTCCAACGAAGTGAAGGTGATTGTGGAGGTGCCGAAAGCGACACAGGCAAAATCCCCTGCTATGGAAGCGCAGATAACTTCTCTTACGCCGACATTTGAATGGTATAAAAATCCAGGCGTACCGTATTATCATGTTATAGTTTCGGATGAGAAAATGGGGGCAAACTTTGACGAACGTACGTTCGAAGGCCTCAGCATCATTTGGCAGGCCATTACCTCGAATACGCAGATTACCTATGGCGCGCCCGATCCGTCCGGCACCCTGACCGCCGATCCCCCGCCCCTGTCGCCGGCCGCGGGCTACTCATGGGTCGTGCTCAACAACTACGGCAACCATCCGGCCTATACCTCGAAGCGATTCGGGTTCCCGCGCAATTTCACCATAGCCGGAACGCCGATGATACAACCGGTGAACCAGTCGCCTGTTGAAGGTGAAACGCTGTGGGTGAATACATCTCCACACATCAGCTTCAAGTGGAAAAATCTCGATCCGAAGGCAAACACATATAAGATATATGTCTATGTCGGGGCGGAATTCGCGGGAGTGGATGCGGGGATCGTGGAATGGTCGACCGAGGTTACGGCGGGACAGTTCGCCGGCGCCGACGTGGCTGAAGTGGAGGTGGATGCGCGGTCGATTTTTACCAGCAACTACTATACGTGGAAAGTGATTGCGGTGGATGCGAACGGCGCGGGCTCGGCAAGCAAGGAAACAGGGTTTCGGTATGCGGGTGTGCCCACCGGCGTGTTGAGATTGTATACTCGCGAAATCATTAGTGACGGCGCCGCCGAAATTCGGCAGATTGTGGCTGGAGCGAAGATGGAATTGCAGATGCTCGACGCTCCGCTTGAGTCGCCACCTCTCTTTTATACCGACGACAAGGGCAAACTCTTCCGCGCCCGTCCTGCCGGCACGTACAGGATAACGGCAAGGAAGGACGGGTTTCTGCCTGCCGCCAAAACCATATCGCTTGGCGACAAGGATACGGTGACCGATACGTTTTTCATGGAACGGCCGGCCGCCACGATATACGGCAAAGTGGTGAATGCCGATGGAAAGGCGATCGATCTTGCCGATGTTATCGCGGTGTCGGACCTGGGCGATACGGCGACCGATCAGTCCGATGTACTCGGGAATTTCGTGATAGGTTGCAGCCAGGCCAACTGGCGGGTGTGGGCGCAAAAATCCGGCTATGCCCCGTCGCTTCCACAGAAGGTTTCGGTTATTACTGGGCAGAGCGCGGGTATCGGCAGGATTACGCTGCGAAAATTCTCCTATACATTATCGGGCACGGTTAAGAACGAATCAGGAACGCCGGTCATTGGCGCAAAGGTACAGTTGTATACAGGCGATGTTCTCCTTGGCGAAGTACCGTCGACCCCGCAGGATGGGGGGTATTCATTCGGTGTCGAGGGCGGCAGCTACAAGCTTGTTGCCACGAAGACCGGTTTTACTTCTGCAACGGTGGCACTTGACGTTCTCAGTTCGGTGCAGCGCACGCTCACATTGACCTCAGGCGCCGCGCTGGTCAAAGGCGTTATTTATGGAGAGAGATGGGGGAGCGGCGGAAAAATATATGCGCCTATTACGAATGCGACCGTACTGTTTATCGATACAGCGGCGGCCCCCGATGATACGCTGAGCACGCTGTCTGACAACGTATTCGGCGATTTTGCGATCAGCGTCGCGTCGAACAAGACCTATATCATGTGTTCGCGCGCCGACGGATATGGCGAAAAAACAAGCGCCGCGCCGATAGCAACCGAAGCGGGGAAAACATATATCGTGACGGATACGCTCCAGGCAATGGCGTATATCAGCGGCACGGTAACCGCTTCGGAAAGCGGCGATCCTGTGAGGGATGTGACCGTGTCGCTGGTGGATGCGGCGACATGGGAGGCGGTGGCCCAGGCCCGGACCGATGCGGCCGGGAAATTCGAAATCCGCAATATTCCCGACGGCAACTGGAAGATCAAGGGCGGCAAGGAACAGTATATGTTCGATGCCGTGACTCTTGTCGACACCGCCGGCACTTTAATAACGGATTCCGCGGTAGAAGTGAGCGAGGGGCGCGCGGTGCGGCTCACGCCGTCCGGGCAGAAAATCATCAGGTCGGTTAATATTCAGGTACAGCAGGGCACGAAGACAGTGGCGTGGACGCTGTTACACCAGTCCGGCAAAGTGACCGACGCCCTGATCAAGGTGCGCTCGCCGCTTCTGGCAACGGTCGGCACCGGCGATTCGCTCACTCTTGTCGGTCCTAATCATTACGTGGTGAGTGTTGACGCTGATGCGGACACGCTGGTGGACGTGTCGCGGCGCGTGGTTGCGGTCGAGGAAGGCTCTCCGGCGGTGCTTGCCGACACCATCGAGCTTCCTATCGTCCACCGAAAGGCGTCCGACACGATGTCGCTGGCTAACGGCGCTCTGACGATGGAACTGAAAGTGTACGGCCCGGCGCTGGATACGGCGTTGGTGTTTTATAAGGACGAGGGTGCGCCGGCGTTCGATTCGACAGGGTATGCCGCGGTGAGCGTCAATGCCGGAGTGCGGTTATATACATTCACATTCTCGCCGCATACAAACGGCTCCAATTTGGTGTATTATTTCAGGGCCCAGCGGGGTGAAATTATATACGGTTATCCGCAGGAAACCTATACTGTTTTTATCCGGCCCGACATCACCATGCTGACAAAAATGGAAATAGTGCCGTCGGCCTCCGATACCGCGCTCCTGCCGGCCGAGGCACAGGTGACGTTCGCTTTGTACGGATATTACGGATCAAAATTTTTGCCTGATACGACGATTCAGGGCGACTGGATTACCTGGCGGCTCATCAACAGCGCCGGATGCGGCCTCAACGCTCAGCGTCTGCAATCGACACGCGGCCTGAAAGTCGATGTCTACACGCCGTCATCAGGCACCGCAGGGGCGGTGGTCACGCTGGTGGCGAAAATCGACACCCGGTATAAAAGCCTGATCCCCGGGATGAGCGATTCGATAACGGCGTATTTCATCGGTTCTGCCAGTCGCCTCGACAGTATCAGGGTGCGCCGGCTCGATCCCGACGGACGGTCGCACATAACCACGGCGCCGGCTGAAAAAGCCGAGTTTATCGCTGACGGCTATGACGGCAACGGCGCTGTGGTGACTATCACGCCCCGGTGGAGTATTTCGCCTGAGGATGCGGGGGCGATCAGCGAGCGCGGGATATTTAAGCCTGCATCGCGTTTTTCGGGGTATGTGCGGGTCATGGCCAATGTAGGCAACAGGTACGCGGAATTCAATCCCCAAACAGGAAAACATATCAACGAGTCGGGGCTTGCCGTCCATTATATGATTCCGCAGGTGAGCGACAGCGTTTTTAACGGCAGGGGATGCGCCGTGGTGCTGCCGGCGCATATGATCGACACGGCGCATGAGGGGGAGCTGATGATCGCGACGCCGCAGTTGACAAACCGAAATGAACGGGTGTCGGGCGATTACAGTATCGTGGGCGATGCGTTCGAGATATACGAGGTGAACAAGGCGCCGCTGACGCTTGGCCGAAACGACAGCATCAGGCTGGTTTTGTCGGTGCCCGATGGTTACGAGGGCGAAGCCGCGGCCGGAAGCAGCGAATTCTTTGCGGCATACTGGAACGAGGACAGCCTGCGGTGGGAGGCGCTCGCCAATTCGCAGATACGCAGCGACGGACGGGTGGTCACGGCAAACATCACCCATTTTTCACGCTACGCAATCCTCTACAAGGCCGGCGGCGGCGGGGTTGCGTGGTCGATTAAGCCGAATCCGTTCTCGCCGTACATCCGCCCCATTGGCGACTGGGGGTACGATGCGCCGAAGGGGACCTGCATTGCGATCACAATCAAGCAGTATTCGAGCAAATTCAAGCTTGAAATTTATAACGTTGTCGGCGACAGGGTCCTGCATACGAGGTATTTGAACCCCTATACAAACGATACCTATTATTTGTGGTGGGACGGCAGAGGGAAGACGATCGGCGAGGCGGACGTGCGTTCAATCAATCCCGACAAGAACTGGTTTGAAGTGGCGGGAGACAAAATGTGCCGCAACGGACGGTATTTTGCCGTGCTGACCGTTACCGACATCAAGAACAAGGAAGAACGATTCATGAAACCGGTTGTGTTGTTTAAATAAGCGGGATAGAGAGGTTATGCCTCCCGGGCGAAGTTGAAGGGGCCGGGTGAGCCCTACTATGTAAGCAGGGAGTTCGCATTGGAGGAAACTGTGAATAGTTATTTACGGCGATGCGTGTGTGTTGTACTGTCGGCCTTTGTATGTACGGCTGTTGTTCACGGTCAGGAGCAGGAAGGCGGGCGGGCGGAGGGGCAGAAGGTCGCCTCGCAGGGAATAAAAACCCGGATAGGTATTCTCGACTTCGATGTCGTGAGCGACGACGCAAACCTCAAGACTCAAGCCGTTGACGTGATTATCGGCCACCTTGCCGATATCGGCGCATACGAGATCTCTACGAACGAGAGCCTGGTGGCTGGCTATGAACAGATCCGGCAGCGTTTTCCGCAGAAGTGCCGCGAGCCGCGGTGCGCATGCGAGATCGGCTCCACCCTCCAGCTCGATCGCCTGATCTACGGCAGTATCGAGCAGAGCGAGAAGATGTATGCGGTGCGGTTGACGATGGTGGATGTGATGAGCAGGCAGATAATCGAGAAAACTGAGCTAGAGGGAGATCCGGGGGTGGGGCTGAGCGACGTGTTGAAGGCGGCGGTGCAGAAGCTGCACGGCCAGCTTGACGAGAACGCCGATACGCTCACTCACCGGTATTTCGGACCGAGGGTCGACAATAGAAAACAGCTTGCCGTTGCGGCGCCTCTCTGCGTGGGCGGCGGCCTGGTATTCGGCCTCGCCGGCGGTTCGCTGGGCAAGAAAGACGAGAACAGCGCTGTTGCGAACGTCGACTATATCAAAGAGTACGGCGCCATGGAGAGCGACATGGATGACATGATGGGGGTGGGCGCAGGCGCCCACCTGATACCAATGTTCGGCCGGCCGGGGGCGCTGGCCAACGCCTACGTCGCTGCGTCGGACGACGCCTACGGAGTATTTTTCAATCCCGCGGGGCTGGGATGGCTTGCGGGGGGAGAAGCGGCGCTCGGATACCAGTATCGCTTCGGGCTCGACAATGTCGCCGCGTCATTTGTCAATAAAGCGACGCGCGAGATCGGGTTCGGCGAAGGCTTTTTATACAACAGCGACCGGGACAACCTGTTTTACGAGGCGTACTTCTATTCGTCGATCGCCTATAAGCTCAACGAATGGATTCCGTTCATGCGTCCCATTGGATTCGGCGCGACCGTGAAAGTCATCAGCAAGGGTACGGGCGAGGCTCAGTCTGTCAGTTCGGTGACCGGCAGCGCGTTCGGACTGGGACTTGACCTGGGCGCCCAGTTGGAATTGTCGGAGAATATCCGCGGCGGCATTCTTTTCCGCGACCTCCCCGCCGTCCTTCGATGGTATAATTCGCTTTCCGACACGTCGTACATGGAGCCGGTGCCGGCCGCATTTTACTGGGGCGGAACGTTCCAGGCCGGATACCAGACCTTCATGATCTGCGAAGTGCAGACGCCGCTCAACGAGGACCAGGTGTGGCGGTTTGCCGGCGGCATCGAGCGCATCATATTCCGCGTGTTCAGAATCCGTGCGGGCATTCAGAAAGAGGCGGATTTCGATACGCCGTGGAAATTCACCGGCGGGTTCGGGCTGAGGGTCAATACCGAGAGGATGCTGGGCAAATACCTGATTCTCGACGGGTCGTATGAGTACAACACTCTGACAACATTCGCGCACCCGGTTAATATATCGTTCCGGTTCGGGTTCTGACGGCTGTGGGCGTCTCAAAAATGATTTTCGCGCGGAAAACCTTGTTTCATGGTTCCATCAGGATAATTCTGTTTTATTATCCTGATAATCCTGGTCAGATGTCTATCACCAGAAGCGTAATGTCGTCGGCAGGCGTGTAGTTCGTGCCGCAGAATTCCTTCTGTATTTCCAGTATCCGTTTCACCGCTTTTTTCGGAGGCATTTTCAGCGTCTCCAGTGCCGCTTCTTCGAGCCGCGAGATTTCGAACATGTCGCCGATATCGTTTTTTGCCTCCGTCAGCCCGTCGGTATACAGTATGATGCGCTGGGTGCCGGGCTTGTAGCCAAACGCAGCCTCATTCAGCATCATGTCGGGGAACACGCCGAGGAAAAGGCCGTCGGCCTTGACCTGCGAATGCTCCCGCGTCTCCCGGTTGAAAAAGAGCGCGGGGCAGTGACCCGCCGAGGTGTAATGAAGCGTGTGGGCGGCGGTATCGAGAATGCCGTAAAAAACGGTCACGAAATTGTCCGTCCGTATTTCCGAAAGAAAAGTCTGGTTGATCCGCTCGAGCGTCGCCTGCGGCCCATGGTTTCCGTCAGCGAACGTCTTCAAAAGTACTTTCACCATGGACATGATGAGCGCCGAGGCGACGCCGTGACCCGATACGTCGGCGACCACGATTCCATAGACTCCTTTCGTGATCTGGAAAACGTCGTAATAGTCTCCGCCGACAGCATCAGCGGGTATATATGAGGAACCGACCGAAAATTCGGCGGTGTCCTGGATGTTCTGCGGCAGCAGACCCTGCTGGATAGTGCGCGCATGCTCGAGATCCTTGTTGATGCGCGTCTGGGCGATTCGCAGTTCCTGGTTGACCACTTGGATTCTTTTATTTGTTTTCTGCAGGTCATCGTTGGCCTTTTCAAGCTCGTTGAAAATGCGGAAGTTTTCGATGATGATGCCGGCCTGGTTCAGGATTGTGGAGAGCGTGGTGATATGGTCGGCGGTGATTTTCGTCTTCCGAACCGACCGGTCCATCCAGAACACGCCTTCGGCCTTGAAATTCGGACAGGCGATACAGCGTTTCCGCCGGTCGTTTTCAGCCAGCGGCACCGCTTCATCTGCTCCCGCGCCCATGATACTCCAGCAGAACGGATTAAAGCTTCCATGCGCCGGGCACGAGAGTTTTTTGCAGCCTTTCGATTCCCAGCACGACCGGGTGATTTTACTGATAAGCGGCATCACGAGATAGGATTTTGACTGGACTTTTTTCGTGAACGGATCGACTGCCGCATCCGGCTGCTCCACCACGAAATGACGGTTTAAAAAGATAGAGTCGGTAATCTCGCCGCCTTCAAAGCCCAGGGAGATGGTGAAATCCTGGATATCCGATTCATTAAACCCTGCCCAGGCTTTCGGCTTAAGGCAGAACCGATTCCGATCGATTTCAAACAGGATAACGCGGTCGAATTCGACGATTTCCTGGATACCGAGCAGCACCGTCCTGATAATTTTCTCCGGATCGGTGCTTGAATGCATGACCTTGGTCAGCTCGTTGATAAGCGAGGTATTCATCAGCTGGGCCTTCAGCAGATCGTTCTGAGTGCGCAGCCGCTGTATTTGCCGCTGGATATCATCGGCCTGGGGCATTTCCGGGGATGTTCGCGCGGCAAAGGTTTTTTTACTCATAGGACGCAAAATAATGCTCAACCCGTATTTAAGGCAATGTTTTAGCTTTTTTTTGCACTAAATGCTATATTTTAACTACATATTTCCATCACGCGCGTCTTGCTGCCTGCCAGGCTGCCTGAGCTGGATGAATATAACCGGGCGGGACCTCGATACGGCGACAAGAACTTGATGGATGAAAAATTTTATTCCATATCGAATATATATCCCCCAAATACGGAGGAATACCGTTGGAAATCAAGTATAGCAAGAAAAAGGAAGAGATGCGCCATGATCCGGTTATTGAAACCATTGTGAAGGCGCGTGCATATGTAGTCGAGAACAGCAGCACCTTGTTATCGGCGGTAATCATTTTGCTGCTTGTTTTCGCCGGTTTTTCGGCGTATTCATACGTGAAGAAATCCGGTCAGCGGCGGGCGGCCGAGGCTTTTGGGAAAGCGATGATAGCGTTTTCAGGGCAGGACAGGGCGGCGGCGGTGGAGGCATTGTCGCTTGTTGCCGACAAGCACCGCAGTACGCCGCAGGCGGCATATGCCGCATATTTGTTAGGCCACCTGTATATGGCACAGCAGGATTTCAGCGAGGCCATTACATGGCTTGAGGTGGCGGCGGGGCATGCGAAGGCAGGATTCATAGGCGGCGAAGCGCTGGAGGCTCTGGCAATGTGCTACGAGGCCACCGGGGACAAGGAACGTTCGCTTGAATATCTTCAGAAAGCTTTGAAGAACAAAGAGGTGACCTTTAGGATTCCGGCGCTTCGATGGAAGGCGGCGCTCGCATGCCGTAGCCTGGGGAGGAATGACGAATCGCGCGGCTACTGTGAACAGATCCTGTCCGATACGCTTGCGGTCCAGTACCGCCAGAAAGCCCAGAATCTTTTAGCCGAGATTACTGCGCTGTAACCAATGGGTGATATGGCACCGCTCACGCTTACCGACGCCCTTAGACTGTGTATCTGATGTATATACGTTTTGTGCGTCGATATGTCTCTGAAAATCATACACCACGGAATCATTTCATGGCGCTGTTTTTCGGTGTCTTCCGTGTGTTCCGTGGGTATGTTCTGCATCTGCGTATATCTGCGCACAT
>Ga0129299_1003162_pt1 | contig 10804 bp, 14 predicted proteins | sample ConPoolayeCmetaG_FD_94477 | JGI IMG/M metagenome (GOLD analysis project Ga0129299, IMG submission 94477) | Hot spring microbial mat communities from California, USA to study Microbial Dark Matter (Phase II) - Cone Pool mat layer C metaG ... | reverse complement strand
AGGACTTCGCCCCCGGCGAGACCCTGACTCTGCGGGTGCAGTCGGCGTCGGCGCTGGGGGGCCTCCAGGGGGTCGCCGTGCCGGTGGGGATCGGGCTGGCGGCTCTGCTGGCGGTGGGCGGGGTGGCGACCTGGCTCGTCCGCCGCCGCCGTGAGGCCGAGGAGATCGACGTGGCGGGCTTCGAGGGGATGGCCCCACAGCAGGAGGCGCTGCTGCGGCAGATCGCGGACCTCGACGACGACTACGAGGCGGGCAAGGTCAACCGCCTGGACTACGAGGCGCGCCGGGCGGAGCTGAAGGCCCAGCTCGCCGAGAGCCTTCAGAGCAACGAGTGACAGGGGGCAGGTCTCAGAGCGTGTTTTGAATGTGTCCTCATAGGCAGCTTTCAAAGCACCCTCCCCGACCTGCTCCTACGAGACGTTGGACGATCCGTGTAGGGGCGACCCAAGCAGTGCGATGCATCCCTGTTGCTCCTACGAGGGCTATCACGTGATCGAGGCCATCCAAGTCACCAAGGTCTTCGGGGTGCGCCCGGTGCTGCGCGGCATCGATCTGACCGTCGCGCCCGGCGAGTTCCTGACCCTGTTCGGGCCGAACGGGGCGGGCAAGACCACCCTGCTGCGCATCCTGGCGACGCTCTCGCGGCCCACAACCGGAGCGGTGAAGGTCGCGGGCTACAGCCTACCCCGCGACGCCGAGACAGTGCGTGGGCTGCTGGGCGTCGTCTCTCACGCCACCCTGCTGTACGGCGACCTCTCCGCCGAGGAGAACCTGCGCTTTTACGCCCGCATGTACAGCCTGGATGGGGCGGGGCGCGAGGCGCGCATCGCGGAGGTGCTCCAGGCGGTGGGGCTGCACAGGCGCGCCGCCGACCTCGTCCGCACCTTCAGCCGGGGGATGCAGCAGCGGCTTGCCATCGCCCGTGCGGTGCTGCACGACCCGCCTGTGCTGCTGCTCGACGAGCCGTACACGGGGCTGGATCAGGACGCGGCGGCGACGCTGGACGGGGTGCTGCGCGAGGTGGCCCTGCGGGGCCGCACCGTGATCATGACCACCCACGACCTGCTGCGCGGCGTCCAGATGGCCCACCGCGTGGCGATCCTCTCGCGCGGGGTGATCGCCTACCAGGAGCGTGCCGAGAAGATCGACCCGCTGCGCTTCGGCGAGACGTATGCGGCGATCACGGGGATGGTCAGCACGCGATAGAACCCAAGCTCCCTACGCACCAGCGACGAGATAATAGATGGCCGAGGATACCGTCGTCTTCACGGACTATCAGGGGCGCGCCGTCCGGCTGACTCCAGAGCGCCGCGCGCACGTGCTGGAGCACCCGGAGATGGTAGACCAGCTTGACCGCATCCGGGAGACGCTGGCCGAGCCGGAGATCGTCGTCGCAACTCATGCAGATGAGACCGTTTGTGTGTACCATAGACATTACGAGGAAACGCCCGTAACGGATAAGGTTCTGCTGGTTGCGGTCAAGCTGCTCGAAGAGGACGCCTTTGTGCTGACCGCGTTCTTCAGCAGCCGACGCAAGAAGGGGAAACTGGTATGGCAGCCGTGAACGTCTGGTACGACCGCGAAGGCGATTATCTGGAAGTGATCTTCGAGGATGCCCCGGCAGTGATGGAGGAAGTCCAGGAGGACATCTTCGAGCGCCGCACCCCCGATGGGCGGATCGTGGGGTTTGCCGTGTTCAACGTCAGCAGGCACGACCGGGACAAGCTCACCCTGGCGCTGGCGGTCACGGCAGTGCCAGCGGGGCAGTAGCCCCCCTGGGTTGACGGCTGGGGGGGGAAGATCAGCTCGCTGGGCTTCGGTGAGACGTATGCGGCGATCACGGGGATGGCGAGCGTGCGGTAGGGGAAGTGGCAAGCACCCAACGACAGTCCACGAATTTCACTAAGTGCACGAATATAATAATTAGTGAAATTCGTCCCATTTGTGGACAGGAATCATGGTCACTCAAGCCGAGGAACGCCCTCTTACAGCGCCAACGCCCCGCCGCACGTCGCTGATCCGGGCGGCGGCGGCCATCGCCTGGAAGGACCTGCGCTCCGAACTCCGCAGCAAGGAGACGGTCGTCGCCATGTTCGTCTTCGCCCTGTTGGCGATCCTGATCTTCAGCTTCGCGCTGGAGTTCGACCGCACCGGGCGTGAGGCCAGCGCGGCGGGCGTGCTGTGGGTCACACTGATCTTCGCCGGGACGCTGGGCCTGGGCAGCTCGCTGGGCCGCGAGAAGGATCAGGGCTGCCTGGATGGCCTGCTCTTGACACCGGTAGACCGCAGTGCGCTATACTTCGGTAAGCTGGTCGGCAACTTCGTATTCATGCTGGTCGTGGCCGCGATCCTGCTGCCGCTGCTGACCGTGCTGTTTGATACGTCGTTCTTCAGACCGCTGATCCCCCTGCCGCTGATGCTGGGGATTCTGGGCTATGCGGGGGTCGGCACGTTGATCGCTTCGATGGCGGCCTACGCGCGCGGGCGAGAGGTGCTGCTGCCGATCCTGCTGCTGCCGATTGCGCTATCGATCCTGATCCCGGCGGTGCGGGCCACGCGCGGCCTGCTGGAAGGCATCCCGACCCGCGAGCTGGTGGTGTGGTTCAACCTGCTGGGCGCGACCAACGTGATCTACATCGCGCTGGCGTACATGTTGTTTGATTACGTGGTGGAGGAATAAAAGAGTAGCAGGAGCCAATGAGGAAGCTCTACTGCTATGTCGATGAGAGCGGGCAATAGCTAAGGCCGTTCACGCGAGGGAACCGGAAGAGCCATACAACACGATAGCCAGAGACGAAAGTAATGCCTTGATCCGGTTGGCGGATACCCTCGCAGGCTTCTTGCGAGACGTACTCACAGAGGAAGCAAGCCAAGAGGCCGTCACGCTGTTTGAGACAGCGAAACGCAACGGGATCCTGCAGCAGGTGTGAGAAAAAGAAACCACCCACAAAGGGGTGGAGCAGCCTAGTCTAACAAGTTAGACTTCCCCGCCAGAAGGTCGGTTTTTCGGCTGTGTGTTTCACATAGTAGTATACCACAGTAGTATACCCCAGTGGTATACCACGAGGAGCTGTCCGGTGCACAGGGAATGTCGCCAGAAGGAGACCGATATGACACCCACAACGCAGAACTCGTCCCGTCCCATCGGCCTGACCATCCTGACCATCTTCACGGCGCTGATGCTGCTGGCCGCCACCTACATGGCCTTCCTGTACGCCCCCACTGAGCTGAACATGGGCGCGGTGCAACGCATCTTCTACTTCCACGTCGGCGCGGCGTGGGCGGGCGCGCTGGCCTTTGCGGTGGTCGTTGTGGCCGGGGTCGCCTACCTGATCACCGGCCAGCGGTCGTGGGACATCGTGGGGCACTCGTCGGTCGAGGTGGGGCTGGCGCTGGTGACCATCACCCTGACCAGCGGGCCGGTGTGGGCGCAGTTCGCCTGGGGCAAGCCCTGGACGTGGGACCCCAAGCTGACCTCGGCGGCGGTGATGTGGCTCTCCTACGCCGCCTACCTGATGCTGCGCCAGGGCATCGAAGACCCCGCTCGCCGGGCGCGCTTCGGCGCGGTGTACGGCATCATCGCCTTCGCCAGCGTGGTCATGACTTTCTTCGGCGTGCGCTTCATCGAGGCAACCATCCATCCGGTGGTGATCGGGCCGACGGCGGGCGTGCCGGAGACCGACATGGGCATGACGCCGCGCATGTTGCAAGCGATGATGTTCAGCTTCCTGACGTTCACGTTCGTGTTCTTCACCCTGCTGTGGCACCGCATCCGGCTGGAGCGGCTATCGGATCGGGTGGGATGGCTCAAGGCGAAGCTGATGGCCCAGTGATGCCATCACGGTGTAGGGTATTCTCTGTATGGGCCGAGCGCGGCTCTGCCCGTACAATCAGGTGAGTTCAACCGACGGAGCCATTGAACATGTTCATTCCCTTTTCTCAGGAGGCGCCGCCCGATACCGTCAGCTACTTGATCCTGGGCTACGTGATCATCGGGGCGGTGGGGCTGGGCTATGTGCTCAGCCTGGTGCTGCGTCAGCGGGGCCTCAAGCGCGACCTGGATGTGATCGAACGCTTGCACAGCGATGACGAGTAATCGAGCGACCATGACCGATCACCTGGAACGGATGCGCGCCATCGTGGCGCAGGCGCTCGCCGAGGGGAACCATCGCGATCGCGGTGAGCGGCTCCGCGCGGTGCATCTGATCGCATACGGCGGCATGAGCGACTCGCAGGTGCGGGCGCTGTTCGCCGAGGCCAGCCAGGGCACGCCCGCCGAGGGAGCCACCCTGTATATCGACCAGGCGGGTTCGCGCTACATCTGCTGGAATTGCTGCGGCTTGCGCTTCGAGAGCCGAGATGGGACCTGCCCCAACTGCGGCGAGGAGGCGCTGGAAATCCCCGCCGAGATCAGCTTCGCCCTGCAGCGGGTCGAGGCTGCGCCGGAGTGAGCGTTTCAGCGCTTCAGGGGGTCAGCCTGTCGGCCCGATCATGAACTAAAAGGCGCTAGCCTGCCCCGCAGAGCTGCTTGGTGACCTGCGGGGTTTGAGCGTGTTCATGTTTCCAAGCCCCCCATCACCGCGACCAACACCTTGCGGAGAGATCGCCTGAAGGGCTGACAGGCTGAAATGTTGATACAACTCTAATACTGCTCCAACGTGATTCTTATGTGCCTCCCTATAATCAGGAATCAAAACGCGGGTTGAGTAAGGAGGGACGAGATGAACAGCATTACACGTTGGAGTCCATCGGGTGCATTGAGCCTGCGGGACGCCATGAACCGCCTGCTGGAAGACAGCTTCGTGTGGGGCCTGCCGGGCTGGAACGGTGGGACGCGCCTGGCCCAGCTTCCCCTCGATGCCTACGTGACCGACGATGAGATCGTCGTGCAGGTGGCCGTGCCGGGCGTCAATCCTGAGGACGTGGATGTCACGTTCGAGGGCAACACGCTGATCATCAAGGGGGAGATTCCCGGCTACGAGGAGAACCGCAACTACCTGTTTGCGGAGCGGTTCCACGGGCAGTTCAGCCGCACCCTCCGGCTCGATATCCCGGTGGATGCGGACAAGATCGAGGCGAGCTTTGAGAACGGCTTGCTGACCGTGACCCTGCCCAAGGCGGAAGCCGTCAAGCCTCGCGCGATCAAGGTGGCGAAGAAGAAGTAATCTCGCCCACCCGTAGGCGCAGCAAGGCCCCTGCCATCACCGGCGGGGCCTTGCGCGTTTTCCCCCGGCGTCACGATACGATCTTATCGACCGCGACCTCGAATCCCTCGATGGTCTCCGAGCGCGCCACCTGCCCGGGGGTGCACGTCGCGGCGAGGGTGTAAGCCGTCTTCCCCTCGCGCAGCACGAAGACACGGATGGTCTTGCGCTGGGGATCGATCAGCCAGTATTCCGGGATACCCGCCTGTGCGTATTCCGCCCGCTTATCGACCTCATCGGTCTTCCGGGTTCCCCGTGAGATGATCTCCGCCACCCAGTCGGGCGGGCCATACACGGTCTCGCCCATCCGGTCGCTGTGTTCCTTGCGGACGAACAGCACGTCCGGCTCGCGGATTTTGCCTTCCCACAGGCGGACCGACATCGGCGCATAGCGAACCTCACCGAGATCATTCGCATCGACGTGCTGCTTAAGGGCAAGGGCAAGCTCGATGCTCGCCTTCTGGTGCGGATCGCTGGCAGGCGTTGGCATGATCAATCTCCCGTCGGAGAGTTCCACGATGCGGTTGGTATCGGGCAGCGCGAAGTAATCCTCCTCCGTCCACGCGCCCTGCTCCGGGAAGAGCTTGGCAAGCTGGGTGGCATAGGCGAGCCGTTGGTTGGCCTGACTGGTTGTCATGCTAAGAACTCCCCACTCACTTCCCTGATGATGACCTCATTTTACCCCATCCCAGCGCATCACCACGAGGCGGATGCCAACCAGCCGTCCCAGGAAGTGGCCCAGCCCTGCCTTGAGCCGGAGCGGCAGCGGGGCCTGCTGCCAGGGAACCTCCACGAAGCCAAAGCGGGCGTAGTACGGCGCGTTGTGGGCCGCGCTCTCCAGCCACACCGGGGGAGGGGTGGAGGCCAGCAGCTCGCGGACGATCCGCCCACCGATCCCCCTGCCCCGGTATGGCTTCAGCACGACTAGGCTGCCCAGCTCCGGGCAGTTCGGGTGGGGCCGAATCTGGCCGATGCCCACGACCCCCGCGCCATCCACCTCCGCCACGACAAAGTGCGACCAGTGCAGGGCGGTCGGGTCGAGCCGCTCCGCCCGCACCAACCGCCGGATCGTAGCCTGATCTTCGGCGGCGGCGCGGCGCACTCGCACCGGTTGGCCGCCGCTCATCAGGGCGTCACCGTTGGCTCGGCGCGACCTCCGCCCAAGAAGGGCAGTAGGGGCCGGTCCAGCGACGCTTCCAGCGCCAGCAGCCGAGTCCGGGTCTCGGCCAGCGTCGCGTACAGCGGCGTATCGGCCACCGCCACCACCACCGGAACCTCCAGATCGAGCGACACGGTGGTGTCGATGGTGAAGGTATCATCAACCGTGACCATCACCCGGCGGTGGATCGGCACGACGGTGCTGATCGGAACCTGCACGGGCAACGTTCCCAGCGGCGTGGGCACGGACACGGTGACAATCGTATCCAGCGGGAAGTCCTCGTCGATCTGGATGGGAATCGTCTCTTGGACGGGGATGTCCGCCACAATAGGCAGTGGCTGGTGGATGGCAAAGGTGTGGTCGAGCACCTGGTTTTGCAGGTCTTCAAGGATGGCCACGCTATCTCGCACGCTCTGCCGGGCGATCTGCCGCGCCAGGATCAGTTGGCGGAGGATCACGGCGTTGAGCAGCAGCGAGGCGAGCGTCACCAGCCACAGCAACATATAGCCCGGCGGCCAGGCTCGCGGCGGCGGGGCCGGGGTCTCATCAGGTGGGCTGGGTGGCCCGACGGTTGCGGTTTGGTCCGTTTTCATACTAAGGGGGTCTCCTTCCTACGGTTGCTCCTCATCAACCGCTGCGATGATACAACCGCCAGCCCCGAAGCACGAACACGGGCCGCCCGCGCATTTGAAACAATTCGTAATGTCCGGGCGCGGGCGCTGCGCCAGCCCGAAATAAGGGCTGCTCTGTGCTCAGGGGGCGGGCTAGCAGGGTCGGGTTTAGGTACATAGGCGGGATTGACTCGCTCTGGCTCCGTGTGTATACTAGCCACACCAACCTGGTGTGTTACGCCTCAATGAGGACATCCATCACGCCCAGAAGGTCGGTTAGGAAAAACGATGAAGGGCAATCTCAGGGACTTTAGCGGTACGCAGATTCTGAACCTGGTGAGCCTTGCAAAGAAAACAGGCACGCTGGGCGTCGAGCGCAGAGAGGGCCGCGCGGCGCTTGTCTTCCAGGAGGGCAAGCTGGTCTACGCCGCCATTGGCGATGCCGATGGGTCGCTGGCCTCGGTGCTGGCCCGCGATGGGCGGATCAGCAAGGAGCAGGCAGCAGCCCTCGCCAAACGCGCCGAGCGCACCGGCGACAAACAGCTTGGCCTGTTACTGATCCAGAAGGGTTACGTCAGCCAGGCCGACATCATCAAGAGCATCAAGAAGCACGCCCTGTCCGCCGTTAACCAGTTCGCCTCGTGGAAGGAGGGGCAGTTTGCCTTCGAGCCTGACCGCCCCCCCGACGGCAACCGCATCACCGTCCCGCTGGACCTGGAAAACATCATCATCCAGATCGCCCGCGTGCAGAAGCGCGATGCGGAACTCGAAGAGGAAATCCCCAGCCTCGACGTGCACCTCCGGTTCGTCGAGCGGCCCAACGTGTCACTCCGCGATCTGCAACTCAGTAAGGACGAGTGGCGCGTCCTGAAGTTCATCAAGCCGGAGAACTCCATCCGCATGATCGCCAAGAGCCTGGGGATGACCGACCGGCAGATCCGCCGGGTGATCGGCAGCCTGCGCGAAGCGGGTCTGGTGGAACTGGTGCAAGCGCGCCGCCGCGAGCCGCTTTCCAGCGAGGAGCGCAAGCAGAAGCGCGCACTAGTGGGCCGCCTGATCAATCACCTGCAAGGAATCGGCGCGGAGTAGCTGCCTGACCCGGCCCGACCAGCCAGCAACCTGGCGGGCACACAGGGACGATAAGTGAGGTCGCAGGATGCAAACACAAACCGTCAAGATGGTCATCACCGGGCCATTTAACGCCGGTAAGACGCAGTTCGTCCGCTCCATCTCCGAGATTGACGTGGTCTCCACCGAACGGGCCATCTCGACGGAAGCTGAGCGCGTCAAGGAAACCACCACCGTCGCCATGGACTTTGGCCGCATCACGGTGGATGACGATCTGGTGCTGTACCTCTTCGGCACGCCCGGTCAGCGCCGCTTTGACTTCATGTGGGAGATTCTCTCCGAGGGGATGCTCGGCTTTGTGGTGCTGGTCGATTCCGCCCGCCCGGAGACCTTCCGTGAGGCCAAGTCGATCCTGGAGACGTTTCGCGCCTACGCTCCGACCCCCTATGTCGTGGCCGCCAACAAGCAGGACATGGCCGACGCCTGGCAGATCGACGATCTGCGGATTGCCCTGCGGCTGGAAGATGGCATCAAGATGCTGCCGTGCGTTGCCACTGACAGGGAAAGCGTGAAGAACATCTTGCTGGAGTTGCTGTACGCGATCCTCGAAGAGATGGATGAGGAGGAGGCCGGCAAGTAGCTGCCCCGGGGCTGGCGTGGGCGGGGAACCCGGCCCGGAGCGTAACCTCCTGGTGGGGCATCTCGCACAGCCGCGAGGTCGTGTAGGGCTGCCGGGCAGGCCCTGCCTCCACACCATCAGGATAGCCCACCTACCATCACTGCCTATCGGAGACCCTCGTGCCCTCCATTGTCACCGATCAGGGCGATCTGCACTACGAAGTGGCTGGCTCTGGCCCTCCGGTCATCCTCATCCACGGCTGGACACAGGCGTGGAACACCTGGCGCTCCACCTTTGAGACCTTCCAACAACAGTACCGCATGTACGCCCCCGATCTGTGGGGCTTTGGCGAATCCGAGAAGCGCCGCGAGAGCTTTGCGGTGCGGGATTTTATCGAGCTGATCCCGCAGTTCATGGATCGCCTGGGCATCGCCCGGGCCGCGATCATGGGACACTCGATGGGTGGCACGACGGCGCTGGGCGTGGCGCTCAAGTACCCGGAGCTGGTCAAGAAGGTGGCGGTGGTCGGCTCGCCGATTGACGGGCGGTCGCTCAGTCTGTTCCTCAAGCTGGCCGGGATGCCCATGGTCGCCCGGTTGATGCTGATGGGCGAGGGTGCGCCGCTGTTGCGGACGTTCATTCGACTGTGGTCGCCGTTCGTCTCCCGGCCCCGGCCTAACCTGTTCTATACCATGACTATCCAGAACGCCAAGTTCACGGTCGAATCGTTCTTCAGCAGTATTGATAGCCTGTACCACACCGATCTGCGCAGCCAGCTTCACCACCTCACGCTGCCTGCGATGGGCATCTACGGTGCGCGCGATGTGATCGTCAACCCCAACCAGATCCAGTTATTCGCCCAATACATCCCGCACGGCGAGACAGTGCTGATCCGCAAGGCAGGCCACTTCCCGATGTGGGATACACCCAGCGAGTTCAACGCGGCGTTCCAGCGGTTTATGGATATGTAGCGCCGGTGGGCCGCAACCAGAAACAACCCGCCCCCTCGCGGTGAGGGGGCGGGTCGCTTCTTGGTCCAGTTATAGGCGGGTCAACAGCGATCAGGGCCGTCCGCCGCCGCCACCACCGTTGCCGTTGCCGTTCCCGTTGCCGCCGGCGTTCCCGTTACCGCCCGTGTTGCCATTCCCACCGCGGTTGCCATTACCGTTGCCGCCCGCGTTGCCGTTGCCCCCACCAGCAGGACCGTTCCCCCGGCCCGGCCCGACCAAGCCCTGCGGCGGCACGTCGTCACCATCGTCAACACGGTTGCTGCCCTCACCGCGCCCCGTGTTGCCGATCAGGCCGTATTCTTTCATGATCTGGCCCCAGCCGAGGCCCCCCTCGCGCAGCGCGAAAATCTCGTCGACCGGGACACCTAACTCCTCAGCCATGCCGTAGGCCAGCCGAATCTCGCCAAACCCATTGCGCCCAACGTTCGTCCCATCAGCTAGCTCGCCGCCGCAGAAGCGGGTCATGATCTCGTCGTAGGTTACCCCGAACTGCTCGGCCAGCCGCTCCCCGACCGGGTGCGGGTCTGCGCCGACGCACCACTCCAGGCTGCCATCACTGTCATCATCCGGGCAGGGTTCCTGCGTCAGATCGTCGATCCCATCCCCATCCGCGTCCGTGCAGGTGTTAGCCTGTTCCTCACAGGGTCCCACCGTGTCGCCATGCGCCAGATGATCGGGCACATCCTCCAGCGAGATACTGATCTCTTCGTTGGGGTTGGTTGCGCTGCCCGTGACGTGGCAGATCGTCACCTGGCCGTCGCCATCCTCATCCAAGCAGGCGGGGTCGACCAACGGGTCGCAGACGGGTTCCTCAGTGGCGCAGGGAAGGGCCGGGTAGGTATCGTCGAAGCCATCCCCATCTGCATCCGTGCAGGCGGTGGCCCCAGGCTCCACCCCCATCGCGGAGAGATCGATCAGCAGGGCGTCCTGGGAGGGCAACGCTGTGCTGAGCAACACATCCGTCTGGGCCTGATCCAGCTCCCCCGACGCCACCAGGCCGAGCAACACCCCCAGCGCGGCATCATAGCCGTCCAGCGCCGCGGTGAGTCCCTGCCGGTCACCCTGGGCGGCCTCATGCTGGGCTTCAAGCAGGCGCTCCTGAGCGATCTGAAGCGCCAGCCCGGCCCGGCTCT
>Ga0129299_1003159_pt1 | contig 10808 bp, 6 predicted proteins | sample ConPoolayeCmetaG_FD_94477 | JGI IMG/M metagenome (GOLD analysis project Ga0129299, IMG submission 94477) | Hot spring microbial mat communities from California, USA to study Microbial Dark Matter (Phase II) - Cone Pool mat layer C metaG ... | reverse complement strand
GATCATGTTTGCTCTCGCGCTGGGGGGGTGCGCGAGAGGCCGTCAGGTCGAGCACCAGATACGGACAGGCGACATAGAGGCCTGGCTTTTCTTTCGGGGCTCTCTTGAGTCGCGCGATGTCAGGGATGTTTTCCCGGCGCTTGATGCGCCTGCTGTCTTGATCGAGATCTGTCCGGACGGGGCGGCAGTGCGCGAAGGAGACGTCCTGGCGCGATTCGACGCTTCGCAGTGGGAGCGCGAGGCCATGCGGCTTGAGCGCGACTACAGGCTCGCAGTCGCCGAATACAACGCCCTGGTCAGCGCAAAGCTGCCTCTCGAACTTCAGGAGATATCCAACAGAATCGCCGAAGTCTCCGGCCGCCTGGCCCAGGAAGAGCGCGCCCTTGAGGATATCCGCCAGCTCGCCGCTGAAAATATGGCATCCTCCAACGAGGTGGAGCAGGCGGAGGCGCGCTGCCGCGCCGCGCGGCAGGAGGATGCCGCTGTCAGGAATCAGGAGCGTCTCACCAGACTTTATCTGCACCCATCGGCGATCGAACGCGCGGCCGCGGCCGTGACATCAGCCGAACAGGAACTTAATCTGGCGAGAAGACAGATTTCGAATGCTGTGGTGAGGGCGCCGGTCGCCGGAACCATGACATGGAAACTCATCTCGATCGGCGGGGAATTCCGGGCAGCCCGAATTGGCGACACCATCTTTCGAAATCAGCCGTTTCTCACAATTTCGGACATGAGCAATCTCGTGGTCAGATGCGAAGTCGCCGAATCGGAAATTACAGGCGTGGCGCCGGGCGCGGAAGCGATGATAACTCCGCTTGCGATGCCCAGACTGGAAACAAGAGGAAGGGTCGAAACCGTCGGCGCCACGGCTCGCCGCGTTCCTGGATGGGCTGGAGGGCAGAAGTTCTTCCCCATGACGGTGGGGATGGAAGAAAGAAACGCTGCTCTGAGGCCGGGGATGAGCGTTCAGGTCCGCGTTCTTTCCGAAAGGAAACGAAATGTTACGCTCATTCCCAGGCTTGCGGTCTGGTGGGAGGGCGACACTCCGTACTGTTATGCGAAAAGGAACAGGCGGGTCGAAAAGGTCAGGCTCAACCTCGGCGCTGCTGACGACCGCAACTATGAAGTTGCAGCCGGGCTGGCGCCTGGAGACTGCGTTCTCGTCAGATGAAGCAGCTCGTGCTCGAAATGAGAGATGTTGCCAAGTCGTACCCGACGCCGCGCGGCCCTGTGCATGCGCTTGGCGATGTGAACATTGGGATTTGCCGGGGCGAGTTTGTCATGATCACCGGCCCGTCCGGCTCGGGCAAAACCACATTCATCCAGATTGCCGGGCTTCTGGACTGCCCCACATCCGGCAAGGTCGTGTTTGAGGGCCGGGATGCGGTGGATATGGACGAGCGGACATCTGCACGGGTCAGGGCCGAACGGATAGGAATGGTGTTTCAGAGATTTCATCTGCTTGGGCATCTGAGCGCTCTGGAGAATGTCGCGTTTCGTTTCCGGTACACTGATGTGCCGAGGGATGATGCGCTGGCCCGATCAAGAAGGATGCTTCAGGCAATGGGTATTGAGACGCTGTCGTCAACTCGGGCCGCGAGCCTTTCGGCCGGCGAAATGCAGCGTGTGGCAATTGCAAGAGCGGTTGTCCTCGAGCCGGCTGTGCTTTTTGCCGACGAGCCGACGGGGAATCTGGATTCAAAATCGGCCGACAGTGTGATGGACATCATGGGAGAGCTGCACAGGAAGGGGCTTACAATCGTGATGGCAACGCACAACGAGCGACTCCTTCGGCATGCCACCAGACACATTGCTTGCACCGGAGGCCGGATGCAGGAGGTCGCATGAGGGGGGGATTGGTGTTGTGACTGATTATTTGGTGGGGTTGTTGCGGGACATCTGGCAGAACGCGGCTGCCCGACCTGCGCATGCCGTTGTGCCGGTTCTTGTCGCCTCTCTGGGCATGGCTGCGCTGACGGTTCTTCTTTCCGGTCTTGCAGGGCTTGGCAAACGCGCTGACGCCCTGATAGAGGATTTCGGCGCCAATGTCTTTGAGATATGCGGGGGAGCGCGTGGGAATCCTCTGCAGGAGGGAAGGGCGGTTGATGCCGCTGATGTGAGAATCCTGTCGGCTAATCTTGCGGATTGTTCTGTATCTCCGGTGTTCCGCTCGATTGAGCGAATTGATCCGGCTGGCATGGTCGGAATAGTCGGGACCGACGAGAGGCATCCGCGATGGGGCAGGCGCAAGCCGCTGTCCGGCAGGCTGCTGGACAGAATGGATGTGCTCACGGCCGCCCGATGTTGCGTGGTGAACGCCGGCCTTGCTTCGCAGTTGTCGCTCGAGGAGGGACGCGCCCTGGTGATTGCCGGAACGCCGTTTGTGGTTGTGGGTATTGTGCCTGACGAACCTGGCGGCGAATCCTGGCAGGGGTCGGCCATGAAGGCATGGATTCCGCACACGGCCGCCAGATTCTGGCTGGGTGGGAAGGATTGGGACTCTGAGGCGTTCGACAGCATACTTGTGGCCGTTCAGGATGAAGGCGCAATGGATGAGGCTGTCAGGTCCGCGGCGCGAATTCTGAAACAGAGGAAAGGCGGACCTGGGAATCTGACGATCGTCACGCCTGAAGCGCTGCTGAAGGAACTGCGTTCTGTTCGGAACTCTCTTGTAGCCTTTGCCGGGGGAGGCGCGCTTCTGGGACTGGGGCTGGGATCGGTTGTGCTGGCCCTGCTCATGGCGGCGAATGTGAGGTCAAGAGTCGTGGAGATCGGATTGCGCCGGTCTCTCGGCGCGACGTCCCGGGACATCCTTGCGCTCTTCATATGCGAAGGGTGCGTTTCAGGATTTGTCGCTGCGGTGCTCGGAGTGCTGCTGGGTTGCGCGGGAATAGCCGCCGCCAGGGGCGCTTCTTCGATGCATCTGTCACTCGGATTTCATGTGATAATTGCTCCGATGGCTGTCGGCGTCGCGCTGGGAGGTTTGTCAGCGTGGGCGCCGGCGCGGCTGGCCGCAAGAATCCAGCCGGCCGAATCCCTCAGATGGGAGTGATGCGCGGTTCACTCCCTGTCCGCCGGCACAGGCCTGGCATTGCAGCCTGCTTTCCTGACAGCTTCGGTCATTTCCGCAATGTTCATGTCTCCGCCGGCGATTGATGCTGTTCCTCCGAGGCGGTCAACTTCGACATGCGCCACCCCGGAGCAGCACAGAAGCGCGGTTCTGACCGTGGAGGCGCAATGCTCGCAGGACATTCCCTCTATGGCAAGGATGATGCGGCGGCCGGAAGAACGGCCCGCAGCGGATGGGCGCGGGAGAAGACGGCGGCCATTATGCCACAGCGCGGGAAAGAGGACCGCAGCGAGCAGGAGCCCAGAAATGATTCCTGCCGGCGATGTTTCGCCATGGCAGGCCATGGCTGCGGCAGTCTGAATCTGCTGCGTGATCGGCAGCGCGTCCAACAGAAGGCCAAGCCCGAATGCGCTCGCCGCGATGGAAGCCAGATATGCGGCAAGAGAGCGTGGCCCCAGAGACGTCCAGATCATTGCCACGGTTGCCATATTGGTCGCCGGACCTGATATCAGGAATGCAAGGGCAGCGCCCGGTGAAACGCCCTTGAGTATGAGAACCGCGGCTATTGGAACCGAAGCGGTCGCGCATACATACACGGGAATTCCTGCGAGTATCATTACGAGGATGGCCAGGGGCCCCCTGCCAGGGCTGCCTGCAAAGAAGTCGTCCGGCAGCAGTGCGGCGAGCGCTCCTGAGATGATGAGTCCGAAAACAATGGGCTTTGCCGTGTCCCGCGGAACGGACACGAAACCGTGTTGGAAAGCGGTTCGCCACCAGCGCTGTCTTCCTGCAGAAGCGCCCGCTGAGCCGGCATCTGCCGCCATGTTCTCAGGATCAGGCAGCGACGTTCCTGACGGCTCCAACTTTTCGGCCAGGCAGCCTCCCAGGAGTCCGGTCAGGAAAGCGGCTGCCGGTCTGATAACGGCCATGATTGGCCCCAGCATGCCGTAAGTGACCGCTATGCTGTCAACCCCGGTCTGGGGCGTGGAAATGAGAAAGGCAAGGGTTGCGCCACGGCTTGCCCCCCCTTTTCTCAGCGAGAAGGCCACAGGTATTACTCCGCATGAGCACAGCGGAAGAGGTACGCCCAGCACCGAGGCTTTGACCACCGACAGCATACCGGCTGCTCCGAGGTGGCGCTTTATCAATGTGGGGGATAGAAAAGCCGCCATTATTCCGGCAGCCGCGAACCCCAAAAGGAGGTATGGCGACATCTGAGTTGCTGTTTTCAATATCGACACAATTATTTCACGAAGTGCGCTCACTCTGACCTCTTTTTCCGCTGTCGGTTCTTTTGTGGAGGCAGCAAGATTTACGCCAATAACGACGTAATGCTTTTCTGAGTGAACTGTCGGATGCGTCAACATGTTCCGTCTCAAATTGCGGGTTCGTTGAGACATGCGGGACACATGCGATGCGCCAGGACTTTGCGATCGGGCCGCGTCCAAACACAGTGTTTTTCTGCAGGTTTTTCAATCCGTACGTTTCTCAAACTCAAAAAATGTGGGTTTGCTTGAAGGTGGCGGGATGGTTGTGTACATAGGCGGGGTTGACCCGGATTCTGCGCTTGATGATTGGCCGACAAGAAGGGCGCCGGAGCGCATAGCGTCTGGCTGGAATGCCTGCCGCTCGCACGAGCCGGGCTCAATCGGAGTTGAGGGTTGTCAGTTGCAGGAGGTGCTGAATGATGCGTGTTGGCTTTGCCTACTATCCTGAGCATTGGCCGAGGTCGCGTTGGAAGAGGGATGCCGGCCTCATGAAAAGGGGTGGGTTCAATGTTGTCAGGATGGCGGAATTTGCGTGGGCGTTCATGGAACCTGAAGAGGGACGCTACACGTTCGATTGGCTGGACGAGGCGCTTGATATTCTTGGAAAACACGGCATAAGCGCGATTCTCTGCACACCGACAGCGGTCATGCCTGCCTGGTGCGCCGCCAAATATCCAGAGACTCTGGCCACGCAGGCAAACGGCCAGCGGATCGTATGGGGAGTTCGCAAGAACAACTGCTTCACGTCGGGAACATACCGGCTGTTGTCAGAGCGGATAACCCGCGCCATGGCAGAGCACTTTCGCAATGCCTCGAACGTGATCGGCTGGCAGACTGACAACGAGTTTGGCGGACCGGCGTGTTACTGTGCGACCTGCCGCTCGGAATTCCGAGGCTGGCTGCGCAGGAAGTATGGCTCTCTCGATCGACTGAACCGGGCGCTCGGCACTCATTTCTGGGGTCATATTTATACCGATTGGGATCAGATACAGGCGCCGGTTGATGAGGGCGGGCACAATCCGAGTTTGTGTCTGGAGTGGTGCAGGTTCAACTCATGGCTGAATGTCCGGTTTCAGAGGGATCAGGTGAGAATCCTGAGGGAGGTGTGTCCCAGGCATTTTGTGACGCATAACTTCATGGGCCTGTACAACAACCTGAACTATTATGAGCTGGCCGAGGATCTGGACCACGTGAGTTGGGACAACTATCCTGTATGGGGAAAACCTGAGGTTCCTTACGGCGCGGCTGCGGCCGCTGATGTAATGCGCGGCCTGAAACGCAGGAACTTCTGGATAATGGAGCAGACTGCAGGGCCGGGCGGCTGGGGGACCTTCGGCCGGAATCCTCGTCCGGGCGAAATTCGCAAGATAGCTTATCAGCAGGTCGGGCATGGGGCCGAAAGCATCATATGGTTCCGATGGCGAACGTGCACGGCCGGCAGGGAACAGTATTGGCATGGGATACTGGGGCATGATGGACGTCCGCTGCGAAGATACAGGGAGGCATCGAAAACGGCGCGAGAACTCAGGGCATTGGGCGATCTGCTCAGCGGGACCACGGTAAGGACGCCTGTGGCATTCATATACGATTACGAAAGCCAGTGGGCGCTGAGGATCCAGCCTGCATTTCCGGAGAACAATCCGCATCAGGCCATGTTCAGGTATTACAATGCCCTGTTCAGGCTGGGCATTCAGACGGACATGATCAGCCCGGCCCGGGATCTGGCGGAATACAGGGTGGTGGTGGCGCCTGACCTTTACCTGTTGCCGGACAGCCTTGCGCGCCGGCTTTGCGAGTTCGTGCGGAAAGGCGGCGTTCTCCTGACCGACTGCCGAACCGGCGTCAAGGATGAAACCGGCCTGTGCCATCCGAGGACGCTTCCAGGTCTGCTGAGATCATGCCTGGGCATAGAGATTCAGGAATACGAAACGCTGGCAAAGGATATGGAGTATTCCGTCGAAGGAAAGGAGGAGCTTGCCGGCAGCTATGCCGCAGTCCACTATGCTGACTGGGTGATTCCGCGCGGAGCGGAGCTGCTCGCCCGTTACACCGACTCGCACATGAAAAAGTATGCGGCCGTGACCAGATACCGCTGCGGCAGGGGATGGGGCTATTACGTCGGCGCGGTCATCAGGGAGGACGGTTTTTACGACGCCTTGATGGCAGAGATTCTGAGGTCGGCCCATATAAAGCCGTTCCTTTCGCCTCCCGCCGGAGTGGAGGTTTGCATGAGAGAAGGAGCCGCCAAACGCCTTCTCTTTCTCATCAATCATGCGGAAGAGCCTCGACTTGTGAGTCTGCCGTGCAAGGCCCATGATGCGCTCTCCAGGCGGCAGGTAAGCGGCGAGATCGAACTTGAACCCTTCGGAATAGCGGTATTACGGGTCTGAGACCAGGGAGGGGCTTACTCCACAGTTGCCTCGCCCCATTCCGAAGGTTCGAGGCGGCTTTCATTCGGGATGTCGTCAATCACGTTGGCCGAGAAGCTGTTATTGAACAGGTATGCCCGGCGCATTGCTTTGCCTATTCCCTGCGCATTGCCGAAAATATACCCCAAGTCCATCTTCAGTTTCTGGCCGGGCTTCAATTCGAGCCTGAGAGCCTTCAGCGGCAGCCTGGCGCGCGCATGGAAGCCGGCGTCCGTTTTCTCGCATGACAGTTCTATGTCGTCGAGGAATGTGATTTCGTCGAACGACTCTTTGCCGGTCGGCGAGTTCAGGACCGTCGGCTCTCCATGGAAATCCTTGACTTTCGGAAAGTACAGGGCGGCGAACGGTTTGCCGTTGTGTTTCGTAATCAGGGCGCGGACGGCTTCTCCACGGCTGTTCTCGAGTTGAATGTCCATGCAATTTCCGCCCTTGAACAGAAGTTTCGGGTCTGGGACTCCATTGACAAGCTGGATGTCGGATTTCACCTCGTAATCAACGATCAGGTTCTGCGCGTCGCGCGCGACCTTCACTTTGAAGAACGCGCCGGTGTCCAGCTCCTTCTCCACGCTTCTGGCAGATTCGATATCCGATCCGATTACAATGCGATTTGCAGCGGCGATGGCCATCTTGTACTCGCGCAGGGCCTGTTCTGCCCTGGCGACTTTTTCGGATGTGTGCTCATACGTTCCCCCGGGCAGATCCCTGATGGTTTCCAGGCCGAGCACTTCCCATACCCTCGCGTCCTGGCCGCCGCCGATCACAAAATATCGGCCGGGTTTGCCGGGCTCGATGTTGAGCCTGCCAAAATAGCCGCCCTGTCCCTCAGGCTGCCCCTCATACGCGCCTCTGTCGGTCATCACTCGGCCATCGTTGAGGAGCGCTCCAACGTAGATGCCGTCTGCGCGGAATATATGGTTGGGACCGAAGTACGTCTGGAACACAAGGAAATCTCCCGCCTTGCCCATGCACTGGGTCATTCCCCAGAGCTTGCCGGGTCCGGTAACACCAAGATTCAGAGAGTCATGCCAGGATGGAATTCCATTGTAGCCCCACAGCATTCTGCCGTCCCTGTTCCAGCGGGCCAGCGACAGACCGGTTTTGCTGGGTTCGTACGTGAAGATGCCGCCATCCTCAGCTGGTACCGTACTGTACTTGACGGGGAGGGGATATTTCTCAGCTTTTGTCAGATCGTATTTGGGAATGCCTGCCTCGACGCTGACGGGTTTCAGAAGGTAGCCGCACGAAAGGAGCACGGAGAGGTCCGGGAAGACCCACGCAATATCGAAGCGTTCCAGAGAGGTTCCCTTGAGAAGCGTAATCTCTTCAGGTTGAACGCAGCAGTCGCCGTTCCGGTCCTGCCAGAAATACTGCCCTTGCGGATACTTCTCTCTGTCCTCATCCATGAAGGGAATGCCGGCCGGTCCGATGTAGTCATATCCGACGTGAATCTTGCTCATGACCGGCTTGAAAATGTCGCCTTCCCTGCAGAACAGGGCCGAGAAGTGGGCATAGTTGTTGCCGTACATGTACTGACGGCCGTTCGCAGCGGTGATGATCTTCGGTCTTGCCGAGTATGCGCCGGAGCCCAGGTACGGAATCATGGCCGGCTCGGTCTTGCGCCAGACGGTCGTGACCGGCGTAACGCCGAACGTTTTCCAGTCAATTTTCCAGAGCACATTGTGAACCAGAATCTCGTCGGGTTTCGCTGGGTCAATGTACCCGTAGGCGAAATAGTCGCAGCCTCCGAAAAACTCTTTCTTGAAAGCGCCGGTCCTGGCGTCCCAGCAACTTATGCGTTTAGGAGCGTCTGCGACCTCGGCCACCCAGAGCTGGCCGGTCTTGTCCACAGCAATTCCGCCGGGCATGAACATGCCGGTCGGATCGTATCTGCCCTTTGGCGGGCGGCCGCCTTCCCTGCCGATCGAACGGATATAGCTGCAGTCAGCCTCCTTGAAGACCGACACGTTCATCAATTTGCCGCGGTTGGCTACAAATATCTCTCCATCGCGGCATGCTATGCCGACCGGTTCGTCCAGATGCTCCGCGATAGAACCGTCAACCTTGCCTTCCCGCAGGATGAGCACCTTGCCGCCGCTGATGACTGCGAGGCGTCCATCGGAAAGGACAGCGAGTCTGCCTGGCTGCGGAACCTCCCATGCGGCAATAAGGGAGCCGTCCCCGGTGTTGAACTTCGCGACGAGATTTCGCGCCCCGTATGAGGCGTAGAGCAGCCCTTTGTCTGATGCAAGGCCGGTGACGCGGTTGCTGCTGTCGTCTCCGCCGGGTGGAGCCGCGATCTCTCCCTTTCCGCCGAGCTGCCGAGGTCGCGCTTCCTTTACAGTCATGAGTTGTATGTGCGGACTTCTGGTGAAACCGTGGCCTCCGGCTGAGAAAACGGTCTCCCCGTCGGTCGCCATATGCGTCGCGTCGTAGTTGCAACCCCACTGTTTGCGGCCTTCGAAATCGGTTCGGATGACGCCCCATCCGTATTCGCTGGAATCCCATGCCATGAGGATTCCTTCGTCGAAAGCGCAGACAGTCTGTGGCACGCCGTGATCTCCTCCCCAACCGCCCTTTCCGTCCGCCGTGGGGTAGGGCGGGTTGCCGGAGTTGTGAACCGAGAACCTGTATTCGGCCCGGATGGGCTGATGGTAAATTCCGCGCCACCTGTAGGTTCCCTCCGGCAGGATGTTGCCGCTGTCATCGCAGCCGTCCCAGCGCTCAATATTCTTGCCAGCCATGCGCTGCTGTTGCGCCACGAGAATGCGCGCATTCTCGTTCTTCTCGTTGAATAGCTGGATCGTACACTCAGCATCTTCCGGAAGATCGTAAACAAACTCCAGCGGCAACGGCCGGTCAGGCGGCACACCTGCCTCAACGAGTTTTCTGTCCACATTGTTGGAAGGATGAAATATGAGCTTGCCCCAGCATGCGGTGCTCTGGAACGGGAAGCCGGGCGCGCGCAGCACGTCGTATGCCCACGCCGATCCTCCTGCCGTATGCTGTCCGTCCGGCCGGGACCAGTTGAACTGAACGGTGCCGGCCACAATATCGCCGGCCTTGAGCGGCGCTTTCGCGTTCAGCGTTTTCCACGGTATGCGGTATTCGAAAGTGTAGCCTCTCCCGTCGTCGCGTTTGAGGTACTTTGCCTGGTATTGGTCGCGCGACACCATTCCGCGCGGAGCATTCGGCGGCTCGCGGTATGTCATGCCAAGCAACATATGCAGCTGGGGCTCGCCCGTGGCTGTGTAGTGCCAGAGGGTGAGATGAACTATATCGTCGCGCCTGTCGCTTTCTTTCCTGTTGCTGTATTTCCATGCGCTCTCATCAAGGATCGGGTAACCGACCGCCGGGTCGGTTGTCAGGCGGAACTGGCACGAATCCGCATCCCATCCCCTTTCCGGATTCACTGAGGGATCATGCATATTCATCATAGGATTCGGATCGTTGACCTCCGCTCCGAGATAGAGAGCTTCCGGATCGTACATTGCGGCGAATTTTGCGCTTTGCGTGGCGCGCGTGGCCTGCACCACGAACATCTCGATCATGCCGGAGAGATCCCACTCGTCCAATCTTCCATCAACAGCGACTTTCCCGGGGGCTGGAACAACATAGAGCTGCTTGTGCAGTCCGCGTCCGTTATCTGAACAGTGTCCCGTGATCATGGTTGCCAGCAGAAATAATGTTGCTCCCAGGAGCGTTTGCGGCTTGTGCATAGGCAGTCTCCTCTCATCAAATTGGTCGGTACATTGAATCTGCGCCAAACAAAAAATACAAGTAACGCGCTTCGACGAGATTGTTCAACCACGAATTTATCCGGATTCCTGGCTTGAGAAATGGCCGGTTGGGCTCAAGTGCGCAGAAAAGCGCAAATATTCAAGCAAACCGGGAAGTGATGAATTTTGCGGCTGGCCGCAGGGGCGTATCGGGAGCCTAGGCCGTCCCGATACGCCAGCTGACACGTTCATTCAGGTGTGTTACGGTTCGTACACGCCGCCCGAACCGTTGCCCACGGTCGTCACATTCCAGTGCACAACATCG
>Ga0129299_1003158_pt1 | contig 10809 bp, 9 predicted proteins | sample ConPoolayeCmetaG_FD_94477 | JGI IMG/M metagenome (GOLD analysis project Ga0129299, IMG submission 94477) | Hot spring microbial mat communities from California, USA to study Microbial Dark Matter (Phase II) - Cone Pool mat layer C metaG ... | reverse complement strand
TGGCCAAAGTAGGCTGATACCCCACCGCCGAGGGCATGCGGCCCAACAGCGCCGACACTTCCGACCCGGCCTGCACAAAGCGAAAGATGTTGTCGATAAACAGCAGCACATCCTGCTTGTTGACGTCGCGGAAGTACTCTGCCATCGTCAAGGCGGTCAGGCCCACCCGCATACGGGCGCCCGGTGGCTCGTTCATCTGGCCGTACACCAGGGCCACCTTGTCCAGCACCCCCGATTCTTTCATCTCGTTGTAGAGGTCGTTCCCCTCGCGGGTGCGCTCCCCTACGCCGGCAAACACCGACAGGCCGGAGTGCTCCTCGGCAATGTTGTGGATCAGCTCTTGGATGAGCACCGTCTTGCCTACGCCGGCGCCGCCAAACAGGCCCACCTTACCGCCCTTTTTGAAGGGAGCCAGCAGGTCGATCACCTTGATGCCGGTTTCAAAGGGCTCTGGCTTAATCGTCAAATTGACAAACTCCGGCGCGCTGCGGTGGATGGGGGCAAATTCTTGGGCTTGAACGGGCTCTCCTTGGTCAACCGGCTCTCCCAGCACATTAAAAATACGACCTAGGGTGGGCTGCCCAACCGGCACGGTAATCGGAGCGCCCGTATCCACCACCGGCATGCCCCGTACCAAGCCGTCGGTAGAGGACATGGCCACCGCCCGCACGCGGTTGTCTCCCAAAAGCTGCTGCACCTCGAAGGTGACGTTGATCTTCAGGCCACTTTCGGTTGTGCCCTCCACCTTGAGGGCATTGTAAATTTCGGGCAGCTTGCCGCTGGGAAACTCGGCGTCGATTACAGGGCCAATAACCTGTGTAATGTAGCCAACATTGGTGGCAGTAGCGGTGGCAGTAACCATGGTTGAGGCTCAGCTCCTTGTGTGCTCAGTTATCGACTCAGCAAGGCCGGGTGTGAGTGGATAAATCATTATCATCATACAAACAAAGGGATCCCATGCACTTGTTCTGTCCATCCCACGGGGGATCCCCGGCAGAGTGGGCTTTTCTTCGCTACCCTAGAGCTAAGCAAGACAGGGGAATGGCAGCGATGGATCACTACGGAGGGCGTACTGCACAGCTTGGCTCCGTCCGGTTGGGGGGACAGCGTCCTCGCCCACGGCGCGGCCCCGCTCTGCAACTGGGGATCCTCGGCTTTTTGCTGGGGTTGGGGGTGATGGGGGGAGCCTGGTGGTACAGCATCGGGCCGCGGCAAACCCTTTCTTTGTACTGGCTGACCAGTGCTGACAATTCCATCTACTACGTGCAGCAGGAGCGCTCCCTGCGCGCCTTTGACACCCAAGAGGCCATTCGTCTGGCCTTGGAGGAGCTGATTGCCGGCCCCCGGGATCCCCACCTCGCCACCGCCCTTCCTCCCCAGACGCGGGTGTTGGATGTGCGGGTGGAAGGCAACGATATTTTCCTCAATTTCTCCCCCGAATTCACGCAAGGGGGGGGATCCACGGCGATGATGAGCCGGATCGCGCAGGTGCTCTACACGGCCACCAGCCAGAACCCCGGCGCGCGGGTCTGGATCTCCGTCGAGGGGCGCGCCCTCGAGGTATTAGGGGGGGAAGGGCTAATTATCGACCAACCCTTGACGCGGGCCTCGTTTGTGCCCAGCTTCCAGCTTCCGGCAGAACCTGCTCGCGTCAGCGGGACGGAGTCCTCGGCGGAGCCGTCAGCCGTATCGGCCTCCTGAGGGATCATGAACTGGTTGCAGCGGGTGGGCAGCAGTTTTCTCCTGGCCGGGCAGGTGATCTTGCATCTGCTGCGGGGCCGTATTCATCGGCGCAACACCCTGGAGCAACTGGCAGCGGTGGGGCTGGAGTCGCTGCTGATTGTTTTGATCACAGCGGTGGTGATCAGCGGCGTTTTCACCATTCAGTTGGCGCGCGAGTTCATCAATTTCGGGGCCTCTTCCCTCATTGGCGGGGTTTTGGCCATTGCCCTGGCCCGCGAGCTGACGCCGGTGGTGACGGCGGTGATCCTGGCCGGACGGGTGGGATCCGCCTTTGCCGCCGAGCTGGGAACCATGAAAGTCACGGAGCAGATCGACGCCCTTTACCTGTTGCGCACCGATCCGGTGGATTACCTGGTGATCCCGCGGGTGGTGGCTTCAGGGCTGATGTTGCCGGTGCTCACCATCCTCTCCCTGCTCACTGGCTTGGTGGGGGGGATGATCATCTGCGCTTCGGTCTACAACATTCCTTCCACGGTGTTTCTCACCTCGGCTCAGAATCTCCTCGCCCCTTGGGACTTGATCGTTTGTTGTTTGAAGGCGATGGTGTTCGGGTCTCTGATCGCCATTGTCGGCTCCAACTGGGGCCTTTCCACCAGCGGGGGCGCCAAGGGGGTGGGGCGCTCCACCACCGATGCTGTGGTCACGGCGCTGCTGGGCGTGTTTGTTACCAACTTTCTGATCTCTTGGCTGTTGTTTCAGGGGCCGGGAACTGCCCTCAGCCGCGCGCTGTAGCCACTTCTGCCGTCGCGTTGAGGGATCCCAACGCTGCCGCTAAGATGAGATCCCCTGCCCATTGTCCGGATCCCGACCCATGCGAGTGGAATTTCAGATTTGGCGACAGTTGCCGCCGGAGCCGCCCCGCTGGCAGTCTTTCTGCCTGGAGACATCCCCTGGTGCCACCATTCTCGATTGCCTCAACCGGATCAAGTGGGAGCAGGATGGCAGCTTGGCCTTCCGCAAAAACTGCCGCAACACCATCTGTGGCAGTTGTGCCATGCGCATCAACGGCAGGGCAGCCTTGGCCTGTGGCCGGCATGTAGATGAAGAGCTGGATCCCCGCAGCCCTCAGCCCATTCGCATCGGCCCTTTGGGCAACCTGCCCGTCCTGCGGGATCTGGTGGTGGATATGCAGCCCTTCTGGAACGATCTCAGCCGGGTGGATCCCTTTGTCAGCACGGCGGGGCGCCGCATCCCGGAGCGGGAATTTTTACAGTTGCCTGCCGAACGGGAGCATCTCAATGCTGCCGGTGGCTGTATTCTCTGCGGGGCCTGCTATTCCGACTGCAACGCCAAAGAGGTGAACCCGGAGTTTGTCGGCCCTCATGCTCTGGCCAAAGCCAACCGCCTTGTCCAAGACAGCCGCGACAGCCGACGGGAACAACGCCTGCAAGCTCAAGATAGCTTGGCCGGCGTCTGGGGCTGTACCCGCTGCTGGAACTGCAACAGTGTCTGCCCGATGGGTGTGGCGCCCCTGGATCAAATCACCGAGCTCAAGCAAGGGATCCTCTCCCGAGACCAGACTCCTGCTTTGTCCGGCAACCGTTCTCGTGCCCAGGACATAGCCATCCGCCACCGCAAGACCCTGGTGCAACTGGTGCGCTCCGGGGGTTGGGTGGATGAGCGCCGCTTCGGCCTGCAGGTGGTGGGACGAGATCCCAGGGGGCTGCTCAGCTTGGTACCTTTGGGGCTGCGCCTGCTGGCCAGGGGCAAATTTCCCTTTCGCTTCAAGCCCTCCTCAGGGACGGCGACGGTGCGGCGGCTGATCGATGCGGTCAGACAGGAAACGAACGGTGGCACCGCGGATCCTTAAGCCCCATTTTTGAGATTTTCCTGGCCTGAGATGAGGCGAGCGCTCAGGATCTGATCCCCCAGCTTGATCTTGCGCAGCACCTCTGTACCCTCGGTAACATACCCGAATACGGCGTAGCGGCCATCCATGAGGTTGAGGCCGGCAGGGGTGAGATCCGGCTCGGCCATAAAGATGAAGAACTGGGAAGAGGCGCTGTTGGGATCATCGGGATAGCGGGCCATGGCCACCGTCCCTTCGGCAGAAAAAGGCAAGGCCGGCTCCACATCCCACAGGCCCAGTTGATCGAAGGTTTGGCCGTAGCGGGGCACCACCTCGCCTTTGGCGCGGATCTCCATGGGGATGGTGCGAACCTTGCCGGTGGCCGGATCCACATAGCCGTCGGCAGGGCCAGGGGGATCCCCCGCTTGCACCAGGAAGAAGTTCTCCACCCGGTCGAAGGTCAGGCCGTCGTAGAAGCCCCGCTGCACCAAATCGGCGAAGTTGCCGGCGGTGAGGGGGGCGCTATAGCCATCCAGGGTGATCACCATGCGCCCAGCGGTGGTGTTCAGCTCCACTTCTGCCCGGCCCAGGAGCTGGGGCTTGTCGGCATATTCGGCAGGGATCGTGTAGGGAAAAGCCCCCACCCAGTGGTTTTCCAGGGATCCCAGCTCGTCTATGAGGCGGTCGTAGGCGGCGCGGGCCTCTTCTTTGCCCTTGGATTTGCGCTCCGTGGCCTGGCCGATGGTTTGCAACTCCTGGCGTAGGGCGGCAACTTCTCCAGAGGCGGCGGCAGCCTGCTCAGGGGGCAACTCCGCCAAAAGGGGATCCGCGTAGCGATCCAGGAGCCGCTCCACCTGGCGCACATCTCCCCGCACCGCCGACCAGCGGTTGTACTTCAGGTCGCTCTCAATTTTGGTGATGGCTTCATCGATTTCCCAGATCCGACTGTCTTGGATGGGCAGCGCCCGCCGCAAGAGGGTTCGCGGATCCGTAATGGCATCCCCTTGCGGCAGCGCCAGGGCCGGGATCCCACCCAGCCAAACCGCCCAAAGCAATACAGCAGCTAAGGCCAGCCGGAGCGATTTTCTCCCCCACTCCCACCGATTGGTTTTGCTGCCAACTGGGGATCCCTGCTGGGCACGCTGTGTCATGTCTTCACCCGTTGCCGACACTGCTTTTGCTCTCAGCCTGGCATTCTACCGTTGCTGGCGGCAAGCGTTGCTTCGAGAGAAGGGGATGCAGTTGTAGGCAAAGGCGGTGAAGTCGCCTTCAGCAGTCAAGCTGCAAGGTCATGGCTACCTCTATCTGGGAACAGTGACCTCAAAGCGGATGGTTCCGGCAGTGCTGGCTTGCTCCACATTGACCACCACCACTCCGTTAGGGTTGGTGATGCCCCCACAGGCCGGCGGCACCGCTTGCCCCAGGGAATGAGAAGCCTACCCTCTGAACCGGATGCTACTTCCCAGCCATTAAGTCGCATTGTTGAGACCTGGTGAGAATTGACTGGCAGACAAGGTCGAGAGAAAAGGCAAAATCGCGGTGTAAGGGTACCATAGGGAGAACCGAAAGAGTATCGTAGAAAGAAACACTTGCAAGTAAAAAAAGATACTAAAAACTTGTCGATCCTCAGGCGATGGCTTTCAGAGATGACAGTTTTTAAAAATTAGAATCATGGCCCGTGGGTCTGTGGAGCTTCAAGAGGCTCGCCGGCCAGCCTAGAAAAAGCTTGGCAGTCCAGTTTTGCCCCCATCTCCTCTCCCGAAGGCGGGCAGAGCGAGGCCTGTTCCTACGCCGCCTGAGGTGTATGTGAACCTATCCACAGGTGTAAGCTCTAATAGGGATCCCTCTGGGTGAGGAGGACGGTCGGACATGGCGGCCAAGCAACTGAAGTTCTACTGGAGCCCGCAGTACCAAATCTTTAGCTGTGACGGGACTAAGCTAGAGGGGCACGGCTCCATCCAAACCAATCCCTCGCATGACCTGGTTCACTTGTTCATTGCCGCCAACGGCAAGATGCCTTGGCAGCCGGTAGAAAGCCGCGAGCAAACCTGCTTTGCCGAGTACAACGCCGTGCTGCTGGAGCACCTTTTGGTCAACTGCTTCAACGTGGCGGCGCTGGGATCCATGGCCCCAGAGCAGGTTGTTCCGGAGGCGCGAAAGTTTTTGAAGTGGTTTGTTTCCGAGCATTATGCGCCTTTTCCGGTCTCTGAAGAAGAGGCCTTTTGTTGCTTTGCAGAACACTTGGATATCGAGCGCATGGTGCGGCTATTCCCCTACTTCTACAGCTTGCGCGCCTGGGAGTGCTTCAGCCCCAATTACCGTAACGAAGTTTATGACTTGGAATTTACTTCCGAAGACGATCCGGTCAGAGAGGCCCCGGAATGGGCGGCGGATCCCAATATCTTGGAGACCCAAGAGCTGGTGCGGCAAAAGCTCACTGAAGCTGTGGTGGATGCGAGATCAATCCGGCCCAAGCCGGAGCCCGTTTTCCCACAAACCTTGTTGGCTTCGCCGCTGTCCAATCCCCCAGCCAAGACCAAGCAGAAGAGAAAAGCCGGGCTCGGCTTCAAACCCACCCCCACCTGTTGACTACTCTGGGCCGACCACCAAGCGGCAGAAGGCTTTTTTGCCCACCTGCAAAACCCGCCCGTCCAGCTCAGAGGCTTGGGCAAACTCCAGGTCGGGATCCTCTACTTTTTGCCCATCCAGCCGCACGGCACCCCCTTGAATTTGCCGACGGGCCTCGGCAGCGCTCTTGCACAGGCCGGACTCGCGTAGGATGTAGCTGAGCTTAACTGGATAGGACAAGCCCTCGAGGGCAAAGGTGGGGATGGATCCCGTTTCAACGGGATTGCCTTGTAACACCAGTGCTTGGGCAGTGCGCTGCGCCTCTTCTGCGGCTTCAGGAGAGTGAAATTGGGCCACGAGGGTCTTGGCCAAGAGAATCTGGCGCTGGCGGGGATCCGCCGGCAGCTCCGAGAGGGGCACCGCGGTGAGCAACTCAAAATACCGCTCCACCAGGTGATCCGGCACCTTCTCCAGCTTGGAGTACATGGTGAGGGGATCCTCCGTCAGCCCCACGTAGTTGTTTTTGGACTTGGACATTTTCTGGTAGCCATCCAAGCCCTCCAAAAGAGGCACCGTTAGGCAAAACTGCGGCGTTTGGCCCTTCCAAAGCTGCAGCTCCCGGCCAACCAGGAGGTTAAAGCGCTGGTCAGTTCCCCCTAGTTCCACGTCGGCCTCCAGTGCCACCGAATCATAGCCCTGCAGGAGGGGGTAGAGAAATTCGTGGAGATAAATTGGCGTTCCTGAGCGGTAGCGCTGGGCAAAGTCCTCTTTGGCCAACATCTGCCCCACCGTCATCTGAGCCTGCAGCTCGATTAGCTCGCTCAGGGTAAGACGGGCCAGCCACTCGCTGTTGCGGCGCACCTCCAGCCGGCCAGGGGTTTCAAAGTCCAAAATCTTGGCAGCCTGCTCCAGATAGGTGCGGGCATTTTCTTCTACTTCTTCTGGCGTCAGACGGGGACGCGCCTCTGATTGGCCAGTGGGATCCCCGACCAGGGCTGTAAAATCGCCGATGAGCAAAATGGCCACGTGGCCGGCATCCTGGAACTGCCGCAACTTGCGCAAGACCACCGCGTGGCCCAGGTGCAGGTCGGGTCGGGTGGGATCGATGCCCAGCTTCACCCGCAAGGGGCGATCCGTTTTGGCCAAGCGCTCTGCCAAAGCTGCCGCCCCCCCCGGAAAGACCTCGGCCACCCCCCGCTGGGCGATCTCGGCAATGCGGGGATCCCTTGGGGCCGACGAGAGGGAAGTTGGCGATGTCCCTAGAGTTGATTCCATCCCTTGGATCGAGGTGCACCATGAGCCATTTTAAGCCTATCCGCCCACCCGGCTTTGCCCCACCCAGAGGTGGAAAGGATCCCCTGCCGGCCCAAGAAGCACCGCCCTATAATGGGTCAGACTTGAGGTTCTCCGCAACGCTGAAGTGACGGAGTTTTTGACGTGACCTACGGTCGCAGACGCTCGGGGGCTCCCGGCCATCTCTCCCCCCGCTTGGGGTATGGCGAGTACGCCGGCGCGGCCCCACCTACCCGCCCCTCCTGGAGAGCTCAGGTTGCCGCCGCAGTGGGCAACCTGTTGCTGGGATCCCTGCTATTGGGATCTACGGCGACGGCCGCCGGCTTGATGGGCTTGGCCATCAGCTTCCGCAACCTGCCGGATGTGCATCAATTGCGAGACTACGTGCCGGTGGCCACCACCCACATTGTCGATATTCGCGGCGAGCCGATTGCCAGCTTGCACGGGGAAGCCAACCGGGAAGTGATCTCTCTTGAAGAGGTCTCGCCGGAGATGAAAAAGGCGCTGCTGGCCATTGAAGATAGCCACTTCTACACCCACCCCGGCATCAACCCGGTCAGTTTGGGCCGGGCACTCCTGGGCAGCGTTGAGGGGGGCTTGGGCTCAGCGGGAGGCGGATCCACCCTGACGATGCAACTGGTGAAGAACCTGTTTTTGAGGCCGGAGCGCACCCTCAGCCGCAAAGTAGCCGAGGTCGTGCTGGCGGTGCGGCTGGAGCAGGTCTTTACCAAAGATGAGATCCTGGAGATGTACCTCAACCAGGTGTATTGGGGCCACAACCTCTACGGCATCCAGGCGGCGGCCCGCAGCTACTTCAACAAGGATGCGGCAGAGCTCAACTTGGCGGAAGCGGCGATGTTGGCCGGGATCCTGCCGGCACCGGAAATCCTCAGCCCCTTTCGCAACCTGGAGGGGGCCAAACGCCGGCAGCGGCTGGTACTGGATCGCCTGGTGGAGCTGAACTGGATTACCCCGGAAGAGGCCGAGGCAGCACGGGAGCAGAAACTGACCTTGGGCCGCATCACTTCCTTCCAGAGCAACGCCCCGGCAGTCACCGATGCCATCGAGGCGGAGCTGCGGCGCCGCTACGGGGAACAAGCCCTGCTGCAGGGAGGGCTGCGGGTGCAGGCCACCATCGACCTGCGGCTGCAACGCCTGGCAGAGCGCATTGTCAACGAAGATGGGCCCCGCATTGCAGCCACTCGCCGGGCCGACCAGATGGCCCTGGCGGCGGTGGATCCCCGCACCGGCTATGTCAAGGCCCTTGTGGGCGGCATCAACGCCCGACGGGGCCAATTTAACCGCGCCACCCAAGCCTTTCGCCAAACGGGATCCACCTTCAAGCCCTACGTGTACTACGCGGCTCTGGCTACCGGCCGCTACGGGCCCGGCAGCATCCTGGAAGACACCCCTGTCACCTATCCCGGCTCGCCCCCCTACAGCCCGAAAAACTACGACAACACCTTTTACGGCTCCCTCACCTTCGCCCGCGCCTTGGAGCTCTCCCGCAACGTGCCCACCGTCAAGCTGGCCGATGAAGTCGGGATCCGCAACGTCATCGCGGCAGCCCAGGCCACGGGCATCAGTGCCGAGATGTTTCCCAACTTGGCCACGGCCCTGGGCTCGGCCAGCGTCAGCCCCCTGGAAATGGCGGCCAGCTATGCCGTGTTTGCCAATGGCGGCTACCGGGTGGAGCCAACTCTCTTGGCCCAAGTGGTGGATCGCGACGGCCAAGTTCTCTTCGAGGCCAAGCCACAGCCGCAGCGGGTTTTGGATCCCTGGGCAGTGGCCACCCTCAACCAGATCCTCAAGGGGGTAGTGACCCAGGGCACCGGGACGGCGGCCCGTCTGGACGATGGGCGACCGGTAGCAGGCAAAACCGGCACCACCTCCGACTTTCGCGACGCCTGGTTTATCGGCTATGTGCCACAACTGTCCACCGCCATTTGGATCGGCAACGACAACAACTCCCCCATGCTGCCCGGCACCGCTGGAGGCGCCTTTGTCGCCCCCACCTGGAAGCGCTTCATGACCGAGGCCCTGCAAGGGATCCCACCCCAAGACTTCCCCAGCCCTCAGCAATTTTCCCCTCCCCGGCCATGAGCGATAGCGAGGAGCGGCTGGCGCGCATCGAGCGCGCCGTCGAGGCCAACGCCCAGGCCATCGCCCAACTGGCCCGGCAAAACCAAGAGCTGCTGCAGACGATTGCCGGCACTGAAGAGCGCATTGCCAAGGCCGAGGAGCGCATCGCCAGAGCTGAGGAACGCATCGCTAAGGCAGAAGAACGTCTAGAAGCCGAGGTCAAACGCTGGGACGAGCGGTTTTTCCAGCTCAGCCGCGACACCCTCAACTTCACCCGCAATGGGGTTACCATCGCCGCCATCACAGCGGTTTTGATCCCCCTGCTGCGGGATGTCGCCCCCCTGCTGATCGAGCTGCTGCGGCAGGGATCCCGTTAGCCCCCCCCAACCCATGTCCTGGCCGGAGGGGATCCCAAAGCGTAGTGATTCTGAGTTACACTAGGACTGCAAAGAAAGGTAACGCCGTTGTCTGGTTTATCCTTAGCCTTGGCCGCGTTCTTTCTTGCATTCCTTGCACAAGACACAGAGGACAGACGATTATGGCTTTTGAACTCCCGGCTCTGCCCTACCCTGCTGACGCGCTTAAGCCCTACATGTCGGCAGAAACCTTCTCCTTCCACCACGGCAAGCACCACGCCGCCTACGTGGCCAACCTGAACAAGCTGATCGAAGGCACCGAGCTGGCCAACAAGTCCCTAGAAGAAATTATCAAGGCCACGTTTGGGGATCCCGACAAAGTGGGCATCTTCAACAATGCCGCCCAGGTCTGGAACCACACCTTTTTCTGGGAATCCATGAAGCCGGGCGGGGGCGGCGCGCCGACGGGGCCCATTGCCGACAAGATCAACGCCGACCTGGGCGGCTACGACAAGTTTGTCGAGGCCTTCAAAACGGCGGCGGCCACCCAGTTTGGCAGCGGCTGGGCCTGGCTGGTGCTCGACAACGGCACCCTCAAGGTCACCAAAACCCCCAACGCCGAAAACCCCCTGGTGCAGGGCCAAGTGCCCCTGCTCACTTTGGATGTCTGGGAGCACGCCTACTACCTGGACTATCAAAACCGGCGTCCCGACTTCATCAGCGCCTACCTGGAGCACCTGGTGAACTGGGATGCCGCCAACGCCCGGCTGGCAGCCGCCTGACTGACCCTCTTCTGGGATCCCCTGACGGGGGAGCCCATCGAGGACTAGCCTTGCCCAGCTCTTTGCTAGGGGATCCTCAGGGATCCCTTTTTTTCGGCCTAGTCCTTCCCCAAGCGTTCCCGCTCTTCGCGCAGGCGTTCCAGGAAACTGGGCGTAGGGTTTTGGGCAGGGGTGGGGGAGGCCCGATTGATGGGGG
>Ga0129299_1003156_pt1 | contig 10813 bp, 5 predicted proteins | sample ConPoolayeCmetaG_FD_94477 | JGI IMG/M metagenome (GOLD analysis project Ga0129299, IMG submission 94477) | Hot spring microbial mat communities from California, USA to study Microbial Dark Matter (Phase II) - Cone Pool mat layer C metaG ... | reverse complement strand
GCTATCTTTTTTTCGTCGGGTTTATCCCCTCGCTCTTTCGTTCGGTGGTTATGGCGTCAGTGGTTCTGCTCTCGCTTCCATTCCAGCGCCGGAGCCGCAGCCTGAATGCCCTGGGCCTTGCCGGAATCGCATGGCTGCTCATATCACCACAAAGCATAGTGACGCCCGGCTACCAACTCTCGTTTGCCGCCACCACGGGCATCATCATGCTATATCCGCCGCTGTCCCGGCGCCTGATCCCCTCATCGCAGACGCCACTGAACGTACTTCTGATACGGCCCGTTCTATCTGTGTTTCTTGTCTCGCTGTCGGCGTTTGCCGCCACAGCCCCGGTGATGCAATACCATTTCGGGACACTGTCTTTCTTCGGGCTGGCCGCGAATCTCTTTGCGGTAGGCTTGATGTCGATTACCATGAACTTTTTTTTCGCAGGTATCCTGGCGCAGATGTTTTGGCAGCCGCTGAGCCTTGTCGCCATGCGCGGAGCAGAAGGGGCATTGTGGTGTATCGTGAAAATCGCCGAAACCGCCAATTGGTTGCCGCTTGCAAACATCAGTCTTCCCCTTGTGCCGGCAGAGATAACCGCGGCGTATGTGCTGTTTCTGGCAGGCGTTGCGGCCGTGGAACGCAACAGGTTTTTCGTGTATCTGAAATGGTCGCTTTCAGCACTGTTTTTTCTGATACCGGCAACCCTTCTTGTACATGAGATTTTCGCGCCGGCGCAGATCGTCTGCTTTTCAACAGCCGACCGGATGATGGCGGGCGTGCGTTTTCCCAACGGCAAGATATGGCTTGTCGGCGAGCCTTTGGAAACACCGTATGTAAAAACGTACCGCGATGCAACCGGGCCGTGGCTCAGACAGTTTCTGCATCCGCGGATTGACGCAGTGGTGATACCGTCGGTGAGCGAAAATGTCGTCCACAATCTCTGTCCGCTCATGGAACGGCACCCGGTACGCGCGGTCATCGGCAATGACGAAAGGCCTGCGCGGCCGGCGCGCGATGATTTCACATCTTTTCTCTCCGAGACAAACACGGTATTAACCGGATGGACGGAACGAACGGTTTTTATTCCCTCCCCCCGCTGTTCGTGTTTTATCGAAAAACGCGTCTGCACGAATGCCGTCACTGGGAAACCGCCCCGCAGCGGCTCGCCGTTCTTTTCGCTTATCCATGTATCCATATACGGGCACCGGATTATATTGCGTGACGGCGGCGGGGAGGCTGATGGGGAACGAATTATCGCCGGACTTGGTAAGGATGACATTTATTTCGATGGGGAAAAGACGGTATTAGCGGCGAAAAAAAGCGGCGATAGAGAAATCATCCGTGTCCGCGGCAACAAGGCATGCGAGATACGCATCGGGAAAAAATCGGTTAGATTTAACGACTAACCGGGTGTGCTTTCTTAATCCGCGATTTTCCGTAGCGTTCACCCGATTCTACCCGCAAAGCAAATCCTTGTAATCCGCGCAAAACTTCTTTCTGCCGCACGCCCCGCACCACTTCCCCATCCATACAGCATCGAACTGCTCCATGATCGCCTTAATCAACGAAGGGGCGCGCGTGATAATGCCTGACTCGAAATTGCGGTTGCGGTCGCTCTTTGCGCCCATGCCGGCGCCGGTCAGGTTCGCGCTGCCTGAATATGCAAATTTGCCGTCGACCACAACACATTTGAAATGAACCCGCGGGCACAGCACTCTTTCCATGCCCTCGATAAGGTTGGGAAAGCGGTCGAAGTCTCTGCGAAACGGCTCTCCCGGCTCCTTGGCGTGAAGCAGGCGGATGGCGACACGCTTATCAACGAGTTTTGACAGCACCTGAAGAAATGGCACCATGTTGCCCTGCATGCGCACGTATAAGTCTTTGATATCCGAAGAGGCTATCCAAAGGAACTCACGCGTTTTATTAACCGCATCAAGGATTACCCTCCGATAGATCTCTCCATCGGTGATAAATTCGGCCTCATTCATCAGCGTACCGCGTGAACATGCCGATCTTCCATAAGAAAACCCGCGAAATTCTGTGGAATGTTCTATTTTTTCACAAGCGCCTCTAATGAGCAATACTCTTCAGCTCCACTCCCTGGTCGATTTCAAAGTCAAGGGCGGTCTCGTGCACCTTGACAAGGTCGGCGAGATGAAGACTTTGCAGCGCATTGAGCACATTGGCCGAGACATTAACGACATGCAAAGAACTCTGCGACTGGGTGATGTGACGAATAATATGCACGATAACGCTCGCCATCGAGCTGTTCATCGTCTTTGCCTCCCACATGTCGATGATGAATTCCTTTCCGCCCTCTTGTAAGAACGGATCGAGCTGGCCGCAGATTGCCGGCACGGAATCCTTTGCGATATAAGGATCCATATCTATAATGACATATTTCTGTTCTTCCCGCACCTTCATAATACAGCCTGCTCCCGATACAATGTGTCCCTGTGTAGTTTCGCTCCTTATTATCTACGTGTAAAATACTGTATCCGGTGACGATGCGCAATCAATGCCGTGAATAAATGGGACGGAGATGCTTAATTTGATATTATCTCCCGAACCTTCCTTCTTATTCCCGTAATCCTGCTGTTGATGGAACGGCCGATAGCGCTACCTGCGCAACTTGCCTTTCGTATGCCGGAACGTTTATTTTGACGAGTAAAGGTACGCCCGGAAGATGGTAAACCTCAATAAACACGGTTGAATATTAAGCAAAGTATTATACCTTTTTATGCTCAAGCTAATTATAATTTACATATTATCAATGCATTACAATAATTCAAAACTCCAGAATCGAACGTGGATTTTCAGGATCGCACCGATTCTTCTCTGCGTTCTCTTCGCCGGTGCGATGAATTTTTTCCCGCTCTGGCGGCTTAATATCTGAGGACGTCCCCTCGTAACAATGGGATTGCTCAATACTGATCAGAAGCAAGAATGACATGGATTCATATACGGAAAGTTTTCCTATCGGAAAACGCATCCTCCTGCCCGGCCATTTTACAGAACCGGTAGTTTTGGAGGCGGTCAGACGTATCGGCGCGGGATTCGAATGCCGCGTTCGCCTTCAGAATGGAATGCCCGATGAGACCATTATTTCCCTTGATGAAGCCAATGATCTGATAAAGCAAAAGAACGACGACGCCACGGTACAACCTGTTGACGCCGAGCGTTTTCGGCTCCTGGTTGAGTCTGCTCGCATTCGTTTAGCCTATGCCCATGACCGCCAGTTTGCCGTCAGCCTATCGGGAATACGAACGCTTCCGCACCAGATTGAGGCCGTTTATCTCAAAATGTTGCCTCAGCCCAGGCTCCGCTTTTTGCTCGCGGACGACCCCGGTGCAGGCAAGACCATCATGGCCGGGCTTCTTATCAAAGAACTGAAGCTTCGCGAGGCTATTGACCGCGTTCTCATCCTCTGCCCTGCGCCGCTCACCATACAGTGGCAGGATGAGCTTCTCCGCTGGTTCGGCGAATCATTTGACATTATCTTCTCAGCCGTGGACCAGCAGCAGCTCGTCAACCCTTGGGAGCGTTCGAGTCAAGTCATCGCGTCCATCGACTACGCCAAACAGGATGAGGTGCGCGAGAGGGTATGGATGCAGAAATGGGATTTGCTTATCATCGACGAGGCTCATAAGTGCAGTGCCTATACCAAGAAATCATCCAATCGTGGAAATGATCTGCCTACCGCGACCGCGGCGCAGGCAGGAGTCGAGAAGACCAAGCGTTATCAGTTGGCCGAGCGGCTAACAGCGCACGCAGACCACGTTCTGATGTTGACTGCCACCCCGCACCATGGCGACGACGACCGCTTTGCCCATTTTATCCGGCTCATTGACCCTGATCTTTTCCCTGAACCCCATAGAACAGAAAACAGGGCCGGAGAGATACGCCGCGACATTCTGCGTCTAGGCCCCGATTGTCCGTGGGCACTGCGGCGACTCAAGGAGGACTTGAAGGACGTCAATGGGTGTCGATTATTTCCGGACCGGCACGCCCACACCGTAACTTTCCGACTGAACCACGACGAGTACGAGCTTTACAAAGCAGTTACTGCCTATATAAACGAATTTCTGCCGCAGGCCAGCGGCCGAAAGAAAGCGAGCGTGGCACTGGCGCGCACGGTACTTCAGAGGCGGCTTGCCAGTTCTACGATGGCAATTTACGAATCCATACGCAGGCGTTTAGAACGTCAGGAAGCGCTTCTCAAGGAATTGGATGACGTACCTCCGGCCCAGCTCGCTAAACGGTTGACGCAGCTTCAAGGCCGTATCGCGGACGCCGAACAGGACGAGGACGACCTTGACGACGAAGCGCGCGACCGCCTGGCCGACGAATTTACCGCGGCACGAGAACTCGAACAGCTTCGTTCCGAAATAGCCGCGCTCCGAGAATTGTTGGTACAAGCGCGGCGTGTCCGCGACAATGCACGTGACTCAAAACTTGCCGCTCTTCGTGATTGTCTAGAAAAGGCCGAATTTCACGAACTCCACGACGGCCGGGGTAAACTCCTTATCTTCACAGAACACCGCGACACTCTCAACTACCTCTGCGGTCACCTCGAACGCTGGGGCTATTCAACCTGTCAGATTCATGGCGGCATGAATCCTCAAGAGCGCAAGCGCGCCCAAGAGGACTTCCGCACAAGCCGTCAGATATGCGTGGCTACCGAGGCGGCGGGCGAAGGCATCAACCTTCAGTTCTGCCGCCTCATGATCAACTACGATCTCCCCTGGAACCCGACGCGTCTTGAACAACGCCTTGGGCGCATCCACCGTATAGGACAGGAACGCGAAGTCCATGCTTTTAATTTTGTGGCGAGCGACTCAGAAGAAGGACAGCCCATCGTCGAGGGCCGCATTCTACATCGGTTACTTGAAAAACTTGACCAGATGAAGGCTGTCTTAGCCGATCGTGTCTTCGACGTCATCGGCGAGGTCCTTTCTTTGAACGACGTGAACCTGCCGGACATACTCCGTGAAGCGGCCCACGATCCGCGCCGTCTTGACGAATACCTCGACCAGATCGAGCGCATCGACGCCGGCAAACTCCAGCAGTACGAGCAGGCAACCGGTATCGCGCTCGCCCGTGCCAACGTCGATTTCTCTTCCTTCCAGCGGTCGAACGCCGAAGCCGAGGAACGCCGCCTCATGCCCCGCTACGTGGAGCAATACTTCCTGAATGCCTGCAGGGAGATAGGCCTGAAAATCGAAGCCCGCGCCGACGGACTTTGGCGCATTGAGCACGTCTTAGCAGACCTTCGCTCCGACCGCGTAGCCGCGGTCCGGAGGATTGGCAAACCGGACGCCTCGTACCGGAAACTGACCTTTCATAAGGAGCATCTGGACCAAGACCAGCACCTCGACGCAGTTCTGCTTGGCCCGGGACATCCGCTTTACGCTGCAGTTGATGAAAAGCTGAACCAAATGCTTAAGCCTCTGGTGGGAGGCATAGCGGCCTACGTGGACGAAGCGGGCGAAGCGCCCTACCGGCTGCATTTCTTTGAGATGTCCATCATTGGTCAAAACACCAAAGGCGAAACTCAAACCCTGTACGGCGAACTTGTAGCTGTGCGTGAGGAAATGCAAACCACGGACCATGAGCGGTTTTCCATCGTACCGGCGGACTGCCTGCTTGACTTGCCTGTACACCATAAACCACTCACCGATGTCGAACCGCTTGACACGGCTCCAGCGTCCCTGCCTGTGGCGATGAGCGAAGCGGTGCAGCAGGCAGGCGACTTCCTGAAAAGCACATACCTAATGGCACGGCGTGAGCGCTGTCAAGAGGAGCGTCGCCGCTTTGTTCAAGTCTGCCGGGACTACCTTGAACGTTCCTTTGATGCCCGTATCCGCGCGGCCGAAGATCGCGTGATGGCGCTCCGTTCCCGCGAGGCCGTCTCGGCAGGAATCGCCCTCGCGCGCCAGCAGGCGGAAAACGACCTGACCGACCTTATTCGCACGCGCAAAGAGCGCATGAACGGCCTTGAAAGATTAAAGCTGGCCAGGCACGGCCCGGTTCGGCATGTGGGAACCGCATTCGTCTTTCCTGCCTGTGCCGCCACGACCGGCGCGGCAGGCATGCCATCCGCCTATCCAGACGAGACGTCGATGACACGGCTCGCAGAGGATTTTGATCCAGGTGTTAAGCGCCGCGTGGAAAAGGCAGCCGAGGACATCGTGGTCGCTTACGAGCAAGCGCAGGGCCGTGAGTGCGAGCGCGTCGGCCACCTCAAGATTGGCTTTGACGTCCGCAGCCTTGGCCCAGCCGATCCTCAGACCGGCTACCGCGACCCGGTCGAAGGAATACGGCGCATTGAGGTCAAGGGCCGGGCAAAGGGCCAGCCGATACGGCTCACCACCAACGAGTGGTACAAGGCCGCACATCTGGGCGATTCCTACTGGCTCTATATCGTTTGGGATCCGCTCGAAAACCCCACCGCCGAACCTCTGAGAATTCGCAACCCGGTCAAGCACTTCGACCATGTCAAGCGGGAGATGGCGGCGGCAAGGTATTTTGATATCCCGGCCGAAGCAGTGGAACAGGCGGTGCGTCAGGCGGGAGGCTCCTGCTGATGGCGGAAAAAAAGAAGACCCTATTCGTCAGCAGTGTTCAAAAGGAGTTTCAGGCGGAACGCCGCGCTGTCAAAGACTTTGTTCTCAACGATCCTTTGCTGAGACGATTCTTCGATGTTTTTCTATTCGAGGATTTACCCGCGCAGGATCGCCGGCCGGATGAGGCCTATCTCGCTGAGGTCGGTCAATGCGATATCTACGTCGGTCTTTTCGGCAACGAATATGGTTTCGAAGATAGCGATGGGCTATCTCCAACGGAACGCGAATTGAATGAGGCTACAGCCCTCGGCAGACCCCGTCTGATATTCGTCAAATCAGAAAGCGGTAAAACGCAACATCCCAAAATGCAAAAACTCATCGCCAAGGCCGCCGGTCAGGTCATACGGAGGCGTTTTGCCGCACAGGCTGATCTGTTGGCTGCTTTGTATGCGGCGCTTGTGGAGCATCTGGAGCGTTCCGGCAATCTGCGAACGCTGCCTTTCGACGCCTCGTTTTGCTCACGAGCGACGCTGGAAGATTTGTCGTTTGAAAAGATCAAAGCCTTTTTAGCCGCGGCAAAGCGTGAGCGTAATTACCCGTTGCCGGTTAATACCAGCCGAGAAAGGGCCCTTACCCATCTCAATCTGCTGGACAATGGAAAACCGACCAACGCGGCAGTGCTTCTTTTCGGCAGAGAGCCGCAACGATTTCTGATTTCTTCGGAAGTCAAGTGCCTCCACTTCCACGGCACAGGGTTCGAAAAACCCATTCCGTCCTACCAGACATACAAAGGTACGATCTTTGATCTGGTGGATCAAGCTCTAGACTTCGTCCTTTCCAAGATCAACCGTCGCGTAAGCGCCCGGACACACAGCGTTCAGGCACCGGTGGAATACGAACTACCCCCTGAGGCCGTTCGGGAGGCTATCGTTAATGCCGTGGCCCATCGGGACTATACCAGCAATGCCAGCGTCCAGGTGATGCTTTTCACCGACCGGTTGGAAGTATGGAACCCCGGGGAACTGCCGCCGTCGCTTACGCCCGAACTGCTCCGACAGCCTCACCCTTCCATTCCGCGCAATCCCCTCATCGCTGAACCGCTTTATTTGGCCAGGTATATTGAAAAGGCAGGCAGCGGCACCTTAGAGATGATTGAACGTTGCAATACAGCACATCTGCCAGAGCCGGATTTTGAGCAGCGAGCCGGTCAGTGGGTGGTGACGCTGTGGCGAGACTGGCTGACGGATGAGGCCATTGCAAGCCTTGGCTTGAACCAGCGCCAACAAAAAGCGGTGATATATCTTAAGACGCATGGCAGGATCAACAACAATCAATACCGAACACTAACCGGAGTATCGGACCGAACGGTTTTGCGTGAATTCAGCGAACTGCTCGCCAGAGGGATCATCGAAAAAGTCGGTGTAACGGGACGGGGGACTTACTACGTGCTAAGGCGGGAAACACGACAGAAACCCGCCAAACCCGACACAATTCCGCCGGACGGCACAACCAGACATAAACCCGACAAAGGGGACAGATTATAGGTAAAGGTGTGTAATCTCATGAATGGTAACCGCAGACTTATCGAAGACTTTCTCCCCATCAAAGCCATAAGCGCCGAAGCCGGCCGCGAAAAATCCGTCCGCAAGGGGCACATCTCCACATTGCACCTCTGGTGGGCGCGCCGACCGCTCGTGGCCTGCAGAGCCGCGGTCTATGGGGCGCTTGTGCCCGCATCGCGGTTCGTGCCCGAAAATGGGCCTGACAACAAAAAGCAGTCGCTCGGCCGGGCCAACGCGGCAAAGTTTGTGGCGGAACTCTGCAAGTACCCGGGCAACCCCCTATACATCAAGCAGGCGCAGGAACACATCCTCGAGGCGCATGCTGAGCGGCTCACGGCAGAACTGGAAGAGTGGCATAGGATGTTATCCCATGGTAATGACAGGCAAGCCGCCTGTCCTACTTGGGTGGATGAGTTCAAATGGCCGAAGGATAAGGCCAAGGTCACTCGGGCCGACATCGAGGCTGGCCGCGCACCGAGGCCGCGCGTTCTGGATATGTTCGCAGGCGGCGGCGCCATTCCGCTCGAGGCCTTGCGCCTCGGCTGTGAAGCCTATGCGCTCGACCTCAACCCGGTCGCGCACATCATCGAACTCTGCACCCTCGTGTATCCGCAAAAATACGGCAAAGCCGACCCGACTGTCCGCGGCATGACAGGACCCAAAAATGACAAAGGCGAAACTACATGGGGCGGGTTGGCCAAGGAAGTACGCTACTGGGGTAACTGGGTACTGGAACAGGTGCGCAGGGAAATCGGCGACCTTTATCCGCCGGTTCCTGACCCTGACTTTTGGAGTGGTACAGGCTGCCAGCCTGTCGGTCAAAATCTGCCCCTTTTCCCTGGAGTAAAGCATGGTGTAGCCAAAACTCAACGGCACTTGCCGCACTGGGAAAAGGATGGGGGCTGCTATTTCATCACGTGGCGAACCGCGCCGGGAATCGAATTATCACCCGAGGCACGCTCCATTGTTCTGGACAACCTGACGCATTGGAGTGGAAACCGCTACGACCTCTGGCAGGCTGTCGTGATGCCGGACCATGTTCACGTGCTGTTGAGTCCCCTGCCGAAAGATGGCGAGGCATTCTGGTCTTTGTCCGAGATCATCCACACTGCCAAGAGTTACACCGCCAACGAGATCAACCGGCTCATGGACCGCAGCGGTTCGTTGTGGCAGGAGGAACGCTTCGACCACATTGTCCGAAACCCGGCCTCGTTTGAGGAAAAATGGTGCTACATACGTCACAACCCGCTGCGGAGGGGCTTGGCAAAGAAAGCGGAGGATTACCTCTGGCTGTATGAGGATGACGGGCTGGCAGCCCATCCTACTTTGAATGACGGGCTGGCAGCCCGTCCTACTTTGACACCCGTTGCCTATCTCTGGACACGCACAGTGAAATGCAAGAATCCCGCCTGCGGTGCAACCGTGCCGCTGGTACGGCAGACATGGCTTTGCAAAAAGGCAAACCGCTATGTTGCATTGAAAATAGTCGCACCAAAAAACCAAAAGCAGGTTCACTTCGAGGTAGTCGAAAGCCGTACAGAGAAAGAACTTGGTTTCGACCCTGCCGGTTTCTCAAAGGGCGGAAATGCAACGTGCCCGTTCTGCGGAACAGTGGCCGATAGCGATTACGTAAAGGCTGTAGGTCGGGCTGCCAGCCCGACACTCTCCACAGAAAAAAGAAATGACAGCCTGGCAGGCTGTCCCACAGGCATAGGTATGCAACTGATGGCCGTCGTCTGCACGCGGCAGGGAAGACAGGGAAAAATTTACATCTCAGCCACAGACGTCCCCGAATATACTCCCGATGAGGCCAGCATACGAAAACGTATCGAGGAATTATGCCAACGTACGGGATTGACGGTACCGAATGAGCCGATGGATACCACGAGTCAAACGACCGTAGCAGGCAGGGGTTTCGGAATAACAAGGTGGTCTGAACTCTTCACCCCCCGCCAGATGCTCTGCCTGCTTACCTTCGCAGCGGCGGTGAGGAAAGCCGTAGGACAGGCTGCCAGCCTGTCACAGGACGAAGAAAGACACAGAGCGTTGGGGACGTATTTGGCCGTGCTGGTGAACCGGCAGGCGGACTACAACTCATCCTTGGCTCGTTGGCACATTACAGGGGAAAAGATATCTGGCACTTTCGGTCGTCAGGCGTTGCCGATGGTCTGGGACTTTGCTGAACTTGCTCCTTTTGGGGGTGCATCAGGTTCACCCGAAGGCGCCATCGATTGGATCGTTGGGGTTGCTGAGGCGCAGGCAGGCTCAGGCATCCCCACTCACGTCACACGCGGCTCGGCCATGGCGCTGCCGTGGGGGGAGTGTCAGGCTGGCAGCCCGACCTACTTCGACGCCGTCATCACCGACCCACCCTACTACGACAATGTTGACTACGCGAAGCTTTCTGATTTCTTCTACGTCTGGCTCAAGCGCACGATTGCCTCCCTCTACCCTGAACATTTCGCAACGGATACGACTCCGAAGAAGAGCGAAGCGGTGGCCGACCCAGTTCGTCACGGCGGATCGAAGGACAAAGCCCGCCGCGCTTACGAAGATATGATGGCTCAATCTTTTCGCGAGGCTTACCGGGTGTTGAAACCCGAGGGCCAGTTGACCGTGGTTTACGCCCACAAGAGCACGCTCGGCTGGGCCACGCTTGTGGATGCTCTGCGCCAGGCAGGATTCAGCATAACCGAG
>Ga0129299_1003154_pt1 | contig 10816 bp, 7 predicted proteins | sample ConPoolayeCmetaG_FD_94477 | JGI IMG/M metagenome (GOLD analysis project Ga0129299, IMG submission 94477) | Hot spring microbial mat communities from California, USA to study Microbial Dark Matter (Phase II) - Cone Pool mat layer C metaG ... | reverse complement strand
GGCTTGGCGGGCTCGATCTCAATAGCCTTGATGAAGAGTCGTTCTGCTTCCTCGTACTTGCCGAGCTGCGTCAGGCAGACGCCCAGACGATCATATGCCTCGACGAGCTTCGCATCGATGGATAGCGCCGCGCGATACTGCTCGATCGCCCGCTGAATGTGGCCCTGACTCTCGTGCAGCCTTCCGGCCGCCAGATGCGTCCTGGCCGCGACATTGGGCTCCGGGGCCGGTTCGCCTTTGCCGTCCCTGCCGCCCTGCTGCGGTGCCGTCGTCTTGTCCGGACCGAACGGCTGGTTCACTTGCGTGCTCTGGCAGGCGGCCAGGAAGATGCACGCCGCGACGGTCAGTCCATGCAGAAAGCTGCGCCTCCATGCGTCCATCGGCGATTCCTCCGTCAGCACAGGCTACCGGCTCTGGTACCCTGCGTTTGTTTTCCGGTTAACGCGGCGGAAGAAGCGATCATGTTGCTTCCGCCGCCGCGGTTTCCCGTGATAAGTTCCCCTTGACTAATATTGTGAATGGCTTGCGCCGGCCGCGTCTCCCGCCTGCTCCGTGCCGCGTTGCGCGCTGAGCATCAGCGGCGATCGTGCCGTCGGCGCGTTGCCCGGGGTCAGACCGACGACGCGGCGCGCGGCGATGGCCTCGTCCGCCGAGGCATCCGCGACGCACACCGGACCCTGTTCCACGGACACGCGGTCCATGCTGACACCGGCCGCCTCCAGGTACTTGCGAATGTTTGCCAGGCGCGCGCTGACCAGCGCCGGCTCCTTCACGTCCGTGTCGTAGTTGAGTTGCCCGCCGTACTCCTTCAGCAACGATGCGTAACGGTCGAGCCGCCGTGCGCCGAGCGAGTTGAGTTCATCGCTGTGCGGCACAAAATGCACGTCCGACATGTGCATTTCCGCAAGCATGGCGTTGTCCACCATGTACACGTAGTGCTCCTGCAACTGCGCCTGCCTCGACGTCCAGCCTTGCGGCGGCGCGTTCAGACGGTCGCCCGGTGGCGCGCAGGCGGCCAGCATGCCGGCCAGTGCGGCGACGGCCAGCACTCGCGATGCATGTCGAAACATGGGAAAACCCGCTTTCTGGAACGTAATCGTATCTGGCATGTTCGGCTCCTTCCGAGTTCTGCAGCACAAGGATCGACGTCGGGGGCACGCCCCGACACGCGCGCCGACCGTCATGGTCGGCTGCGAACCTTATCGGTCAATTCCGGCCGCAACCTTGGCTGTGCACGCCGCTTTTCCGGGTCCAAGGGCATGCGGCCCGGCGCCGGTCGGGGCCGCCGCATCCGGCAGGAAGACGAATCCGGTGTCGCCTTCGTCTCGATCGCGCGTGGCCGGCATCGGCGGGCCGGTCGCGGGCTGAGGCAACTTCCGTGCGCGCATGCGGATGCGGCCGCCGCGACGAACGATCTGCTGAAGGGGTCCGCAGCGAAGAGAAACGGCGGCCGGAGGAATCCCGAAGATTCCCGGTGTGTCCTGCGTCCGGATCACTTTCCGTGTTCTGCGGTCCTGTTTAAAAACCCGCCTTGGAGAAGACGCGCACCGCTTGGATTATGGCCGGACCCAGCAGAACGACAAACATCGCCGGGAAGATGAACAGGACGAGCGGCAGCATGAGCTTCACTGCGGTCTTCTGTGCGCGCTCCTCGGCCTTGAGACGGCGTTTCGTCCGCAGGGAATCGGCCTGGTTGCGAAGGGCCTTGGCAATACTGGTACCGAACTTTTCCGCCTGCGTAATGACGGCGACCAGCGCTTTCATCTCCGCCACGCCGCTGCGGGCGGCCATGTTCGCCAGGGCTTCGGCACGCGGCACGCCCATCTGTGTCTCGACACTGGCGATCGTCATTTCCTCGCTCAGCTCGGGGTGGACGCGCCGCATCTCATCGCCCACGCGCTGGATGGCGGCGTCGAGCCCGAGGCCGGCCTCGACCGAGATCACCATCAGGTCCAGCGAATCCGGCAGGCCGTTGCGGATCTTCTCGCACCGCTGACTCGTCGCCAGCCGCAGCCAGATGTTCGGCAGAAGAAAGCCGACGGCGCCGACGAGCGCTGTCACCCCGAGCACCTTGGAAAGGTCGTGACCGCTGGTCCACATGAGCGCCAGCGTCAGGCACCCCAGCAGAACGCCCAGGATTGTCTTGCTAGCCAGGAACATTGCGGGGGCCGTCTCCCGACGGTAGCCGGCGGTCGCCAGCTTCACCCGCAGCGTCGATATGTCCTCGTCGCTCCGGGGCATGCCCGCTTTGACCGCCAGCGGCGCAAACTTCTCGAGAACCTTCTGTGCGGCCGACTCCTTGGCGGCTTTGCGGATCGGATTTTCGGTCTCCCCGGTTTTCCGCCCGGACATGCGGCGCAAGAGCACCTCCTCCTTCTCCTTGCGCCCGGGCAACAGCGAATAGGCGATCAGCGCAACACTGACAACCATCATTCCACCAAGCAACAGTATCTCGTACATAGCAGCCTCTCCCTACACCTTGATGTTGACGATCTTCTTGATCATGGCCATGCCCATCAACATCATGGCGACTGCGGCGATGAGCAACATCCGGCCCGTCGAATCGTGTATGAGCGTACCGGCGTAGTCGGGGTTCAGCCCCATGACGACGAAGAACACGAGCACCGGCAGCGCCAGCAGCACCCAGCCCGACAGCCGCCCTTCGGCCGTCAGCGCCTGAACCATGCCCAGCAGCGCGATCCGGTCGCGCACGACGGAGCCCATCTTGTCGAGGACTTCCGCCAGGTCGCCGCCCGTCTGCCGCTGGATCAGGATCGACGTGACGAAGAAGCGCACATCGAGCTGGTTCACCCGGTCCGCCATGGCGGTCAGTGCGTCCTCCATCTTGATGCCGAGGTTCTGCTCGTGAAATACGCGGCCCATTTCCGTGCCGATCGGGTCGGGCATCTGTTCGCTCACGAGCTGGATACCGCTCGCCAGCGAGTGGCCCGCACGGAGCGCCTGACTCATCAGCTCGAAGCAATCGGGCAACTGCTCCACCAGCTTCTTCATGCGTTTCTTGCGCTTGCGCAGCAGGACGAAAATGGGCAGCACGAAGACGCCCAGGCCGGCCACCAGTGCTGTCAGCACCGAACACTGCGCCATAAGCAGTCCCGACGTCACCAGCACGAATGTCGCGAACAGATTCAGGAGTGTCCGCGAGGCCGCCCAGTCTACGTTGGCCTGATACAGGATCTCCTGAAACTTCGGAACGAAGCTCAGTTTCGAGACCCACCAGGCGAGCGACCCGTCCGCGATTTCGGCCGTCCGCTTGAGGATCAGTTTCTCCTTCGCCTCGCGCTGCTTCGCGTCGGTCCGACCGCTGCGATCGCGCAACCGATCCAGGACTTTCTGCTTGCGGTTGCCCCGCAGGTCCAGGATTACCTGGATTACGCCATACGCCAGCAGCGTCGAGCCCAGCATCGGCGTCAGCACGAGCAGGCTGTCCGTGATCGACATCGCGGCGACCGTCGTTGTTTCCACCATAGGTCACCCTCACATTCGTGTTCTGGATAACACACTTCGAGCGTCACGTCGCGCGTCCGGGTCTCTCCCGGCGATCCTCAACCCCCTTCGTCGGTCAGAAGCACCCTGCGTTCGAAAATGTCCGGGTTGATCTCTGCGCCGGCCGCCTTGAGGCGGTCCAGGAACTGCGGCCGTATCCCCGTCGCCACGAACGAACCGAAGGCCCGGCCCGTCGCCGTGATGCCCTCCTGCTCAAAGACGAAAATATCCTGCATCGTAATCACATCACCCTCCATCCCGCCGACTTCCGTGATACCGACGATCTTTCTCGGACCTCCGCTCAGACGTTGTGCCTGCACGATCAGGTGGATCGCCGATGCCACCTGGGTCCGAATGGCTTTGACGGGCAATTCGAAACCCGCCATCATTACCATCGTTTCGATGCGCTGTACGGCATCGCGCGTGCTGTTGGCGTGGATGGTCGTCAGCGACCCGTCGTGGCCCGTGTTCATCGCCTGAAGCATGTCCAGCGTTTCCGCGCCGCGGCATTCACCCACCACGATGCGGTCCGGCCGCATACGCAGTGCATTGATGAGCAGGTCGCGGATCGTGATCCGACCCTTGCCCTCGATGTTCGCCGGACGCGATTCGAGCCGCACGACATGCGGCTGGCGCAGGCTCAGTTCGGCCGCGTCCTCGATCGTGACGATCCGCTCGTCCTCCGGAATGAAGCTCGAGAGGTTATTCAACAGCGTCGTCTTACCCGATCCCGTGCCGCCCACGATCAGGATGTTCAGCCGTGCAATCACGCACGCATGAAGGAACTCGACCATTTCCGGCGTGCACGACTTGAAGTTGAGATAGTCCTCCCACGTGATCGGATCCTTGCCGAACCGCCGGATCGATATGCTGGGCCCGTCGATCGCCAGAGGCGGAATGATCGCGTTGACGCGCGACCCGTCGGGCAGTCGGGCATCGACCATCGGGCTGACCTCATCGCAGCGCCGCCCGACCGCGCTGACGATCTTGTCGATAATGTGCATCAGATGCGCGTTGTCGCGGAACTGCACATCGGTCTTCGACAGCCGCCCTTTGCGCTCCACATAGATGTTCTTGCAGCCGTTGACCAGGATATCGCTGATCGTGGGATCCGCCAGAAGCACTTCCAGCGGTCCGAGGCCGAACGTCTCGTCGAGGATCTCATTGATCAGACGCTGCCGCTCGTTGAAGTTGAGCAGCGCATTTTCCTGCTCGCAGAGGTCGGCCACGACTTCGCGCACCTGGGAGCGGACCGCCTCGTCGTCGGCGTTCAGGTGGGTCAGGTCCAGTTGCTCGACGAGCTTGCGATGAATGCGGCTCTTCATCGCGTGGTACTGCTCCGCCCGCTCGGCGGCCGCCTTGCTCGGTTCGGGGCGCGGCACGGCCGCCGGCGCACCTCCCCCCGCACCTGGTTGAAGCCTGGCGGGACGCGGTGGACCCGCAGGCCGAACGGTTGCCGTGGCTTTCGAGGATCCGAACATCTTCCTCTGACTCCCTTACCCGTTAACTGAAGAGCTTGCTCAAGAGCGAGGAACCCTTCTTCGTCCCGGGCCGCTCCCGGTGATTCTCACCCTCCGCCGGTCGTTCGTGGATCTTTGAGGCCAGCGCTACGAAATCCTGCCGAATGCGCGACTTCGGTGCCGCCTTCGCCAGCGGAACTCCCATGTTCACCGCCGCGCTGACCGTCTTCCAGTCGTCCGGCAGAACGAAAAACATCTCCCGATCGAGCGTGGCTTCCACCTGTTCCTGCTCGAGATACCCCGATTCCGTGCCCGCACGGTTGCAGATCAGCTTGACGCGTTCCAGGTTGTATCCGTTCGAATTGAGTTCATCGAGGATCCGATGCACCGTGCGTACGCTCGGCACGAGCAGATGCATCACCATGAGCTGCAGGTCTGCCAGATCGAGGACGGCCTTGGCGCCGTGGTCGTATCGCGTCGGACCGTCAATGACCACATACCGGTACAGATCCTGCAGCATGCTCAGCACGCTCGTGCAATGCGCAGCGGTCAGGAGCTCCGCCTGCCCGAAGTGCTGCGGTCGCGCCAGCACGTGCACGCCGCTCGGGTGCTCGCACATCACCTTCTTCACGAGGGCCGGATCGATGTTTTCGGGCGTGTCGCACAGATCGGCGATGCTGTACTGCGGCTGCAAGTCGAGCAGGGTCGCGACCTGCCCGAAGCGGTAGTCGAGGTCGACCAGCGCCACGCGCCCGTTGTTGGCTTCGGAAAGCATGGCCAGTTCGACGGCCAGGTTCACCGCGATGGTTGTCGCTCCCCCACCTCCGATGCTGCTCATCACGGAAATGATGCGCCCGGGCTCGGCCTTCGACGCCACCTGTTGCGCGACCCGCTCCAGCGCCGCGTCGAGCTGCGCGCGCTCCACCGGCTTCGTCAGATACTCGCGAATGCCCGCCCGCATCGCAGTAAGGATCAACTGCCCGTCGCTGCACTCCGAGATCGCGAAGACCGGCAGTTCCGGCCGCTGGGCCAGAATCTGCCGCACGAGGCCGATCGTCTGCTCGGGCGCCGGATCCAGATGCACGACGAGCAGGTCCGCCGGAAACTGGTGCGCGGCCGTTCCGAGCATGGCCGGATCGTCGGCCTCTGCTGCAATATGTACGCCCTCCGCGCCCAGCAGGAGCGACCGCAGGATCGCCCTGTAGGAATCGTCGCTGTTGAAGACTATCGCGCGGATACTCCGCCGCATGGCTGCCTCCGGGCGCCGAAAACGACGCCCGTTGCTCAAGCACCGAGCCGCCCGCCGCCGCACGTCAGCATGGGACGGCGACGCTCGCCCAGCCTCCTTCCCGTCCTGTACCCTACCTCTGTTTCGGACGTATCCGACACCTTCTTCGGCGTAAATTGGTGTGTCGGTTGTCTGCCTGCCCTCCGTCCCTTGAGCGTCCTCTAATACGCCCTGCGCGGGCAGCCTCCCGGCGTCTCGGCCGCCGCCGCGGATCACCGAATCAACACTACCGGACGCATCGTGCCCAGCGCGCGGAAAATGTCCAGCATCTGCTGCCGATACGTGGCGATCGACCCTTCCGCGTGGAAGTGAGAACCGCCGCCGATCGTCGCAATCTCGTCCATGAGGTCGACCGCCGCATTCGATCCCACACTCACTGTGTAGATCACGACACCCCGGCGACGAGCGTCTCGCGCGGCCTGTTTTGCGTCCTCCCGGCACACTGAGGCGACTTCGTACTCGCCGCAGGTGGCGGACAGGTCCCGTCTCTCGTTCGGGTTTCCGTCCGTCAACAGCACCATGAATTTCGAGGCGTTCGGTCGCGCCGCCGCGCTGTGGAACAGTACCTCCACGCCCTTGTCGATGCCCTGGGCAATGTTCGTCGTGTTGCTCCACATGCCGGCCTGGAGCATGTCGATTCGAGATCGAACGGACGCCAGATCCGACGTCAACCACGACATGTGATTCGGCTTCTCCGCCGGGCCGTACCCGATCCGGCCATAGCTGGCCATGCCCACAAGATCGTTGCTGTCCAGGTCGTCGAGAATGTTCAGCATTTCCCTCGTCGCATCGGCCACGGCGCCCATCGGCTGCGTAGGCACGCCGCCCATGCCTGGAGATGCTGAGTCGCCGACCTGTTTCTCCTGGAGATAATCCACCCAGGTCTTCAGACCGAAACGGTATTGAAGTCCCGGATCGCCGAACATGTAGTTGGTCGGCTCGTACCGGCACATGTTGGACGAACTGCTCCGGACGTAGTCCACGTATCCGTCCCAGCTTCCGCCGACTTTCTTGCAGCAGGTGCTGGGATTGCTCGGCTCACTCGGGTACGGCACCATGATCTGCAGTTCACTGCTGTCGATGACGTTGTCGCCATTGCCGCCCGGCTGGCCGCCGGACTTGCCGCTCTTCCAACGATAGATGCCCAGCGCGACGAGAACCCGGCGACGATATTGCGTCACGTCGCTGTCCCTGGAGGCGCTGTTGATGACTGACATCTCGGACGAGGTGTACGTACCATACCCTCTTTCGCTCAGGGTCTGGCTCGCCGTGGCAGAAGAAAGGCTCCAGTTGTTGCCCTTGGGAAGCCGGAGCAGACCCGGATCGCCGGCGAAGTCCCAGCCGGGCCCTGTCACCTCGGTACCCCAAGTCCGCATGTTGCCGAATTTGGGTCCGGCCGGCAGCCCGCCTTCGACCGGTTGCGGGGCCAGCGACTCGTCCCAGAGGTTTTCCCAGACAGCTCGATTGCCTATTTCCACGATCTTGTACGAACGCAACGACGAATCGTCATTGTGCGATGCCGACAGGTCGAGCACAAAAACGATGTCTCGCGGAGTGAGAATGGCAGTCGCCTCGGCTGTCATATTCTTGGTCGCGAATCCCAGCGCGCGTGCGAAAAACAGGGGCACCGGGCCGTTCTCCGAGTCGGCCGTGCGCCGGACGCGGACGGTGATGGCGTTCGGCAACGGGTCGCCCTCATTCAGGACATACCGGCCGGTATCGTCGATGTAGGCGCGACCGAAAGCGACGTCGTTTTCCCCGAGTGTTACACTTTCGCCCAGGACCGGATTGGAGTTCACGTAGTTCTGAGCGGTGGCGCGGGCCGCGACCAGCGATGCTTCACCCCGGAAACTCGCCAGGTCCTGCACTGCGGCATGCGCGCCGGCGTCGGCGGCCTTCTGCATTTCTGCCTGCGTACGGTACAAATGCCCGACGTCGATTGACAGGGCGGCCATTCCTAAAAGGAACACGGAGCAGATGGCCACTTGCGCCGCCACCGCTCCGCGTCGTTTGCCGTGCCTGCATCTGCCCTGCACGCCCGCTCGGCGCGCACACCGAAACTCAACCTTCAATCCAGCCATGATTCCCTCTCCCTCTGGATCAATGGTCTATGCGTCCAGGGCTCTCTGGACTTTTCTCGACTCCGTGGCCTCCTTCACTCGACATCCCAACAGAACCGTCCTCAGCAATATACAATACACTGCACTCGAAAAGCCCGGCTTTGCCGGTTTTCCGATACTGCGCAGTTATTGGACCTCCGCTTCTGTCGCGGTACCCCAGGGACCATGCAGCGACTGCTGTGTCGGTGGCGACGACCACTTGCGCGTCCTTGTGGGCACGCCTGTCTTCACCGCGAGTTCCCGCGCGTCGGGATCCGGCTCCGGAATGCCTTCCACGAGACCGAGGCCGAACAACTGCCAGTCGTTCGGAGCCGTCATGTACTGGCCGGGCACCGGGGCTACCTGGTCGGGATTCATCGAGCTGACGAGTTCCGGTGTCACCAGAACCACCAGCTCCGTCTGCTGATTCTGATAACTGACCGAGCTGAAGAGCGCGCCGAGCACCGGAATGTCGCCAAGCCCTGGAATCTTCTGCGAGACGCCCCGGGTCGCGTCGCTCAGCAGGCCGGCGATCGCAATCGTGCTTCCGCTCGCCAGCTCGATTGTCGTCTCCGCCTTCCGCTGCCGAAGCCCCGGCACGAAGCCGATCCCGCCGCCGAACGGCAACTGCACGCCGATCGTCGGATCGAGTTCGCTGACTTCCGGCGCCACGCGCAGCCGGATCATATCTCGGTCCATCGGCGTCGCGAGGAACTTGAGACGGATGCCGAATTCCTTCCACTCGATCGTGATCGTGACGCCTCCGCCCGTCGCCTGGGGAACCGGGACGGGGATCTCGCCGCCGGCCAGGAAGCTCGCCTCCTGCCCCGGAATCGCGACCAGATTCGGCTCGGCCAGGATGCGCACCAGGTCGTTCTCGCGAAGCGCCTGGAAGAACAACTGCAACTGCACCCGCGGAAAGCCCAAAGTGAACGTGGTCTGGCCGGTTACCGTCCCGCCGGGGGTCTGGAACCGCAGCCCGTTCGGCTGGATGATGTTGGCGGTCGGGGCGAGCGCGATGTCCGTGGGATTGATCGCCGAGATGTTGTTGATGGCGAACACGTCGCGGATGTTGTCGCCGGCGAGCCAGCCGTTTACACCGAGCTGACGGATCGCCCGCTTGCTTACTTCGGCGACCGTACACCGCAGCAGCACCTGTTGGATGCCCAGCACGCGCATGTGGTTCTTGACCTTGGGCGTGCGTTGCGCCGGACTTCCCATGGAGGCCGTGCCGCCCTGGTCACGCCGGGTCGCTCCCGCCATGGCTGCCGCCATCCCGCCTCCCTGGCCGGCCGCGATGGCCTTGTCCGTCGCATCCGGCGCGCCCACAAACGCCTCCGCGATCGACACAATCTGCTCGGCCATCTCGGCGGTGGGCACTTCCCCGGTCAGGACGATCGTATCGCGGACGAACTGCGCCCTGACACGAGCCTGCGGAAAATCCCGGCTGATGGTCACCTGAAGCTCGTCGCGTTCCGTCATCGACGGCGGCTCCGGGCCGACGATCACATCGAACATGCGGTGGCGGCCGTCCTCGGCCCAGAGGATCAGCGTCGTGCTGCCCTCTTCGCGCCCGGTGACCTGCACCTGTTTGGGCGTCATCGCTTCAAGGTCCGCGATTTCCTTCGCGCCGATCGACGCCTTGGCGATGCCCTGCTGTTCCCCACTGGCCTTGTCAACGATTTCGACGATCGCGCTCCTGCCCGTGATCAGCCGAAGCGCGCGGTCCGTCGGCAGCGTGACCGGCTGCTGGTTCGCATCCAGGCCGTGGATGATCACGTCCAACGGACCTGCCGTCGCATTGGTGGCAGGCTGCGCACCGCCTGCCGCGCCGCAGCAGAGCAATGCAGCCAGTGCGACGAGAACTCCGATTCCCCGTGCGCGACTCCGTTCAAAGCCGAGCCGATGGGACCGCCGTGTAGACTCGCCACGCGGCGAGCGGTTGAGACACGTCATTACGTCAGCCTCCTTGCTCATGTCGAAACGACTGAATCATCCCTGTCTTCGGTCAGACACCTCAGCGGTTTAGTTTTCCAGCGTCGACTCGTAATCACCTTCGTTCATGTCGGCGCTCGGTTGTGTGGGCAGAACGATCCGAGGCGTCATCGATGCGCCCGGTCGCATACCGGAAGCAGTTGGCGGCCTCAGTGCGAGGAACGAGCGTTCCGCCGCTCCGCTGTCGCCCGCGGCGGAACGCCGCACCGAATCAAGACTGTTGAATTGTGCCTGGTCCCGCGCGTCCCTCTTCGTCTTGTCTTTGAGCGATACTGCATACGTCTCGACCGTCCACTGCTCGGGCACCCTCGCCTGATTCACCATCGCCGCCAGCACCCGCGGATCCGGTTGCTCGGCCGTTGCGCGCTCTCGGGAGCCGCCGAGCAGTCTGCCCAGCAGTCCCGGACGCGACTTTGCGTCGACCCCGGTGGGCGAGCCGAACAGCTCGTCTTCGGAAACATCGGCCACCT
>Ga0129299_1003152_pt1 | contig 10818 bp, 7 predicted proteins | sample ConPoolayeCmetaG_FD_94477 | JGI IMG/M metagenome (GOLD analysis project Ga0129299, IMG submission 94477) | Hot spring microbial mat communities from California, USA to study Microbial Dark Matter (Phase II) - Cone Pool mat layer C metaG ... | reverse complement strand
GTCGCCGTTCATGACCACGACATCCGCCGGCAGCCGCCGGCCGTCGGCCAGCGCGACCCCCGCCGCGCGGCCGCCGCGATCTTCGATGGCGGCGACCGGGGCCTCGGTCAGCAGTTCGACGCCGGCGCGTTGGGCCAGGCCGACGATCGCCTCGACGATGCGGTAGAGGCCGCCGCGCGCGTGCCAGCCGCCGAACGCCCATTCGACGTAGGGAATCACCGCCAGGGTCGCCGGCGCGCGGTACGGCGAGGAGCCGACGTAGGTGATGTAGCGCTCGAACATCTGGCGCAGGTGCGGGCTTCGCAGGAAATGGCGCACCGTGCGGTCGTAGCGGCCCCAGGCCCGGCGCAGCGGAAGATGACGCAGCGCGCGCCCGGCGGAGGAGTCGGGCCGTTCGAACGGCGATTGCCGGAAGAAGGTCGCCCGCGAGAGTTCGAACAACCGCGCCCCGAGGGCCATGAAGTCCAGGAACCCCGATGCGTCGCCGCCCTCCAGCGCGCGGACGGTCCCCAGCCAATCGGGCAGGCCGGCCGTGTGCGCGAACCGGACGCCGTCGGCGAAGCGGTACTCGGCGAGCGGTTCCACAGGCATCAGTTCCACGTGGTCCTGCAACCGGGCGCCGGCGGCCGCGAACAGCTCCTCGAACACCCACGGCATCGTGATCAGCGACGGCCCGGTGTCGAAGCGGTAGCCGCCGCTTTCCCAGCGGTTCATCTTGCCGCCGGGCGCCGCGGTCCGCTCGCAGACGGTGACGGCCCAGCCGCGGACCGCCAGGCGCAGGGCGACCGCGAGGCCGCCGAGTCCGGCGCCGATTACGACGGCTTTCCTTTTCCGAGATAGGTTCGCGATTTCCATTGAATTCCGCCGCCCCAGCGGCACTTGTACCACGAGGTCGCGCCCACCGCCAGCAGCGCGCCCTCGGCGAGCGGATGCAGCAGGCACGACCAGAGCGGATAACCGAACCGCGCCGCCTGCGCCGCGCGGCCCAGCAACACCGCGGCGGCGGCGCCGGCGGCCGGGCGCGCGTCGGCCGACCGCGCCAGCGCCCACGGGAGCGCCAGAAAGGGCCACAGAAAGCAGGCGGCGCGGAACGCGAGAAAGCACCAGAAGCTGAGCTCGCGCCGGAACGCGGGGCGGATGTTCTTCTCGAAGCCGCGCCAGATGCCGCCGAAGGAGTCGTACATCCGCACGGTCGCGACGTCCTGTCCGTCCAGGCACAGCGCGCGCCCGCCGGCCGCGCGCCACGCGCGGGCCAGCGCGGTGTCTTCGAACAGCTCCGCGCGAACCATCGCGTGGCCGCCGGTCCGCTCGTACTCCGCCCGTTGCGCCAGGATGCACGCGCCGTGCGCCAGTCCCAGCGCCGCGCGGTTCGAGAAGAAGGAAAGCGGCGCCGGAAACAGCGTGAAAACCACGTGGTTCAGCAGCGGCAGCAGCGTCCGTTCCCAGAAGCTCCGCAGTTCCAGTCCCGGCCACGCGGAGAGCAGCGTGCAGCGCCGGCGCTCCGCTTCCGCGACCAGCCGCGCCGCCGCGCCGGGCCGCAGCTGCGCATCGGCGTCGAGGAACAGCAGCCACTCGCCGTGGGCCGCGGCGGCCAGCCGCGCGCAAGCGAAGGTCTTTCCGCACCAGCCCTCCGGCAGCGGCGCCGGCGGCAGCACCCGCAGCCGGGGGTCGCCGGCGGCGGCCGCCCGCGCGCGCTCGGCGGTGCCGTCGCTCGAATGGTCGTCGTACACGAGCGTCTCGCCGACCGCAGCGCCCTGCGCCAGCGCGGCGGCGACCGCCGCGCCGATCCGTTCGGCCTCGTCCCGCGCCGGGATCAGAATCGAGACCGCGCCCGGCGCCGCCGCGCCGCCGATGCGCACCCGCGGCCAGCACAACGCGTTGACGACCACCAACGCCAGAAGGATCCCGCCGATGACGAGGATAACGGCCATGCGCGCGGCAGCTTACACCAGCGCGCCGGCGGCGCGACACGGAAAAGACCGCTTACGACCGGCCGTCGTTTTCAGATTGGCCGCGGCGTCGGCGGGACCGCGACGCCGGCGGCTTGGATGGCCTTATGCCGTCAACTGACTGCGCAGCATGTGCCGCCGGCCCCGGAACGTAGCCTCGACTTCCTGAAGGTTGTCCAACCCCCGCACGATTTCGGCCCATTTCCAGGCGGTTGCCCGCACCGCCAAGCGCCGTTCCAACTGCCGTCGGTGGTATTCCCCGGCCACATCTCGCAACACCGCGGCCAGCGGCGCGGGCGCGGCATATGCGCCAGTGGGCGAGGGCGCTGGCGTACCTGGCAGGAGTTGAACCTGCAACCCCCAGATCCGTAGTCTGGTGCTCTGTCCAATTGAGCTACAGGTACGCGCGCTCGGGCCGCGCCGCATGGGGCGGGCGGCGACTGAAGAAAGCACTATAGCGCTCCGGCGCCGGTTGGCAATACGGAATGCGCGCGCCCGATTTGCGTCGGCGCGATTCCCGCGCTATAAACGACGCATGCGTGTTCGTCCCTGTCTCATCCGCGGCGCCCGGCGGCTCGATCCGGCGCTGGGCGCGGATTCCGTCGGCGATCTCTTCGTCGAAGACGGCGCGATCCGCGAAACCCCCGCGCGGCTTCCGCCGGACACGGAGATCGTCGAGGCGCGCGGCCTGCTGCTGACCCCGGGGCTCCTCGACCTGCACGTCCACCTGCGCGAACCGGGCCACGAGGCCGCCGAGACGATCGAGACCGGCCTGCGCGCGGCAGCCGCCGGCGGCTTCACGACCGTCGTCGCAATGCCGAACACCGCGCCGCCGATGGACACTCCGGAACGGCTGCGCGCCGCGCTCGAGCGGGCCGCCGCCGTGGCCGGCGGCGCGCGCCTGCTGCCTTCCGCGTGTCTGACGCGCGACCGCGCCGGCGCTGAGGTCGGCGATCTCGAAGCGCTCGCCGCCGCCGGCGCCGCGGCGTTCACCGACGACGGCGCGACGGTGACGGACGACGCGACGATGCGCGAGGCGATGCGGCGCGCCGCGCGGCTCGGCGTCGTCGTCATGGATCACGCCCAGGACCGCGTCGCGGAGCGCGACGGCGCGATGCACGAGGGGGAGTTCTCGCGCCGCCTCGGGCTGCCGGGCATCCCGTCGGCCGCCGAGGCGCGCGTGATCGCGCGCGACATCGCGCTCGCGCGCGAGACCGGCGCGCGGCTGCACATCCAGCACATCACCTCGCGCGAGGGCGTCGAGCTCGTCCGCGCCGCCGTCGCCGAGGGCCTGCCCGTCTCGGCGGAGGCCACGCCGCACCACCTCGCGCTGACCGACGCCGACGTGCGCCCGGACGACGCGAACTACAAGATGAACCCGCCGCTGCGCTCGGAAGAGGACCGCGAGGCCATCGCCGCGGCCGTGCTGGACGGGACGATCTCCGCGCTGGCGACCGATCACGCGCCCCATACGGCCGAAAGCAAGGCGCGGGGGTTCCGGGCGGCGCCGTTCGGCGTCATCGGGCTGGAAACGGCCGTCGGCGTGACCTGGACGCTGCTGGTGCGCGGGCTGAAGCTCTCGCCGCTGGAGTGGCTGCGCCGCTGGACGACCGGCCCGGCCCGCGTGCTGGGCCTGCCGCCGCCGACGCTGGCGCCCGGCGCGCCGGCCGACCTGGCGCTGCTGGAGACGGCGACGCCGTGGCGCGTCGAGAGCGCCCGCTTCCTCTCCAAGTCGCGCAACACGCCGTTCGAGGGCTGGACGCTCTACGGACACGCGGTGCGGGTGTGGCGGGCCTGATCCGCGTTTCGCTATTGGCGCGGCCGGCCCCCCGTGTTAGCGTCGCCGCCGCTATGAGGCGCTCCATCGTCCGTTCCGCCGGGTGGTTTCGTTGCGCGCGTTCGATGGCCGCGGCCGCCGCGGTCGCCGCGGCCGCCCGGACCGTCCCGGCCCGCGCGCAACCGCTCAACCGGGCGTTGCGGCAGGCGGCGCCGCTGCCGTCGGCCCCGGCCCTGAATCCGGACGCGCCGATGGACGTGCGCGCCGGCCGCATCGAATACGACACCGAACGCCGCGTCGTCGTCGGCCGCGACGGCGTCGTGGTCGCCGTCGAGGGCCAGATGCTGCGGGCCGATTACATGGAGGTCAACACCGCCACCGGCGACGTCCTCGCCCGCGGCAACGTGATCCTGACGCGCGCCGACGGCTCCTCCTGGCGCGGCGACACGCTGACCTACAACGTGCGCACGCAGGTCGGCGACTTCGGCCGGTTCGTCTATCGCACCGGGCCGTACTTCGTCCACGCGCTGGAGTCCGCCCAGACCTCGCCGCGCCTGATCCGGCTGCGCGGCGTCGTCGTGACGACCTGCGACCAGCCGGAGCCGCGGGAGTTCGAGATCACGGCGGCCGAGGCGACGATCGAGGACCAGCGCTACCTCCGGGCGCGCCACGCCGCCGCCTGGCTGGGGCCCGTGCCGTTCTTCTACTCGCCCTACCTGCGCCGCGACCTGCAGAGCGAAGGCCGATGGGACATCGAGCCGGGCTACACCTCGCGCCTCGGCCCGCTGCTGCTGATCGCCTACAATTACCCGCTCAACGACGCCAACACCTTCAAGGGCGCGACCCAGCTCAACCTGTATTCGGAAAGCGGCGCCGGCATCGAGCAGCGGTTCCAGTGGCGCGCCCCCGGCGACGCTGTCCGCGGCGACGCCGGCGCGTTCTTCATACAGGACCGCCGTCCGTTCCGCGACGACGCCGAGCGCGCCGAGCGCGAAGCCGCGCTGACCAGCGACAACCGCTACCGCCTCCGCCTGAACCACACGCAGGCCCTGGCGCCCGACGTCTCCTTCTTCGCCGGCGGCGCCTTCCTGAGCGACCCGTACGTGGTCAAGGATTTCTTCCGCGGCGAATACCGCCGGCAGCCGACGCCCGAAAACCGCGCCGGCATCGTCCACGCTGCCCCGGACTACACCCTCTCCGTGCTGCTGAACCGGCGGCTGAACGACTTCTACACGAACGTGGACCGCCTGCCCGAAGTGCGGCTCGCCGTGCCCGCCCTGCCGCTCGGCGACAGCGGATTCTACTTCGAGAACGAAACCGCCGCCGCGCGCCTCGAACGCGTGTTCCCGGAAGGCGACGCGAACGCGGACTACGACGCCGTGCGGCTGGACACGGCCAACCGGATTTCCTACCCCGGCCGCTACTTCGGTTTCCTCGCCTTCACCCCCCGGGTCGGCTGGCGCGGGACCTACTACTCGAAGACCCGCGGCCCGCCGGTCAGCGTCACCAACACCGTCGCCGCCGTCGAAAACGGCGTGGCGACCAACCGGACCGAGGTCGTCACAACCTACCCGCAGGAGGGCGGCGCGCTGCGCAACGTGTTCGAGGCCGGCTTCGACACCTCCTTCAAGGCGTTCAAGGTCCTCGACGAGGGCGAGAACCAATGGGGCCGCGGGCTGCGCCACGTCGCCGAACCCTATGTCCGTCATACGTTCGTCCCCGAACCCAACCGGACCCCCGACCGGCTGTACCCGTTCGACGAGATAGACACGCTGGACGAGGTCCATCAAGTCCGCCTGGGCCTGCGCAACAAGCTCCAGACCCGCCGCGGCGGACGCGAGGTGCACGACCTGCTCGACGCCGATCTCTCGACCGCCTACCGCGTCGTCGCGCCGGAGGGCGAGAGCGCGTTCGGCACGTACGACGCCAACGTCCGCCTCCGCCCCGGCGACGCCTTCGCGCTCGACCTCGACGCGCGATACGACGCCGACGCCTCCGAATTCGCCGAGTTCAACGCGCGCGTCGTCGCCGTCGCCGGCGACCGCAGCCGCTGGAACCTGGAATACCGTTATCGCCCCGATGAGCGCAATGCCGTGAACAGCGAGATCGCCCTTTTCCCGAAGGCCCCCTGGTCGTTCGGCCTCCAGCACCGCGTGGACCTCGACGAAGGCCGGCTGGAGGAGCACGGCTATTCCATCCAGCGCCGGATGTCCTGCATCACCTGGAGCGTCGGGGTCTCCCACGAGCCGGCCTACGCGGACGGCGAGAAAGACGATTACCGCGTCTGGGTGCGGCTGTGGCTCAACGCGCTGCCCGGCCGCGCCCTCGATCTCGGCGGCTGACGGAGGCGGACCATGGCCGAACCCCACGACACCGCGGCCGTCTTCGGCGCCCATCCCGGACCGGGCCTGGTTGCCGTGGATTGCGGCCCGGCGGCGGGTGGCGGCTTCGAGGCCCGGTTGTACATCCGCGAGGGCGACCGCGTCCGCCTCGAGCGCGAGCGGTTCCATCCGTTCCTGTGGCTGGCGGACGAGGCGATCGCCGCCGGGCCGCTGCCGACGACGCGCGTGCAGGCATTGAACGGCGGCGCGCCCCTGCGGCACCGGGCGGAGTTCGAGGACTGGCGCGCGCTGCAGCGCGCCGTCGAGTCGCTGCGCCGCGCCGTCGGCCGGAACGCGACCGACCCCGATGCGCCCTTTCTGCTGGTCAACGATCCGGAGCAGCAGTTTCTGCTCGCCTCCGGGCGCACCTTCTTCAAGGACCTCCCGCCCGGCGGCGTCCGCCGGATGCAACTGGACATCGAGACCTACACCGGGCCGGGCTACGACTTCAGCAACGCCGAACGCGAGAGCGACCGCATCCTCGCCATCGGCCTCGGCGACACGACCGGCTGGACGGCCGTGCTCTCCGCGCTGGAGATGGACGAACGCGCGATGCTGGAGCGGTTCGTCGAGCTCGTCCGCGAGCGCGACCCCGACGTGATCGAGGGGCACAACATCTTTTCGTTCGACTGGCCCTTTCTGCTCGAGCGCGCCCGCCGCCACGGCGTGGCGCTGCCGCTGGGCCGCGGCGGCGAGCCGCCGGCGACGCGCCCCGGCCGGTTCACCGCGGGCGAACGGACGATCAATTACCCGCGGCTGGATCTGGCGGGCCGCAACGTCGTGGACACGTATTTTCTCGCCCAGCTCCACGACCTCTCCGACCGCTCGCTGCCGGGGTTCGGGCTCAAGGAGGTCGCGCGCCACTTCGGCGTGGCCGCGCCCGACCGCACCTATCTCGACGGCGAGGACATCGCCGCCGCGTGGGACCGGGACCCCCAGCGCGTGCTGGCCTACCTGCGCGACGACATCCGCGAGACGCGCGCGATCGCCGACCTGCTGACGCCGGTCTATCACGCGCAGGCGCAGATCCTGCCGTTCCGCTTTCAGGACGTCTGCCAGCGCGGCAACGCCGCCAAGATTGACGCGCTGCTGCTCCGCGAGTACCTGCGCCGGGGCCAGTCGCTGCCCCGGCCCGCCCCCGCCCGCCCGTTCGAGGGCGGCTATACCGACATCTTCTTCACCGGCGTCGCCCGGCCGGTCCACCACTGCGACGTCCGCTCGCTGTATCCCTCGATCATGCTGCGCGAACGCATCGGCCCGCGGTCCGACGCGCTGGGGGTCTTCCTCGGCCTGCTCGAACACCTGCGCGCGTTCCGGCTGGACGCCAAGCGCCGGATGCGCGCCGCCGCCGGCCCGGAGGCCGTCTATCTCGGCGCGCTGCAGAGCACCTTCAAGATTCTGATCAACTCGTTCTACGGCTACCTGGGCTTCGCGATGGCGCGGTTCAACGACTTCGACGCCGCCGAGCGCGTCACGGCCCGCGGCCGCGAGATCCTGCGGGACATGCTCGAGGCGATCCGGGCCCAGGGCGGACGGCCGATCGAGCTGGATACCGACGGCATCTACTACGTCCCGCCGCCCGACGCGTCGCCGGAGGCCGTCGCGCGCTTCCGCGCCGCCGTCGCCGCCGCGCTGCCGGAGGGCATCGAGATCGAGTTCGACGGCGAATACGAGGCGATGTTCAGCTACAAGATGAAGAACTACGCGCTGCTCGCCGCCGACGGCGAGATCCTCATCAAGGGCGCCGCGCTGAAGTCCCGCGGGCTGGAACCCTTCCAGCGCGAGTTCCTGCGCGAGGCCGTCGCGCTCTTCCTGCGCGGCGAGGAGGCGCGGCTCGACGACCTGACCCGCGCCTACCGCGAACGGATCGAACGGCGCGAGTGCCCGATCCGATGGCTCGCCAAGACCGAACGGCTGACCGAGGATCCGGAGACCTACCGGCGCAAGATCGAGAAGTCCGGCCGCGGCCGCAACGCCGCCCTGGAGCTGGCGCTGCGGTCCGGAAGGCCCTATCGCGCCGGGGACGCGGTGTCGTATTATGTCGCCGGCGCGAAGCGGAGCGTCCCGATCCATACGCACGCGCGGCTCGTGTCCGAGTGGAATCCGGCCGCGCGCGACGAGAACGTGGCGTTCTACGTCGCCCGGCTCGACGCGCTCGCCGCCAAGCTGCGCGCGTTCGGCGGCGGCGCGGCGGACAAAGAAGAACAAGCGGAGTTGTCGTTATGAATAGCCCAAGGTCTGTCTCCCGCGCCGGCGCCCGCGGCCCGCGCCCCCGCGCGCGCCGCGCCTTCACGCTGATCGAGGTGCTGGTCGCCGTGTTCATCGGCGTGCTGCTCGCCGGGGTCGTCACGATCAACGTCGTCCGGCACATGCAGGAATCGCGGGTCAAGACGGCGCGCATCCAGTTGCGGCAGCTCAAGAGCGCCGTCCAGCTCTACCAGTCCGAACAGGGCCGCGTGCCGACGACCGAGCAGGGCCTCGAGGCGCTCGTGCGCCGGCCGACCGTCCCGCCGATACCGGCGAACTATCCGCCGGACGGCTATCTCGACAGCCGGCGCGTGCCGCTCGATCCGTGGGGGCGCCCGTTCGTGTATATCGCGCCCGGGGCGGACGGGCAGCCGTTCGAGATCGTCACCTATGGCAGCGACGGACAACCGGGCGGCGACGGCGCCGCGGCCGACATCAGCAGCGCGGACCTCTGACCGGCGCGCCGGCTTTACGCTGGTCGAGGCGGCGGTCGCGCTGGCGGTGGCGGCGCTCTTCTGCGCGGCGGTCGCCGTGGCGGTGTCGCTGCTGCTCCGCGAGCACGCCGCCGCCGGGCGCCGGCGCGAGGCCGCCCTGTGGCACCAGACGATTTTCGCGCGCCGCGCGCTGGGGCGAGATCCGTTCGACGGTCCGCCGCCCGCGGGCGGATGGACGTTCACGGCGGATACCGCGCCTCTGCCCGCCGATGCGCCGGCGGCGCGCGCCGAGCGCTTCACGCTGGCGCCGGCCGAACGCCCTTCGATGAAGGAAACGCTGGAGCTGCCGGCGGCGGAGCGCTGACCGGCCGGGAGATCGGGGGAAGGAAGCCGCCATGTGGTACTACGCGAAAAACGACGAGCAGATGGGCCCGGTCGAGGATCGGGCGATGGAGCACCTCGTCCGCGAGGGCATCGTCACCGCGCAGACGCTCGTCTGGAAGCCCGGCATGAAGAACTGGGCGCCCGCCGGTTCGGTCGGGCTTGCGGCGGCGTCCGCGCCGCCGCCCCCGGCGACTCCGACACCGCCGCCGATTCCCGCGGCCGGGCCCTCCGCGGCGCCGCCGCCCGCGCCGGCGTCCGTGCCGTCCGAGACGCGCACGCTGGCCGTATTGACCCATGTGGCGGGGCTGCTGACCAACTTCGTCGGCCCGCTCATCGTGCTGGCCGCGACCCAGGATTCCGAGGTCAAGGCCCATGCGCGGCGCGCGCTGAACTGGCAGCTCAGTCTGCTCCTGTACGGCTTCGTTTCCGGCGCGCTGGTTCTCGTGCTGATCGGCATCCCGCTTTTGCTGGCGCTGGCGGCCTGCGATTTCGTCTTCTGCGTGATCGCCGCGGTGAAGGCGGCGGACGGCGCGCGCTGGAACTACCCGATGGCGATTCCGTTCCTGAAGGATTGACCGAGGTCATTCGCATGATTCTTCGGTATCGGCATCGCTATCGGTATCGCTATCGGTCTCGCATCCGCCCCTCGCCGGTCGCCCGCCGTGCGCGCACGCCGGCTTCGCCAAGGCTACGCAGGCCAAGGGGGGATTCGAGCACGATAGCGATGGCGATTCCAATACCGATAGCGATCAAGAGCGATGATCTGGATGAGGTCCACCGCGGAGGCGCGCAACGCGCGGAGGCCGGAAATCCGGCCCGAAGCGGTCGCCAGCTGCACATCTTATTATCCAACAATATGATGCGAATCAGTTTTTTTTGCATAAAAGACGTTGACTTCCAATCGTGGCGGTGTAGCATCCGGTAGTTGCTGTTTATTCCCTGAACTGAAAAGCGCAAGAAAATCGGAGACAGGAAGATGAAGACTCGTTCGCTTCGCCCGATCGCCATTTCCGTCGCCGCGCTGTTCGCCATCGCGCCGGCCCGCGGACAGAACTTCACCTGGAGCGGCGGCGGTGCCGACAACAACTGGACCACGCCGGCGAACTGGGAAGGAGGCGTGGCGCCTTCCGCGAACAGCGTGTTGCGGTTCGGCGGTTCGACGCGCTTGACGAACACCAACGATTTCGCTACGGGCACGCAGTTCAACGGCATTGAGTTTCGAAGCGGCGCGGGCGCCTTCGCCCTCAGTGGCAACGCCATCAATCTGGGCGGTGATGTTACCAACTTCTCCAGCAATAACGTGACCATCAGCACAGCGCTGACCATGCTGCAGAACACCACCTTCAACGCCCGAACCGCCTGGCTGACCGTCAATGCCGTCATCAGCGGCGTCGGCTACGACATGATTAAAACCGGGATTTACACCCAGATACTGACCCGCGCGAACACATACACCGGCGCCACGCGCGTGCAGGAAGGCGCGCTTTTCCTCAACCTGAACGCCACCGGCGGCCCGAACGACAATATCGTTTCGACCAGCAGCGCGCTGATCATGGGGGGCAGCACGCAAGTCAGTCGCACGTTGCGCATCGCCGGCCGAAACGCTACCGCCAGCAGCCAGACCTTCAACGGGACCACCCTGAAGG
>Ga0129299_1003151_pt1 | contig 10821 bp, 9 predicted proteins | sample ConPoolayeCmetaG_FD_94477 | JGI IMG/M metagenome (GOLD analysis project Ga0129299, IMG submission 94477) | Hot spring microbial mat communities from California, USA to study Microbial Dark Matter (Phase II) - Cone Pool mat layer C metaG ... | reverse complement strand
TATCCGTCGAGTGATATGTCCACGCCGCCTGAAGCGGTGTGTTGAGCCTGTCGAAACACGCCCGAGCGCTCAACAGATTTTCACTCCGTTCATACGGGTACGGTATACCGGCCTTCGGCCGAACGTATTCGTATCCATTGCCCTGTGCGGCCGCAGCGCCGTATCCAACTGCGGAATGTAGGATTATTTCTGTTGAAGAAAGGCTCGGATCCAGTTACAAGCTGAAAATTTTTAACTCAAGAAATGAGCACAATCATTGTTTACTCCCAACATTCGTTATGGCGAGATAATCTGTAATGAATTGATAATAAACAGATTACTGCCCTTGAATTACTTTTGTAATCGCTGTTTTTTCTATGTATATTCTTGTAAGAAAACATGCCGTATTACTTTAAGAAAAACAGAGATATTGTTTTATGGAAATAAAAACTGAAATATTTCATGGCGATGCAAAAGAGGAATTATTAAAAATACCCGATAATTCAATTGATTTAATAGTTACCTCGCCGCCATATGCTGACCAGAGAAAGAATGTATATGGCGGCATACATCCCGATAAGTACGTTGAATGGTTTTTGCCGATAACTAAACAGTTGTTGCGGGTACTCAAGCCAACCGGAACTTTTATATTAAATATCAAGGAAAAAGTTGTTGATGGCGAACGCAGTACCTATGTAATTGAGCTTATCCTTGAGATGCGAAAACAAGGCTGGCTATGGACTGAGGAATTTATCTGGCATAAAAAAAACTGCTATCCGGGGAAATGGCCTAATAGATTTCGGGATGCGTGGGAAAGACTCTTGCAATTCAATAAATCGAGAAATTTTAATATGTACCAAGAAGCGGTAATGGTACCTATGGGCGATTGGGCAACAACCCGCCTGAGGAATTTAAGCGAAACCGATAAAATACGTGATAATTCCCGCGTCGGAAGCGGCTTTGGAAAAAATATTTCCCATTGGCTCAACAGAGACAAGGCATATCCTACTAATGTATTACATTTGGCAACCGAATGCGGTAATAAAAATCACAGCGCAGCCTTTCCAGAAGGATTACCGGAGTGGTTTATTAAGCTTTTCACAAAAGAGTATGATATCGTTCTTGATCCATTCATGGGCTCAGGAACTACGCTTGTTGTCGCAAATCGCATGAGAAGACATTCCATCGGAATTGATATTGTGTCCGAATATTGCAAAATGGTTGAAAAGGAATTTAAAGCTGTTCCATTGTACCTGTTTGAACGGAAAACCCCAAAAGCATTTTATGAAAAAACTAAACTCAAAAAGCGTTACGCTGTGGGTTGAAGAGAACATTGGAATTTTTCACGAAAAACGAATCAAAAGCCTTGACAGATTAAGCCTTAAGGATGTTTTGAGGCGAAAAAATCCGTATCTCTTTAAGGCAAAATATGTTCTTACAGCAGATCAAATAGTAAGAGGTATTGTTGATGCCCATATTTCATCGAATGAAGAAACCATTTTTGGCGATTGGCTTGAAGGTTTCGCTATATTCATTAACGCGCAGGCCTATAACGGAAGAAAATCCGGGATTACCGGAATTGATCTTGAGTTCGATAAGAATAATATACGGTACATTGTTACAATAAAATCAGGGCCAAATTGGGGCAATAGCAGTCAAATATCCAAGATGATTTCTGATTTCAAGACAGCGAAAAAAACGTTGCGTACGAGCAATTCAAATCTTAATATCATGGCAATTAATGGCTGTTGTTATGGGAAAGATAATAACCCCGACAAAGGGGAATATTTTAAATACTGTGGTCAAGTTTTTTGGGAATTTATTTCGGGTGAAAGCAACCTATACACCGACATTATTGAGCCGCTTGGCCATAAGGCAAAAGAGAAAAATGATTCTTTTGTTCAATCATATTCTCAGATGCTTAACAAGTTTACCAGGCAGTTCATGGATGAGTTTTGCTTCACCAATGGTGCTATTGACTGGCCGAAACTCGTTCGATTCAATTCTTCCGCTGACCAAGAAACATCATAATACGTCCGAGACCAACGGCAAACACGCGTCCTTAACAAAACACCCGGAGGCATTTCTATGCCGGTCGAATTAAAAAAAGGCATGAACATTCTTTTCCAGGGCGACAGTATCACCGACTGCGGCAGGCGCGAGCCCGCGTACCGTCCCATGGGCAACGGCTATGTGTCGATAATTTATAAGTGGCTCATCGCGCGGTATCCATGCCTTGGCCTTTCGATCAATAACCGGGGAATATCGGGCAACCGCACGCGGGATCTTTTGGCCCGGTGGGAAGAGGATTGCGTGCAGATGAAGCCGGACCTGCTCTCGCTCATGATCGGCATCAACAACACCTGGCGCCGCTATGACAGCAATGATCCCACGCCGGTGGATGTTTTTGAGAAAGAGTATGACGCGCTTTTAGCAATGGCCAGAGAAGCGAGCAATCCCACCATAGTTATTTGTGAGCCGTTCCTGCTCGCGCATCCGCCGGGTATCGAGGTCTGGCGCGACGATTTAGACCCGAAAATACAGGTTATCCGCGAACTGGCGCGCAAGTACGACGCGATATATGTGCCCTACGACGGGATATTCGCGGCGGCGTCAATCAGCGTGCCGCCGTCATACTGGGCCGAGGACGGGGTGCACCCGACCGACGCCGGCCATGCGCTCATCGCGCAGGTCTGGATGGAGTATGTGCTCGGGGAAGTTCCGTAATGATTCTGTTTGACTCCCACTGTCATCTTCAGGACAAGCGGTTGGGTGACGATGTGGAGCGTGTCCTGGAACGCGCGTGGAAAGCGGGCGTGGCGCGCATGGTGTGCTGTGCGGCCCGGTTCGACGACTGGGAACGCGTGAAATATATTGCCGAAACCGTCAAATCCGTTATTCCGTCCTTTGGCATTCATCCCTGGTACCTTGACTCGGCGCCTGAGGGTTGGCTCGATGCGCTTCAGGCGCAATTACTCTCTTTGCCGTCGGGGGTGGGGGAAATCGGCCTTGATTTTGCCGTCGAGGACGCTGACCGCGGCCGGCAGGAGCGATTTTTCCGCGCACAACTGAAAATGGCCAACGCGCTCAAGCGTCCGGTCTCGATACATTGCCGCAAAGCATGGCAGCGGCTCGTTGAAATCCTCAAAGAGGAGGGGTTGCGGTGCGGCGCGGTAGTGCATTCGTATTCGGGCGCGGCGGAGATGGCGCCGGCGCTCGAACGGGCCGGAGCATACCTTTCGTTCTCGGGAGCAGTCGTTCGCTCTTATAACATAAAAGGCCGGCGTTCGGCCGCTGCTGTTTCTGCCGATCGACTGCTTATCGAAACCGACAGCCCCGACTTTGCGCCGCCGGGGGTTTCCAGTCCCGTTAATGAGCCGGCAAATATCGTCCGGATCGCCGAAGCGGTAGCGCACATACGGCATACAGACACTGCGGTACTTGCGCAACAGACGTATGATAACGGGATGCGGCTGTTCGGAAGCGTATGCACATGAGCGCTTTCATCAGAACGATGCAGCTGCTTGGCCCCGAAGCTATGAGACGGCTGGATGATGCGCGGGTGAGTGTGTTCGGCCTTGGCGGTGTGGGTTCGTGGGCTGCCGAAGCGCTGGCCCGCGCCGGTGTGGGGCATCTTCGTCTGGTCGATTTTGACGCGGTGAAAGAAAGCAATATCAACCGTCAGCTCTACGCACTGCACTCAACTCTGGGGAGGTACAAGACGGAGCTTGCCTGCGGCCGCATACGCGATATCAATCCGCGGTGCGATATCGATATCCGCACCGAATTTGTCGAAGGAAAAACGCTTCCGTCGCTCCTCGAGCCCCGTCCCGACGCAATTATCGACGCGATCGACAGCCTGTCACCTAAGGTCCGGCTTATTCACGCGGCGGCGTCATCCGGCATTGCCATAGTTTCGAGCATGGGCGCGGCGGGCCGCACCGATCCGTCAAAAATCCATATCGCGGATATCGCGCAAACGCAGCACTGTCCGCTCGCGCGTTTTGTCCGCAAAAAGCTTCACCGGCTGGGGATATTCACGGGGGTGCGGTGCGTATATTCGACCGAGACGGCGCGTCATACGGCAGCCCACGCCAGCGATGATGAAGGGCCGGAGCTGGTAAAGGGACGGAAACGGCAGCCCCTCGGCAGCATTTCGTATATGCCGGCGATATTCGGGTTTATGGCCGCGGGGGAAACAGTGAGGCTATTGCTCAATCAGTGAACAGCGCCGTTGGCGTATTTCTTCACCCGCACCACATTGCCTTTGCCGATATATTCGAATTCGTCGAAATGGCGGCGGCTGATGATAATGCCCCGTCCGTTGTGTGACGTCATATGAACGGGATTGAGCGGATCCGGCACCGATTTCCAGTCAAACCCCTCCCCCTCATCGGAGATAATCCATTGGCACCCGGTTTCATCGGACTTGAAATCAACGGTTACCCGCCGATTAGAGAGTGACGGATCGCTGGAGCGCTGGTCGCGAAGCTCCTGGAGCGTGTTGTTTTCGAGTGCACGCGCTTTTTCATCATAGGTAATCTTGAGGTTGCCGTGTTCCATTGCGTTGGCTAAAAGCTCCAGCAGGCCGAGATGAATGCCGAGGCGGTCCTTACGGCTGAGACGGTCGGCTGCCTGCAGCACGAGGTGATCGACAATCTTGTCGGCGGCGTCGAGGTTGTTGTCGAATTGCATGGTGAATTCGCGCCTGATGGTTTTGCCGGGGACCGCGCCGACAATGGTCCGGTTGGCGACAACCGACTGGTATTTTTTTAAAAGTCCGGTGAGTTCTCCGTGGTGAACGGGCTTTTTCAGGTAGTTGTGCGCGCCCAGGCGCAGCGCCTGTATCGCATAATCCTCGCTGCCGTGTCCGGTAATCATCACCACGATTGACTCGTTGTCAAACCGCCTGATTTTCTCCAGCATCTCCAGGCCGTTCATCCGCGGCATCTCGATATCCGAGATAATCAGGTCGGGCTCGAACTGCTTGCACGCCGAGAGCCCGGCGAGGCCGTTCTCCGCCATCGTGGCCTCATGGCCCTCCATGACCGCGACATCGTTGAGAAAATGCCGCACGCTTTCATCGTCTTCAACAACAAGGACTTTCATACCAACCGGTCCTCGGCCGGCAAAGCCGGAAGTTTAAAATCCAAAACACGTGTCTGGCCGCTGTCCGCTCTCGTCGGCACTGTGACGATGAATAGGGAGGAGTACCTAATAATTTAATCGATGACACGGGTGGAAACAACCATAACGAAGTCCGGCCGTACTCGTGGAGTGGCAGGCTTTTGCGGGATTCCGTGCTGGATGATGTGAAAAGCGTCTTACTGAAACCGTCCGTTGGTTTTTTTCAGAAGTTTCTCGAATTCCTCGACCGGCAAGGGCGGACTGAAAAGGTAGCCCTGCGCCCTGTCACATTTGTTCTTGCGAAGGAACGCGAGCTGCTTTGCGTTCTCGACTCCCTCGGCCAGGACCTTGAGCTTGAGCGTGTGGGCCATCATTATCACAATTCCCACGATCGTTTCGTCGTCGGGTTCACTCGCCAGGTCGCGGATAAACGACTGGTCGATTTTCAGGGTGTCAAGGGGGAAGCGTTTGAGGTAGCTCAGCGACGAGTATCCTGTTCCGAAATCGTCAAGCGCTACATACACTCCCATCTGCTTCAGCTCACGGAGGGTGCGGATAGTGAGATCGGCGTTTTTCATCGACAGGCTCTCGGTTATCTCCAGATCCAGGAATTCCGGCGCCAATCCCGCCTGTTTTAGCGACTCCTCGATTTTCCTGGTCAGGTTGTGCTGCTGGAACTGGCGCGCCGACAGGTTGACCGATACGCGCAGGTTCGAAAAACCTTTTTCATGCCATGATTTTGCATGGCCGCATGCGGTCCTCAGCACCCATTCACCGATTGGAATTATCAGCCCGTTTTCTTCGGCAATGGGAATAAACTGGGCCGGAGAAACCATTCCCAACTCGGGATGTTTCCAGCGGATAAGCGCCTCGGCGCCCATGATGGCGCCGCTGTCCAGTTCGATAAGCGGCTGGTAATACACGAGAAATTCATTCTGGTTGAGCGCTTTGTGCATGCGGTAGTCGATGGTGAGCACTTCGAGCGCCTTGGGGTTCATACCGGCCGTGTAGTGCTCGTAGCTGTTTTCGCCCAGTTCCTTTGCCCTGTACATTGCGGCTTCGGCGTTTTTCAGAAGCGTTTCCCTGTCCGAGGCGTCGTGGGGGAAGATGCTGATGCCGATGGAGGCGCTGATATAGATTTCATGCTGGCTCCCCGGGGGATGCAGCGGGAGCGTAAAGACGTTCTTGAGGATTTTTTTTGCCACCTTGGCACCATCCTCGATCTGCGCGATTTCCTCAAGCACCACCGCGAACTCGTCGTTGCCCAGCCTGAAGACCGCGTCCACTTCGCGCACGGTTTTCAACAGCCGGTCGGCGACCGAATGAAGAATAAAGTCGCCGGCCGCATATCCGAGCGTGTCGTTGGTCGACTTGAACCGGTCGAGATCGATAAGCAGGACGGCGAGTATCTGGCTGTTGCGCTTCGCGTGCGCGAGCATGAATTCAAGCCGGTCGTTAAGCAGGAGGCGGTTGGGCAGGCCGGTAATGACGTCGTAGTAGTTCTGTTCGGGAGTGCTGATGGTGAGTGGGGAGAGGTCAATGAGGACGCCGACATAGTGCGAGACGGCGCCCGAGGCGTTTTTCACCGTTTCGATAACAAGTTCGGCAGGAAATATCTCGCCGTTTTTACGCCTGTTCCACACACGGCCGCGCCATGTCCCCTCGTTGCCTACGGCGTCCCACATCCGGCGATAAAAATCCGCGTCATGCCTTCCCGATTTGAACAATGAAGGTTTTCGGCCGATAAGCTCGTTTTCGCTATATCCGGTCATCCGAAGGAGGCCGGCATTGACCGACAGTATCACCGAGTTTGTGTCGGTGATCAACACCCCTTCGCTGGTATGGGCCAGAATGGTTTCGGCGCAGGCAAGTTTTTCAGCGCCTGATACTTCGGGTATTACGCCGGCTCTCGCCGCGCTCAGCATCTGCTTTTGTTCCTGCTGTATGCTGTCCATGAAAATTGTCGTCCCTTGTACAACATCCGGTCGAAGGCCGGGAATGGATTGTCCGCATCGCGGCCGCCGTATTCCCTCCATCGTATACCGTAAACAAACAAGACGAAATCAGAAAAGGTACAACGGATGCGAGTCCGGGTTCTTCCCGAACAGCGTCACGTCGTCCACTTTCGTTATCTTTTCACCTGCGCACAGCGTAAAGAGCGTGCGTTCCACGCCGATGCCGCCGCCGAAGGTGTCCGGAAACAAAGCTTTCCCGTCGGGATCGGCGGCTTTTACCGCCGTGATAAAAGGCCCGTACCCCCCCAATTCGTCGATATTTTCAAGGTTGCCGTTCGAGAATACCGGCCTGACCGGTATAATTCTGTTGTCAAGAAGCCGCTGGATGATGGGCTCATACAGCCATTCGCGCACCGCGCCCGACAGCACCTCGTATGCATCGCCGTATGTTCCGTCGGCCCGCAGTGCCCGCGCGCACAGATCGTAGTTGTAGATGGTGTCTGAGCCCGCTTCTGACAGCGCCACCCGTGAGCCGTCGGGGCGAAGGTAGGGGTACACAAGATCGTAATTCTCGCGCAGGATGCCGGTGATCCAGAAGAATTGTCCCTTGACCGTGCGGCCGAGCGCGCGTTCCAGGTCGGCCTTGCCGAATCTCCTCTCCGCTTCGTCCTTGTAAAACCGCGGCAGCGGAATCTCCGGAACGTCGAGCCGTACCCCGAGCGCGCGGAGATCGCCGGCGTTTTTCGCGTTAATATGTTCGGCGGCGCGCACAAGCATGCGCTCAAAAAACGACAGAGCTCGTTCGAAATCCTCGGCGAGAATCTTTGACACGCCGTTCGTATCGTGGTAATACTGTTCAAGCGTGACGCCGCGGTTGCGGCGCACTTCGACGTCCATCTGTGAAAAATCGATAAGATATTTCTTCCGCTGCCGTCCCGCAGGGCTTTCGAGTTCGAGCCTGATATTGGGCGAGTCGACGAATATGCCTTTGAGCCGTGGATTAAAGCAGGCGAGGAATTTCGCGTAAATCATCGAGTGCGTGGTCACGTACGTGTGGCCTTTGTACGATATGGCGGGCAGGTGCTCGACGTCGTGCGCCAGCGGATCGGTGACCGGGCTCATGGAGATCCGTTCCATGTTGAACAACCCTTCGTCGGCGAAAAACTGCTGCATGGCGTTAATGAGACTTGTGCGTATCGCCATCACATGATACATTGCATCGCCGCGCCATTTCGAGATGTAATACTCGCTGATGAAACTTTCGAGCGATGAGCCGCTCTGCGTAAGCGCGGCCTGGAAATTAAAAAGGCTTTGCGCGATTGACTGGTCGGTTGTCTCAGGCATGAAACGATTGCACTCCGTAGAGAACTCGGGATTTGTCGAGCCGCCGGCAGAGTACTGCGCAGCGACGGAACACAATGGTTTCGCACCGCGCCGTGCCCTTCTCTACCATATAGTATTTTTATTACCGGAAAATTTCAACACATAACCGGTAACTTTCCGAAAAATATACTTAAGGGCGTTTCACATGCACGAATATAGGACCCATACCTGCGGCGAGCTTCGCAAGAGCCATATCGGCACACGGGTGCGCCTGTCGGGATGGATTCACAACAGGCGGGATCACGGCGGTGTATTATTTATCGATCTGAGGGACCACTACGGCCTCACGCAAGTCGTAGTGTATCCGTCTGCGCCGTTTCAGGATGCGGTCGGAAGGCTGCCCAAGGAGACCGTGGTGCGGTTCGACGGTGTGGTGGCGTTTCGGTCGGAGGAGAATATCAATCCGAAGATGGCGACCGGAGAGATAGAAGTAAACGCCGATGCATACGAGGTGCTGGGGGAATGCACCAGCCTGCCGTTTACCGTGTTTCAACAGGAAGAAGTGGCTGAGGACCTGAGGCTGAAATACCGGTTTATCGATCTCCGGCGCGCTGTTATGCACGAAAACGTGATGCTTCGATCGCGCGTCATCGCAAGCCTCCGCCGGCGCATGATCGAGCTGGGGTTCAACGAATTCCAGACCCCTATCCTTACCAGCTCGAGCCCCGAGGGCGCGCGCGACTATTTAGTACCGTCACGGCTGTATCCCGGAAAATTTTACGCGCTTCCCCAAGCGCCTCAACAATTCAAGCAGCTGCTCATGATATCCGGTTTTGACCGGTATTTTCAGATCGCGCCGTGTTTTCGCGACGAGGACGCGCGGGCTGACCGTTCACCCGGCGAATTCTACCAGCTCGATATCGAGATGTCGTTCGCAACGCAGGAGGACGTATTCGCGGTGGTCGAGAACGTGCTGTACGGCGTATTCACCGAGTTTTCGAAAAAGAAAATCGATGCGCCGCCGTTTGCGCGCATCCCCTACCGTGACGCAATTCTTAAATACGGCACCGACAAGCCCGATCTCAGAGTGCCGATAGCGATGTATGACGTGACCGGCGTTTTTGCCAAGACGCAGTTTCGCGCATTCAGCGATGCGATAGCGCAGGGCGCCGTCGTGCGGGCGATACCGGTGAAGAATATCGCCGATAAGCCGCGCAGTTTTTTCGACAAGATGGTGGAATACGCCCAGTCAATAGGCGCCGGCGGGCTTGCGTATCTGGTATGGACGCCGGAAAAGGTGAAAGGGCCGCTTGCGAAATTCCTTTCGCCGGAAGAGCTCGAACGCATCGCGGCGGGCGGAGCCATCACAACCGGCGACGTCGTGTTTCTCTTGTGCGCTCAGCCGGCAGAAGCGGCGCGCATCAGCGGCGAGGTGCGGATGAAACTGGGGGCGGAATTGGGTATGATCGACCCCGACGCGTTCAGGTTCTGCTGGATCGTTGATTTTCCCATGTATGAATATAACACTGAACTTAAAAAAATAGAGTTCAGTCATAATCCGTTCTCCATGCCTCAGGGGGGTCTTGCGGCGCTCGAAAATAAGCCGCCTCTCGATATTCTTGCCTATCAGTACGACATTGTGTGCAACGGCATTGAACTTTCAAGCGGCGCGATACGCAATCATCGCCCTGAGATCATGTTCAAGGCGTTTGAAATCGCCGGGTATGACAAGGAGACGGTTGAGCGGAAATTCGGCGGGCTTCTCAACGCATTCCGCCACGGCGCCCCGCCTCACGGCGGCATCGCGCCCGGCGTCGACCGCATCGTCATGCTTCTTGCGGGCGTTACAAATATCCGCGAGGTGATCGCGTTCCCGATGAACCAGAAAGCGCAGGATTTGATGATGAACGCGCCGGCGGAAGTGACCGAAAAGCAGCTCCGTGAGCTGCATCTGCGGGTGACGGCGTCCTAAACGGCCGGTTTTTCGGCAGGTACATGTTTTTTTCTTCACGGATGAGAATATCGATGCGTCAGAAAAAAGGTGGGCCGCTGCCGGCGCCCGCCCGCGTCACATCATGCCCGCTTTCTGCCGCGGCGTTTTATTTCACGACATACAGACGGGCGTCGTGCACAAACTTTCCGCAGGCGAACCGTAGAAGGTAGGTCTGTGCTCCGGCTCTTTGCCCCTGCCCGTCAAGAAGGTCCAAGACGATACTGTGCATCCCCTGTGCGGCCGCAGTGCCCTGTATACATCAAATCTTTTCCCCTTTATACGTCGCCGGAAGCTATATTAACAATCTGCGGACAGCAGAATCCGTTTACGGTTAATCAATACACGCAAACGGCATATCAGACCCGCTCGCGATGACTATCAGCACAGGTTCCGGCGGAACGCGCGTTTCCTTCCTTAAAACCTCCTGCTCGTTTTCCATCAGAC
>Ga0129299_1003149_pt1 | contig 10828 bp, 7 predicted proteins | sample ConPoolayeCmetaG_FD_94477 | JGI IMG/M metagenome (GOLD analysis project Ga0129299, IMG submission 94477) | Hot spring microbial mat communities from California, USA to study Microbial Dark Matter (Phase II) - Cone Pool mat layer C metaG ... | reverse complement strand
TGTCCCCTTGTCTCCCCCTCTCCTCCGCTTCCTTCCTCGTGGGATATCACTGCGGCGGTGCTGGCCGATGTCACTGGCGACGGAGAGGACGAGTGGGCGCTGCTGGTCTGGCGGCCGTGGCAGGACTGGCCCATTCAGCGCTGGCACGACGCGCCCAGCCCACTGGCGGATTTTCACGATGCGGCGGGCGATAGCTGCCATCTCATCCTGCTCGATCCACGGGACGGGCGCGAGATCTGGGCCGGCTCGGCGCTGCCCGCGCCGCTGCTGGCGCTGGCGGCAGGGGACGTAGATGGGGATGGTGTCAACGAAATCGTGACGCTGGAGGGCAGCTATGCGACGGGCCGTGGTGGGTTGGCCACTCACATCGATGTCTGGCGCTGGAATGGCTTTGGCTTCACCATGCTCTGGCGCTCCCCCGACGGTTTGTTTTCGCGGCTTGGCTTGACGGATGTGAACGGCGACAGTATACTGGATATTGTATCCAGATAAGCGTTCGTCGTCCCTGCTCAGCCTGTGCCCTCCTGCAGGTTCAAAAGTGTCTGGCAAGGGGTCGAGGTCATCGAGGCGCACTGCTCTGGAGATTGCGCCAGAACCTGCGAGAGGGTGAGCGATTACCGTTCGTCTCTATTCTGAGGAGGTAGTAAGATGCGCAAATCGAGGTTTCTGATCCCCCTTGCGTTGATGATGGTGATGGTCATGTTGGCCTGCAACCTTCCCACCACGGTCACTCCCCCGCCAGCGACCGAGCCAACCAGTCTGCCAACGCCCGAGGCGACGCCGATCTCCCTGCCGCCGAACGTGCGCGGGCCTGGCTTTGCCGCCTATCGCCAAATCTCTGTCTCCCTGCCCGACGTCTACCAGGGCTATACGCTGCCGGTTGACCCTGGCGCGCTGGCGAACTATGGCAATTTCCAGTTCAGCCCGGCGCAGGAGGTGCGCCTGCTACAGAATGGCTTTGTCGTCGCGCCGGCTGAGTGGCTCGAGTTCTTCCAGGTCTATGAGAACAACCGCTATGACGATGTCCCCTCTTTCATCACCACCGACTCGGTCTACCACGTCTATCATCTGCTGTTCGACAAGATGCTGCGCGATCTGGAGCGGGAGCACTTTGCGCCTGACATCGCTGCGCTGACCCGCGCCTGCCTTCTGTCGGCCCAGGAGCAGTACAACCAGTTGCGGGGCACCAGCATGGAAGCGATTGCCCGGCGCGTGTTGGCCTACTTTGCCGTCGCCGACAGCCTGATCAACCCCGACGATGCGCTTGTCCCCTCTGAGGTTGCCGATGTGGTGCAGCGGGAGCTGGCGCTGATCGAAGCGCACCAGGGCCTGGACGGCAGCCCGCTCTTTAGTCAGGATTGTCCGGCGCAATGCGACCCCTGCGATTCCAATCCCCCTGTCGAGTGCCTCGACCAGCCATGCATGTGCGAGGACTATTCCCAGTACGTCCCCCGCGGCCACTATACCCGCAGCGAGCAGCTCCAGCGCTACTTTCGCGTCATGATGTGGTACGGCCGCATCAACATGCGCCTGCAAAAGCCGGACGAGACGCGCATGGCGCTGCTCATCACCTACATCCTGCGCCATACCACGGTCAACGGCGAGCCAGCGGCCGCTGTCTGGGGACGGGTGTACGACCCGACGGTCTTTATCGTCGGCAAGTCCGATGACCTGGGCTTTCACGAGTACGGCGCGCTGTGGGATGTGGTCTTTGGCCCTGATGCGTCGCCTTCGCTCATCGGCGACGACGGCTATCTGAATGCCTTTATCCAGGCTGCCCGTCAGCTCCCTCCGCCGCAGGTCAACTCGATGTGGGTCTATATCTGGGAGGACGAGGAGCAGGTGACGCAGGGCTTTCGCTTCATGGGCCAGCGCTTTACCCTGGACGCCTACATCTTTGAGCAGTTGGTCTGGCGCGAGGTGGGCGAGTTTGGCAACGAGCGCTGGCTGCCGATGGGCCTCGACGTGATGGCGGCGATGGGCTCCGAGGAGGCCTATAACCTGCTCGACCAGATGGGCGAGACGGCCTACCTGCACTATCCGGGGCAGATGGCCAAAGTGCGGGGGGAGATCTCGGCGCTGGAGCTCGACTCGTGGACACAGAACCTCTACTGGAGCTGGCTCTATTCGCTGCAGCCGCTCTTGGAGCCAAAGGGTGCCCAATATCCCGCGTTCATGCAGACGCAGGCCTGGGCACACAAGGACCTGCATACGGCGCTGGCTTCCTGGACCGAACTCAAGCATGACACGATTCTCTATGCCAAGCAGGTCATGGCCGAGATGGGCGGCGGCGGCCCGCTGGACATCCCGCATGGCTGGGTCGAGCCGAACCCCGAAGCCTACGCTCGCCTGTTGGCGCTGGCGCGCATGACCAGAGAGGGGCTGGAAAGCCGGGGGCTGCTCACCGAGAACAGCGCCGCTAACCTGGCGCGCCTGGAAAATGTGTTGACCTTTTTGCTGGATGTCGCGCAGCGCGAGTTATTGGGACAGCCGCTGATCCAGGAAGACTATGACCGCATCTACTACTACGGCGGCGAGTTGGAAGCCATGACGCTCGCCGCTGCCGACCCCGAGGAGGGTGAGGGCGAGCCCTTCTTCGACGAGGACGACCAGGCGGCGCTCGTCGCTGATGTCGCCACCGATCCCAACGGACGGGTGCTCGAAGAGGCCATCGGTCGCATCTTTGACATCTATGTGGTGATCCCGGACGCGCAGGGCAATCTGCAAATCGCGCGGGGCGGGGTCTTTTCCTACTACGAGTTCCCGTGGCCCATGGGCGACCGCCTGACCGACGAGGCGTGGCGGCAGATGTTAGCCAGCGGCACCGCACCCGCCCGCCCGGCCTGGACAGCGAGCTTTATTGCCGAGTAGTGTGCAAACTTGCACACTTGCAAACTTGCACACTTGCACACTTGCATACTTGCATACTTGTGCTTCTCCTGCTGCTGCCCGGTGAGCCACGGCCGCCGCTGCTGACGGTCGCCCTGGCTGGCGACGTGATGCTGGGCCGGGGCGTGGCTGCGGCGCTGGATGGCGCCTGGTCGGAGGCGCTGGCGGAAGCTGCGCCCGTGCTGGCCAGCGCTGACCTGGCTTTTGCCAACCTGGAATCGCCGCTGACGACCGCCCCGCAGGTGGCGTGCGGATATGACCTGCGCGCGCCTGGCGGGGCGGCTGTTGCCCTGCAAAGCGCCGGCTTGGATGTGCTCTCCCTGGCCAACAACCACGCCCTGGACGCCGGGCCGGAGGGCCTGCGCCAGACGCGCGCCGTGCTGGCCGAGGCGGGCATCCAGGCTCTGGCGGAAGGCGAAGCTGTCTGCACGCCGTATTGGTGCGTCCTGGCTTTTTACGAGTCCCTGCGCGACCGTGAATCGCTCATCCAGGCCGTCGCTGCTGCTGATGCGCCGGGCCGCCTGCTCATCGTCTCTCTGCACTGGGGCGGCGAGTATCAGGCGGCCCCTTCGCTCAGCCAGCAGGCGCTGGCGGCCGACCTCGCCGCTGCAGGTGCTGACCTTATCGTCGGCCACGGCCCGCATGTCCTGCAGCGAGTGGAGTGGGTGGACGATACGCTCGTCGCCTACAGCCTGGGCAACCTGCTCTTCGACCAGCCCTACCCCCTCGATTGCCGCCACGGGGCTATTCTGCTCGTCCTCGCCCGCGCCGGCCGCGTTATCGCCTTCGACACCATCCCTATCGAAACGGTCCACGGCCGCACCCACTTGACATTCTCCAGCCGCTGACTACAATAGATTTCACAATCTCTTTCCCAACGGAGGAGGCCAATGATGCTGACATCAAAACCTGCCTGCTCATCCCTCTGCCGGGAGGCGCGCCATGATCCACAATGACTGTCGCTTCATCGGCAACGTGACCCAGGTGCCCCATTTCCAACGCATAGGGCCGTCGCAGACGCCTTTCCTGCGCTTTTATCTGGCGGTCGATAGCTGCAAGGATCCCACTTCCTATGTGCGCATTGTCGCTTATGGTGATCTGGCGCTGCTGACGACGCCCTATTTGCAGGTCGGCTCCAAGATTCTGGTGCAGTGCTACTACCGCCAGCGCCGGCGGCGGGATACGGATGAGGTCGTGCACGAGTTTGTCGCCGACCAGATCGTCTTTATCGACAAGATCGATTGGGAGCGGGGCAACGCCGCACGGGCCAGCTTGATGGCCGCGGAAGAAGCCGCGGTCGGATTGATGTGACCGCGCTTGCCCGATTGACATTTTGATGCTACCATCAGCCCGCTATGGCGCGAGATCCCTGGCCAGCGCGGGAAGATGGTAGATGAGGCGTTCGGCTCGCCGCACAGGCTGCCTGCTGGGAGTAGCCATACTGGGCCTCTCCCTGTTGACGGCGCTCTTCTTTGCCGCCTATACGCCAGAACCGCCGCCGCTGCGAGTGGCGGCGTGGATGCCAACCTCGTGGGACGCCGGGCGCGCCCGCGCTTCGTGGCTGGCTAACCGCCACCTGATCGACGAGCTCAGCCCGGTCTGGTATCAGGTTGGCGCGGCGGGCGATGGCTCGCTTGTCCGCTACAGCGGCGCCTGTGACGCGGCGCTCATCACCGAGGCGCACGACAGCGGCGCGCTGGTCTTGCCGCTGGTCAACAATGCCTACGGCGGCGTCTTTGACCCGGCGGCGGTGAGCGCGCTGCTGCACGACCCTGCCCGGCGCGCTGCTCACGTCACGGTTCTGGTCGACGAGGTGCTGGCGTGCGGCTATGACGGTATCGACATCGACTATGAATCGCTCGGCGGTATGGCCGACCGCGAGGCGTTCAGCCTGTTTGTCGAAGAGCTGGCGGTGGCGCTGCACGCCCAGGGTCGCCTGCTGGCGGTGACGGTGCATCCCAAAACGGCCGAGCCGGGCAACTGGGCCGGCCCGCAGGCGCAGGATTGGGCGCGCATCGGCGCAGCGGCGGACCGTTTGCGCGTGATGGCCTATGGCTATCACTGGGAGGGCAGCGGCCCGGGTCCCATTGCGCCGCTCTTTTGGATGGAGGACGTGGCCCGTTTTGCCCGCCGCCAGGTCGAGCCGCGCAAGGTCTATCTGGGGTTGCACCTCTACGCTCTCGACTGGAGCGCGGCGGGGACAACAGCGCGAACGTGGGAGGGTGTGCAGCCGCTGACGGCTGCCCCTGGCGCTGAACGTCAGTGGGTCGATCAGCAGGGCTGGCGGCAAACGGTTGCTGAGCCGCGGCTTACCTACACAGCCGACGGTGTCCAGCATGAGGTCTGGTACGCTGATGGCACGAGCATCGCGGTGCGCCTGTCTATGGCGCGCCGCTACGGCCTGGGTGGTGTGGTCTTCTGGCGGCTGGGCGGCGAGGACCCGGCCTGCTGGACGACCCTCTCAAATTGAGTATACTGAGAGGTCAAGGAGGTAAGAACCGTGGCGTTCTGGCAGACATACTATACCCCAACCTCGATGGAGGAGACTTTGCGTCTGTTGGCCGAGTACGGCCCGGCAGCCCGCGTCGTTGCCGGCGGGACGGACCTGCTGGTCGAGCTGCGGCAGGGGACGCGCACGGCTGAGGTTTTGATCGACATCAGCCGGGTGCAGGGGTTGGACGGCATCGCCAGTGACGACAGGACGCTGCGGTTGGGGCCGCTGGTCAGCCACAGCCGGCTGGTAGCCTCTCCTCTGGTGAGCCAGCGCGCCTTTCCGCTGGCCCAGGCGGCGTGGTCGATCGGCGGGCCGCAGATTCGCAACCAGGGCACGCTGGGCGGGAATCTGGTCACCGCCTCGCCGGCCAATGACACCATCCCGCCGCTTGTGGCGCTGGGGGCGACGGTGGTGCTGCGTTCGCTGTACGCCACGCGCGAAGTGGCGCTGGCCGATTTCTACCGCGGCGTGCGCAAGGTCGACATGGCTCCCGAAGAGATGGTGGTCGAGGTGCGATTGCCGCTGCTGGGGACAGACGAGCGCGGCGTCTTTCTCAAGCTGGGCCTGCGGCGGGCGCAGGCGATCTCGGTGGTCAACGCGGCCGTTGTGCTGCGTATGGAGGGAGATGTGGTGCAGCGGGCGCGCATCGCCCTGGGCAGCGTCGCGCCGACGGTCATCCGCGCGGTGGCGGCGGAAGAGGCGCTTCTGGGCGGCGCGTTGACGGAGGACGCGGTGACCCAGGCGGCGGAGCTGGCGGCCATAGCCGCTGCACCCATCGACGACATTCGCGCCGGGGCTGACTATCGCCGCCAGATGGTGCGCGTGCTGGTGCGGCGGGCGCTGGCCGCGCTGGCCGAAGGGCAGGAGCGGGCCGGCTTCCCGGCGCAGCCGCCGCTCCTGTGGGGCTGCTCGGATGGGCGCTTTCCCCGTCTGGCCGGCCGGACGATCTGCCATCGCGCGCAGGGCGACGAGCCGATCGAGTGTACCGTCAATGGGGAGAACCGTGTCGTGCGCGGGGCCAATGGCAAGTCGCTCTTGCAGATGCTGCGCGACGACCTGGGGCTGGTGGGCAGCAAAGAGGGCTGCAACGAGGGCGAATGCGGCGCCTGCACGGTCTGGCTGGACGGCATCGCTGTGCTGGCCTGCCTGGTTCCGGCGCCCCGCGCCCATGGCACGCGCATCGTCACGGTGGAGGGGCTGGCTCAGGGCGACGCCCTGCACCCCTTGCAGCAGGCTTTTGTCGACGAGGGCGCAGTGCAGTGCGGTTACTGCATCCCTGGCTTTATCATGAGCGGGGCCAAGCTGCTGGAGGAGCTGCCTCATCCCAGCCGGGAGCAGATTCTCTACGCCATCTCAGGCAACCTCTGCCGCTGCACCGGCTATCACAAGATCGTGCGGGCAGTGGAAAGAGCGGCGGAGACGTCGAGGGAGTGAGAGGTGCGCTGATGGATGTCCGGCATCCGCTGTTGGCGTCTGCCATGGTTGAGCCAGGCGATCAGCTCAAAGCCCTGGCGCTTTCCCTATCCCAGGACCTGGATTTTCACGGCTCTAGCAGCGGCTATGCCTCGCACAATTTTCATCCTTTCCCGGCCAGGTTTCCGCCCCAACTGCCGCGCACTTTTATCCAGGCGTTGACTTCCCCTGGCGACACGGTGCTGGATCCGATGATGGGATCGGGGACGACTTTGCTCGAAGCTTTTCTGCTGGGGAGGTATGGGATTGGTTTTGACATCGACCCGCTTGCTCTGTTGCTGGCCCAGACCAAAGTCACGCCGCTCAGCGCAGGGCGTGTTGCTCAGGTGGGCAAAAGGATTGTCGAGGGGGCAAAACTGGCCGTTGCTCGAGAGCGGGACAGATTGGAAAAGGAACGGGCAGAGCGGTGGGATTCGAGAACGCGAGACTTTGTGGACTATTGGTTTATGCCCGAAACCCAGCTTGCGCTGCTGGCGCTCATCCAGGAAATAGAGCGGGTTCCTGAAGAGTCGATGAGAGCGTTTTTCACGCTGGCGTTTTCAGCGATCATTATCACCAAGTCAGGTGGAGTTTCGCTGGCATTGGACCTGGCGCACACCCGCCCCCATCGAGCCAGGATTGTCATTGATGCGAATGGTCGTGTGATCCGTGGCGGTAACCTGGTCGAGAACCCGCCACAGCGTGTCAGGTTTGCGACCAAGAAGCTGCGTTCGCCCTTTGAGGAGTTTGAAAAGCGCGTTGCGCAGAACCTGAAGGGGTTGCCAGACTCGGAGCCGGTTCAGCCACATCTGACCGGATTGTTCGAGTCTGAGCCGGATCGCATCAAACCGCGCATAGAGTTGGGGGATGCTCAGAGCCTGCCGCTGGATGACGGATCAGTAGATTTGATCGTTACTTCTCCTCCGTATGCTTCGAATGCCATCGACTATATGCGCGCACACAAGTTTTCTTTGGTGTGGCTCGGATACTCCATTGACGATTTGGGGGGGAAACGCAGTCGTTACATTGGCAGTGAGGCAACGGCCGATTTTGTCTTCGAAGAACTGCCCGGGAGGACCGCTCAGGTTGTTGCTGCTATTGCCGACCTCGATGAGAAGAAAGGACGGGTGCTGCATCGCTACTACTCTGAGATGAGCCGTGTTTTGCGAGAGATGTTTCGGGTGCTTAAACCTGGCAGGGCAGCGATCGTTGTTGTCGGCAGCTCGGTGATGCGGGGCCGGGACACAGAGACGCAAAATTGCCTGGCCGAGATCGGGCAGGCTATTGGGTTCCAGGTGCCGGGAATCGGCCTGCGCCGACTGGATCGTGATCGGCGGATGATGCCAGCCGGCGCGATGCCTGACCTGGACTCGCAGATTCAGCAGCGGATGCACAAAGAGTATGTGATTGGTTTCTACAAGCCTCGAGGTTGATGTGGGAGGCGCTTGATGGGTATAGCTGCATAACTTGAGGCAACAATGGAGCGAACCGTTCCCAGCACAGGCAGCGAAGAGATCGAGCTCTACCAGCGCACCTACTATTCCCTCCTGCGCACCAGCGACGAGGTGCAGATCCGCGCGCTGGTGGAGAGCCACACGCGCATGGGTTCTGCCCTCCACGCCAGGGCGGGAGATGCCGCTATCGACCTGGACGCCCTGATCTATGCCAGCCTCCGCCTCCCTCCCTGTATCCCCCGCGTCCGCCTGGTGGTGATGAGCCCCTCCGAACAGGCTTTTCTACAGGAGGGTTATGCCGATGCGATCCGCGGTCAGGTTGTGACCGCGCCGGGCCGCCGCCGGCGCATGCTCTTTGACGGGCGCGAGACGCTGGCTGTCTATATCGCCAGCCCCTCTGATATCGACGATCTGATCCCCATCCTCACCGCCTACCAGATCGAATGGAACAAGATCCACCTGCGCCTCCAACATGCCGCGCTCGGCGACGAACTGGCGCGTTGCGTGGAACTCGGCGCTCCCGTGGAAGGCGCGCTGCGCGATGCGCTGCGCCAGCATCTGGACCTGGAGGAGGCGGACCTGGCCCGGCTGGAGGCGGCGTGGGGCGAACAGTTTGCTGCCAACCTGCTCACCGCCCTGCGCAAGGAAAAGCGCATGGCCGTGCGCCTCCTGGCCGGCTCCTACGTCGACTATCGCCGCGCTACCCGCTACTGGTGGGAGAATATCGTCCGCAGCCTGCCCTCGCCGCTGGCCGGCCGGGCGGTCTATTTCGTCTCCAGCAACACGCACAGCATCGTCAATCTGCTTTCCGGCTGCGCCCTGCGCCGGCAGGCCGAGCTGGTTGACTTTGTCGAGGCTGGCAGCGACCCCGGTCTGCTGGCCGAATACCGCGCCATTCGCCAGGAGCAGGTGCCCAGCAGTTGGGAAAACTTTGTCTACTATGTCTTTAAAAAGTACAGCCGCACCCCGCAGGGACAGGCGGCCGCTGCTGCCTGTCGTGACGAGATGCGCACCTGTGGCATCTGGCACGTCGAGAGCCGCCACGAGATCGCCGTCGACGCCCAGGTGATCGAGCTGTGCGCCCTGCGCCCGGAATGGCTCGATCCGCGCGTGCGCGTCGAGGGCGTGCATCTGTTGCGCGATTCCGACGCCTTTATCCTGAACATCGACTACCCGCTTGGGCTGGCGGCTTATCGCCTTCTCACGCAGGTTGCCACGGGTGTCGGCGCCCTGCGCGGCATCTATGTGCTGGGCAAGGCCGCCACCCTCAACGGCCGCGTCGGCGACGTGATGGTGCCCGGCGTCGTCCACGACGAGCATTCGCAGAACACCTACCTCTTCCATAACGTCTTTCACTGCGCCAGCGTGCGCCCCTACCTGGTCTATGGCACGGTGCTGGACAACCAAAAAGCGATCTCGGTCAGGGGCACGTTTTTGCAGAACCGCGAGTACATGGACGTCTTTTACCGCGAGGGGTTCACCGACATCGAGATGGAGGCCGGGCCGTATCTCTCCGCCGTCTACGAAGCCATCCGTCCCAAACGCCATCCGGTCAACGAGATTGTCGACCTGCACGCGGCCCCCTTCGACATCGGTTTCATTCACTATGCTTCAGATACGCCTTTCACCCGCGGCAGGACGCTGGCCGAGCAGCTCTCGTATTTCGGCATGGACGCCACGTATGCCGGCTCGGTGGCGATCCTGCGGCGCATTATGGAGCAGGAGATCGCGCTGGTGCGGGAAAGGGCTTCCAGGAGGTGATATGTCGGAACAGGTAGTGGGTCAATCGGTGGTGCGGGTGGACGCCCCGGCCAAAGCCACAGGCGCGGCGCGCTTTCCGGGCGATTTCGAGATGGAGGGGATGCTCCATGCCAAAGTGCGCTTTGCCGGACGGCCTCACGCGCGCATCCGGCGCATCGACAGCAGCGCTGCGCTGGCCCTGCCTGGCGTCGTTGCCGTGCTGACAGCAGCGGATGTGCCGGTCAACGAGTACGGCCTGCAGACGCCCGATCAGCCGGTGCTCTGTGGACCGGGATCGGCCAAAGCGGATGCGGAGGTGGTGCGCTGGGAGGGCGATCAGGTGGCGGTGGTGGTGGCAGAGACAGAAGAGGCCGCTGCTCGCGGCTGCGAGCTCGTCCAGATCGAGTTCGAGGACCTGCCCGTCGTCAGCGATCCTTTCCAGGCGCTGAGGCCGGACGCGCCGCTGCTCCACCCGCACAAAGTCCACAGCACCCTTCACCCTGAGCTCAACGTCGAAGGCAATCGCCTCTGCCATCACCAGATCCGCAAAGGGGACATGGCGGCAGGGTGGGCCGCAGCCGAAGTAGTTGTCGAGGGGGAGTACTTTACCCCGCCCCAGGAGCACGCCTACCTCCAGCCCGAGGCTGGCCTGGCTTACATCGACGACGAAGGGCGGGTGACGGTGGTCGTCGCCGGGCAGTGGACGTGGGAGGACCAGCGCCAGATTGCCCACGCGCTGGACTTGCCGCCGGAGCAGGTGCGGGTGATCTATCCGGCCATCGGCGGCGCTTTTGGCGGG
>Ga0129299_1003147_pt1 | contig 10833 bp, 9 predicted proteins | sample ConPoolayeCmetaG_FD_94477 | JGI IMG/M metagenome (GOLD analysis project Ga0129299, IMG submission 94477) | Hot spring microbial mat communities from California, USA to study Microbial Dark Matter (Phase II) - Cone Pool mat layer C metaG ... | reverse complement strand
GGGGGGGCGCTTGACAAGCCAAATCCCCCCTGTTCAAGATGACGATTGTCGGCCCGCTGCCGTGGGGTTCCGGCGGGCATGACAAGAGCAAGAACCCCGTGAACAATCACCCGACGAATTTATAAAACGCGGCACTAGTTCCGTCATCGAGAACCTCAACAGCCGGCTACGCTGTTACTTCTTCCTTCGCCGCCATTTGGGACCGGACTACCTGGCCTTGCTCCAGTTGTTCCTCAATCATCGCCGTTTCCTGCGGAGCGAGCGGCCGGAACGGGTTGGCAAGAGCCCGGCGGAACTGTTGACCGGCAAAGCCCATCCCCACTGGCTGGCGATGCTCGGCTACAGCCGGTTCTCCCGCAATTGATTCGGGTATCCGGGCCGGCCCCTAGCCAACTACCACGAGCAGCGCTCAGGCTGCGCAGTTGCCACCTAAAAACGGGCGAAATTGAACCAGGCCCGGATGTTTACGTTCTCGCAGTCGTAAAGCTTTGTCTTGATATGCTTTAGGTCAAGGAGCGCCCACGGGCGCTAGTAGTCCGGATTCCGGTGGGTGCTTTGCCCAGAGTGCCGAATTCCGGCGGTTTTCTCGAGCTGCCTCGAAAGTCAACGGCAGTGCCGGGTGAGGGGGAAGCCTGTTTTCCGCGGCGCAAGTAGGGTATGATACAGGCGGTACGAGCGGGATTATTAGGGGTCTGAAGGCGGGCCGGTACGCCCGACCTAGATTGCCGGTTGCCGCGCGGCTAGCTGTCTTTGGAAGGTTGGAGCAGGTGCGATGGCGATCCACGTAGTTTGTCCCAACGGGCATACGCTGAAGGTCAAGGACAGCCTTGCGGGCAAGACAGGAGTCTGCCCGGTTTGTAAGACCCGGGTGCGCATTCCCGGTTCGTCTCCCAAGGACAAGGAACTGAGCGAGGAGGCAATTCTCGGGATCATTGGGCCTTATGAACCGGACCCGGTGCGGATCCAGACGCCGATAGAGGATCCAGTCGGGACGCGCAAGCCCCCTGGGGGTAGCACGCCGGGGACCAAGGTTTGCGAGAAGTGCAACTTGGAGGTGCCGGCGGAGACTCATATCTGCCCTTATTGCCGGACGTACATGGCCGGTCTGAGCGACCTGACCAAGAATCTATGATGGCGTCTGCGGCAGCCGCCGCCAGTGGCTAATGAGCGAGAAGACCATCTCGGTCGTCGATTCCAAGGCTTTGCTGACCCTGTTTGGTGCCTGTGACCGGCACCTCCGGAAGATCCGTCAGGCGCTGGGGGTCAGCATTTCGCTGCACAACGGGGCGCTGCACGTCAGCGGCGAGGAAGAGAGCGTCGCCCAGGCGACGCGCGCGCTGGAGGAACTCCAGGCGCAGGCCAATCGCTACGGAGAACTGGCGCCGGAGGACGTGAGTCGGGTGTTGGCCGAGGTCCGCAGTGGCCAGCCGTCGGTCGACATGGCCCCGGTGGGGATTTTTTCGGGCCGCACCGTGCGCCCGCGCACTGCCGGCCAGGCCCGCTACGTGGCCGCCATCCGAAAGCACGACCTGGTTTTGTGCATTGGGCCGGCGGGAACGGGCAAGACTTACCTGGCGGTGGCTATGGCGGTGAGGGCTTTGCGCGAGCAAGCGATTCGCAAGATGGTGTTGGTCCGGCCAGCCGTCGAGGCGGGTGAGAGCCTGGGCTACCTGCCCGGCGACTTGGCGGCCAAGATCAACCCCTACCTGCGGCCGCTGTTTGATGCGCTGCACGAAATGATGGACCACGAAACGATCAAACGCTATACGGAGCAAGATGTGATCGAGGTGATTCCGCTGGCGTACATGCGCGGCCGCACGTTCAGCGAGGCCTTTGTGATTCTCGACGAGGCCCAGAACACCACCATCGCGCAGATGAAGATGTTTCTGACGCGCATGGGGCACGGGGCGAAGATGGTCGTCTCGGGCGACGTCACTCAAGTGGACTTGCCGCGGCACGCCCGCAGCGGCCTGGTCGATGCCCTCTCACGGCTTCAGGGGCTTCAAGGCGTGGCCACGGTTGAGTTGACCGAGGCCGACATCGTGCGGCATCCGTTGGTCCAAGCCATTGTCAACGCCTACGAGCGCACAGCGACAAAGCGGCACTAGCAACTGCCAATAGCACAAGGCCGCGATCAGGGCGATGTCCACCGCAGGTCAAAAACGCAAGCGATCGGAACGCGTGGCTGCGTTGGAGCTGCCGCCGGGCAGTTGGGCTCGGGCGTGGATCGCGCTGCACCGCCGGGACGTGCTGTTGAGGATCGGCCTGAGCCTGGTCGCCGCGCTGGTGCTGTGTTGGATTGTGCGGGGATGGAGGCCGCCGTTCACCTATCGGACCGGCTTCTCCCGCTCGCACGACGTCGTCGCCAGAGTACCTTTCGAAATCGTCGACACTATCGCCACGGAGGCGGCTCGGGACCGGGCGCGGCGCCAAGTGCGATACGTTTATAGGCACAATCCGCAGTCCTTGCGGGACTTGGTGGGGACACTGCACAACGCCGTTGCCGAGGTATTGGCTGCCGAGCAGTACGCCGACCGCAATCCGCAGCTTTGGGCCGAATTCCAGCCCCCGCCGGAGCGGCAGGTCCCGCGCAAGGACCCCAAGGAACAGTTCGACCGGTTCCGCCAATCGCTGGCCGAGGACAAGGACCTGAAGCTGTTTGACAAGGCGATCGAGGCGGTGCTGGAGCCTTTTTTGAATCACGGGCAGTTGGAGCGGTTGGAGCAGAAGCCGGGTCACGGCAACCAGGAAGAAATCGTCGTCTACCCCGTCGACAACCCCGCTGCAAAAAGAACGGTCAAGGTCGCCGAGGTGCTGATCGGCAACAAGTCGGCTTTGCACGCGGCGCTCTTGCAGCAGTTGCCCAGTGCCGATGTGGCGGATCCCGTCTTCGAGTGGCTCCAGCGGCGCTGGCCTACCACCTTGACCCTGGATGAGCAGGAGACTCAGGCCGCGCTTGCGGCGGCCGTGGCCAGCGTCGAGCCCGTCGTCGTCCGTTACGTGCCAGGCCAGACCCTGGCCGAGGCCGGGCAGCCGCTCCGGCCCGAGCAGATCCCTATCCTCCGCGCCGAGTACGAGGCCTTCATGGCTCAGCGTCCTTTGGGCCAGATGATATGGCGCGCCGGGGCAGCGATCGCGTTCATTCTCGCCCTCTTCGCACTCTGCGCTTTGTACTTGCACCGCCGCCAGCAGCGCCTTCTGAAAAGCCTGACACAGTTGACCTGGATACACCTGCTGGCGATCATGACCGTGACCTTGGCGTGCTGGGCGTCGGCCGACGGCTGGCAAGCGGAACTGGTTCCGGTGCTGCTTTTCGGGCAGACGGTGGCCATCGCCTACTCCACCGAGTTGGCGCTGTTGTTGACTGGCGCGGTGGCGATGATCGTGATGTTGGGCACCGGATACCATGTGAACTCCCTGGCGTTGCTGCTCGGCGCGAGCACGGCCGCCGTACTCCAACTGACCCGCATCCGCTCCCGCAGCAAGCTCATCTACGTCGGACTAACCACCAGCGTCGTGGCCTTCGTGTTGACCGTCGGACTGAGCATCCTTGACAACCAGCGCCCGGAGTGGCCGCTGCTGGAGTATGCCCTTCGCAACGCTTTGTGGGCGTTGGTGGCGGGGTTCATCATGACGGGCCTCTTGCCCTTTATCGAGCGGGCGTTTCGCGTGCTGACCGACATCAGCCTGTTGGAGATGGGCGATATAGCGCATCCCTTGTTGCAGGAACTGGTGCGCCGCGCGCCCGGCACCTACAACCATTCCATCACCGTTGGCTCCATCGCGGAAGCCGCGGCCGAGGCGATCAACGCGCGAGGACTGCTGGCGCGTGTGGGTGCCTACTTCCACGACATCGGCAAGATGCTCCAGCCGCAGTACTTCATCGAGAACCAAGCGCCGGAGGACAACCGGCATCAAGCCCTGGCGCCCGCCATGAGCAGCCTGGTAATTATCGCGCACGTGAAGGACGGCACGGATTTGGCCCGCCAACACGGCCTGCCCGAACCCATCGTCGACCTTGTCCAACAACACCATGGGACAACGTTGGTCGAGTATTTCTTCGGCCGAGCGACGGAGCAAAGCGCCAACGATCCCAACGGCGGCGAGGTCGACGAAAGCGTGTTTCGCTATCCCGGCCCGCGCCCACAAACCAAGGAAGCAGCGGTCCTCATGCTGGCCGACGCCGTGGAGAGTGCCTGCCGGACGCTGGTCGATCCCGGCCCGGCACGCATCGAAGGGCTGGTACGCGAGATCGCCGAGCATAAGCTGGACGAGGGCCAGTTCGACGAAACCAACCTCACATTGCGCGAGCTCCGCACGCTGGAAGACAGCATGATCAAGTCGTTGATCGCCCTCTATCACGGCCGAGTCAAGTATCCCGAACATAAGACGGTGTGAGGCCGGGCAGCATCTTGTTTGGGATCGACTGCCCCTTGTGCCTGACTACCGAACCTGCGAGCGTCCGCCCGTGATCAAAGTCGCCCTGGCCAACGAGCAGACCAGACTGCCGATCGACCGAAGACGCCTCCGCCGCGCCGCCCGAATCGTCCTCCAAAATGAAAACATCCACAAGGCCGAAATCAGCCTGGCCGTAGTCGATGAATCGAGCATTCGTCGGCTGAACCGCCAGTACCTGCACCACGACCAGCCCACCGATGTGTTAAGCTTCTTGTTGGACCGATCGGCTGGGGAGTTTGTGGGCGAGGTGATCGTCAGTGCGGACGCGGCCTTGGGGAGCGCCTCGCAATATGGCTGGCCGCCCGCGGACGAGCTGTTGTTGTACGTTGTTCATGGCCTGCTGCATCTTGTCGGCTACGAAGATCTGACCCGCGCCGGGCGAGTGCGCATGCGCCGGCGCGAAGCGCGTTACATGGTCCAACTGGGGGCCCTAGCCCGGGCCACTCGGCCCCCACCCACAAAGGCCCGCAAAAGCGTCGTCCCATGTCCACCGAGAAAGCGACAGCCGTAGTGTTGCGGGCCGTGGAATTCAGTGAGACGAGCCTGGTGGTGACGCTGTTTACGCGGGAGTTTGGCAAGGTACGGGCTTTGGCTAAAGGGGCCAGACGGCTCAAAAGCCCGTTCGAGTCTGCTCTTGACCTGCTAGCCTTGTGTAGAATAGTCTTCGTCCGCAAATCGTCCGAGGCGCTCGACCTGTTGACCGAGGCCAAGCTCTTGCGGCGATTCCGCCTTGTCGGCAAGGATCTGGCAAGCCTCTACGGGGGTTATTACGTAGCGGAATTGCTGGACAGCTTGACCCACGACTATGACCCCTACCCAGAACTCTTCGATCTGGCGGATGAGACGTTAAGTGCCCTATCGGTGGGAGAGCCGGTGGCCCTTCGGATCCTGCGGTTCGAGCTGGGCGTGTTGCGAATCCTTGGTCATCTCCCCTCCCTGGATATCTGCGTAGAATGCGGGGTCCGCGTCGTAGCGGCAGGGAAGGTTGCCTTCGGTGAGCGGGATGGCGGCGTGCTTTGCGAGAGGTGTCGGCCTGGGAAGCAACAAGTGGCGGTGATTAGTGGCGGAGCTTTGCGGGTCATGGCCCGCTATGCCGAGCCCTTCGGCCAGACGTGGCGCCGTGTGGGGATCGGCCCCCGCCTGCATGGGGAGTTGCGGGGCGTCTTGAACCGGTACTTTTACAACCTGCTCGGGCGCAAGCCACGCATGCACGATTATTTGGGTCTGCTGTCAGGTTGACGCCCCACCCCTAGGAAGCAGTGAGGACAGGGATGTCCGCGCACGGTTGCATACTCCTGATGGCGGCCGCCTGCCTGCTGGGCCTTGCGCAGGGTTGCCGGTTGCCGTCTGGCGCGTCGGCGTCGGCTTCCAGGCCTCCAAGCAGCCAGTCCGACGAGTACGAAGGCTGGCTTTTCCGGAGCCTGACCGGCCAGAAGCAGCAGCCGTCGCCAGCAACCCAATCGCCACCTAGCCCGGCCGCTCTCGGCCAAGCTCCGACCGGGGGCACAGCCGGGCCCGGGCCGGCGACTCCCGAAAGTGTCCAACAGGTGGCCGGGCTGGCGACGTCTTCGGCGGGCGAGACGCCGAATCGGGGCACCGTCTTGCCTCCGGCCGGCGTGGACAACCCGAAACCAGATGAGGATAACCGCGGCTTCGACTGGTCCGACCTTTATCCCTCGACCATCTACAAGAACTTGAAAAAGGCTGTAGGACTCGGCCCGGACGAAAGGGTAGCTCGGGCGGCTTACGCCGAAGGCGAAACGCTCTATCGGCAGAAAAAGTATCGTGAAGCGGCCGAAAAGTTTCGCACCGCTGCCAGTCGCTGGCCCGATAGCCCCCTCGAAGAAGATGCCCTCTTCATGCTGGCCGAAAGCCTGTTCTTCTCCGACCAGTATCCGAAGGCCTTGGACACGTACGGGGAGCTGCTCAAGAAGCACGAGTACTCTCGCTATTTGGACCGGGCCGTGGCACGCCAGTTCGCCATCGGCCGCTATTGGGAACAGTTTCACGCCCACGAGCCCCACTGGCCGACTACCCCCAATTTCACCGACGGGACACGGCCGCTTTTCGACACTTGGGGGCACGCCATCAAGGCGTACGAGAGCGTGCGCCTCAATGATCCTACCGGCCCGCTGGCCGACGACGCCGTGATGGCCATCGCCAACGCACACTTCATCCGGCAGCACTACGAAGAGGCCGCCTACAACTACGACTTGCTCCGCAAGGAATACCCCAAAAGCGAACACCAGCTTCAGGCCCATGTGCTAGGCATGGTAAGCCATCTGGGGATGTACCAGGGTCCCATGTACGACGGCAAGCCCCTGGACGAGGCCATCCAGATCGCCGACGTCGCGCTGACACAGTTTCGGGATCGGCTGGGCGCGGAGAGAGAGTACGTGCTCCGGGCGAGAAACCAAATGATCGAGCAGAAGGCGGAACGGGAGTGGGCCATGGGGCAATACTATGACAGACGGCAGTACTACAGGGCGGCCCGGCTACACTACCAGGCCGTGTTGAAGGAGTATCCCCAAACGCGGTTCGCCCGCCTTGCACAAGCGAGACTCGAGGAAATCAAGGACCGGCCGGACAGGCCGCTGAACCACTTCGAGTGGATCGAGCAGGTCTTGCCCTCAAAGCGAAAAAAATAGCTCCCTGAACACATGATCGCCCAGAATAGTCGCCTGGCTGCACAAAGATCGTCGCACGAGGCCGCTGTCTGCCGTGGGACGAAGCTTGTTGCACCGCCGGGGACTGTGCGATTGGCTCTCCTGACGATAATCGCTAGCCTAGCGTCGCTGGCGGTTCTCGGCTGCGCCGGATATCAGATTGGAAACCATACTCTCTATTCAAGCGACATTCAGACGGTCTACGTGCCGATGTTCGAATCCAGCAGCTTCCGGCGCAACCTGGCGGAACGGCTCACCGAGGCGGTCGTAAAAGAGATCGAGATGAAGACTCCGTTCAAGGTGGTCAGCACGCCGGAAGCGGATAGCATCCTCACCGGCCGCATCATCGCGGAGAACAAGCACGTCATGGTGGAAAACCGCTTCGGCGACCCGCGCCAGACCGAGGCCAGTCTCCAGGTAGAGGTGCAATGGATCGACCGGCACAGCCAGACGATCCTGCGCAATGGTAGCATCCCGGCGGCCCCAGAGATGGCGGTGGTCACGGGGACCGCCACCGTCTCGCCCGAGGTGGGCCAATCCCTCGCCACCGCGCACCAGCAGGCAATCCAGCGGGTGGCGGAGCAGATCGTAGCGTTGATGGAATTGCCGTGGTAGACTACCAGGGCATGAGCCCGCCTCCTGGATCCCGCTCTGTCGCCCCATCGCGCACCCCTGCCCGCGCCGACCGCTGGCAATTGCGCACGCGTGTGGTTACGTTCGGGCGGCGTCCGCTTTTGATGGGCATACTTAATGTCACGCCCGACAGCTTCTCCGACGGCGGCCTTTATCTTGACCCGGGAGCGGCGGTCGCCCACGGGCTGCGTCTGGCAGCCGAGGGCGCGGATATTCTGGACCTCGGCGGCGAAAGCACCCGGCCTTATAGTTCCCCGGTCGACGCCGTGGAGGAGCTGCGCCGAGTCATGCCGGTCCTCACCGAGCTGGTCCGTCGAACGCCAGTTCCCATCTCCATCGACACGTCAAAGGCCATCGTCGCCCGCGAAGCACTCGCCGCCGGCGCGGAAATCATCAACGATGTCACGGCCCTAACAGGCGATCCCAAGATGGTCGAGGTGGCCAGAGATGGCCGGGCGGCTGTCTGCGCGATGCACATGCAGGGCACGCCGCAGACCATGCAGGACAGTCCCACGTATCATGACGTGGTCGAAGAGGTTTACTGCTTCCTTCGCCAACGCCGCGACGCCTTGGTGGCCGCGGGAATCGACCAGGCGCGGATTGCCCTGGATCCGGGAATCGGCTTCGGCAAGAACCTCGCGCATAACCTGTCGCTGTTGTCCCATGTGTGGCGCCTGCACGAGCTGGGCTGCCCGGTGCTGGTCGGCCATTCCCGAAAGCGTTTCATCCGGCAATTGCTTCGGGACGACCGAGCGGACCTGATCGCCGGAAGCGTGGGTGTTGCCCTCTCCCTAGCCCGCCAAGGCGTCCAGATTCTCCGCGTCCACGACGTGGCTCAGGTCCGCCAAGCCTTGCTGCTGTTCGAGGCGACCGGCGGTCTCCATTAGGGGACTGCTGGCGGGCTGGAAGTGGCAGGTCCCTTACGATTGGCTTCCACACTGTGCCTAAGCCCAAAATGGTCCAACGTGATCGGGAATCGCCCCGCCTGCGACCCCTCCAAAAGTTGGTCAACAGGCTCCCCAGATGCCCACGCCTCAGTAACCATTCTTCCAAGCCGCTAGGCTATTCGGCAATCTGGCTGTAACCAGTTACAAAGCAAGATGTTACGACAAAAGCCCTGCCAAGCGGGCAAAGGTGCGCAAAGATTCGGACGGGCAGGCGAGTGGTCACACGCACCAGCTACCGAATCCTGTTCGAAAGCTGCGTTAAGCTCACCGGCCATGATTGCGTCACGGCGGGCAACCTGTTCCCGCGCCGTAAGTTCCGGCGAACTACTGCCGCCAATACTGGGCCGGTCGCCATATGATATGCTGGAACCGGGGCATGTGGATGAACTGCAACCGGCGTTGACTGTTTGGGCATAGTTCGGGATACTCCCCGCCGCTTGGCCCGAGTATTCGGTGCGGTATAAAACCCATTGCCGTGGGCGAGCGGTGGCTGCGGTTTTTGGGCGTCCCCGCACCAGAAAGCCTAAGTACTTGGCAAGCTAAAGGTTAGCTCATGGCTTCCGGCAACAATGTGGAACTGCAACAGTATTGCCTCTGCTTGGCCCAGCGGGCGAAGCGCGCAGCAGCCGAGCTGGTACGGACCACTGGGGCCCAGAAGCAGGCTTGGCTTCGGCGCAGTGCGCGCCTATTGAGCGAACGGTCCGTGGCCCTAGCCGAAGCCAACCGCTTGGACCTGGCCGCAGCAGCCCACTTTGGTCTAACCGCTGCCCAAGTGGACCGCCTCCGCTTGACGCCGGAGCGGATCGTTGACATCGCCCGCATGTTGGACGAGGTAGCTTTGCTCCCCGACCCCATCGGAGAGGTGATCTGGTCGTCGGTGCGGCCGAATGGGTTGCAGGTTCTGAAGGTTCGGGTGCCATTGGGGGTGATCTTTTTCATTTACGAATCGCGGCCCAATGTAACGGCCGACGCCGCTGCTTTATGCATCAAGAGCGGCAATGCGGTGATACTGCGCGGTGGCAAGGAAGCAGCCCACTCCAACATGGCCATCACCGAGATTTTGGCCGAAGCAGCCGCCGACTGCGGTTTGCCAGCCGATGCGGTGCAACTGGTTGAGACCCCCGACCGCGCAGCCATCGACTACTTGCTCGACATGCCCGAGTACGTCGACCTGGTGATCCCGCGCGGCGGTGAGGGGCTTATCCGTCGCGTGGCGGAACGGGCGAAGATGCCGGTGATCAAACATTACACCGGCAATTGCCACGTCTATCTCGATCGGTCGGCCGATCCGGACATGGCCGAACGGCTGGTCATCAATGCCAAGTGCCAGCGGATGGGGGTTTGCAATGCCGCGGAGTCGCTGGTAGTGCACAGCCAGGTTGCCGCGAGTCTGCTGCCTCGGATCGGCAAAGCCTTGGCCGATCAGGGGGTAGAGATCCGCGGGGATGAACGAACCAGGGCTTTGCTACCCTTCGCCAAGGAGGCGACCGAGCAGGATTATGCCAAGGAATACCTCGGCCCGGTCATCTCGGTCAAAGTTGTCGACTCCCTTGATGAGGCGATCGAGCACATCAACCGCTATGGCTCGAAGCATACCGACGCGATCGTGACCCAGGACCTGGAGGCCGCCCGGCAGTTCGCCGCCCGCATCGATAGTTCTGCTGTCATGGTCAACGCCAGCACGCGGCTGAACGACGGCGGTCAGTTCGGCCTGGGCGCCGAGATCGGCATCAGCACCGACAAGTTCCACGCCCGAGGACCGTGTGGGCTGACCGAGCTGACCAGCTACAAGTACGTTTGTTACGGCACGGGGCAAGTGCGGGAGTAATTGAGGACTGCGCCGATGAGCGGAGACGTGCTCAGCCAGGCGGAAGTTGAGAGCCTGCTCAGCGCGATGGCCGGGCAGGGCGGCGCCGTGGCCGGTCCGGCTCCCGGTGCGATACATGCCGGCCTTGCGGAAGGCCCACCATCGCTGAAGCCCAGGGAAAAAATCACGCCTTACGACTTCAAGCGGCCGGAGCGTGTGGGCAAGGAGCAGATGCGGGCCTTACAGACGCTGCACGAGGGATTCAGCCGGAACTTCGCCGCCGGGCTTTCGGCAATGCTCCGCAGCATGGTCGAGGTGAAGC
>Ga0129299_1003145_pt1 | contig 10835 bp, 9 predicted proteins | sample ConPoolayeCmetaG_FD_94477 | JGI IMG/M metagenome (GOLD analysis project Ga0129299, IMG submission 94477) | Hot spring microbial mat communities from California, USA to study Microbial Dark Matter (Phase II) - Cone Pool mat layer C metaG ... | reverse complement strand
TTCCTACCCAACGGCGGATCATTGGGGACCGGTGCTGAGGCCCGTACCGGTGGGCGGCGGTATTGGACGACGCTTGGCCAGATCCTTCCAGCCCACGAGTTCGATCTTTTCGTCCTTTAGCAACCGGCGGACCTCCGGGTCGGCAAAAACCTGGAACTCCCACGCGCGGGTCTTGGCGCTGCCCGTGATCGCCTGGAGCTCGGGCGTCAGAATCGAAGGGTGGATGATGATCTTCGTGATGCCCGGCCGGAGCGCCCGGAGCTGGTCCATCAGTTGGGCCTTGCGCTCCTCGTAGGACTTCGAGCCGTCCGTGTGCGGGTAATCAAATCGATCAAGCTTGGCCGAAGGGTATTGTCGCAGGGTCTCGATCAACTTGGGCGTGAGGGGAACCGTGTGCTCGCGGGCGATGGCGAGGAATTCGGGGTTCGGCTCGATCAGGAACGGCGTGATGCCGAACTCGCGTGCCACCTTCATATAGGCCTCGGCGAAGTCCGGCCGGGCAAAGACGGTGCCCATGTGCGTATCCAGGTGCGTCGGCTTGACGCCCCACGACAGCGCCCGCTGCACCTGCGCCCGGATCTCCCGCTCGACCTCGTCGGGCTTGCCGCGCAGGGCCACCGAAACCACGTCATCCCACAAGAACCCGTTCTTGTCGCACAGGCTGGGGACCTCGTTCGGCGGCAACACGGGTCGCCACTTGTAGGTCTTCCATTCGCTGGTCAGCGTGATGTGCAGCCCGATGTCGTATTCCGGATGGTCCTTCGCCCACATGCAGAAGTCGTACGCCCAGGGACAGGGCATCATGATGCTCCCGGAGGTGATCCGACCGTCGGCGAATCCCTGTTTGCCGGCCTCGTTTGCGGCGTGGCACATCCCCAGGTCATCCGCGTGGATCATCAGCAACCGCGCATCCGCCGGCCATCCGAGTTTCACGGACGACAACACCACCGGAGCGGGCTGTGTTTCAGACCCCGCCACGGTCGTGCGGACCCCTCGCTCTTCGGCGGTAGCCACACCGAGCACTCCCAGCCCGACGACTCCGAACAGGACGGTGCTCCTCATCGTCTTCCTCCGCGAACAAGTTCACCCCTGCGCAGAACGCCACACTCACCTCGGGGGTGCACATTAGCGGCAATCCGGCTCATCGTCCAGCGGAAAACGGGGACGCAGCTAGTTTCTCTCCCCAGAGCGAGTCCTCCGAGGACAGCTACTGCTCATGGCATGTGGTACACAGGACCTTGGTCTCGTCCTTGAGCAACGAGGCCCGGCTCCCCCCGTGTGGGTCATGACACGTCCGACAGGCGGACAGGACCTCGAGTCGGTGGGGTGGATGCAACCCTCCAAAGTCGTCACGCGGGTGACACGCAAAGCAGGCATCGGGCTCGCGCGCATCACCCAGCACAAGACCTTTGGTGGTGCGGGCGACCTCGTGGCAGGCAGAGCACGCGTCCACCGCAGGAGAGTCACCCGCCGGGGGATGGGGGCGGAATACAGACCACCCCTTCGGAGGATCGCCGGATCCCGGACCCCGTCCGAACACGTGCACCGTTTGCCGGTCCAGTTCGAGCCGGTGGCTCCCGGGTGTCAGTTCGGCCGTGGCAAGCAGGACCCACCGCCCCGTTTGCGGCGCCCCGACGGAGGTGCCGACCGACGCGGACGAGGTGGTTCCGTGGGTCTTGTTCGGCCCCACCGCCGGCCTGCTCGTTTGCCGTGGTTGGATCGAAATCGACATCTTCCGCGCGTCCAGCGGTTTGCCATCCACCGCAAGCGTCGACGGGGACACGGCCTTGTCGGTCACCGCAATCACCTGCACCTTCCCGCCCGCCAGGACGCTGCGGTCGGGAGGGTACAAGACGCGCGAACCGGTCGGAGCACGACCGGTCGTCGTGACGGGGAGGTGCCCCGTCTGGGCGCCGGATTCGTGCCCGCCGCCGGAAGAAAAAGACATGACCAGCATCCAAACCAACCGCCGCAGGATTCGTCGCCGACGCATCGTCAGGTCAGTCCGCCATGCTTGAGGGTCAACTGGGTGTTGTGGGTGATCTCGTCGGAGAACTTGGGGTACATTCCGACGATCACGGCATCGGTCTTCTTGATCCGAGAGAAGGCGTACTTGAATGCGGACTCCACCTGAGGATCGCTCCAGCACAGCCTTCCCGCGGCGAGGATCTTGAACGCCAGGCAGGGCCTCTTGACCCGCTGAATGACCTCGGTCATCTCGTCGCGGTCGGAGGCGAGGAACGGTTCGTCCAGGAGCGTCGTTCCGAGCTTCTTCTCGATCTCCGCTTGGGGCCTCATGACGTTGTAGAAACAGGTCATGAAGAACTCGTTCTCCCAGCCCTGCTCTTCCATGGCGGCGACGTTCGCGGGGTTGTGGGACGAGACGCCCGCCATCAGTCCCTTGTCGTGCACCCGCTTGACGAAGTCGTGAACCTTGTCGGCCTTGTTCGTGCGGAACAACGTATCGGTGGCGCCGCCGTGGTGCACGATGGCGATGGGCTTGAGGTCGAGGATTTCCTTCGCCGCCGCGTCGTCGAGCCCGCCCGTATGCAAGGTCATCCATTGGATCTTTGAGCCCTGTTCCTGGAGTATCTTCAGCGCCTTGTTCACCTTGGGACCGCACGTGACCTGCCACGTGTTGATCCCCACCGCCTCGCACCGCCGGACGAACTCGACCGTCCGTTCGAGCGTGAAGTACTCCAGCATGCAGCGGGACAGATTCTGAGTGGAATGAGAGAACCCGCCGATGGGGTTGTATCCCGCGATCAGCCGCGTCACGCGGTATTTGCCCAGGGCGATCGTGGGCAATGGCGCCGGTTGCCCGCCCCCGGCGGAGGGCTGGGAACCCTCCGCCCCCTGCACCGCTGCCTGCGAGCCCATCGCGGCAACGGCACCCGCGCAGACGCGTTTGATGAACCCCCGCCGGTTCTGCTCGTCGAGCGCCCCTCGACTGCTCCCGCTCGCGTGAAATGCCGTCGAGTTCATGACCACTCCTCCGATTTCAGCCGCCCGGGTCGGAATTATACCCGCGATCGAGATGGGTTACAGTCCTTCCCCCGACGGTGAACGGGCGGGGTTTCCACAAAGCTGTCCTCGGAAATGCTTGAACCGTGTGATGGAACACGGGGTACCACGATTGCCCCATGGTGAGTAGGGGCCAATCGTGGTAACCCGTGGTACCAAGTGATCGGTGTTTTTTGAAAATGGTTTGGCGGGCGGTGCCGACGTAGCCCGGGCATCTTGCCCATGAGCAATCCCAGGCGAGAGGTGCATAGACCTTGCGCACCTCCGCTTCTCATTCGTCGCCGTGACAACCGGCGACCGTGGGATTCCGTCCGGAGGTCGTTGCAGGCGTCATCCGCTATCCGCGCCGGAAGAGGCTGAGCAACCCTTTCTTCTTCGGCTGGATCAGGGGAACCAGGATGGCCAGCCGGGCGTCGATGGACTTGATCCGCTCCCGCTGGTGGGGGCAGACCTCCGGATTCTGACCGGAACGGATCAGGGCCTCGGCCAACACGCGCAACGCGTAGTCGCGGTCCTTCTCGAGCTTGGCAAGCTGCCGACCCGCGGCGGAGTAGTCGATGGAGACCTCCATGCGGCGCGTGACCGGATTGGCGTCGCTGGCCCGGTCGACGGCCGTCAACCACGCCCTCTGGCGGCGGATGTGTTTCTCGATCTTCTTGATGCGGGCTTGGAACGCGTTCAGCGCGGTGGAGAGGATCTGCTCGTTGGCTTGGCGACCGATCTCGAGCAGTAACCGATGGCGCTCGCGGCGGAGCTCTTTGACCTCCGGCGGTGTGGACTCATCCCCGATGTCCGGGGGATCCTCCTCCGCCTGAACCTGGGCGTCCACCTCCCCGAGGACCGAACGGCGATCCTCCCTCGAACCGCCGTTCGGCATGCTCTCCATAACCACCGTGCCGTCGTCGTCCCCTTCCTGCTCAAGGACCTCGATGGCAATCCGGTCGGCGCGGTCTTCGTCGAGAGAGCTGCTCTCGTGGTCCAGTGGAATCCTCCACGTCCCGTTGCATTTGACGCATCTGGCCATCGTCCCCCGCGCGACCACCGGAACGGCCACACGAGTCTGACAATTTGGACAGGGGATGATCAACCGATCGATCGTCCCACCCAACTGGTTCACGGTCATGCGCTCATCGCCTCGTGCTCGCAAGCCCGCGATGCTCCATCAAGCCCCCCGCGCCACGGACCCGTTCTTCTTTAATCATAGACCGTACGCGTCAGCCGACAAGGGGGCAAGGCGGGGAAATGGTGAGGAGATGTGATTACTCCGGCCGACTCACCGAGGGGATTGGGATCAACTCGGTGCCCCCCTATACTATCTCACCCGACCCTTCGCCATCGGGTTGGACCGGCTTGCTCCGGGCAGATTCGACCATCTTCCAGACCTGCTCCAACATGGCTTGCAGCCCGGTACCCGTGACGGCACTGATCGGCACGACGTTCTGTCCGATCGCGGCGGAGAAGACCGCCAGGGCCTCCGACGCATGGGTCAGATCTATTTTGTTGGCAACAACGAGCTCCGACTTGACCGCCAGGGCGGACGAGTACTTGGCCAGCTCGCGCCGGACAACGTGATAGTGTTCCGCGGGCGAGCCTTGGGGCGGACAGATGTCGACCAGATGGATCAAGACCCGCGTCCGCTCGATGTGGCGGAGGAACGTATCACCCAGCCCTCGCCCTTCATGGGCCCCTTCGATGAGACCCGGGATGTCGGCCATGACAAACCGCCGATACCCCGGCATCTCGACAATGCCGAGCTGCGGTTCGAGTGTGGTGAAGGGGTAGTCGGCGATTTTCGGCCTGGCGCGGCTGAGGCGCGACAGCAGCGTACTTTTGCCCGCGTTGGGCAGCCCGACCAACCCCACGTCGGCGATGAGCTTGAGCTCGAGCCGAAGCGTTCGCTCCTGCCCCGGTTGGCCTTTCTGGAACTCCCGGGGGGCCTGGTGGGTCGAGGTGGCGAAGGCCTTGTTGCCCGCCCCCCCCCTTCCACCGGCTGCCACGCACACCGGAACGCCCGGTTCCACAAGGTCCTTCAGAAGGACCCCGGTATCTCGATCATAGATCAGTGTGCCGGGCGGGACCTTGATGTAAAGGTCCCTGCCCCGGCGGCCATGCATGTTCTTGCCCTGACCGCGGCGGCCTCGTTCCGCCCGCCAGTGATGACGACCCCGAAAGTCGAGGAGAGTGTCCAAGCCTTCTTCGGCGACGATGAAGACGCTCCCACCGTCGCCGCCATTGCCGCCGTCCGGTCCGCCGCGGGGGACGAACCGTTCTCGTCGGAAGCTGACGCATCCGTCGCCGCCGTCACCGCCCGCCACGTGAATCTCGGCCTCGTCGATGAACATGGTCAACGAAAAAGGGTGGCCGCGCCAAAGCCACCCTCATCACGACGCCTTCCACGAACCGGTTGCTAGTTCGCGCCGGGTATGACGGACACCTTCCGCCCCACGAACCGTACGACGCCCGACACGACCGAAAACAGGGTGTCGTCGCGACCGCGGCGCACGTTCATACCCGGTTTGAACGGCGTGCCGCACTGCCGGACGATGATCGATCCCGGCTTGACCTGCTGACCACCGAAGACCTTGACGCCCCGGTACTGCGGGCCGCTGTCTCGACCGTTCTTCGTGGAACCCTGACCCTTCTTATGTGCCATCGGAACGACTCCAAGGATACTCACCTACACGAACAACTCATCATTACCGCATGATCCACTGCATTTCAAGTCGTCCCACGCGGGCGGAGACCCGGGTCTGTTCGTCGCCCGGCAGAATGTACCGCACCGCCAACGTCTTGCGCAGTGTGAAGAACTTCAGGTTGACCGGTAATCTCACTTCGGTTCCGTCGCCCAGCGTCTTCACGTCGTACTCCGGCTGATCCGGATGGTAGCTGGGATTGGGCAACAAGACCGACTCCCCCGACAGACCCGCCACGTACACCGTGAACTGGTTGGCCGCGATGTCGAACTGCGGCCAGATGACCACGCTGCTCTTGGCGTTATCCGGACCTTGAAGCAGTCGCCCCATGACCTTCACCGGCTCGACCAGCAGGGGATGCGTCGGCCGGTGCCGCGCTCTGACCGCCTCGAACACCATCGGGTGGACGCCCGGATCACCGGGCAACACTTGCATCGTATTGGTCACGAGCTCGAACTTCGGGAAGAACTGGACCTCCTGCCCGCTGTTGTTGGTCACCGTGTACAAGATGTACCAGAACGTTTGTGGCTTGTCTCGACCGGGCAACCGGACGGTGATGGTCTGCGGGTCGACGAAGTCGAAGTTCAACTGCCACGACTTCGGCACCGGACTGGGCACGGGCGCCGCGATGAGCCCGGACCCGGACAACACACCAAGAAGGCCCACCATGACCACGGCCATCCGAAGCACCGCTATTCTACTCCTCGTCCGCGACGGAGCAGGCTTGGCCACCCCGGTCTCCGCACGCCCGGGTTCCGCCTCGCCCAATGACAAACCTACCCCTTCCCCCCACCGGCATCGCCCATCTCCCCCGGACCTACGCCCATATTGTACACATAACTCCTTCCCTGTCAACGCATTGATAACAGCACTTCGAGTCGATTGCACTGTTCGGATCGTCCCGATAGGACGGGCGAAAGGGAACGGTCCGAAAGGGCCACGGTGGCGCGCGGGTCGCGCCCACAATCGGGCATGGTTCAAAAACGGGGACAGGCACCTCGCCGGAACCCGTTTTCTGGGTCGTAGTCGAGGGTTGGCTCGGAGGCGAGTCCCCGTTTTTGAACCATGCCTCAATTTGAGTTCGTAAGTATGAGGTGACACCCGTCCTAGCAGGACAGTCAACAGCCGTCGATTCCCACGATCGTTCGCTCGGCCAAGCCTTCACAAGTTGGGCCGTGGGAAAGGGTCCGCCATCCGCTCGACAACATCGCCCCCACTCGACAACACCCGTCCCCCCACCCTCTGCCGAACGGACGACAAAGGATGAAACACCCGCGCCCCTCGAATGGCGCCCTGTGACGCGGGAGTCGCGGCTAATAGGAGAGGGCATAGAGAAGGATGTTCATGGCCAACCGCCGGGCGTCTTCCTGCTCGTAGCCCCGGCAGTGGTAGCACGTGTGACCTTCCAGGCCGCAACCGATGCCGTAGGGGCTGTAGACGACGGCCGTCCGGCCCTCATATTCCACGCCTTCCAGCATCGGCTGGGTCAGCTCCGGATGCTCCCGCCGGACCGCCGGGCGATAGCGGACGCGGGAGACGTCGTAGCCAATCTGCGCGGACAAGATCGGGTGGTTGGTCGGCAGCGGTTTGAGTGCGTCCGAACCAAAAACCTGACCGATCATCCGGCGAAACGCCGCATCGAAGGCCTTGCGTCCGCAACAAGCCTCGGCGAACAGGAACCCGCCCCGCTGCAGGAACCGCTTGAGCGGGTCCCTCTGCTCCTCGGTGAGCGAGAAGTCGAAGTGTCCCACCATATAGATGATGGGGTGTTCGAACAACGTCGGGTCCTCCAGTCGGATCGGCTCCGGTTTGGTCACCACGTCCACGTTAGCCCGTTCGTTCAGCAGCATCGCCAGGTTGACCAGGGCGTGTGGGTCCGGTCTCCAATCGCCGTTGTGCAGGACCTGCCCGATTCGCACCCCCCCGCGGGCGGCCGGTTCGGCACGGCGGCGTTCGTCGTCCGGCAATTGGACGATGCTGAGCCGGTCGCGGAGCGGTTCGCGACCGGTGGCGTAGGCGGCGATGTTCGCGCCCATCCGGAAAGCCCGCTCGCTGAGCGTCGGCAGGTTCGCCTGTTCCCACAAGCACGACAGATCGCGGGGGCTGAACAGGACGCTCGTCCGGCAACCCAGGTCGATGCCTTCCAGCTCGAAATCCTGCGCCGACAAGTCGAGCATCGAGTGGTAGACGGGGTGGTCTGGTTCCAACCGCTGCAACGGGAACTCGCCGAAGGTCTCGGCGGCAAAGGTCCGCATGCCGTCGGCAAAGGGCTTCATGCCGCAGCACGCCTCGGTCAGGAGCGTGCCGCTCAGTTCGACGAAGCGCCGCAGTTTCCGGCGATGCTCCGGGTCGAAGGAGGGAAATCGGTGCCCGTTGAAGTACAGGATCGGCGCTTCGAGCCATCGTTCGATCGGGTCGTCCAGCTCGACGACCTGCCAAGTGACGGGCTGCCCCAGCTTGTCGCCCAGCCACTCGGTCAGGTGGGCCACGTCATTCCGGTCGAGTTGCCATTCGTGGGCCTTGGACCAGCGCAGCTTGTTGATCAACACGCTGCGGTGGCCCTTGCCCAGAAAGAGCAGGGCAAAGGCCGTGTCGGGTATCGAGCTGCCCCACGACCCGTCGTTTTTCTGGACGCTGACGAGGTACTCGGCCCCCTGGCGATACCAGTCGTTCCGCCCGAACCGCGAAACCCCCGTCAGCATCCCCACCCGCTCGAGGCCGTAGAGGTAGTAAAAGTGCCAACCCTGATGTCCGGGATTGGTTCGGACCGTGAACCGTCGCGTCAACCAGGCCAGACCGGCCGCGACGGCCTCGTTCTGCGCGTACTGACCGCAGTTGGGCGCCTTGCCCTCCGGGGTAAACCCGTGTTCTCGCCGAGTCACCAGGCGGTTGCCGACGATGTACAAGCTGGCCACTCCGGCGCTTGTCATGCTGCCGGTAGCCTGTCCCGATCCGCTCGCGCTATATCCCCACCCGCCGTCGCGGAGTTGGGTGAGGACCCAGTGTCGTTCGGCCGTCTGCCATACCTTCTGTGGAACCTGGGCGCCGGCGCGGGCGGCTTCGTGGAGACCCAGAAGGGCAAACTGGGTGTTGGAATGGTCGCCGATCCCGCCGAATCCCTGACCATACGACCACGTGCCCGCGGCAAGCTGCGCCCGGGCCAGCCAATCCGTCGCCGTCTGGATCTCGTCGGCATAAGCGACCGGGTCCGCGGCGACCCAGGCCATGATCTTGAGCGCCACCGTGTAGGTGTGTTGATTCGGCACGCTCCGCATCACCTGAAGCCCGCGACGAACGGCGGCGTCGTCCTTGGGGACGCCCGCATTCAGCAATGCGACCAGGACGAGGGCCGTGCACCCTCCCGGTTGGTGATATGCGGACCAATGCCCGTCACTCTGCTGGCGTCCGACCAGATAGACGATGCCCCGGCGGATCGCCCGCTTGACCTGTTCGCCCGCGAGGTCCTGCGCTTCGGCGCGGTGCGGAGCGTCCAGGACAGGCCCCAGCGCAACGATCAGGGCACAAACCCAACGCGACGGCAGACGCCGTAAAAGGGCATGGTTCAAAAACGGGGACAGGCACCTCGCCGGAACCCGTTTTCTGGGTCGTAGTCGAGGGTTGGCTCGGAGCCAGTCCCCGTTTTTGAACCATGCCCGTAAAAGAGGCATACACACCATGATAGGCGCAGCCGGTCCGATAACATAGCCGACCCAAAAACCAACCGCCGGGCATGTTCTGCCGATAGAGTGTGCGGGCACCGTCACTGGCGTACGGGTCTCATCCCGCTAATCGAGTCGGGCGGGCGGGAGCGCGTGCGATGACGCGTCGGGAGTTTCTGGCCTTGCTGGGCGCGACTGGCGGCGGTTACCTTTCGGACGCCCTGGCGGATCTGAAACATCCGGACACCGCCCCTACCGCTACAACCACTCGGGCCACGTCCGGCGAACATCGGTTGACCGGACCCGCCTGGGGGAAGGCCCAGGTGGTGGAAGTGCAATCGCCGCGCCTGGTGGCCGGCATGTACGTCCACGAGAAGCTCCTGCGGGAGATGATCGACCTGGCGATTTGTCATGTCACGGGCACTGAGAACCCGGCGGACGCTTGGCACACCCTGCTCGATGACGGCGACGTCATCGGTCTGAAGTTCAACAGCTCCGGCGCGGCGGGAATCGGAACGACCGAGCCCTTCGCACGGGTCCTGGTGGCATCCCTGACCCGGAGCGGCTGGGCCCCGGAGAAGATCGTATTGATCGAGACACCGCGCGTGCTTGCCCTCCAGCTCGGGACGCAACTCCGACGAGACGGCTGGCAGTCCGCAGTGACCCACTTCGGCAGCGGCGTGGACGAACTGGCCGCCGTGCTCGACCAGGTCACGGCGATCGTGAACGTGCCGTTCCTCAAGGCGAACAAGATCGCCGGCATGAGCGGATGCCTCAAGAACCTGAGTCACGCGATGATCAAGCACCCTAGCCGCTTCCACGACAACCCTCAGGCCAACCCTCAACACGGCATCCTCAAACCGGGCCGTCGTTGTGCCCCGTACATCGGCGACATCGTGGCCAATACGCCCATCCGAAACAAATTGCGCCTGCACCTAGTCAACGCGCTGCGGACGCTGCGGGAACCGATGTTCGACCCGACCGGACCGGCCGTCGAAAGCTACGGGGCGATTCTCGCTGGGACGGACCCGGTGGCTGTCGACATGGTCGGTCTGGAGCTTCTGAACCATCTGCGGCGGGCACACGGTTCGGAACCCTTGACCGCCCCCGACGAACCCCTCCCCCTTCATCGAGCAGCCAGCCAGGCCGGTTTGGGCGTGTGGCAACCGGATGCGATCGACCACCTCGTGCTCCGGGCCTGATCCATCGGACAACGCGCTCGGCAGGAAAACCGGGACCCAAGCCGTCTTCAGGCCTGGTTCCATATTCCACCCACGAAGTGATGCACGCAGAGCCGAGCGGGACCCGCCGCCGGTCCGTTGTTCCGTCCGTCGAACCCGTCCGATCCCCGATCCGCAATCGCGCCCCACCCCTGAAGGGGCGGGTCACCCGGCGGAAAAACCCCCTTCTCTGCTCCGTTTGGAAAAACACGCCGGATTGGGGCATGGTTCAAAAACGG
>Ga0129299_1003144_pt1 | contig 10836 bp, 8 predicted proteins | sample ConPoolayeCmetaG_FD_94477 | JGI IMG/M metagenome (GOLD analysis project Ga0129299, IMG submission 94477) | Hot spring microbial mat communities from California, USA to study Microbial Dark Matter (Phase II) - Cone Pool mat layer C metaG ... | reverse complement strand
GCGTGCCAGCCCATGCCATACACCTGCACCTGCTTGTTGTGGACCTTCTGCTGGAGCGTCGGCCAGTCGTTCAGTTCGATCTTGACGCGAAGGCCGAGCCGTTCGAACTGGCGCTGCGTGAACTCGCCGCTGCTGCGGGCGAATTCGTCCCGGCCGCCAAGGTCGACGGTGATCTGCGGGATATTGCCGTCCCGGTCAAGCAGGCCGGCTCGCGCCAGTTCTCCCCTGGCGGCCTCGAGCTTCGCTCTGGCGGCCTCCGGGTCGAAACGCGAATAGGGCGACGCTCCTGCCTCGTCGTGGCACGGAAACGAGTCGGGCAGGATGTTGGTCGGTCGCTTGCCCCGGCCGTTGAACAGCACCTCGATGTAATCGTCGGCGTTGAATCCGAGGCTCATGGCCTGCCGCAGCGACTTGCTCGTTCCGAAAAGCGGGTCTTCCATGTTGAACGCGTACCAGAAGACGCTCGGATCCGTGAACTTGACGAGCCGGATACCGCGTTTCGCCCACTTTTCGAGCAGGCCGCGGTCCGGTCCGATGACGGAGCCGAACACGTCCCGCGGGATGGCGCTCACGTCGTACTGGCGGCTGAGGAAACCCAGCCACATCGGCAGGTCTTCGGCAATGTACTCGTAGCAGATGACATCGATGAACGGAAGCGGCTTGCCCGCGTCGACCAGCAGTCCGCTCTCCTCGTCCCCCGGGGCCCCCTCGGCGGGATACACACCGTGATCGTACACCGGGTTGCGCTCGAAGACGATCCGCCCGCCGTCGTTCCATTCGCTCACGCGGAACGCCCCGGTACCGACCATCTGTTCGGGCCGCGTGATCTGGGCCGTCCGCCGCTCCAGCGGTTCCCGCGTCAGGTAGTAGTCGATCACCTCGCGCGGCATTGCCGAGTAGCAGTGCATGGCCAGTACGTGTACGAGCTGGGGGTACGGGTTCGTCAGCCGCATCTCGAGCGTGTGCTCGTCAAGTGCGCGGATTCCCTCGACCGGCAGGTCGTAGCGGGAAAAATCGCCCTCTCTGTACTTCTCGCAGGCGGCGCGGAACTCGTCGAGGCCGCGAATCCGGCCGCTGAGGAATGTCCAGGCCATCGGCGTCTGGATGTGGAAATCCGCTGCCCGCTTGAACGACAGCACGAAGTCCTCGGCCCGCACGCTCCGCGTGCGCGGCGAGCCGTCCGCGTTGAGACCGAAGCACGGATTCGGAGCGTACCGGATGCCTTTGCGGATCCGGATCGTGCAGGTCAGCCCGTCGGCCGACATAGACGGCATGTCCTCGGCTACATCCGCGATGAGTTCCACCGGCCGCTTGAGGTAGTGATACGCGTACAGCGGCTCGTACACCTGCGCCTGCAGCGCGGCGCTGATGGTGTCGCCGCACGTGGCCATGTCCAGCGACTTTGCCTTGGCGGGGTAGGAGTTGTAGAGAACCACCTTCCCCTCGAACCGATCTTCGTGACGCAGCGACAGCAGCAACACCGGCGCGAACACCAGCGTAAGGACCACCAGGATCGCACTGAGGTAGAACCTGCCCACGTCACGACCTCGTCCGCGGGTCGAATGCGTCGCGCAACCCGTCACCCACGAAATTCAGGCACAACAGGGTAACACTGAGCAGCCCGCATGGAAAGACGAGCAACCACCAGAAGCTTTCCACGTTGTTGATTGCCGTGACGCCTTCACTTGCCAGGTTGCCCCAGCTCGGCACCGGCGGCTGGATGCCGATTCCGAGAAAGCTCAGGAACGATTCCTGCAGGATCGCCTGCGGTACGGTCAGCGTAGCGTATACGATGATCGGCCCGACCAGGTTCGGCAGGAGGTGACGTACCAGGATGCCCGCCGGCCCGACCCCGAGTGCCCGCGCGGCCTCCATGAACGGCTGAGCCTTCAGCGACAGCGTCTGGCCCCGGATCACGCGGGCCATCGTCAGCCAGCTTACCGAACCGATGCTCACGAACAGGATGATGACATTGGCGAGCTGTGCGTTGCCGAGGGCCGTCTGGAGCGGATCCTCGAACGCCATCTTGATCAGGATGATAAGAAGGATGTAGGGCAGGCCGTACAGGATGTCCACGATCCGCATCATGACGGCGTCCGTGCGAGCGCCGGCCATGCCCGCCAACGCGCCCCACGTTACTCCGACCACCACCGCGATCGTCGCGGCCGCCAGGCCCACGATCAGGCTCACAATGCCGCCGAAGAGGCATCGCGCCCACATCGGCCGGCCGAGGATGTCCGTGCCGATCGGCGGCGCGAGCCCCGGCGAACGACGCGCGGCCTCGAGGACCTGGTCGTTGTAGTGCCGCGCGGACCACGGCAACGCAACCAGGCACGCTCCGGCCACGACCGCCAGTGCGACCAGCCCGACCACGGCCAGGCGATTGCGCCAGAACGTGCGCCAGCGTCGAGCGGGATACGGAATCGCCTGTTCCATCCGTGCGTCCTACGTTCCCTCCTGGCCGATTCGCGGATCGAACCACCCGTACGCGATGTCGACCAGAAGGTTGAAGAGAACAATGATGCCGCTGTAGACGACCACGACGCCGAGAATCAACATCCGGTCCTTGTTGAGCACGCTCTGCACGAAGTGCGTCCCGAGACCGGGAATGTTGAACACTTTCTCGATCACGAACGAGCCCGTCAGGATTGCGGCCGCCGCCGGGCCGAGGAAGCTCAGCACGGGCAGGAACGCGTTCTTGAGAGCGTGCTTCCAGACCACGTCGTTCGGCGGCAGGCCCTTGGCGCGAGCGGTGCGGATGTAGTCGCTGCCGAGCACATCGAGCATGCCGAGCCGCGTGAGCCGGGCGATGTACGCCATGAACGGCAACGACAGCGCCAAGCCCGGCAGCCAGACATGTGACATCGTGCCCCAGCCGCCGACCGGCGCCCAGCCGAGCATGATGCCGAACACGATGAGCAGACTCGCGCCGATGACGAACGACGGCACGCTGATGCCGATGATCGCGACGGCCAGCGTGGCATAATCCACGAGCGTGCGCCGATGCACCGCACCCATCACCCCGAAAAAAACGCCCAGCGCGAGCGCCACGAATAACGCCCACGTCCCCAGTGCCACGGAGACGGGCAGACTGTTGGCGATGATCTGATTGCACGTCCAGTCGCGATAGCGCAGCGATTCTCCGAAATCGAGCCGGGCCATGCGCCCCATGTAGCTCACGTAAAAGTGCCAGTTGCTGTCCATGCCGTAACGCTGTTGAAGTGCCTGCTTGATTGCCGGGGAAATCCGCCTTCCCTCGGTCTCGAACGGATCGCCCGGCATCACGATCACGAGCACGAACGTCACCGTGTAGATGGCCCACACGGCCACGAGCCCCTGCAGCAGCCGCGAGGCGACACGGTGCATCATCGGACCACCTCCACGGCGCGGAGCATGGTCATCATCCGCGGCGTCAGGTAGAGGTTCTTCACGCGCTCGGGACGGAACGCAAACGTGTTTACGTACTGATAGAGCGGCAGGACCGGCACGCATTCGTTCACCAGATAACGCTCCGCATCGGCGAGCACCGCGAGTCGCCGGGCAGGATCCGTTTCCTTCTCCGCGTCCGCCAGCATGCGGTCGTAGGTTCCGTCGCTGAATTTCGAGTCGTTGTTGCCGTTGCCCGTCGCGCAGAGGTCGAGGAAGGTCGTAGGATCGCCGTAGTCGCCGTACCAGCTTCCGCGGGCGATGATGAAGTTGGTGCTCTTGCGGTCCTGCTGAAACGTCTTGACTTCCTTGCCCTCGACCCGGCCGCGGACGCCGAGTTCCCGCTCCCACATGCGGACGATCGCCTGCGCGATGTCGCCGTGCTTGAAGCCTGTGTTGAACAGGACCACGATTTCGGGCAGTCCGCGTCCGTCGGGATGACCGGCCTCGGCCAGCAGCGTCCGCGCTCGCGCCGGATCGTGCGGCAGGCCCGTCACCTCCGGGTAGCCGGGAATGCTGCCGAGCGGCACCAGCGTGCCGGCGACCCGGTTCCCCTCGCGCACGACCTGATCGACGATCGCTTGTTTGTCGACGGCCATGGCGAAAGCTTTTCGGACGCGTTTGTCGGCGAAGGGGTTCGGCCGGCCGTCGGGCAGTCTGGGGAGGCAGTTGAAAACGTAGAAGTACGTGCCGAATGCCGGGAAGGCGTGGATGTCGTTGCGAAGCGTACCGTTCTTGTTGGTGGCGCCCTCGAGCGGTGAACAGCTCGATGCGATCAGCTTCGGCGCGTAGTCGGTTTCGATGCTGCTGAGCCAGTCGACTTCGCCGCCGGAGTAAAGCATCCACGCCGTGTTGCGGTCTTCGACGTCGATCATCTCGATCGTGTTGAGCTTGACCGCCTCGCGGTTCCAGTAGTACGGGTTCCTGGACAGCCGTACGTGGCGCTTGAATTTCCAGTCGGTCACGTAGAACGGGCCGTTGTAGTACGTGTTGCCGGGCTTGACCCACTGTTCGTTGTAGAAGATCAGCCCGTCGTCGCTGACGGTCTTGAATCGTTCGATGGACTTCGTGTGCACCGGCAGGAATGTGCTGAACGCGCACAGGTCGAGGAAATACGCGACCGGTCGTATGAGGCGGACCTGGACTGTCCGGTCATCGAGGGCTTTGATCGCGACGGTTTCGGCGAATCGCCGGTCGGCTTCGGCCAGGTGGGCGTCGCGCGCGACCCGTTTCGCCGTCGCGTCTGCGATCCCGGCGATGCGCTGCGTTTCGCTCAACCGCCACGCCACGTACGGTTTCACGCCGTCGATGAGCTCAAGAAGGCACGCGTAGTCCGCAGCCGTGCCGGGCTCGAAAGCCCGTCGCCACGCGTACACGAAATCATTCGCCGTGACCGGCTCGCCGTTGTGCCAGCGGGCCTCGGGTCGAATGCGGAACGTGTATGTGCGTTTGTCCGGGCTGATCTCCGGCGGGAACGCACAGCCGGGAATGGGCTCGGTAGTCCTGGCGTCGTAAGTGCAGAGCCCCTCCCAGATCGTCAGGCCCATGCGGATGTCCTGCATCCACGTCATGGCGGCCGGGTCGAGCGTGGTGATACTGTCCCGGTTGATGAAGCGGAAGTCGGCCGGCGGTCCGCCCGACGCGGTGAGCCGGACGATCCCCGAGACGATTGCTGTTGCCAGAACTGCGGGAATGAGAAACCGGATCATCGCGCTTCTAAGAATAGGAACCACCTCTCCAGCAGGCAACCGTCCCCTTGTCTGATGGGAATGGGCCGCCGGCCCGACGGGCGGGCGGCGCGCCGTGATAGTCTGCACGAGTGCTCGTCGTCAACGGACGGCTTATGCGCGAGGATTCAGCGAGCCGCAGCGGTAGCGGCAGGCTGTGTGGCTGCGGGTTGCACATCGGGCAGCCCCGGCGGAAGGTTGAACGGCGCGGCGTTGAGGATGCCTGCTTTCTGGCCCGTGCCGATCCAGTTGTTCAGCTCCCGCAGCATGTCGGCACGACCGCCGTCTCCCCCTTGCATCATTCTGGAGGCTATCATTCCGCCTTTGATGCCGGGTCGCTGCTTCTCCGCAATCGCGGTCAGCGACTTTTCCGTCGCGTCGATCAGGACTTCCAGGGATCGCTGGTTCTGTTTCTCAGGTATGGTCTTCGGGTCCGTTGGCAGCTCGAGGTAGGCAAGCACCGCCAGTTTGAGCAGCTCGGCCAGCCGGCGCACCGCAACCGCCTGGTTTGCCGAAGACAAACGCGTCGGATTGCTCCCCGCCATGTCGCCGAGGAGACGAACCGCCGCCGCGTCGCCCAGCGCACCGCGCAGGTCGCGCGTCTTGTACGCGTCCAGCCGGGCGCCCAGTATGTCGAGAATTGCATTCGCCGCTTCGTCTGCTCCCATCGTGGCGACGATCAGCGCATACATCGCACGGAGTGCTTCACCGCCGTTTTCCTTTCGTGCTGCGGCACGAACGGCGTTGCGTATGTCGGGCAGGCTCGGCGCGTCGAGCCTGGGTGCGATGGTCAGGAGGCACCGGGCCGCCTGTTCGCGGACGGCCTCCGTCGGATGAGCGAGTGCTGCCACCGCCGTCGGTGCGACCACAGGCAGGTTCATCTCGCCGAGAACCCGCATTCCGATTGCACAGACAATCGCTCCGGAGCCTTTGGCGCTCCGGGAGTCCGCGGCAAGATCACGGAAAGCGCGACTGGCCACAAGGGCCAGCGCCTGCTTGAACGCATCGCTCGCCCCCGCCTGCTGGTCGCGGAACGCCGTAAGGAGTCCGTGGGCATTGGGTGGATCATTGCCCATGGCGGCCTGGATCTGGTCGTTGATCCATTGTGCGATCTGCGTCTGGTCGTCATTCGTGATGGATGTCTTGGACCGGATGGAGGCCAACGGGTCGGGAGCGGGTGCGGGCGCCTGGGCCGCCGTGATCAGCGCCGGGCCGACAGCGGCACTCACAAGGGCGGCCAACATGCGAAAACCGGTCATGGGTGACTCCATCCTGTTGCCGCGGGTGAGGGCAGAGACCGTCGAAGCCCGCCTCGCCGAGGCATTACCACAAAAAGCAACCGTCGGCGGAGCGCCGGAAGGCACGGACTGCCCGCCCCCGGAAATCTGGAGGATGCCGCCGGGGCATGAAACGTATCGGCGTACGCTTGAACTGTCAACCTTACGCGATGTACGTCTTCTGCTTCTTGCCGGAGAGGTAGCTCTCCATGATGCAACCTGTCAGGTCGCCGCTGGTGCAATAGAAGGCCACGCCTTTGGTCAGGCGGGTCAGCTCGTCCACGAAGCCGACCCATTCCATGACGGCATAGTCCTCCATGAGAGCGAATGTCGCAATGCGGATGCCCTCGGCGTGAGCGGCATGTGCTTCCTTGAGCGTGGCGATCGCCGACTGCCGATCGGGTGGATAGAGCAGGTACAGGTAGTCGCCCTGAATGTGGGCGGTCGGTTCGCCGTCGGTCACGATGAAAATCTGCTTATTGTGCCCCCGACGGCGCCGAAGCAGTCGGCGCGCGCACAGCAGCCCCATTTGCAGGTTCGTGAAGTGCTGCGGGCCCTCATCGGCTTTGTCGATCGGCACGCGGAGACGGACCTGCCAGTCGAAAATCGTTACGGGCTTCGGCATCACCAGCGGCAGCCTGTGCTCGGGAATCTCCTGCGCCACCGAGTAGAAGCCGATGACGTCGAGCGTGTCCTGCGGGAAACGCTGCCGCACGAGCGCGTGCATGGCCATCGCGCATTTCTTCGCCTGGAAGAAACGGCCGTAGCGTCCCATCGAACCGCTCATATCCAGAAGGATCACGATGCTGCAATCCGCCCGGGTTTCCAGCCGGTGAAGCTCGAAGTCGGCTTCGGCGATGCGGATCGGCACGGACGGGCCGTTGCGATAGACAGCGTTTCGCAGTGTCTGCGCCAGGTCGATCTCGCTGACCGGGTCGCCGTACTCGTACGGCTTCGTGCCGTCGGTCCGTTCGCCGCCCGGCCCCAACTGCATGGTGTCATGGCCTTCGACGCCCCCTCGCTTCAGATCGCGGAAGACCTCCATCAAAGCCTTCTTCTGCATGGCGTTGACGGCGCGCGGCGTGAGCCGCCACCGGGCGCCCACTTTCTCAAGCATGCCCTCCTCGATCAGCTTCTCCAGCCACTTCTGATAATCCTCGTCGGGCTTGAGGTGCTTCAGCGCATCGAGCGCGCGCTCGCCATACGCCATGACGATGTCGAGCAGGCCTTCGATGCCACCGAGCTTGTCCTGCGTCGGAAACTCGTTGCCGTCCCACTCTGTATAGCGGTATCGCATGACCGTGGACCTAACGCCTGAAGTACGTCCGCCCCTTGTGCGCGTACTTGCTCAACCGGTTGTTTACGTACAGAGCTTCGAGTACGAACTCGATCGCGCTGGCCAGCATCGACGGGTCCTTCGCGCTGAGGCCGGCCTCGGCGCACAGCTTTGCGGCGGCCTCCGTCAGCGTCGGCACGCGGCGACCCGCCTCCACGATCGCCTCCGCCGTCACGTCGTCGCCGACCTCGAACGCGGCCTTGTTCTGCTGGAAATGCGTGACGACCGCGTCGAGCCCGTCCAGTTCGGCATAGTTTTCGAAGACGTTCCTCACCGCCTCGCCGATGAGCGCTGTAATCAGCTTGTCTTCCGCCTTTTCATCCTCGGCCAGCATGAGCTCGATCTTGCCCCGGCAGCTCGCCGACAGATAGTTGAGATCGCAGATGCGGGGCACGACCTTCTTCTCGCCGCTCAGTATCGTCCGCCGTTCCGCGTTCGACAGCATCGTCTCCGCGCACGTGATCGACGCCCGCACCGACACGCCCGATTGCTGGTTGATGTGCGGGCTTTTGCGGGCGAGCCGCACCACTTCCTCGACGATCTCGAGCATGAATCGCGGTATTTCGATGCCGAGCTGGCCGTTGCTCCGCTCGAGCCAGGCGTTCTCCCGGGTGATACGCATCGCGTCTTCCATCCGCAACGGGTAGTGCGTGCGGATCACCGAGCCGATCCGGTCCTTCAGCGGTGTGACGATGCGGCCGCGGTTCGTGTAGTCCTCCGGATTCGCCGAGAAGACCACGCACAGGTCGAGCGGCAGGCGGATCGGAAAACCGCGGATCTGCACGTCCCGCTCCTCCAGGACGTTGAACAGGCCCACCTGGATGCGCGGCGCCAGATCGGGCAGCTCGTTGATCGCGAAAATGCCCCGGTTCGTCCGCGGCACCAGGCCGAAGTGCATGATCGACTCGTCGGCGAGGTAACGCCCCTCCGCATGCTTGACGAGGTCGATCTCGCCGATCAGATCGGCGATCGTCACGTCCGGCGTCGCGAGCTTTTCGTGGTAGCGCTCGTCGCGATGCAACCAGCGGATGGGGGTCCGATCGCCGTGCGCGCCGATCCGCTCGCGCGTCTGGTTGAACTGCGGATTGAGCGGATCATCCGGAATCTCCGTCCCGTCGACGACCGGTATGAACTCGTCGAGCAGGCCCGGCAGCATCCGCAGAATCCGCGTTTTCGCCTGGCCTCGCAATCCCAGAAACAGCATGTCGTGTTTGCTGAGCACGGCGTTCACGATCTGCGGAATGACCGTCTCGTCGTATCCGACGATACCGGGAAACAGCGGCCCGCCCGCTCGCAGGCGGCTGATGAGATTCTCTCGCATTTCGTCCTTGACGCTGCGCGGGCGGTATCCGGACGCGCGCAATTCCCCCAGCGTGCGGGGCCGCTCAACGCGTGGGCATGATCTGAAACCGGTCACGACTTTTTATAGGAACGGCCGGAATCAAAGTCAATTCACCCGGCGCCGTGGTGGCTTCGCGCCTGGGGTTGCGGGGGTGGTCGGCCGTCGCGTATACTCTCGGTTGGGAATGCTCTGGGTTGGTCTGGATGGAGAATCACCATGGCTGAGCCTTTTGACGGGAAGTCGATTCTGATTGTCGATGACGATCCGGACATGGTCGTCGCCATCGAGCAGGCCCTGAAGGACTCGGGCGCCGAGCTCAAGAAGGCCGCGGACGGCAACGCTGCCGTGACCATCGCGGAGACCGAGCATCCGGACCTGATCGTGCTCGATCTGATGCTGCCCAAGCGAAGCGGTCTGCTCGTACTGGAAAAGCTCAAGGCGAAAAAACCACGCGGCAGCAAGCCTTATGTGATCATGATCACCGGCAACACAGGAACCCGACACCGGCAGTACGCAGAGACCCTCGGTGCCGACGGCTATCTGAACAAGCCGTTCCGTATGGAGAAGCTCGTCGAGACGGCCAAGACCCTTCTGGCCAGGGAGGCATAGGGACTGGGAGCGGTCGGGCTCGGCCTGCGAGTGCGCTGGCCTGGGGGGTTGCAAACCCCTTGTCGGTCGGCTATGGTAGGGGCGATACGAAGATGTTGGATTGGAGTAACGGCCTGAAGGGAGGCCATCTGAGCGGGGCCTGACGGGACGGCCCGGGTAAGCAGCATCATGGCGATGACGGTCGAACGCAAGAACGAGTTGATGACGAATCACCGCCGGCACGAGAAGGATACCGGTTCGCCGGAGGTCCAGATTGCGCTGCTGACGGAGCGCATCGCACAACTGACGGACCACCTGAAGCTGCACAAAAAGGACCATGCATCCCGGCGCGGACTGCTCAAGATGGTCGGAAAGCGTTCTCGCCTGCTGAAGTTTCTTACGCAGACGGATCGCGAACGGTATCAGAAGACGATTGCAAGCCTCGGACTGCGAAAGTAGTGCTCGCCCCCGCATTTCCGTCGGGCGAATCCTGGTGAATCGTCCTCCCAGCACGGTCAGTGTGGCATGCGCGCATTTCGCATGCGCGGTCGGCATGTTCACGTGTGATTCTCGCGCGCGATGTCGAGGCCGGATAGTGGTCAAACGGTATTGATGTGGGTTGTGTTGGCAGGTTGGGTTGGCAGGCGAAAAACATGATGACGTACAAAGTAGAGCGTGAAATCGGCGGTCGTGTTCTTTCCATTGAGACGGGCAAGCTGGCCAAGCAGGCCGACGGAGCCGTCCTCGTTCGTTACGGGGATACGGTGGTACTCGTGACGGTGGTGCGTGCGGCCCCGCGCGAGGGCATTGATTTCTTCCCTCTGACGGTGGACTATCGTGAGAAAACCTACGCCGCGGGCAAGTTCCCCGGCGGATTCTACAAACGGGAAGGACGGCCGACCACCAAGGAAATCCTGACGATGCGGATGATCGACCGCCCGATCCGTCCGCTTTTTCCCGCCGGCTTCATGGATGAGATTCAGATTCAGGCGATGGTGCTCTCGGCGGATCAGGCGAACGACCCCGACATCCTCGCCATGATCGGCGCTTCGGCCTGCCTCATGATCAGTTCCATTCCGTTCGAAGGTCCGACCGCCGCAGTCCGCATCGGACGAGTGGACGGCGCGCTTGTCGTCAATC
>Ga0129299_1003142_pt1 | contig 10837 bp, 3 predicted proteins | sample ConPoolayeCmetaG_FD_94477 | JGI IMG/M metagenome (GOLD analysis project Ga0129299, IMG submission 94477) | Hot spring microbial mat communities from California, USA to study Microbial Dark Matter (Phase II) - Cone Pool mat layer C metaG ... | reverse complement strand
AGCGGCGACACCGTAAATGCGAAGTGTCCTGCTCTCTGATTACATCGGCTTGAGAAAGGTCAATTTCGGTCACAACGGCGCCAAAATCGTCACCCCTCTCGTTGATTATGATGTCGCCCGCAGGGCCGGTTATCAGGGACTGCCGAGGATGCGTAAAGGCTATGAACACCTCGCTCTCGTACGAGCGAGTCTGCATCATATGGAGATTACGCTCGTCGTGCATGCCATAGCTGGGATTGAAGATGATACGGGCACCGCGTAGCGCAAGCGTCCGGACAGTCTCAGGCCAGCGCCGGTCCGCACAGATTACTATACCAAAAGGCCCGAAATCAGACTGAAAAGCCCGAAGCTCCATGCCTGGAATGAACTTGTGGTCATGCGTCTGACAGTGTGTCTTGTCGTACATTCCCCGCAGGCGTCCCTCTCGATCAAAAGCAAGGGCGGTATTGAAGACACCCTGGGCAGAAACGCGCATGCAGCATAAGATCATCCATGCTGAACGATCTGCCGCCCACCTGGCCACGCTCTCGACGAACGGATCGGCCCTCGCAGGGTCCACCGCGTATTGCGCAAGATCTTGCGACCGGATATCGGGATCAGAGGCTATGTAGCCATCCAGGAAGCACTCCGGAGTGACAACCACATCCACAGAGGTCTTTCCCAGACGGCCGAGGATACTCATCAGTTGCGAATGGTTGGCTTTGATGTTGCCTTTTTCTGGCACCCCGCGAATTTGAGCAATGCGGATTTTGGACCTGATTTGTTGGCGCGAAACTTCACCCAGCATCAGGAGCACTCCTTACTGCTTGCGCAGGATAAAGAGACGATAATCGTGTCGTCGCACAGGGCACCTGAGCTCGCCGCCCTTCCATTCGAATTTTCCGTCCGGGTCGAGGGCGCGACGCTTATCAAGAGGCATCTCCTCAGGCCGTTCATCGAGGGAGAATTCCTCTTCATCTGTTTCAGCCAGTCCGCCCGTCTGTGATGCGTCCGGCGCTTTCACTGTGGTGACATCTTCTTTGAAATACGTGAGCAGCGTCGGGTCTGCCTGAACCACCCTCAGCTCATCCGGATCGCCTGCGCCAAGGCCCATACGCTCCCTGTCAAGCCTGACAACCGCGTCGCATCTATTACTCCCGACGTTGACGAGAAGCACCATGCAGGCCGACGGCCGGCGCCAGGCGACTACTCTGAGATCCTGATGCCTGTGAGTGGCGAACCTGCCCTCCTCAGTCCAGTACGGCATGAAGACTGTGTCCGGCTCGTTCAGGCCGAACTCCTTCATCACACCCGGATCGAAAGCTCTCACGATATCGTGCAGGGCCAGAAGGCCTGTGTATGCGCGAGTCTGACGGAAAGTCCAGGCAGGGTACTTCTGCACGGGCGTGCTGTTTCCGGTCCATCCCAGCCATGTTGTGACAAGGCCCCACTTGGCGTTGTGCATGTATTGCAGGTAGTCCAGCCTCCAATGATCTATGAAATCGTCCTGGCGGGAAGGATCGGAATAAAAATCTTCGCCGTCGAGAATCAGATCGAAGAACGAATGGTACGGGATGAGAAAAGTGTGGGTGGTGTGCGATGTGAGATGAGGAACAATGCCGTGATCCCAGCAGATTTGCCGCATGCGCCTGATCCGCTCCCTGTACCCACGGAACTGGAAGCCAGGCTGGGTCCGGCCGTCAGGAAGTTCGTAGGTCGTTGGCCCACCCGGTTTTGTCAGAGGCGCAGGCCAGCAGTCATCCATGTACGCGCCCTGAACGAACCTGCCGGTCTTTTCGATCCACTCGTTCCAGCACCACGAGGTAAAATCAATGAAATCCTGCGTATAGTACTGATAGTCCGGCGCCCAGACCTCCGCCCATTCCCTCGCATCCGCCGCTGCCGGCACCGAATTCCACTGCAAATCCCAGTAAAGGCCGGGAACCGTGACACATTGAGGAGGCGGATTATCAATCCCCTCCTTGCGCCATCGCTCCATCTCCTGTTCGTACAGTTTTTTCAAACCGGCGGCCTTGTCCGGCCTTTCCTCGCCATCAATCCGGCTCAGGACCCTCTCCCAGTTGTCTTCCGGATACAGGGCAAAGGCAGTGGGCCCCTCCCGCCCCTTGAGGTTGTTCCCGACAAATGAGTCCGGAAAGACATCAGAGTAAACCGGAAACTTTCTCCAGAGCCTGTCCAGCGGCTTCACCGGAATGGGATGAAGGCCGAATTCGACGATCCGTTTCCCCGCGATGCGCACTGGAGTGGAAATGATCGCCAGGATCAGCCGCACACATCCGCCTTCCCTCGCGACAGACACGGCCGGGTTTTCGTCGCTCTGCGTCCAACCTCTGTCGTTCTCCGCAAACCAGGCCATCCCCCGCTCGTGGCCGGCCAGGCACACGTAGGGAATGAACGAGCCGGTCATTTCCGGGAGTTTATCCAGCCGGTTTGTGTCATTGCTTCTGAAAAGGACTCCATCGCCCTCAGGCAGGGCGCCATGCCACGTGACGCGCGGGTTGCGGAAATCCCTCTGGCCGGTCCACCAGTGAATATAGCGGGCGTTCTCTGAGGCAAAAGGCATCTCGATATCGAGGCGTCCGATTTCGACCGGCGCAATTTCAGGCTCAAGTTCGATCCTCATCCAAATCATGCCGTCGAACTCCACCGAAGAGGAAATTTCTCCGATGAGTCCGCCCGCCCTGAACCGGCCACGCGCCTGTGCCCTGACTTCGCCGATTCGTGTCAGGGAAGGCGCCTCAGCCAGCGGAACCGGATGCGCATCCTTTCCATCCGCGATGATCCTGAGAACAAGAGGCTCCACAAGAATATCCCTGCCGGCAGAGACAATTCGCTCGGGAAGTCCGGATGCTCCAAAACGAATCACGCGGCCCCATACTCCTGCCTCGTTGCCGGAGACCTCCACAGGCGTCCACTCAGGCATGACCTTTTCCGAGATTCCTCCCCTGAACCCGTGCCACGCCGGCCGCTTTCTCTCGAACCGGTACTCGCAGGCGCCGATGCTCTCTCCGGCCCGGCCTTTCAGTTCCGCCCTGACAATATATTTGCCGAACTCAAAAGGCCCGCATTTCAACTCAAGGCCGGTACGCCTGCCGCTGTCTGTCTGGGCGGTCTGGGATGCCAGCGTCTCAACCCGTGCGCCGTCGCGCAGAAGAGACAGGACCATTGAGGTCGCATCGCGGTAGTTTTTGACAAGAGGCGTGACCTGGGCGCTGATGCGGCCTGAGACGCCGTTCCATGCCACGTCCATCTCCGCCTCAGGAAGCGCCTTCGGCTCGTCGCCCCTTCCAATCGAAAACAGATTGAGTATCTCGCTGCGGCTGAGCGGACGGGAATAAATCCGGAAATCGTCAATCGCGGTCCGAGGGCACTTGACCTTGAGTTGCTCCCAATAGCGCCGGGTTCCGAACCTCAGGGCCGCCGGCCTGGCGTTCAGCCACCATTCGTCTCTCGGCTCGTTGCGCGGATCATGGCCAGGGTAGATGGGAAGCCATACTGACCATGCGCCGTCAGGCGAGCGCTTATCGCCATCCACGTAGTATTCCAAGGTGCGGCCTGTCCACGTAATGGCCAGATGGGTCCATCTGCCCGGTGTCAGCTCCGGCGGCCTGTCGGCTGACTCCGGAAGCTGAACAGCCATGTTGAATTCGAGTATCGGCCCTGACTGGCGGAACTTGCGGTCATACGAGTCCGCCGCATATTCGCCGTCAATCTGAAACAGGCCAAACACGAGCGGATTCACCTTGTCATAGGGATTGTCCCTTGCCAGATTGTCCCAGTCCAGCGGCATCATCCAGAACGCTATCGTGCCGGATTCGGTCCGAATGATGTTCTGAGCTTCATACACCGGGCTGAGGGAATTCTCTCCAAGCATCAGCGCCCTTCCCTCTACCCCGCCGGGAAAAAGAAGCCTCGCCCGGCCGGGGTTCAAATCCTCGTCAGCCTGAGTCAGGGCAAACTCCTTGAACCGCGTGCCTTTCGGCCGCACGTCAGGCGCAACATTCCCGTTGAACCCAGCCCTGAAGATGAGATCGGACGCATCTCGGAAATACGGCCGGCCAGGATTTGCTTCGATCCTGCGGTTTGCATCGAACCTCTCGAAGTTGGCGTCGTAATAAGCGCGCTCCTTCCGCGAAAATCTGATCTCGTCAATAACTCCCTCGAAACCATGCCCGCCGGCCGGATAGTTGCCGATCGCAAATGCGGTGAGCGAGCGTAAAGGAGCAATTGATTCTGAAAACACACTGTTCCACCTCCGCTTGCCGTCCACCCACACCGACGCATAGACCCTGTCCGGCCACACAACCCGCCATGAAAGCGATGCGTGCGCCCACTTTCCGGGTTCGCATTTCACTGCGGACAGTTCGATCTCATCTTTATTCCATACGATCCGCAACGATCCGTCAGGCTTCAATTTCAGCCCAACGGGATGCTCTGCGCGCTTCTCAGGGGCATACACGCAGGCAAGCAGAGCGTCAGTTGCCTGTCTTCCCTTCGGGCAGAACCACAACTCCACAGCCCGCGCGTCAGCTTCGGAAGAATCCGCACCAAGCACCACTGCGTCTCCGCCGCCGAGAATCAGTCCGTCGCCGAACCGGCCCTTGTCTGTCAGTTCGCATGGGCCTTTTGTCGTCAGCGCAGAACCCATCGGATTTTCGTTCCGCAACGCTTTTCTTATCCCTGGCTCCTCGGGCGGCGGCAGCGCGGCCTCATCCCCCGCCTCCGCGTCAATATCCTCCGCGGTCTGCGTCCCGCTTTCGAAATGACAAAGCGCCGCAGTCGCCTCGTCGTAGCGATAAGGCGCCTGACAGAGGGAACGGGTGAGAACCGTTGGATAGACTGGATAGACCTCCGCAACCGCCGGCTTCGACGGGCAGGCGATGACGAGGATGATCCCTAATTTTGCGATCGACCGGCGCGGCATGGGACTCACTCTGTCTCGACAACCACAAAACGCGGCTCGTGCCATCCCACAAGACAGGGCTCAGCAATCCTGTATCGCCCCCCTTCAAACACAGTCTGTATCTCCTTTTCGGATTCCGGGTCATAGATTCGTCTCGCCATCTGTTTCACTCTCGGATTTACAAGTTGATTCACATCGAATGTGGTTCCCGCCAGGTAATGATCCGCCTTGTCGGTATTGAAAAGCACAATGACGGCCCTTTTGAGGCTGGTTTGACTGTAGAAAGAGGCCTTGATGCTCTTCTCTGCCGGCTGAACGGCCTGCTCGGATGCCCAATATCCTGTGAACAGACATCTGCTTGAGTCGCCCGGGTCGAGAAGATAGTCAAGCTTCTTCCGAAAAATCCGCCATTCTGCCGGAGTGTTCCATTCAATGGGCGCCCAGACATCGTGAGAGAGCATGATTCCCCAAAGACTTCTCTGAACCTTCCGGTCCAGATCAGGCGTGCTGCCCTTGAATCCGCTGTACCACGGCTTCGAAATCAGAGTGGTGCTCTTGGTCCGGCACATCGCCCGGTACTCGTCCAATGTCCAGTGCTGCAGCGCGGTCATGTCATCGGCATCTGCGTACCAGTCGTTCTCGACCATCCAGAAAACCTGGTTGAACGCCATGTCCACGTGCATGTTCATGATCCAGCACGGCGGCCTGTTGAGCTCCCATCCCAGATGGTTAAGCCGCTTGCACAACTGCCTTCGCGCGTACAGATTCCACTTCTGATCCATCCGTCCCGCTTCGGGGTCGTACTCGCGTATAAGACCGATTGACGAGTTGTCCCACCATGTTCCGTTGATCCCGCATTTCTCGATCAGCGGTTTGTGGTACCAGACGAAAAAGTCCGTGTGGCTCTGGGTCCAGTTGTTACCGTTCGGAGAAAGTTTCTCCGGCGTGTCCCATCGAACTGTGCCCTGGTAATTCCATTTAGCCGTGAAAGCAGTGTCCGGCGAAGGTTTCCAGTTGCTCCTTCCGAACCATTCGCCGCCGAACGTCTTGTACTCCGGCGCCCCTGATCCGGCCATCCATGTGGAGCCGTACAACACAAGTCGGGAAGCCGTCGTGAACCAGTCACATCGCCACCAGTAGTATTCCTTGCGGCTTTCCTCGTTCTGATAGCGGGGACCGTATATCAGGAATTTTCTGAGGGCTGCGTAATCGTCCTCCGAATGCAGCGCGTAGCCATCCACCGAATCGCCGTAATAACGGTATCCGCAGGTATCGTGCGCAAGGTAAGCCTCGTCCAGCCGCGTCCGATAACGTGGATCGTTCGGCTTAACAGGCGCGACCTGGATCGCGAACCAGAGCGTGCGGGGCGAGGCCAGTTCCACCGGCCCGGCCAGAAACCTTACCCTCTGCCGGACCACGCCATTCGTCAGCCGCTCGATCTGCATCATCGGTTGATCATCCTTCAGTTCCCAGCCGAGTCGGCTCCAGGCGAAGAACCACAGCCCTTTGTCCCCGTTCCCGACATAGGTGATCGGCACGAACGATTTCCAATCGCCGTACTTAAGAAGAGACGTGCTCTGGAAATGAGTGCCCGGCGATGCCGGGATGCACCCGAACTTGTTGCCGTAACGGCCATCGCCCATCCGCTGCACATAGAGGGTGTCAACCGGTATGTCCGCCAGATCGGCAACCAGATCCAGCGAATCAACTGTTGTCGGCGCGCCTGGCGTCAATGTCAGCTTAACCTCATACCACCCATCATATTCCGCAACCGCAGAAACAGACGCGTTCACCTGTCCGAAAACCTGGCTGCCTTCGGCCAGAGCCCTGTGCCAGGCTGCCGATACCACGCCGCCGGTCGGGTCTGACGCCGCCACTTCCTGCCCGCCTGCCTTCATTTCCAAACGCATCGGCGCGGCTAAAAGGTTCTGATTGCCTCCGGCCGTGCCGGTCGGAGGGCCGGAAACCAGCGAAGCCGGCAGCCCGCATGGAGCGATCGTATACTGCCGGTTCCATACATGGATTGTGTTACCGTTGGTGGACATCGGTGTGTATGGCGGAATGACCTCCTCGTTGATTCCAAGGCTGTTATGCTCGAAAGGATAGCGCTTGCGCTCGAACGACGCCGACTTCTCGGAGATTGTCTTCTTTCCAGAGGCGTCGCGCAGAGTAAACACAGCCTCGTATTCTCCATCCGGCAGATCCGGCACAGACATCAAGAGCGAGCCTGCAAGGTTCTCGATGGCGGCGTTGCTGGCGCAGAGCGCCTTCTTTTCGCCTTTCCGGCGCAAAGAAACATCGAAGGATCTGGCGGCCTGCACCTCAGCAGGAATTCCGAAGAAATCAAGATCAACGGACGCCTCGAACATGGAAGAATACGGCATGTACGCCATTCTGAAATCCCATTCCCCGCTTTGCGGCCTTCCCGCAAGCCATGGTTTGAGATACTTCTCCCTGTAATTGTCATCCATGATCACGAAGGGCAGACGGTTGTGATACAGGACAATTTCCCTGCCGCCATCCTTGTAAGTCGCGCGGATCTCGTACCAGTTCCTCGGCCGGTCGTTGAACGTGACCGGCGAAATCGGAATTCCGCTTTTCCTGAACAGAACCGTTTTGCTTTCACCGGCCTTGACAGTCGCCGACTGTTTCTCCCGGTAGACCGTCTTGCCCTCCGCGTTATCAACCGCCACTTCGACCGTGATCTCCGTTCCCTGCGGATCCGAACCTGTAAGCACAACTTCAGTGTCAAGCTCGCCGGCCATTATCTCTCCTGTCCGCCTGAACTGAAAGACAGGCGCCCTGGAATCGAAATCTACCGTCGCAAAATCATTCCAGTTGAGCCACGGAGCCGGCGCCCATCCGGCAAAATAAACGCCGCCGCACCAGTCCGTCCGCACAAGCTGCATTACGAGGTCGCGTCCATCCAGTTTCTCGACCTTCAAACGCGGAATTTCAATCGAAAGTTCAAGCGACCAGAACTCTTCCGTGACCAGGCATCTGGCCTCTCCGCCGATTGACCAGAGCTCCTCTGTGCCCACTGTGCCGTTGTACAGATGCTGATCAATCATTGCGCCTTTTGGGTTCACCATCACCTTGAAAAACCCTTTGCCAGGCCTGGTGGCATCCTTGCGCTCGAAGGGGCAGATCTGTATCTCTACATGATCCTCGAAAAGAAGGTCCGTGGTGTCGTTCTCCTTCACTCTTGCGACCGGATAGGTGCCTTTCTTGTGGGGGGAAAACATGGCCAGGTAAAGGAACCTGTCGTCAAACCCTATGTACCAGACAACCTGCTGCATCTCGGGAACCAGGGTGTACGGGCCAACCCCACCTGTGGCGGCCAGAGCCGTGAAAGCTGCCGCTGACGCCCACTCATCCCTGTCTATCCTGCCGTCAATGACAGGCGGTTTGGCCAGCTTTGCGACCCGCAAGACCGGAGTAGTGAATACTTGTGTTTCTTCCCCAACCAGTGCCGTTTCCAACCTCACACCAAGCAGGAGTATCGCTAAGCCCAATACTTTTTTTTGCTCGAGCGTCATGACTTTTCCTCCTATTCAGTGGTCCATTTTACTGGTTTCCCAAGAGGCCTGTCCTCACGACGACAAAAAAATATTTGACTTCCTGACGGCATTCAAGGTAGATTAGATGTAGAAACGATGCAACATAAAAAAGTATTTTTTTCGGGACCGGAGAGGATGCCAACGCGGAGCCCCGCAACACTCACAAAGTGCAGACTGCGCGAAAGAGCCTCCAACGGCTTTCCACGCGCCACTCAAAAGACCATGAAACCCATCAAGTGGAGGACAGGCAGGTGATTATCCGTAAAATGTGCAGGTACCAGATCATCGTGCAGGACATCATAGACCAAATCACATGCGGAACCCTGCAACCGGGCGATTACCTGCTGCCTTACAGGAAGCTCATGACACTGTACAGAGTCAGCGAGGCATCTCTGACGCGCGCTCTTCAGGAGCTTGAAGCACGCGGACTCATTGAACGCCGCCGTCGTGCATTCTGTCGGGTCAGCCAACTCGCAGCATCCAGGCTCCAATCACATAAGGCCGGAGTCGCGGCAACGCTTGCTGAAGAAACGCACACCCGGCTCAAACATCTCGTGCACTATAATCCCTGCGCAAGGCGCAAAATGCTTCGACTCTTTCTGACCGATGGTTATCCTGAACATCTGGCTGCATGGCGTGATGTTCTTGCCGAATTCAGGAAGCAACACCCCGCCCTCGACATTCGGATTGACTCAGCAGGCGCAGCATCAGTCGAGAGAGCAAGCCAAGCCGATGTTGTACAGGCTGTGCCATGGTTAATCGAGGACCTTCGTCTTCATGGGTTTGAACCCCTGGAGGCTGAGGTTCTTCAGCCTGCAATTTCCCAACTTCTTGCGCCAGCCCGTGAATTCGTGACGTGCGGCGGCTCCACGCTAGGGGCTATGTTCGAGATGATGCCTGTGGCAATCGCCGTCAACGAGACACTGGCCTCTTCATCCAGACATGCCCTCAACTTTGATAGTGTTCCAGCGCTCGAGGAAAGCATTCTTCAGGCCGTTCAGAGCCAAGCCCTTCGCTCGTGCGCGGGAGCTCATTTTGGTACTCTTTTCGGACTAATGTTACATCATGGCGCCTTTTGGCCGGATTCTGAGGGCTTTCTGAATTACGATCCAGAGGCAGCCCAGCAGGTCGTGGACCGGTTCACAAAACTTGCGAGTCTCGAAAACGGGCTTTGGACAGGGAGTGACAGCATCCTGTTCTCAGGTGGGCTCCTGGCCTATTACGGCGGCATGTATCTTGCCATAGCCTTGCGACGGCCGACAACGTCCGTCTGGTCCGTTAAACCAGTGCCTGTGGCAGGTGCAGGCCGGTCCCTGATCATGCCTATCCTGCTTGCAGTTCGAAAGGACTCTCCTCTCAGAACGACTTGCGAGGAGCTTGTCCGGCACCTTTGCAGTCTGGATAGTCAGATCCGTTTCGGTATGACAGGTGGTAGCCTTCCGGTTTTACAAGGAGCCATCGCACACCAAAAAGTGAAGAGCGCCCTGCCCTTGAAAGAAACTGAACTCCAACGCGTTATTGAAACCGGCACACTCCTTGCCAAGCTCAAACGGGAAAACTGCTGGCTTGAGCATGCGGTGGATCAAATCGGCCAGGCTATAGCCGACCATACAGTCCAACCTGAAGCTGCCGAGGCGATGGTAAGAATCGCGCGCGCAGTTCAGCAATACCGACAGTTGCACGATCAACCAGAGTTGGCCGCTCAAAGCAAGGAGGAATGGCCATGAAACACTGCTCAACATGGGCCGCCTGTGCCTTTCTGCTTTCCCTTATTGCTTATCGATCCTCCTCCACCGCGCGAGCTGCTGAATTCAATTCTAACATCCCCAACGGCGCCGTGACTAACTGGAACAGCCCGGCAATCTGGACCCTTGTTTCCGGAAGCGATGCCGACGGCATTCCGGATGGAGATGACATCGTCAATATGTATCCAGCGACATGGCCTTATGGATATCAACTGTATATTGACTCCACTAATCCGGCTGCCACGCTTCGGGTCCATGCCACAGGAGGAAACAACTGCACGCTTTACATTACAAACTTTGTCAAAGTCCGAACCATGCAATGGTATCGCGCCGCAACGAACTACAGCTTTAGACTTTATTCGATAGCAAATAACTACGAGAACGCTGTTCTTGCCATGGCTGAGTTTCAGGACACGGGGCCGCTGGGCATAATAACTTTTGAGGCGGTACCATCCTTCGACTCTGTTGTGCCCCGTTGGGAGTTTGAGGGTGACGCTCTGATCGAATACTGCACATCCACAAACGCAGGCCACGAAAACGTCTATTCATCGAGATTGGATTTCAGCAAGGCGTCAAGCGTTCACCTCAGGAGGAGCACCAATTCAGCATCTCTGGACCATGAGTTTATT
>Ga0129299_1003138_pt1 | contig 10844 bp, 11 predicted proteins | sample ConPoolayeCmetaG_FD_94477 | JGI IMG/M metagenome (GOLD analysis project Ga0129299, IMG submission 94477) | Hot spring microbial mat communities from California, USA to study Microbial Dark Matter (Phase II) - Cone Pool mat layer C metaG ... | reverse complement strand
GGAGCAGGACAGGAAGCTCAACCCTGACCGCTACACGGCCTGGTTTCACCTGGCTTTTCCTCGTCTTCTTTCCTGGCTCGAAGAGCACGGCTGCTTCTCCTGAAGGATCGTTTATTGCGGCGCGCTCCAACGCGGAGATTGCGTCCAAACCTGCGGGAGAGGAGGCAGTTACGATGGGGACTGGATGAAGCCAAAGGTTTTGCTCTATACCGCCTTGCTGAGCGTGGGCCTGCTCTTCCTGATCCTCATCGTTGCCGTGCAGGGTTATGAACTCTGGGCCGCCGGGCGCATCTATCCGGGTGTTCACGTCTGGGGCGTTCACGTCGGTGGGATGCGGCTGGCCGAGGCAGCGGCGGCGCTGGGAGAGGCGCTGGGCGAGGGCGACCGGGTCATGCTGACCTTGCGCGGGCCGGAGCGCAGTTGGCAGGCCTCCCCCGTCAACCTGGGCTTCAGACTGGACGCCGGGGCGACGGCGCAGCAGGCCTTTCGCGTCGGCCGGGGAAGGGGCGAGGGGCTGTTGGACCATCTGCATCTGCTCCTGGCCGGCCAGAATATAGCTCCTGTATTGGTCTATGATGAATCTGTCGCTCGCCTCTACCTGGCGGCGTTGCGGGGGCAGATCGACCGCGAGGCGGTGGACGCTGCCCTGCGCCTGGAAGGAGGGGTGCTGGTGGCGACGCCGTCGCAGATGGGCCGCGTTCTCGATGTCGAGGCGACGCTGGCGGCGTTGCCGGACGCCCTGGCCGGCGGCAACATGACGGTCGACCTGGTGCTGCGACCGCTGCCGCCCCGCGTGACCGATGCCGGGCCAGCCCGCGCGCAGGCCCAGGCGCTCATCGCCGAGCCTTTCGTCATCCTGCACCCCTCTCCCCGTGAGGGCGACCCCGGCCCGTGGACGCTCTCGCCGCAGGAGCTGCTGTCGATGCTGGCGATTGTGCCGGCGGGCGAGCGCATCGAGGTGGGGCTGGACGCGACGCTGCTGCGGGCGTATGTGGAGAATATCGCGCCGTCGCTGGAGATGGAAGCGGTTGATGCGCGCTTTCACTTCGACCCGGCCAGAGGGCAACTGGTGGCGATCGCGCCGTCCAGCGACGGACGGGCAGTGGACGTCGAGGCCAGCGTGCAGAACATCCTGTCTGCGGCCGAAGCCGGCCGCCATGTCGCGCCGCTGGCCCTGGTCGTCGTGCCGCCGCGCTATCCCGACACGGCCACCGCCGAGGAGACGGGCATCACTGCCCTGGTGGGGGAGGGCAGTTCCTACTTTTTCGGCTCGCCTTCCGGGCGCGACCACAACATCCGCCTGGCGGCGGCCCGCTTCGACGGGCTGGTCATCCCGCCGGGGGAGACCTTTTCCTTCAACCATTATCTGGGCGAGGTCAGCGCCGAGGCCGGTTATGACGAGTCGCTCATCACCACCGGCGAGCAGTTGCAGATGGGCATCGGCGGCGGCATCTGTCAGGTTTCGACCACTGCTTTTCGCGCCGCGCTGGATGGGGGCTATCCCATCGTCGAACGGTGGTATCACTATCAGCGCGTCGGCTACTATGAGTGGCCCCCTTACGGCCCCGGCTTTGATGCGACGGTCTATTCCCCCTATCTCGATTTTCGGTTCACCAACGACCGGGCGGCGCCGTTGCTGATCGAGACGGTGGTCGACGACGCTGCGCACACGCTGACCTTTCGCTTCTATTCGAGCGACGATGGTCGGCGGGTGGTGGTGGAAGGCCCCGCCGTGAGCGACCCCACCGAACCCAACCCGCCGCTCTATCAGCTCGACGCGGCGCTTGAACCCGGCACGGTGCGCGAGTGGCAGTCAGCCATGGGCGGCCTGACCGCCGTGGTCGAGCGCTGGGTCTATGACGCCGCTGGCAATCTGCTCTATCACGATGTCTTTACCAGCCGCTATGCCCCGCGCCGGGCGGTGTATCATTATGGGCCTGGCTACGAACCGCCGTAAGGCATATCGCATATCGCATATCGCTTATCGCTTATCGTGACGATAAGCGATAAGCGATATGCGAGCCGTGGAACCCAGAGGCGACTCTCTCCGTCTATACCCATGAAACCGACCAGCTATGAGGAGGCACGAAATGTCCGATGTGAACTGGGTCAAGTTGATTGTGACGGTTCTGACGCTGGGCGTGCTGCTGTTGGTGGCCTGTAGCGTGCCAGCGGAACCGCAGCCCGGCAGCGTGATTACCGGCAGGGCAACGGTCGAGAGCATCGACCTGCTGATACTGGAGTCTTTTCCCGTGCAGGTTCACCTTATTGCCCGTGGCTACCTGCCCGATAGCTGCACCAGCATCGCGCGGATCGAGCAGACGTTCGACCAGGCCAGCCGCACGTTTCGAGTGGTGATTTCTACGGCGCGCCCGGCCGACGCCATCTGCGCGCAGGTACTTGGCTCCTTCGAGGAGACCATCGCCCTGGAGGTCGAGGGGCTGCCGGCAGGCACCTACACGGTCGATGTCAACGGCATCATGGGCTCCTTCACCCTGAATGTGGACAACTCTCTGCCATAAGGTGATCTTTGCCAGGAGGCGCAGCTATTGGCGGATGGGCGCGGTCAGAGGCCGCGCCCATCTGTGTATTGGGGTAGGACAACTGCTCACAGTTGTTCTGCAAAGGGTGTTCGAAGCAAAACATTGTCACCCTGAGCGCAGCGAAGGGTCCCGTTGCGACACGGATTGTTCGTAGCAGAAGGATAGAGCGCCCCGCCCGCCTTGCTCCCGCCAGGTCATAGACCCGGCGGGCCCCACGGCCGGAGGTCACAGACCGTGAAATCTGGTAACTGCTCACCACCAAGTACACAAAGGGTGCAAAAACAGCCTTGATGGGTTCAAACTTTGTGTCCTTCGTGGTAGAGGAAAACGTGCTACGCTATGCAGAAGGTGCCTATGGTGAGCAGTTACGAAATCTGTGTAATCTGTGGCCAAAAAACTGGCGCCCCCCTGGCGGGGGTCACAGCTCCCCGCCGGGCAATGGGGTGCCCCATGCCGGCGTTTTGCTTCGAACACCCGCAAACTGTGGCCTTTGACGGTTCGGCCAAACAGCGGTAGAATAAAAGCGGCAGAACAGAGAGAGGGAGGTTGGCGATGGAAAAGCAGGTTGGTACAGAACAGGTCAAGCGCGGGTTGGCGCAGATGCTCAAGGGCGGCGTGATCATGGACGTGACCAGCGCCGGGCAGGCGCGCATCGCCGAAGAGGCGGGCGCCTGCGCGGTGATGGCACTGGAGCGCGTGCCGGCGGACATCCGCGCCCAGGGCGGCGTGGCGCGCATGGCCGATCCGGAAAAGATTGTCGAGATTATGGAGGCGGTATCGATTCCGGTGATGGCCAAGTGCCGCATCGGACATTTTGTCGAGGCGCAGATCCTGGAGGCGCTGGGGGTGGACTTTATTGACGAGAGCGAGGTGCTCACCCCGGCCGACGAGGCCCATCACATCGACAAGCACGGCTTCAAAGTGCCGTTTGTCTGCGGCTGCCGTAATCTGGGCGAGGCGCTGCGGCGCATCGGCGAGGGCGCGGCCATGATCCGCACCAAGGGCGAGGCCGGCACCGGCGACGTGGTCGAGGCTGTGCGCCATGCCCGCGCCGTGATGGGCGAAATCCGCCGTCTGACGACGATGGCTCCCGAAGAGATGATGGCCTATGCCAAAGAGATCGGCGCGCCCTACGATCTGGTGGTGGAAACCGCCCGCCTGGGCCGCCTGCCGGTGGTCAACTTTGCCGCTGGCGGCGTCGCCACGCCAGCCGACGCGGCGCTGATGATGCAGCTCGGCATGGACGGCGTCTTTGTCGGCAGCGGCATCTTCAAGAGCGGCGACCCGGCGCGGCGTGCCCATGCCATTGTCCAGGCGGTGACGCACTACAACGATCCGCAAATCCTGGCCGAGATCAGCCGCGGCCTGGGCGAGCCGATGGTCGGCATCCACGTGGCAGACATCCCTGCGGCGGGGCGGCTGGCTGTGCGCGGCTGGTGAGCGAGGAGAGAGTTGGAGCAGCAATGAGAATTGGTGTTCTGGCCCTCCAGGGAGCCTTTCTCGAACACGAAAAGGTCTTGCAGCGTCTTGGCGCAGAGTCGGTTCAGGTGCGCCTGCCGGCCCATCTGGAGGGCCTGGACGGCCTGATCATCCCCGGCGGGGAATCGACCACCATCGGCCAGGTGGCCCAGCGCTGGGGGCTGCTGGAACCGCTCTGTGCCTTTGCCCGCGCCGGCCGGCCTGTGTGGGGCACCTGCGCCGGCATGATCCTGCTGGCCAAAGAGGTGCTCGACGCCAAGCCGGGCCAGCCGCTGCTGCATCTGATGGACCTGGCGGTGCGCCGCAACGCCTTTGGCCGCCAGGTCGACAGTTTCGAGGCTGATCTGGAGGTGCCGGTGCTGGGGGAGATGCCTTTCCACGCCGTCTTTATCCGCGCGCCGGTGATCGAGCGCGTGGGCGAGGGGGTAGAGGTGCTCGCCCGGCTGGAGGATGGCCGCGTCGTCGCAGCCCGCCAGGGGAAGCTGCTGGCCACCTCTTTTCACCCCGAGCTGACCGACGACAGCCGCTTTCATCGCTATTTCTTGCAGCTTGCCGGAATGTCAGCCTGGGCCGCTCTCTGAGCTTGTGGATGGATAGGGGACCTTTACCCAGAGATGAGTTACGAGAACCACATTACAGACGATCTGGACGCGATCCTCGGCGTGCTGCCGGCGGACATCCGCGCCGCCATCGAGCGCATCGGCCGGCGTGATGAGCTGCTGGAGGTGATCCTCGACCTGGGCCGCGTGCCGACCGCCCGCTACACCGACGGCGAGGTGGTGCTGCGCCAGACAGAGGTAAGCCGCGAGGAAATCCAGTACGTCGACGACCGCGTGGGCGAGTTCGACGCCGACAACCGCGCTGGCATCGCCCGCACGCTGCACCGCATTGCAGCCGTCCGCAACCGCAAGGGCGACATCGTCGGCCTGACCTGCCGGGTGGGCCGCGCTGTCTATGGCACGATCGCCATCATCCAGGACATCATCGAGAGCGGCAAGAGCATCCTGCTGCTGGGACGGCCTGGCGTCGGCAAGACGACGATGCTGCGCGAGGCAGCGCGCGTGCTGGCCGAGTCCAGACGGGTGATCATCGTCGACACGTCCAACGAAATCGGCGGCGACGGCGACATCCCGCACCCGGCCGTCGGCCGCGCCCGGCGCATGCAGGTCGAGATGCCCTCCCTCCAGCACGAGGTCATGATCGAGGCGGTGGAGAACCACAACCCCGAAGTGATCATCATCGACGAGATCGGCCGCGAGCTGGAGGCGCTGGCGGCGCGGACGATCGCCGAGCGGGGCGTGCAGCTCATTGCCACCGCTCACGGCAACACGCTGGACAACCTGCTGCTCAATCCCACTCTCTCCGATCTGGTTGGCGGGATCGAGAGCGTGACGCTCTCGGACGAGGAAGCGCGGCGGCGGGGGACGCAAAAGACGATCCTGGAGCGGCGCGCCCCGCCCACCTTCGACGTGCTGGTCGAGATCCAGGACCGCCAGCGGCTGCTGATTCACCACAGTGTAGCCGATTCGGTCGACGCGCTGCTGCGCGGGCGACCGTTGCAGGCCGAGTTACGCTACCGCGACGCCAGCGGCGAGATCAGAAAAGAGCAGGAAAAGCCCCTTTCGCTGCGCGAGCGGGAGAACGGCCAGGTCGATACCGGCGCGGTGCGCGAACCGTTTCCGCAACCGCGCCTGCCGCGCGAGCCGGTGCAGGTCTATCCCTATGGCATTGCCCGCGACCGCCTGGAGCGGGCGGCGCGGCGGATGCAGGTGCCGCTGTCGCTGGCGCGCAATCTGGGCGAGGCGGGCGTGCTGCTGACGACCAAGGCCTTTTACCGCAAGCGCCCGCGCCTGATCGTCGACGCCGAACGGCGCGGCCTGCCCATCTACGCCCTGCGCGCCAACTCGGTCGCCCAGATGGAGGAAGCGTTGAGCGACATGTTCGACCTGGAGCGCTCGCCAGATGACCCGCTGGCGGAAGCGCTGGCCGAAGCCGCGGCAGCCATCCGTCAGGTGCTGGGAGGCGCGCCGGAGGTCGAACTCAAGCCGCAGAACGCTTTCATCCGCCGCCGTCAGCACGAGATGGCCCGCGACGCCAATCTGAAATCCTACTCCGTCGGCGACGAGCCGGATCGCCGCGTGCGTATCTGCTGGGAACGCTAGGAATGTTCATCACGCTGGAAGGGCCGGAAGGGAGCGGCAAGACCACCCAGGCTGTCTTGCTGGCCGAGCGCCTGCGCCGGATGGGGCGCGCTGTGGTGCTGACCCGCGAGCCGGGCGGGACGCCCATCGGCGACCAGGTGCGCGCGGTCCTGCACGACCCGCAGAACGAGGAGATGGACCCCTGGGCCGAGGTGCTGCTCTATTCCGCTTCGCGCGCCCAACTGGTGAGCCAGGTTGTGCTGCCGGCGCTGGCAGCGGGCAAGATTGTCGTCTGCGACCGCTACTATGACAGCACGCTGGCCTATCAGGGCTATGGCCGCGGCCTCGACCTGGCGGCGCTGTGGGCGATCACCCGCCTGGCGACGCGCGGCCTGACGCCGGACCTGACGCTCTGCCTGGACATCGACCCGCAGCGTGGGCTGGAGCGGCGACTGCTCGGCGGTGGCGAGTGGAACCGCCTCGACGGGGAGGCACTGGCCTTTCATCGCCGCGTCCGCGCTGGCTATCTGGAGCTGGCCGGATTGGAGCCGGAGCGGTGGGTCCTTGTCGACGCGGCCCGTTCGGTCGACGAGGTTCACCAGGTGCTGTGGGCTGTGGTGGAGCGCCGTCTGTCGCAGGAGGGCGATGCGCCGCCCGGCCTATAGCTCGTCCTCAAAGGCGCTCTCTGCGCCCATCAGCTCCGGCATCGACTTTTCGATCTCTTCGGGGTCTTCTCCGGCTTCGAGGCGGCTGATCGCTTCCTCGAACTCGGGTTCCATCTCCTCGCCCATTTCGTCGGCCATGCGCCGCATGGCGCGTCCCAACGAGCGGGGATCGTTCTCGTCCAGGTCAGATAGCCACGATGGATCGGCCATGTCGTCGATGCGGCTGGACTCGGAGCGCACCACGCGCACGCGCGAGACGAGGCGGGTGAGGTGAGGGCTGTGGCAGCGAGGACAGACCGGTTGACTCTCCTCGGCGGCGGCGTAGGTGCGCCAAAAGAGCGCAACGCGGCGACGGCAGTTTTCACAGCGATATTCGTAGATGGGCATGCTCCCCTCCGTCGTTCTGCTTCTCGAGGCGGGATTATACCGCGCTCTCCGGTAGGGGGCAAGGGGGACACATGACAGATTTTTCACCTTCTCCATTGCTCATTGTGATCTCGGGCCCGGCTGGCGTGGGCAAGGATGCGGTAGTCGCCTGCTTGAAGGAACGCGGCTGCCCCTTCCACTTTGTCGTCACCGCCACCGACCGCCCGCCGCGCCCTGGCGAGGTGCATGGCCGCGATTACTTTTTCTATTCGACCGCCGAGTTTGAGCGGATGGAGCGGGAAGGCGAGCTGTTGGAGCACGCCATCGTGTACGGCCAGCACAAGGGCATCCCCAAGCAGCAGGTGCGCCAGGCGATGGCCTCCGGTAAGGACGTGGTGATGCGGCTCGATGTCCAGGGCGCGGCCACGGTGCGCTCGCTGGCCCCCGAAGCGGTGCTGATCTTTTTGTACGCCTCAGCGGAGGAATTGCTGCAGCGCATGAAACGGCGCGGCGCCGACTCGCCGGAGCAGATCGCCCTCCGCTCCGAAGAGCTTGCCGCCGAGATGGCCTATCTCGACATCTTTGACTATGTCGTGGTCAACGCGGAGAGCAGGCTCAATTGCGCCGTGGATCAGGTGCTCTCGATCATCGAGGCAGAGCACTGCCGCGTGCATCCCAGAAAGGTCGTGCTATGAGTCTGGAATCGCCACCTCCTGTCCAAATCGTGCGCCTGCAACTGCCGCAGACCAGACCGTTGTGGTCGTATGTCATTCTGGCGGTCAATGTGCTCATTTTCATCGCCGGTCAGCTCATTGGCCACAACCTCGTCCTGGCGCTGGGGGCCAAGATCAACGGGGCGATCGTCGCCGGCGAGGTCTGGCGGCTGGCGACGGCCATGTTTCTCCACGTCGACCTGGTCCACCTGGCTTTCAACAGTTACGCTCTCTTCAGCTTTGGGACGCTGGTCGAGCGGAACTATGGGCGGCAACGCTTTCTGATCGCCTATGTACTGGCGGGACTGGGCGGCAGCGCGCTCAGTTTCCTGCTCAGCCCGCGGCCCTCTGTGGGCGCATCGGGAGCTATATTCGGTCTGATTGGCGTATTGGGCGCCTACTACTTTATCTACCGACGGCAACTGGTCGCCGGTCCCTCACGTTTGCTGAACATTGTGGGCATCGTGTTCTACAACCTCCTCTATGGACTGATTACGCCTGCCATCGGCAATTGGGCGCACATCGGCGGGCTGCTGGCTGGCCTGGCCCTGGGCTGGGCGCTGGCCCCGCGCTACCAGTTGCGGCAGCCCGACCCATGGTTTCCTCCCCGCCTGGAAGATCAGAGTTCCGCCCAGCGCCAACTCTCTGGCATTGCCCTGGTGAGTATGGCAATCGCCCTGGTTGTCTTGGGGGGGATGTTGCGATGGAGGTGAACGGAGTCAGCCCGCTGTTGGGCTTGCTCGGCGTGGCCTTTTTCGTCTTTCTGAACGCCTTTTTCGTCGCGGCCGAGTTTGGCCTGGTCAGCGTGCGCCCGACGCGCATCGAGGAGCTGGTCGAGCAGGGCAACGCCAACGCCGTCGTCGTCCGCCGGGCCCTGGCTGACCCGGACCGCTTCATCGCCGCGACGCAGTTGGGCATCACCGTGGCCAGCCTGTCGCTGGGCTGGATCGGCGAACCGGCGTTGGCCGGGCTGCTGGCGCCTGTTCTGGCGTTTTTGCCCCAACGGTGGGCGGGCGCGGCGGCTCACTCTATCGCGACGACGGTGGCTTTTATCCTGATCACCTTTCTCCACGTCGTTGTCGGCGAACTGATGCCGAAATCCATTGCCCTGCAGAACCCGGAGCGCACGGCGCTGTTCGTCGCGCGGCCTACGGAGATCGCTCTCGCTCTCTTTCGCCCGGCGATCTGGGCGCTCAACGGGGCAGGCGGCGTCTTGCTGCGCCTCATCGGCATCCGTCCGGCCAGCGGTCACGAGCGCGTCCACTCGATTCAGGAGCTGCGCATGCTGATCGAGTCCAGCCAGGACGAGGGCGTATTGGAGGAGGAAGAAGAGCGCATGCTCAAGTCGATCTTTGACCTGCGCGCCATGCGCGCCGAGCAGGTGATGGTGCCGCGCACGGAAATGACCTGCGTTTCGGCAGAGGCCACGTTGCAGGAAGTGGCCGTGCTGGCTGCCCAAACCTCGCTGACCAAGTTCCCGGTCTTTGAGGAAGACCTCGACCACATCCTCGGCGTGCTGCACGTCAAGGACATGGTTCTTCCCATCAGCCAGGGCAGAGACGCTCTGACAGCGCGGGCGTTGATGCGTGAGGCGCTCTTTCTGCCCGAGACTGTTGCTGTGGGCGTGCTGCTGACAGCCTTTCGTCGCGCCCGTCAGCATATTGCCATTTTGCTGGACGAATACGGCGGCACGGCCGGCCTGGTGACGCTGGAGGATTTACTGGAAGAGATCGTCGGAGACGTGCAGGACGCTTTCGACCACGCCGAGCCGGCGGTGCGCTGGCAAGCCGACGGCAGCGCGCTGGTCGATGGGCTGCTGCAGATCGAGGAGGTCAACGAGGCGTTTGGCCTCTCGTTGGAGGATGCCTATTACACCACCCTTGGCGGCCTGGTGATGGGTTGTCTCGACCGCATCCCGGCGGTGGGCGATGAGCTGACCCTGGCCGAGCATGGCATTCGCCTGCGCGTGGAAAAGGTCGATGGGCTGCGGGCGGCCCAACTGCGCCTGACGCGCCTGTCCCCCACCCCTCCTGTCAAGGGCGCCGGAGAGGCCGCATGATCCAGGTCGCCGTCGACGACGTGGTGCAGATGCGCAAGCCCCACCCCTGCGGCGGGAAGGAGTGGGTCGTCACCCGTGTGGGAGCGGAAATCGGCCTGCGCTGCCTCACCTGTGGGCGGCGCGTGCTGCTTCCGCGTTCCCGCTTCGAGAAACAGGTCAAACGTTTCATGGATCGGCAAGACGGGGCGGCTGATGACCGCTGACCCGTTGCGCTTTCTCCTGCTCTATTCCAACACAGGCGGCGGACATCGCGGCGCTGCTCAGGCGGTGCAGGAGGCGCTGGAGGATCGCTACGGGGCGCAGGCTGCTGTCGAGCAGATCGACGCGCTGAGCGAGTACGCACCCTGGCCGTTCAGCGGGGCCCCAGACGCCTATGGCAAGACACTGCTGGCCGGCGGTTATCCATACGGCCTGGGCTTTCTCCTGCTCGACGGTCGGCGGCGGGCACAGGCGCTCTCCCGCTTTTTCTGGCCCTATGCCCGCCAGGCCGCGCTGCGGCTGCTGGCCGAACATCCCGCCGATGTGGTTGCCGCCTTTCATCCCATCCCTGTCTGGTCTATGTGCGCGGCGCTGAAGGAGAGCCGTTCGACAACGCCGCTGGTGGCAGTGGGCACTGACCTGGCGGTGATGCACGCTTTCTACGTCGCGCCGGATGTGCGCCGCTACCTGGTGGCGACAGAGATCGCGCGGGCGGAACTGCTGCGCCACGGCGTCGATCCGGCGATGATCGAAGTGACCGGTTTGCCGATACGCCGCTCTTTTAGCCAGATTGCTCACCAGGACCCCTACGCGCTGCGCGAGCAGTTGGGGCTGGACCCGGCGCGCCCCCTGGTAGTGGTGATGGGGGGTGGGGTGGGGTTTGGGCCGCTGGAGCAGGT
>Ga0129299_1003136_pt1 | contig 10848 bp, 7 predicted proteins | sample ConPoolayeCmetaG_FD_94477 | JGI IMG/M metagenome (GOLD analysis project Ga0129299, IMG submission 94477) | Hot spring microbial mat communities from California, USA to study Microbial Dark Matter (Phase II) - Cone Pool mat layer C metaG ... | reverse complement strand
GTTCAATAGTTTCTCCCTCTCCCGTTGGGAGAGGGCGGGGTGAGGGTATTCAATACAGCAGTGTTTCGCAAAGCAATAACGATGCTATGATGATATGAATAGATGTGCACGGTAGTGCCGGGGGGAAGAGGCTACGGAGGAAGACATTGATACGCCGGGGTCCCCTGCATGGAGCCGCGGCCGGAGACTGATAAAGAGCAATTGTCTACACTTCAGCAATAAGATCCAAATCCAGCATGCGCCTTGCATCGATTATTCGTATGATTAAAATACGAGCATGATCGATGCGATAGATTATCCTGAACTGCTTGAAGATTATCTCCCGGTATTTATCAAATAATTCCTCTTCGAATTCAGGGACGATGCGTCCGATTCGGGGAAACATTGAAAGGTTTCGGATCCTTTTCAGTATTTCCTTATAGTAACGGAAGGCTGTTTTTCGATTGAGCCTGAGATAGTATTCGACAATGGATTCAATATCTGCAAACGCTGCTTCCGAGAGCTTAATCGTGTGCTTCATGCGCCGTATTTTTTTGCTATATGGATATCAACTTCTTCGGGAGAAAAGGATTTTCCGGTTGCGATAGACAGTTCTCCCTCATTGACAAGGCGCATAAGGGTCAGCTTTCGTATGTGATTTTCCCATGTGTCGATATCCATGAATACACCGGCTGATTTTCCATTCTGTGTAATAACCACAGGGCGGCGGCGAATACGGTTTTTCCGGATAATTCGAGCAAAATGAGTTTTGAAATACGAAAAGGATTTCACGTCTTTTTTAAGAGACAACTGCATGTTGATATCCCATTTTAAAGTTCATGAAGGTCTTGAACACGGCTGGTCATTAATAAAAATACCAAACCATTGATTATAAATGCAATTATTTTCGGATCGATTAAGGTCGGCCATTATAAAATCCGAGGAGCGACCAATCGGGTAAGATTAGTGGCGCTTTTCACTCCGCACCCCGTGCCCCCGGCAGGGGGTGTGGCAGCACACCCCCTGCACCCCCGCCGCCGCCGCAGCGGCTTGGCGCGGGAGAGTATTGTATTTTCTATATCTATTGAAGCTCATGAGACATCATCGACACAATTACTTTTTCGGAACGCCTCAGCCCGGCCGTCATACCATGTTGCTCGCGCCGGAGGAAACGCGGCATGCGCAGGCCGTGCTGCGGGTCAAGCCCGGCGACAATCTCTTGGTTACCGACGGCGCGGGGAAAGTCTTCGAGTGCGTTGCGGAGAGCGTGGACGGCGGCAGATGTGAAGCGCGCATTGTTGACACAAAGGAAATACCGCGGATATCGCCGCGCATCGACTATTATATCGGCATTCCTGAGCGCGACGCATTTGAAAAAACGCTCGAATGCCTGGTACCGCTCGGCGCGGCGTCCATCACGCCCGTCGTATGCACATTCTGCCAGGGCCGATGGTGGACAGCGGGATGGGAGCGTTTCGCGAATCGGTTTCTTCGGCTCATGGCGGCAGGCATGAAACAGTCGTTATCGGCATGGATGCCGGAGCTTGGCGAAGTGACGGACTTTGCGCATGCGCTTTCAAAGGCGCGGGGCGTAAAAGTCTATGGCGATCAAAATGGTGAAAATATAGGAAAACTTTCGCGGATCCTTGCGGCGTCGGATTCGGCGTCATGTTTTATCGGCCCGCCGGGTGGATTTTCCGATGAAGAACGGGCACTGTTTCGGACGGCGGCGGCAGTTCCGCTCAGGCTTGGCCCGCTCAGGCTGCGCACAGAGCACGCCTGCGCTTCAGCAGCAGCGCTCCTTGCCAATTATTGCCGCTGTCCGTAATACGCGTTCTTGCCGTGTTTCCTAAAAAAGTGCTTTGCGAGAAGCCGCCGACTGATGGGCCGGATGCGGGGATTGAGCGCAAGAGTCTCAAACGCCATGCGGCCGCACAGCTCCATCGCGAATGCGTGTTCCACGGCCTTTTCACCGCTCTGCCCCCATGCAAACGGACCATGACACGCGACGAGTACCCCCGGAAATTGTTCCGGATTGAGCCGTCTGAAGCGCTCCACAATCACATTGCCGGTTTCCCATTCATACGCGCCGCCGATGTCGCGCGCGGTCATCGTCCGCGTGACCGGAATGGGGCCGTTGAAATAATCCGCATGCGTGGTGCCGAGGCAGGGAATGGGAAGCCGCGCCTGCGCGAACGCGGTGGCGGCCGGCGAATGCGTATGGACGACCGCGCCGATAGTTTGAAAGGCGCGGTACAGGCGCACATGGGTCGGAGTATCGGACGACGGATTGAGCGGGCCGCCGACTTTTTTGCCGTCAAGATTCACCAGCACCATGTGCCGGGGCGTGAGTTTTTCGTACGATACGCCGCTTGGCTTGATGGCAATTACACCGGCTTTCCGGTCGATGACGCTGGCGTTGCCGAAGGTAAGCTCAATCAGCCCCGACTCCTTCAGCAGCATGTTTGCTTCATACGCCTGGCGCTGGAGTTTTGAATACATCTGAAAAATCCTTTTTGTATGGCCTTTTTACTTCGCGGTTAAGCCCGCATCGAACGGATTCTCCCCCGGATACGCAACGGACGACGGAAGCGGGGTGAAAATTTCTTTTACCCCCAGCAATTTCAGCGCATCGTACAGTATAGCGCCGCAATGGTCGAACGCGACCGCCGTATGGTGATGAAACCGGCCGAGAAGCGCGTGGCGGTAGAACCGGCCAAATCCCGGGATATGCGCCGTGCCGGTGGCGCCGAATGTTTTCGGATCGATGTCCAGAAAACGGCCTTCTGCCACATAGGCCCTGATGTCGTTGCCCGTGCCGTGGACCTGGACAAGGGTAAGCGGTGAGGCGCCAATCTGGCCCTCAAGGGTGCCGCGCGTGATATCCGGCTCGCTATCGGGTTCCATGAGCCGCTTCATGATAACCTGGTGTTTCATCTCCGGTTTTTTCATCCGCGCCGGATCGGTGTTGCCGCAGTGGAAAAGCCCGACCAGATCGCCGTCGGCATACGGGGCCAGGCTCTTGTGAAGGTCTTTGGGAATGCTGTGGTTGATATCAAGAATGGTGACGCCCGCGGCCGAGGCATATTGTCCAAGAAGCTCGGCGACAAGCGAATATGCGTCGTTTTCGCAGGCGATGGGGAAGCCGCGGGCCGCCATCCGGGCGTTGATATAACAGGGGACATGCTTGAGCGCGAATTCCTGCTCCGACCAGCACTGGCTTGTCATGCCCGACAGCTGCAGCCTGTCGCGAAAATTGAGCACGGCTTTTTCAAACGCGGCGAGCCGGCGTACGAAATCGTCGGGCATGTTTCCGGCGTTTTCTTTTTTCATGGCCGCGGCAATGTTCGCAACCTCCGGCGTTGTTTCAACGCGGCGTATTTCATTCACCAGGTCGAAGAAACCGAGTTCTTCGACTTCGACCCCCAGACGGGCGATTGATGCGATATTGTAGTTGCAGGTCTCAAAATCGCGGGGACGCGGGCCGAACAGGCCGATCGTTGCGCTGCGGCAGCCTTTGACAACCTGCATAATCCGGCTAAAACGCGCGATTGCCGCGGCTGCCTGGGCCGCGTCGACAACAGGCGCCTGCGGTATATACACCCGCGGCGTCAACCCCCGCTTCGCGACCGCCATTACCGCCGACAGCATTCCGCACAGCGCGTCACCCCGGTCGCAGGCGAGCGTTGACGCCGATTCTTCGGCCGCGGCGATGATACAGACGTCCATGCCGGCTTCCTTCACAAAACAGGCGTCCTCGATTTCCGGCGAGAAATTGCCCAGAAAGAGCACCGCCGCGTCGCATCCGGCCGCTTTCATCTGCGCGGCGGCGTCGCGCGCGTGCGCCTTTGACTCGATAATGGCGCACTCGCCTTGGGGGATGAACAGGTTCAGCCCGGCCGACTGGCATGCCTTGACAAGCGCTTTGGTGCGCCTGTCGGACAATGCACGGGGGAAACAATTGCGCGACGCGGACACAAGGCCGATGTTCACCGATGGGGCAAACGTTCCGAGCGGCAGATACATGGAAACCTCCTTCGAAAAAGCGCGATGCGATGATATTTATTTAGACTGTTCTTCCCTTATAGCAATCAACTCTTTCATTATGGCCGACATATCCGTATCTTTCTTCACCCCGCCGAACCCGTCGTGCAGGGTGAGGTAGAGCGCATACAGCCGCTTATACACGGCGCGGTTCGACGGGATCGGAATATACTGCTTTTTCTTTACCGCGGTCATGGCCTTCTGCGCCTGCTCAAACGATCCGTACCCACCCGCCTTTTCGCCGGCCGCGACCGCGGCCGCAATTGCCGAGCCGAGCGCGCAGGTTTGCGCCGACGCGCTTATCTGCATGGTGCAGCCGGTGACGTCGGCGTATATCTGCATGAGCAGGGGATTTTTTTCGGCAATGCCGCCGCAGCAGACGATCCGGTCGATGCGCACGCCGTAGTGTTTAATCCGTTCGATGATTGCGGCCGCGCCGAACGCCGTGGCCTCGATAAGCGCGCGGTAGATCTCGGCGCGGCCGGTGTGAAGCGTCTGGCCGACAAGCAGGCCTGACAGGCGCGGGTCAACGAGGATCGTGCGGTTGCCGTTGTTCCAGTCAAGGGCCAGAAGGCCCGACTGGCCGGGTTTGAGTTTTGATGCCTCGCGGGTAAGCTGCTCATGCAGCGACGATTTTCCCTGGCATACAATGGAGATGAACCACTTGAAAATGTCGCCCACGGCCGACTGTCCCGCTTCGATGCCGTAGGAGCCGGGAAGCACCGAGCCGTTGACCGTGCCGCATATACCCGGGATGTCGTCGATTTTTTTGTCAAGCGGCGATACCGTGATATCACAGGTCGATGTGCCGATTATCTTGACCAGGACGCCTTCCGCAACACCGGCGCCCACCGCGCCCATGTGCGCGTCGAACGCGCCGATTGCGATGGGGACGCCTGCGGGAAGGCCGAGCTTTTTCGCCCATGCATCGCACAGCGTTCCGGCTGTTGTACGGCCGTCATGGGCTTTCGTATACAGGCGGTCGCGGAGCGCGGCGAGTTTCGGGTCGAGCAGGGAGAGAAATTCCTTGTCCGGAAGCCCGCCCCATTCGTCGCAGTACATCGCCTTGTGGCCGGCGGCGCACACACCGCGTTTGACCGCGAGCGGATCGGTGACGCCTGCAAGTACGGCAGGTATATAGTCGCTGCATTCGACCCAGGAATAGGCCGCGTCAAAAACATCGGCCGCGCTCCTGCAGCAGCGCCAGACTTTCGACCAGAACCATTCCGACGAATACGTGCCGCCGTATTTTGCCAGGTAGTGAGGGCGATGCGCGCGGGCGAGCTCGGTAATACGGGCAGCTTCTTCGGCCGATGTGTGGTCTTTCCACAGCCATGCATGGGCCGCAAGGTTCTTTTTAAATTTCGGCTGAACGGCAAGAGGCGCGTTGCGGCTGTCCACCGGAATGGGCGTGGAGCCGGTGGCGTCCACGCCGATACCGATGACTTTGTCGGGGGAAAACCGCTTGACGGCCCGGGCCTTTTTCAGCGCCATTGTCACGCTTACCTCAAGGCCTTTGATATAATCGGCCGGGTTCTGCCGCGCGAGATTGTGGTCGCGCTTGTCGAGCAGTATGCCATCTGTGCCCGAGGGGTAATCGAAAACATGCTCGCCGATGGTTGTTCCGTCGGCGCAGTCGACGATAATCGCGCGGACGGAATTTGTGCCGTAGTCGACGCCGATGGTGTATCCTTTCATGACGCCCCCTTCTTTGATGTCGTGCCGCCGGCGGCGCCGCCGCCAGGCCGGCTCATGATTATACGTTCGGATATGGCGGCAAAAAGCCCCGCCGATCTTCCCTTTGTCAAATAAAGGACGGGTATATCCCTGCCGAGCTCATCCGGCTCCGTCTGAGAGGCCGGAATCCGCAGGTCAGAGGCCAGCCGGAACAGCCGGCATATCAGCCCGTTGCCCAATGCACGAAGTTGCCGCGTTTTTCATTCATAATATAAAAATATTCCTGAGCGCATAACCCGGATTCTCCGGAAAAAATTCATGTATTTCGCCATGCACGGTTGCCTTTGTCTCTGCGTTCATCTGTGTCATCTGCGGATACTTTTGTATTCATCCGCAGATGTGCGCAGATATACGCAGATGCAGAATAATAACCACGGAACACACGGAAAACACGGAAAAACAGCACTATGAAATGATTCCTGCACTTCAGTGTGTTCCGTGTATTCCGTGGTGTATGATTTTCAGAAGCATATCTACGCAAAAAAACGAATATAAAAGTCAGATACACAGTTTAATCCGGCAGAGCCGGAACCGGAAAGAGTTGAACGCGGATACTTCGGCAGGCTCAGTACACGTGACGCGGATTTGCCGGATTACCACGGATCTGCACGGGCAAAAAATTCATAAAGGGATAAAGCGCCGTTTGTAAATATTTTTTTCTAATCCGTGTTCATCGGTGCGATCCTGAAAATCCGTGTTCGACTCCGGGTTTTTGAGTTGTTGTAACACGTAGATAATATATAAATTACATTTAACTTGCACGCAAAAAAACGCATATAAATCAGATACACACTCTAAACTCAACTGCTAGCATACATTCCTCCCATGTTACCATTCCTGCCGGTGTTGAACCAAGCTAACCGGTTGTAAAATAGAATTGCTCCATCAGGAATCTCAAGAAAGGTCTTCGACGAAGTAGTACCGCGGCTTTGCCGCGGTATACACTCGCGCCGTTCCGGCGCGCAGAGGAGCGGGGGACTGCGCGTCCCCTAAACCCCCACGCCTACTTTCTTTGCATGGCCAAAGAAAGTAGGCAAAGAAATGCCCCCCCGCATTGCGCCTGGCGTCGCGGTTCAGGGCGGCCGTGGGGACGTCCCCACAACATCAAACGCAACGAATGGCGGTTTCACCCTTCCGCGGCCGCGGCTCCATTCTGGGGACCCCGGCGTATCGACGATATTCCCCCGTAGTTCCTCCCCCCAGCACTACCGTGCACTCCTCAGAATGCGCTAAGAATCAGCGCCGTTTGGATAAGATACGCAGGTATCCTTGACACTTTGCAGTAAATCCGGCCTTCAGCGGCGCATGCGTGGCGCGCCGGACAAGGCGCGAGTACTGTTTGAGCCTCGCTCATGCGAGGCGAGTTTACGAGCGCCCCGGCGCGCCATGCTGTGAAGCGCCGCTCGCTTGGCCGGCAGCGGGGGTGCAGGGGGTGTGCTGTCACACCCCCTGCCGGGGGTACGGGGTGAGGCTCACCCCGTTCCTCTGAGTGCCGGACAGCGCCAGGCCAAAAAAGTCATTGATAATGACAAAATAAAGGTGTATTTTATAAATGCATGTATAAAAGAATATTTAATTTACCCCTTTCTGCCAGGGAAACTTGTTTTCTTTGGGGGCCTCGTCAGAGCGGCAAGAGCACTCTTGTGAAAACGTTGTATCCGGCCGCGAGATATTATGATCTTCTGAAGTCTGATCTATTCATCTCCTTGACTACAAATCCCGCGCTTGTGCGCGAGGAGTGCATGGCGGCCGGCCTTACCGGCGACAACCAGCGCTTTCCGGTCATTATCGACGAAGTGCAGAAAGCGCCGATGCTTCTGGACGAAATTCACTGGCTGATGGCAAACCGCGGCATGCGTTTTATACTCTGCGGCTCAAGCGCGCGCAAGCTCCGCCGCGGCCACGCCAATCTTCTGGGCGGCAGGGCTGTGCGGTATGAGCTATTCCCGCTTGTCTATCCGGAAATACCGTCGTTTGACCTTGTGCGAGCGCTTCACAGAGGCCTCCTGCCGCGTCATTACGACAGCGAGTATCCGCAGGAACTCATTCGCAGCTATGTTGCCGATTACCTCACGGAGGAGATCGCCGCCGAGGCGCTCACCCGCAATGTTCCCTCTTTCAGCCGTTTTCTCCAAATAGCCGCGCTTACCAGCGGCGAGATACTGCGCTATGCCAATATTGCCTCCGATTGCGGCGTGAGCGCTCCCACGGTGAAACAGTATTTCGAAATACTCGTTGATACGAATCTCGGAAAGATTGTGCCGCCGTGGCGCAAGCGGGGCAAGCGCCGCCAGATTGAAGCGCCGAAATTCTACCTGTTCGACACCGGCGTCACGGGTCATCTCTGCGGCCGCGGCCAGGTCTCGCCGGGCTCGGAATCGTTCGGCCGCGCGTTCGAACAGTTTATTTTCATTCAGCTTGCGGCTCATGCCGAATACAGCGGCCTGCATTATCCGATCGCCTATTGGCGGACAGCGTCGGGATTTGAAGTCGACTTTGTGCTGGGCGACGGCGCGGCCGCCGTCGAGGTGAAATCCGGCGCCGAAACAAAACCGCGCCATCTTAAGGGACTGCGCGCGTTCGCCGAAGAATTCCCGGCACCGAGGCGCATCGTCGTCAGCCTCGACGCCGCCCCGCGCCGCACCGACGACGGCATCGATATCCTTCCATATAATATTTTTCTCGACAGGCTGTGGCGGGGAGAAATCGTACAGTGAATCAGCCGCTCATCCATATTAAACCGGCAAAGCTGGAAATCCAAAACTCAAAACCTGTAGTGAGCGTGTCGAACTATCCAAAATCCAAAGCATGAAGCGAACGTTTTGAGCAGTTAAAAGAAAATACGTACGAGTGTCTACGTAAAAAACGGATATAACTTCAATACCATCAAGGAACAGTCACATGAATAAAAAAACCATCGCCGCGTCACTCACCGGCCTGTCCGTCTTTCTTGCCGGCCTTACAGCACTCTGCACCCATACCCGCAACAATCCCTTTGACTCAAACTATAAGGGCAGCTACGCCTTTGACGTGGTCTGGGACAGCCTGCCGGCCGCGCCGCGGGCAAACGCCGTCTACAAGATTCCCTTCACCGCCTCGGCCGGCAACGACTACTTCTCCGATATCGCAGTCTCCTCAACTCCCGAAGGCTTTATCGACGCCGGCTTCACCGACAGCGCCATTGCCGCGGACGGCTATTTTGCAAACGGCAAACTCGCGGCAGCGGGCGAGTTGAAAATCCGCTTTGCCACTGTGGATAGCGGCAAGGTGTATGTGACCGTCACCAGCCCCAACGGCAAAACCGTGATAACCGACAGCGCGCGGGTGAAGGTTGCGGGAATATTAACCTGCGGCGCCGATGATCATACCGTGGCGTTTGACAGAGACGTTGACAGCATCGACGCGGCCGCCGGGGGGCGCGTCAGCGTAAGGGCGCTTGGCAATGCGGCGCGGTATGTCTGGCGTTTCAGCGACGACGATACGGTGATAACGACTTTAGCCGGTTATCTGGATGTGTCGCGCACATCGTCAGCGCCGTTTACGGTGTATGTATATGCGATTGATTCGTGCGATAATGCGGGCGCTGAAGACAGCATGGTGGTTGTTCCCGCGGAATATGCGTATCATATTGACGTCGGCGTTTTTCCCGACACCGTATTCCTTGGCAGGGAATACGCATGGACTGCCGCTGTGCGGGAGACCGGCTTCAGCGGCAAGTTGTACTGGACGATAGACAGCGCGGGCGTAGTGCGCAGCGACAGCGGCGTGTCGCCCGATACGATTTTCCTCACGTTCAACGACAGTGTATCGCTTCGCATAACGGTGCAGGCGCGCGATGCGCAGGGCAGGCGCAGTGTGGCGTATGAGCGGAGGGTGATGACGCGCACGCACCGGCCGGTGGCGGCGTTTACGCGCACGGGCAATTACGAGTGCCTGATCAACACGGCGGTATCGTGCACGGTGAGGGTGAGCGACGCGGCGGGCGAGGCGACGGTTGATTCGTTGTACTGGAAGCTGGATGGGGGGGCGTTTGTGTCCACCGCGCCATCAATCAAAGTTTGGACGCACACGTTTACCGAACCTGGAGCGCATAAGCTTTCGGTGTATGCTTTGGACGAGGAGGGCTTTGCCTCGGAGACTGTGTCGGTGGATATTATAGTGCGTTCGGAGATACCGGTGGTGTCCGGCTTACAAGGTCTTGATACCGTGTCCGTGTACATGGGACAGCTCGTGACGTTGGTGATGGACACGGCGACGGCGACGACGGGCGGGGCGATTACGGCGTATTACTGGGATTTTGACGGTGATACGGCGGCGTGGGACACGACGACCGGGGTGAACGCGCTTGGCCATTCGTTTGGCACTGCCGGCGTACATACGGTATGGCTGAAGGTGAAGGATGCGTTTGACAAGTACAGCCTTGCGGATACGGCGGTGGTTGTTGTGCTTTCGGGCGGGCCTGAGCTTGGCGCTATAACGCTGGATGTCGCGGCGAACCAGTTGTTTGTTGCGAAGACGCGGCGGTACGGTTTTTCGGTTAGCGACCCGTTTGGCGCGCTGTCGAAGCTGTATTTTGACGTGAACGGCATTAACGTCACCCAGTACAACGTTGCGGCGCTGAATGTGTCGTCGCTTGACACGGCGTTTTACTATGCGTTTCACCGTGATTCTGCGGGGTCGGCGACAGTGCGAATTCGTGCGGAGGATAACAGCGGGCAGTTTGATACGGCTGCGCTTGCGGTAAGCGTGCGGCGCGGGGTTCCGGTGGTGGATTCGCTGGCGTATAGCCGGCCGGACTCACTGTTTGTCAACGATACGCGCGCCTTCAGGATATACGGCCATGACACCAACAGCACAGGCGGGTTTACATTCTACTACGACATGGACAAGGATGATGAATGGGACGGCAGTTCCTCCGACGGCCAGTTTAATTATGCCTTTCCTGTGGATAAGTACGGTGCGGTCACGGTACGATTGGGCGTCATGGATGAGGACAGCGTTGTGGGTACGGCTGAGAAAGTGGTCAACGTGCGTCTTGGCGCGCCGGTGGTATGGGGAGATGATGGGGATACGGTGTGGGTGGTGGTG
>Ga0129299_1003134_pt1 | contig 10858 bp, 10 predicted proteins | sample ConPoolayeCmetaG_FD_94477 | JGI IMG/M metagenome (GOLD analysis project Ga0129299, IMG submission 94477) | Hot spring microbial mat communities from California, USA to study Microbial Dark Matter (Phase II) - Cone Pool mat layer C metaG ... | reverse complement strand
TACGTGGATTTCTCGGTGAATTGAACGGCAATTTCGGAAGGACGGGAAAACAAAATGCTTCAAATCAAATATTCTTTCCGCAAAGCAACCGCTAAAGATACGCAGATCGTTCTTGCCCGCGAAAACGACAACAAATTTCCGGCGATGCTGAAGCGATTGGGGGTCGATCCGGAGCTTGTCTTTGCCCGCGGATTCAAAGGCAAGAAAGACGAAGCTGCCGAATTCTGGGCGCTGTCGAAAACCGGCGGCAGCCTGATTATCCTTGGGCTTGGCAGCGATGACAATCCCGACAACGCGCGCCGGGCGGGAGGAATCCTCAGCGCCATTGCAGTCAAAAAAAAGCTGAACTCGCTGGCCGTCGTCTGGCTCCCCGACATGAAAAAATACTTGTCGGCGTTCGTCGAGGGAATCATTCTCGGCGGTTATACGTTCGATCGCTATAAGTCCGCCGCTGACGGTCCAGCCGAAATCAAGCTGATCTTTGACAACTCGACCGCCGCATTCAGAGGAGAAATCGACCGCGCAGTTATCATCTGCGAGGCCGCCCGCCTGGCCAGGGATCTGATCAACACGCCGGGTAACGATATGCCTCCGCGCGAATTGGCTGCCCGCGCCGGAAAATTGGCGTTGTCGTGCGGAATGCCGGTGAAAATATATGGTCCGGCAGAGCTTGCCAAGCTCAAGATGGGCGCCCTTCTCGGAGTGGCACGTGGCTCTGATCAGCCGCCACAATTGATAGAATGGCATTATAACGGGGCAGGCAAGAAGGATAAGCCGATTGTGCTTATAGGCAAGGGCGTCACTTTCGATTCCGGCGGAATTTCGATCAAGCCTGCCGAGGGGATGCAGGAGATGAAGAACGACATGGCCGGGGCGGCTGTTGTCGTCTCGCTCATGCACATCATGGCCAAATTGAAACCTCGACTTAACGTAATCGGGCTTGCTCCCTGCGTCGAAAATATGCCCTCGGGGAAAGCCCTGCGGCCGGGCGACGTGGTGACGGCATCCGACGGCCAGACGATCGAGATTATAAGCACCGATGCCGAGGGTCGGCTGATACTCGCCGATGCAATCTGCCACGCCCGCAAACTCAATCCGGCCGCCCTGATAGATATGGCCACCCTGACTGGCGCCGTCAAGATCGCGCTGGGGGAAACCACCGCCGGTATTTTTGGCAATGATGACAAAATGATCGGTCGTCTATACGAATCGGGTCAACGGACCGCCGAAAAAATCTGGCGTCTGCCGCTCTGGGAAGAGTATCACGAGCTGATTAAATCGGACATTGCCGATATGAAAAATTCGGGCGGACGACCGGCCGGTGCAATTACGGCAGCCTGTTTCCTGGCGAAATTCGTCAAGGATACGCCATGGGCGCATATCGATATCGCCGGTGTAGATAATAACGACAAATCGCATCCCTATCTGACGAAAGGCGCCACCGGCTTCGGGGTCAGGCTGCTGGCCGACTATCTGCTGAACCTCGACTGATAATCGGTTTGCTCGGATAATCCTGCGGCGCTGGTTGGATTGGCCGATGACTTATTTTGAGTTGAGGCGGAATTCATGACTTGAATCGCCTGAATTGAATGCGCAATGGTAAAACTACTGCCATATGCGGCTTCGCTGATCGCCTTCCTATGGGGGGTGGCTCATCTGGCCGTTATAAAAAGGATAGGAGGACTTTTCGATGATATCTCTCCTGAAAGAAAAATGATTTTCGTGATGGCCTGGATCGTTCAGGCTTTTGTGATGATATTTATCGGGGAGTTGATTTTTTTCGTAACTCTGAATCATTACCGGCAGGCTGCGGTCAACCTGACCATATACTGGTTGTCGGCGGTGTTTCTTTTGGTTCTCGGTCTGGTTTCGTTTATCGCTTGCCGCGGAACACAAATTACGTTGCTGAAACTGGATCCGGTTGTCAAGGTCTTGGCGGCCGGGCTGATTTTCCTGTCTTTGTTGATTTAGTAAAATCGGTGGTTGGCTCGACAGCGAAGGAAATACCCTTAGATTTGCAATGAAATATCGTATCATGATGCGACAATGTCAAAAATGAAGATCGGCAAGAATCGCCCAATCCGTTATTGTTCAAACGATAAGGGATATCTTCAGAAAAATCCGAGACCACATAATTGTGAAAATCGTAACAAATTCAAGCAAAAATCAATTGACTTGACCGAAACTTACGACTATCCTAATGGTTTGAATGGATAATTTGTCCGGTGAGGTTTTAGGACGATGCCGATAATGCCCGATAAATGGATAATCGAGATGGCCGCCAAATTCAAGATGATCGAGCCGTTCGAAAAGTCTTTGGTCGGCAACTGTCTAATATCTTATGGCGTTTCATCCTACGGTTATGATTTCCGGGTGTCCCGCGAATTCAAGATCGCCGATGGTGCAGGCGAAGCCGGCGAGTTCGACCCGAAAAATCCATCACCGGAAACTTTCGCCGATTTCGCCGGGGATATCTGTCTGATTCCGCCCCGTGGTTTCGTAATCGCCCGCAGCCTCGAGTATTTTCGCATTCCCCGTGATGTTCTGGCGATCTGCCTTGGCAAGTCGACCTATACTCGAAACGGATTGCTGATAAATTTTGCCCCGTTCGAGCCGGAATGGGAGGGTCACGTCACTTTCGGTGTTTTCAATTCCCTGCCGCTGCCGGTGCGGCTGTACGCCGGCGAGGGGATAGCTCAGGTTCTTTTTTTGAAAGCCGATTCAGTATGTGAAACGTCTTATAGTGACCGGAAAGGGAAATACCAGTCTTCCAAAGGGATTTCCTTATCCCGGGTGATGAGGGAAAACGAGCAAAATCGATCTGGTAAATGAAACATTGGTAATGATGATAATGGTTGTCAATAGAGGAGGATGAATTGAAAGAGGTGCGTCTTCACGGGCGCGGTGGACAGGGGGTTGTAACGGCGGCTGAATTGATAGCCCAGGCGGCCTTTGCCGACGGCAAATACGCATTGGCTTTTCCTTCCTTCGGCTCGGAGAGAATGGGCGCGCCGGTTACATCATTCGTCAAGCTTTCCGATAAACCGATCCGCGCCCGCAATCAGATTTACGAACCCGATTATCTCATCGTTCAGGACGCCACGTTGATCGGCAGCGTTGATGTTACCGCCGGTTTGAAACCGAACGGTCTGATGATAATCGATACCGAAAAAAAAGCCGGCGATCTGAAATTGGCGACGAAAGCCAGAGTATTCACCATACCGGCAACCAAAATCGCTCTCGAGATTATCGGCCGACCAATACAGAACACCACGCTTCTGGGATATTTCGCCGCCATCACCGGTTTGATCTCATTCGAGGGCGTGAAAAAGGCGATAGAACATCGTTTCCCGGCCGCCATAGCTCAAAGAAATATCGCCGCAGTCGATAAAGCGTTTTCTCTGGCTCGGGAGGTGGCTCATGTCTAAGCCGATTTTGCTTGCAGTTGAACCGGGAAGCTCGAAAGTGAACAAAACCGGCAGTTGGCGCACGATGGTTCCCATATTCAAGCATGAGACATGCACCGATTGCCGAATCTGTGTCGTTGTTTGTCCTGATGCCTGCGTTTTCGGGCAGGACAATAAATATTATGCCGATCTCGATTTCTGCAAGGGGTGCGGTATCTGCGCCTACGAATGTCCGGTTGACGATATCGACATGGTTCTGGAGGTCAAATGAGGAAGCTGATAGAAGGATCGATGGCGGTCGCCGAGTCGATCAGATTGTGCCGGCCGCACGTTGTCGCCGCCTATCCGATCACGCCGCAGACCCATATTGTTGAAAACCTTTCCCAGATGGTGGCCGATGGTGACCTGAAAGCGGAATTCATCAACGTCGAATCCGAGTTCGGAGCCGCCAGCGTGGTGCTCGGTGCCTGCGCCGTGGGAGCGAGGGCCTATTCGACCACTACCGCGCAGGGGTTGCTTTTGATGGCCGAGGTTCTTTACAATTTGGCCGGGATGAGACTGCCGGTGGTAATTACATGCGCCAATAGAGCCGTTTCCGCTCCGATCAATATTTGGAACGACCATTCCGACGCGATGGTAATACGAGATTCCGGTATGATAATGCTGTTCGCCGAGGATTCGCAGGAATTGATGGATATTCATCCTCAGGCCTATAAAATCGGCGAAAATCCCGAGATAATGCTTCCGGTGATGGTAAACATGGACGGCTTCATCTTGACGCATGCCTTCGAATCGGTGGAGCTGCTCGATCAGAAAGCCGTCGATGATTTTCTGCCGCCTTACAACCCGGAAATCAAACTTGATCCGGCAAAGCCGATTACGATGGGAACTCTGGCCGAACCGCGCTGGTATATGGAGACCCGGTACAAAATCGCCGAAACGCTCGACGACGCCATCCCGGCAATCAAGAAAACAGCCGAGGAATTCAAGGCCAAATTCGGACGTTGGTACGGCGATCTGATCGACACTTATCGCCTCGATGATGCGAAATATGCATTCGTGGCCATGGGATCTCTTATCGGCACCCTGAAAGACGTGGTGGATGATCTGCGGGCGAAAGGAGAGAAGGTCGGCATTTTGAAAATCAGAAGTTTCCGGCCGTTTCCTTATGCCATGATTCGCGATGTTTGTAGGGATGTAAAACAGCTCATCGTATTCGACAAATCCTATTCCTACGGTTGGGGATCGATACTGCAGAATGAACTGCGCAACTGCTTCTACGGTCAGAAACATACTCCGCTGATTTCCGGCTTCGTTGTCGGATTGGGCGGCAGGGATATCCCGCCGAAATCGTTGATAAGCGCCTATAATATGACCAAGGACAAGGAAATGCTCAATGAATTCGTAGATATAAATCATGAATTGGTCGGCGGGAGGAGGTAATTATGGCTGAGACGACGAAAGCAAAGAAAGAGAAAGCCCCCGTCACCGAATCGCTGCTCACCAGCGGCCACCGCGCCTGCGCCGGATGCGGCGAGTCGCTCGGGGCCAAACTGGTCATGGATGCGGCCGGGCCGAACATAATAGTAGCCACCAGCACCGGTTGCCTTGAGGTCTTTTCCACTCCTTACCCCGAATCGGCTTGGCGGGTGCCGTGGATTCATTCGCTGTTCGAAAATTCGTCGGCGGTAGCAGCGGGTATTGAGGCGGGTTTGAAAGCGATGGGCAAGTGGAACGGGGTGAAAGTCATCGCTCAGGGCGGCGACGGCGGCACGGCCGATATCGGTATCGGTTGTCTTTCGGGGATGCTGGAACGCGGCCATGAAGTGCTTTATGTGTGCTACGATAACGAAGCTTACATGAATACCGGCGTGCAGCGTTCGGGGCTTACGCCTTTCGATGCCCACACCACGACTTCACCTTCAGGCAGAATTTCCTTCGGCAATCAGCGCCCCAAGAAAAATCTGGTCGAAATAGTGGCGGCTCACAATATTCCTTATGCGGCCACGGCTACGGTGGGCTATCCGGCGGATCTTCAGCGGAAAGTGAAAAAGGCCCTTTCCATAGCAGGTCCCACATTTTTGCACGTCCATGTTCCCTGTCCTCTCGGCTGGGCTTACAAATCCGAACAGACGATCGAAATCGGCCGTTTGGCCGTGGAGACCGGTCTGTTTCCGATTTTCGAAATGGAGTGGGGCAAAATTACCCGCGTCCGCAAAATCACCAAGGAACGCAAACCGATTGAGGAATACTTGAAGCTGCAGGGACGTTTCCGGCATTTGTTCGTAAGCGAAGAAGGCAAAAAGGAACTGGCGAAAATCCAGGCAATCGCCGATGCCAATATCGCCAAATACGGGCTGGTATAAATTCACCCGGAAATCCGTTTTAAGGCGGGTATTGACTCGATACCCGCTTTTTTTACGGAAATGGTTCTGTTGAAGGGAACTTGATATTCTTCGTCCGAATTTATCGACATAATGTTAAGGGCCCCGAAAAGGCTGTTTTACAAGCGATGACCGCCCCTTGGTATTTCTGGCTGTTTTTCAATTTTTTCATCTTGCTGATGCTGGCGCTCGATTTAGGCATCATGCACCGCCATGCCCGCGTCGTCAGGCCAAAAGAGGCGCTGACTTGGACGATAGTCTGGGTTGTCCTGGCGTTGTTGTTCAATCTCTGGATTTATCTGCATTCCGGAGCCAAACCCGCTCTCGAATTTCTTACCGGCTACCTGATAGAAAAATCGCTCTCGGTCGATAACGTGTTCGTGTTTCTGGTGATTTTCTCCTTTTTCAGAGTGCCGGCGGAATACCAGCATAAGGTCTTATTCTATGGAGTTCTCGGGGCACTGGTTATGAGGGCGATTTTCATTTTTGCCGGAATAGCGTTGCTGAACAAATTCCATTGGCTGATATATATTTTCGGAGGGTTTCTGATTTTTACCGGGATCAGTATGGCGGTTCATAAGGAACGCCGGCCGCATCCGGAACGCAATCCTGTGTTAAAGCTGCTTAAACGTTTTTTGCCGATGACCGCCGACTACCGGGGCGGAAGATTCCTTATCCGGGAAAACGGACGACTGTTCGCCACCCCGCTTCTGGCTGTTTTGCTCATGATCGAATCGACCGATCTAATCTTCGCCATCGATTCGATTCCCGCCATACTGGCGATAACGACCGACCCGTTTATCGTCTATACCTCGAACGTTTTCGCTATTCTTGGCTTGCGTTCGCTTTATTTCGCCCTCGCCGGAATCATGGGGTTTTTCGAATATTTTCATTATGGTCTGGCATTTATACTTGTGTTTGTGGGAATCAAGATGGTCTTCAGCGGTATTTACAAACTCCCGCCTCTGGTATCTCTCGCTGTGATCGCTATCGCTCTGATTCTGTCGGTAGCGGCCTCGATCGTCGCCCGCCGCAAGAGCAATGAATCCGCTGGTTAGAAATCCTGCTTTTCGGGGCAAATTCTACCCCTCAACATGCCACTTTTCCAGCCGGTGAAACCATTCCGAGGGGTTTTCCAGAAAGGCCAGACTATCATCCACCATCTGGAAATGCCGCTGTTCTTCCTCGATTAAAAATTGAAACAGCTTTTTGGTTTCGGGGTCGGTCGCCTTAGTCAAAGCCTGGCGATAGAATTTTTCGCCGTTTTTTTCGAAATCGCGGGCGAACTTATAGGCATCGATATCAGCCTTGTCCGTGGGCGCTTTTCTTTCCAGCCCGGAGAAGAGTTTGCTTATCGCTTTACGGGCGCGGGCGGGATCGGCCTCCCGGATTACCGAATCGAAATCGGTTTCCTCGCCGGCCATTTCGGCGGAATAAAATGACCTTATCGCCTCGATATGCTTGGTTTCCTCATCGGCCAGAAAGCGGAATACCGATCTGGTCATTTCGTTTGCGGTTTTTTCTGCGGTGGAATTATAAAAATCCCTGCCCTGATTTTCCATCTCGATGGCCGCCGCCAAGGCTTCCTTTTGATTTTCCATGTCGCCTGCCCTATTTTTTCATTTTCGCCAAAGTCGTCCGTTTTCTGAAACAACTGCAAATGAAGATATGCCGCGGCGAGTCGGCCGGCAAGTCAAATCTGGAATACTGAAGCAAATGCCGGTTCGCAATGATTCGAACGCAGTCGAGAACCGTCTGGGGAAAAGGCATCGAAACCGGATATTCCGGCTTGCCTACACCCCAAGCAAACGGCTTACGAGATCGGCGGAGGGTTTAGTCTGCGCCCGAAAGGCCAACTGCGATTCGATCATGATTTTCTGATTCACGAAACGATTGAATTCGGCCGCCGTATCGACGTCGACGATTGCCGACCGGGCGCTGCTGAGATTGCCCAGTTTCAAAAGCAATTCTTCCCGCATTGATTGCCGATTGTTTTTTATCTCGGCGCCTATCTCGCCCCTGATCCGATTGACTTCGGCGAGCTTGCGGTCGATTGTTTCGATTGCTTTGGTCGCTTCGGCTGCGTTCGCCAGAGACAGTTCCGCCATCTTTTCCGGTCGGCTGTCGGCATCACAATTGCCGTTCGGCGATTGGATATCGTCTGCGGCGACCTTTTCAACCAGTCGATTGAAATTCCGGCGTTCATTTTCTATAGCCTGATTGATCGCCGCCATCGACTGCCGATCGACAATCGATTCATTGGCTGCGGTGATAACCAATTCTCTGATCCGAATCAGGCTTTCGCCCATTCGATCGAAATGTTCATCTGCAATCTCCAGCCGATTTATTTGACCGTCGATCTGTTTTAATTCCTGTTCGATAGCCGTTATGTTTGCCCGCATTTTTTCAGAGATTATAAGTCCCGCCGGGTCATCGGAGGCTTTATTAATTCGTCTGCCTGAGGCGAGCTTCTCGGCTGATTTGTGTAATTTGTCTATGCCCAAATTGATGTTATTCGGACTTGCCGACCGGCCCGGCTTCAACATGATTTCCACAGTCACCTCCTTATGCTCTCGATTTTACATTGCAAAACCTGTGCCTTGCCTCAAGCTTTCGGCGATTAAGGCTGTTGATACAACCTGTTGAAAAACAATAAATTCCGTAGCCGTTAACGGACCACTGTCAATGCCGAATGAGGATTTTGGTGCCGCCCGGCGATAACACCCGCCCGCATCCCATCAATTCATTTATGGGCAATTAAGGCGATTATTTCGATCAAAAAATTCGGTTGTTGATTTCAAAAAGATCCCAAGTTTAAGCGACAATTCTGCAACCAAACCCGAAATTCAACTGTTGTTGATGCGGGAACAATATCCGGTAGCGAGCATCCGGCGATCCCAAAAGTCGATTGCTTATTTGGGTTGACAATAGAAAAATTATTTGGCAGATTAAACTTTAGGTCCGCAAAGGTGTCAAAGAACTGAATCGATAATAACCCACAATATTTTGGAGGAGTCAGTATGAGAATGAGAAAATGGTCATTTCCAGCAATTCTGATGTTGTTGGTTTTGGCAGCGGCGCCGGTGATGGCGCAACACCAGAGCGGAACCATTACCGGTCTGGTAACGGATCAAACGACGGGGCAGCCTCTGGCCATGGCCATGGTTCATGCTTTCGCCGTAAACGATCCCACCCGGCCGTTCGTGGGGACCATGACCGACAACACCGGGCGTTACACTCTGCGTCTGCCCTATGGCCGCTACCTCGTCATGGCCAACAAATGGGGATTCGCGCCTGAATGGTGGCAGGAAGCGGCCGAACCGTCTCAAGCCACACCTGTCGTGGTTTCAGACAGCGTTAATCCGACCGGCATCAATTTCACCCTTTCTCCGCCGACCCCGCCGCCGACCGGAACGATTTCCGGAACGGTCACCAATCAGGCCAACGGCAGCCCGATATTCCGGGCGATGGTGAAAGCGTTCGGCCCCAATAATGTCATGTTCACCATGCAGACTGATTCGTCGGGGAATTATCAGCTCACCGTGCCTTATGGCCGCTATCTGGTCATGGCCGAAAAGATGGGATTCGCCCCCGAATGGTGGCAGGAAGCGGCTCGTAGGGAAGATGCCGATCCGGTAATGGTCGATGACACGCTCAATCCGACCGGCATCAATTTCACTCTGGCGGTCCCTACCAACCCGCAGGCCGGTTCGATTGCCGGAACGATAACCGATGCAGTGTCGTCACAGCCGATCGCCGGAGCCATGGTGAAGGCTGAAATGTACCGAAATCACCATTTTTACCGCGTCGTCCATAGCGGCCCCGACGGCAACTACATTTTCAATGATCTGCCTGCCGGAACCTATCGCGTGGCGGCCATGAAAGAAGGATACGCCCCCGCAAATTATCCCGACAGCATTGTCATCAACGGCAATAACGTAACCGGAATTAACATTGCCCTGCAACCGATAATCATGGGACTTTTGACCGGCGTGGTAACCGATGCCGCAACCGATGATCCGATCGTCGGCGCTATGATAAGAGCCACAAACATGAACGTCCCGCGGATGTATTTCCAAGGTCGCACCGATTCGACCGGCGCCTATGCTATCGGTTTGCCTGTTGGCGTATATCATGTCGAGGCGTTCGCCCGTGACTATTATCCCGGCAGCGCCGATTCAGTCGTGGTCGGCGATCTCGCCCCGACCGTACTCGATTTCGCGCTTGCCGCAATCGATTTCGGCAGTATCTCAGGAACCGTTTATGATTCGGCCAACACGCCCATATTTGGAGCCTTTGTCGAAGCGCGCATGATTGCCGGCTACTGGCGCGGCATGGCCCGAACCGATTCCTCAGGCAACTATACTATCGCCAATGTGATCCCCGGCAATTATATAGTTTCGGCGCACGCCCGTGGCTTCAACCCGGCCGTCTATCCCGAAACTGTCGGCGTCGATGACGGCGAAGACGTAACCGGTATCGATTTCCATCTTCTGACGTTCACCCCGCCCGATGGTATGATTTCCGGTCTTGTCACCAGCGACAGCACTGGTGATCCTGTCGGCGGAGCCTTGGTGGTGGCGATGGGCACGGATCAAAATGCTCCTCATCGTTGGCGTGATGTAAGATTCACCCGCACGGCCGAAGATGGCACTTATGCTTTCAACAGGCTCAGAAATATCGCCTATAAAATCTTCTGCTCGGCCAGGGGTTATCTGGGCGAATTCTACGATGACAAACCGACTTGGCAAACCGCCGATCCGGTAACCCCGAATGCCAGCGGCATCAATTTCGGTCTGGCCAACCGCAGCGGCAGGCCGCGCTTCGTCGGAGGACTTGTTTACGAAGGGAATCGGCCTCATTCGGGCGCTCTCGTGATGTTGCTTGATAATGACGGGATTGTCGATATCGCCTTGACTATGCCTGACGGCGCTTATGAATTCGCCGGTGTCGAACCGGGCAACTATACCGTCAGAGCTATCGGCATGAATGAGAATCAGGGCGAGCAGGCGCTTAGCGTTATGTTCGATGATATCTACGGCGCCGATGTCGTTCTGAGTCCGACCG
>Ga0129299_1003133_pt1 | contig 10858 bp, 8 predicted proteins | sample ConPoolayeCmetaG_FD_94477 | JGI IMG/M metagenome (GOLD analysis project Ga0129299, IMG submission 94477) | Hot spring microbial mat communities from California, USA to study Microbial Dark Matter (Phase II) - Cone Pool mat layer C metaG ... | reverse complement strand
TCGCCCCTGCGGGGCTGGTCGAGACGGCCCGGACTTGACCAGGGGCTTGCGCCCCTGGCTACAGACCGCGGCCCCTTCGGGGCCGATGCGCCACCGCGCCGGAATCGAGCCGTCGCCGCGCCAGCGGAATCGGCCCCGACGGAGCGGGGGGCCCCGGTGCTGGCGGCCCCGACGGAGGCGGGGCCGGGGCGGTGGGGCGGCGAAGGCTAATCCACGGTCGTGGCTTGGACTGGTGACGACCGGCGCACGGACTCGCCGCCCAATGAAAGCGGGCCTCGCCCCTTGGCCGAGGCGAAGCCCGCTGGCGGGTTGTCTCTTGCTTTGGAGCGGCTACTTCTGGGTGAGAGCCTTCATGAAGGCGGTGACGCCGGCGCCAAGCTGGAACTTGTAGCCCTGCTCGGCCAGCACCCACTCCAGCGCGGCGATGGCCCCGACCGTGTCCACCTCGTCCACGTAGCCCATGTGGTTGATGCGGAACATCTTGCCCTTCATCTCGCCCTGTCCCGCGGCGAAATGCACGCCGTATTTGGCGCGGCAGGTCTTGCGGAGCTTGTCGTCGTCGACGCCCGCCGGCGTGTTGATGCCCGTCACCGAGTCGACCGGGTCCTGGGCGAAGAGGGTCATGCCCAGGGCCTGCACCGCGGCCCGGGTGGCCCGGGCCAGCGCCGCCGAACGCTTCCAGACGTTTTCGATGCCTTCAGCCTTGATCTGCCGCAGCGTGTAACGCAGTCCGCGGACGAGCTGGTTGTTGGGGGTGTAGGGCACGTCGTTGTCCGCGGCGCTCTTGCGGTAGGCCTTCAGGCTGTTGTAGAAGACCGGCGGCTCGTGCGAGTCCACCACCTTCCACGCGGCGTCGCTCAGGCAGACCACCGCCAGTCCCGGCGGAAGCATCAGCGCCTTTTGCGAGCCGGTGATGGCCACGTCGATGCCCCACTCGTCCATTTTGAACGGGATGGTGCCAATGGAGGTGATGCCGTCCACGATGGAGAGCACGCCCCGCTCCTTGCACGCCTTGGCGATGCCCTGGGCGTCGCTCACGGCGCAGGTGCTGGTCTCGCTGTGGACGAAGATGCAAGCCTTCACATCGGGGTTCTTCTTCAGCGCGTCGGCGACCATCTCGCCGGTGAAGCCCTGGCCGTATTCCCGCTTCAGCTCGACATGGGGCAGCTTGAAGGCCTTGAGCACCTTCTGCCACCGCTCGCCGAACTTGCCCGCGTGGCAGACCAGCGTCTTGCTGTCGGCCTTGCAGCAGCCGACGATCGCCGCCTCCGCCGCGGCGGTCCCGCTGCCGGTGATGATCAGCGGCTTGGCCTGGGTCTGCATGACGTAGGCCAGCAACTCCACGCACTCCTTGAAGGCTTCCTTGAACCCGGGCGTGCGGTGGTGATCCAACGGCTGGGCCATCTCCAGCAACACGTCGGGGCTGACCATCGTCGGGCCGGGGGTGAACAGGCGCAGTTTCATCATGGGTGATTCTCCTAAAAGGCTGAAGCCGGCGGACCGTTGCGGCAATTCGCGTGCCACGATTCGGCGTCGGGGGGCCTAGTATAGCCTGAAATCGCTGCCGCACAATGATCGGCGGGCGGCCGGTCCGCGGGACGCAGCCCCACCCCTCGCCCGCTGGGCACTTGCCTGTGGCCGTGCCGCGGCGATCGCAGCGAGGTGGCCACGCGGCCCGGATGAGCCGGACCGCCACGCCGACCGGGCAGGCCTGCGGTTCGCCGCCGCGATCGGATCTTTCTTGCCCGGTCGCCCAGCCGTGGTTACGCTGCCGGACGCATCATTCTCGGGGTCTCCTCGGCCGGCCGCCCGCTCGGGTACGGACCGGTCGGGGCGCCGTCGGGCACAGCGGCGACCACGGCGGCGGTTCGACGCCTGCGGCAACAGGAACACGCAACAAGGAGGTTGTCAAAGATGCGCAATCCCATCCCCAACTCAAACCGCCACACTCGCACGATTCCCGCAACCTCGCCCTGGTGGCGGACCGATCGTGGTCTGCGGGCGATGCTCGGGGTGTTCCTGGTCCTGCACGCCCAGTGGTGGACGGGCGGCTGCGCGGGGATCGGTCTGCCCAGCGGGGAATCCGGCCTGCGGATCGCCCTGACCCCGGATCACCCGGTGTCCGTGGCCCTGTCGGGGAGCACCTTCGCGGGGGCCCGCGAGCTGGTCGTCGACCCGCTGGCCGGCGGCATCCGCCTCGTGTACGCCGACGCCCGCGAGCTGGCCTGCCGCTATGAAACCGTGGACGGCGCGCCGACCGTGACGAGGGTGCGGGCGGCGACCCCGATCGGCCGCGTGGACCTCGCGTTCGATACAGACGGTCGTCTACAACGTCTGGCCGACGGCGACGGCCGCATCTGGGAAAGACCGCTCCACTGGCCGACTGAACCCGACCTCGCCGCCGCGGGCTTCTACGAGCGGGCCAACGCCGACTTGCTCGCCCTCGCCCGCGGCCTCGACCCCGCCCCGCCCACAGACGGCTCCGGGGGCAATAGAGCGGGTGGCGGAGGCGACCCCGGCGGCTTCAGCCCCGAGGCGGATCCGCTCAAGATCGCCACCGCGAGTCAACTCGGCTCCGCCCGGGCGGCGCTGATGGCCGTCGCGGCCGTGTTCACCTACTCCGCCGGATTCCTGCGGGCGTGGCAGGTGTTGTTCGACATTCTGGAGGCTCTCAACCAGACGGTCTTCGCGCTGGACTTCGCCCCGGCCGCCGCGTATGCCGCCGGCGAAGGCATCCTCGGCATGGACGCCGCCGACCTGGACGGCGACGGCGACGCGGACGTGGCGGCGGCCCACTACAGCACACGGTCCATCTCCGTGCTGCTCAACGACGGGCAGGGGCGGCTGGCCCCGCCGGTGTCCTATCCGTTGGAGTGGCACCCCACGGCGGTTCGGGCCGCGGATGTCGATGGCGACGGCCGCCTGGACCTGCTGGTCGCCGACGGCGGGGTCCGGCGGCTCCGCGGCCTGGGCGGCGGGGCGTTCGCCGCCCCGGAAACGGTCGTGGCGTTCGTCGACCCCGTGGACAGCATGGCCTTGGGCGACTTCGACGGGGATGGCGGGATCGACCTGGCCGTGACCGGGGTCGTGCAGGAAGGGAATGCGTTCCGGCAGTACGTCACCGTCGCATTGAACGGCGGCGGCGGGTATACGACCGTCTCGCACCACGCGGCGCTCGGCCCGGCCCTGGAAGCGGCGGACAGTCCGCGAGGAGCGCAACTGGTGGCCGTCGGCGACTTCAACGGCGACGGGCGGGCGGATCTGGTCGTCGCCGGGTGCCGTTGCGGGACGCTGACGCTTTTCCCCGGCGACGGGTCCGGCGGCTTCGGCGATCCCGTCGCCGGCTCCTCCCTGCCGCGGCCGCAATCGCTGGCCGTGGCCGACTTCGACGGTGACGGGCGGGCCGACCTCGCCGTCGCGGCGCGGTACTCCGCCGCGCGGAACACCTCCCGGCTGATGACGCTGTGGGGCGGCCCGAGCGGCGTCTTCGACGCCGGCCAAACCCGGTATCTGGCCCGTCACGTCAGTTGCCTCCGAACGGCGGACCTGGACGGCGACGAGCGGCCGGACCTGGTCGCGGCGAGCAACGGCATCCACTGGAACACCAACGCGATCGGATGCCTGCGGTATCGCGATGGGCGGCGGTTCGCCCGCGACCAGTGGCTCCCCTTGGGCGAAGAGCCGAGCTACGCGGTGATCGCGACCGACCTGGACGGCGATGGCGATGCCGATCTGGCAGTGGGCCAGTCCCCGCAGATCCGCGTGCGGCTCAACCAGCGGAATGCCGGATAGGTATCCGCGGCGGCAGCCCACAGCGGGCGAAATCCGGCGGACGCGACGCCGCCACCTGCCTTGACAGGGTACGAGCCGGCCGCTAAGACCTACCGCCAGTCGGTCCGCGGGCGCGGGCCTTGACGACCCTGATCAGCCGAATATCTCACGAGGTGCAACGCGTCATGTGGCAAAGACTCCTGATCCTGGCCCAGGAAGCTGCGGAAGAAGTCGCTCCGCCGATCCAGCCCGTCACCGAAGAAGGCTCCGCCATCTTCAACCTGCGGAACGGCATCCTGTTCCTCCTGCTCATCGCGGTGCTGGTGGCCTTCAAGATCTATCGCAGCAAGCAGATGCAGTAGCGAGCGGAAACGGGCAGGGCCAAGGCCGTGGCGGCTCGCGCCCGCTGCCTCTTGGTCTGGCCGGGCCGGAGACCCGCGGCAGGGAGTGATGCGGGCCGGGCACGACGACGCAAGCCCCCGTTCAGGCGGGGTCGTGGGGAAACTCTGCCAAGGGACAACCGTCGCAGCGGGCCTGCGGGCGGCAGTGCCGTTTGCCCACGGCCACCAGCAGGGCGTGAAACTCGTTGAACAGCGGTACGTCGGGGGGGAGGGCGTCCTCGAAGAGCGTCTTGATCTCCTCATAGGTCGCCGCTTCGTCAATCAGCCGATGGCGGCCGAGGATTCGCGCGGTGTAGGCGTCCACCACGAAGGTCGGCTTCTCCAGGGCGTAGAGCAGGATCGAGTCTGCCGTCTCCCGGCCTATCCCGCGGATGGAAAGCAGTTCCTCCCGCAGCCCGGCGAGGTCGCGGTTCCGCAGCCCATCGAAATCGCCGCCGTGTTCCTCCCACAGCCACATGACGAAGTTCTTGAGCCTTGCCGCCTTGATGTTGTAGTAGCCCGCGGGGCGGATGCACTCCGCCAGCCGCGGGGTCGGCACGTCGCGTAGGGCCGCCCAGTCGAGCAGCCCTGCGGCGTTCAGCCGGGCGATGGCCTTCTCGACGTTAGCCCAGTTGGTGTTCTGCGTCAGGATCGCCCCGACGACGATTTCCGTCCGCGTCCGCCCCGGCCACCAGCCTTGCGGGCCGTAGACGCGGAACAACGCTTCGTAGAAGGCGTGCAGGATCTCGCCGGTGGTTCTCATGGCCGGGTACTCTCGCCGATCCGGGCGGGCCAGGCAAAGGCCCGACGCTGGGTGCCGTGTGACCTCGGGCAGGTCCCGCGCTCCGCCCGCCTTGCGGACGGCGGCGGGCCGGAGGTCAGACCTGCCCGGTCGGGGCGGCCCACTCGGCCGAGCGCGGTGTTCCGCTTCGTCCGCCATCTGGACGATGGCCGCGTGGCGTGGTAATCATGGCCCCCATGGCGGCAACGGCAAAACGACGCAAACCCCCCAAGGCCCAGGTGCCGCGGCCGTCCCGCCGCCGACAGGATCTCCCCCCACATTATTGGGATCTGACCCACCGGCCCCTGCAATGCCTGGTCTTCCTGCTGCCGATGGTGCTGGCCTACGAGGTGGGCATGGCCCTGACGCATGGAAGCCTCTCACCGGAGGTGCGGCCCGCCGCTCTGGCCTCGCAGCAGCTACTGTACTGGTTCTTCAGCCTGTTCGGGGCCACCGGCGGCTACCTGCCCGGCTTCGCCCTGATCCTGATCCTCCTGGTCTGGCATGTGGCCGCGCACCACGCCTGGCGGATATCCTCGTGGGGGTTGCTGGGCATGACCGGGGAGAGTGTCGTCCTGGCCCTCCCCATCCTACTGCTCAACGACTTCCTGCCCGGGCGGGTTCTGGAGGGTCTCACCCGTCACGGAACCCGCTCGAGCGTCGAGGAACTGTTGCTCTGCATCGGGGCCGGGATCTACGAGGAACTGGTCTTCCGTCTGATCATCATCAGCTTGCTGACCCTGCTGCTGATCGACATCCTGCGGGTCCGCCAGGTGACCGGCGTGGCCCTCGCGGTGATTATCTCGTCGTTGCTCTTCTCGGCCCACCATTATGCCCCGATCGGCGACGACGCCTGGTCCACCAGCAGTTTCGCCTTCCGGGCGGCGGCGGGGGCCTACCTCGCGGCGGTGTTTGTGGTCCGGGGCTTCGGCCTGGCCGTCGGATGCCACGCCTTCTACGACATTATCGCCTTCACCCTCGACCAGGATCTGGGAACCGGCGTCTAGGGACCGCGAAACGCCCCCGCCCTCGGCACGGGGGACCATCCGGCCCTGCACGGAAAACGCGGATTCCGCCGATGTAGATGGGGAGGGTCCGCGCTCAGAACCCCCCGGAAATAAGGAAGCCGCCATGTTGAAACAACCGTCGCGATCGATCCCCCGATGGTCTCCACCGGTCCCTCGCTCGGGCGGCCGCGGCCCGAGCGGGCCGAGGGCTTTCCTGATGGTGTCCGCCTTCATCGCGGCGGCCACGGTGGCCCACGAGGCCCAAGCCCAGCGGTTTTTGCGGGGCGGGGGCGACTCGCCGCCTACCGCAATCGAGAAGATCACGCCCGAGACCGTCGGGACGCCCGCGGCACCGCCGATGGAGATCACCGTTCGTTCTGGCGGTTCGCCGCCTGCTCCGGCCCCCGGCCGCGGCGGGGCCAAGGTCCGCGTAACCACGTTTTCCGGCAGCCCCCGCCCGTACACCAGCCCGGCCCGCGCCGTGACGGCCCCCGACATCCTCGCTTGGCAGGCCGCCCTGGATCGGGCGGGCTTCTCGCCAGGATTGATCGACGGCGAGATGGGCCAGCGGACCCGGATGGCGATCCAGGCGTTTCAGGAATACGCCGGGCTGCCGGTCACCGGTGTGCCTGACGAGGCCACGGCCCAGGCCTTGGGCGTCACCGAGCAGCCCGCTCTCCGCTATACCGTGATCACGGCAAACGACGCCGTGGAGGTCGGGCCGAACCCGACACACTGGGAGGCCAAGGCCCGGCTCAAGCGACTGAAATACCCTTCGCTGGCGGCGTTGGTCGCGGAGCGGGGGCATTGCTCGCTGGCCACGCTGACGCGGCTTAATCCCGGTGTGGACCTCCGCAAACTCCGGGCCGGGCAGCGGGTGCTCATTCCCAACGTCACCATGCCGCGGGTCCTGCCGCGGGCCAACCTGCTGGAGATCGATTACGGCCAAAAGACGATCTCCGCCTTCGACGCCAGCGGTCGCCGCATCGCCCTGTTTCCCTGTTCGATCGCCCGCCACAAGGACAAGCGGCTCACCGGAACCTCCCAGGTCACCAGGATCGTCATGAACCCGCAGTACACGTTCAACCCGGCCATGTGGCCGGAGGTCAAGGACGTGAATCGCGTGCTGACGATCCCGCCGGGGCCGCGGAATCCCGTCGGCGTGTGCTGGATCGGCCTGGCCACCCGGGGGTACGGGATCCACGGCACGCCGGAGCCGGAGAACATCGGCAAGACCGGCTCCCACGGCTGCTTCCGACTGACCAACTGGAACGTTACCCGGCTGGCCCTGATGGTGCGGGTCGGAACGCCGGTGCGTTTTGTGGACAGTTCCGCCCGCGGCCGGTGAGTTCGTGCCCGGCCGGCCGCCGCGGGCCGCGTCCTCGGCAGGCACAGGTGAACGATCATCAGCCGACGGCTGTTCGACCGCTGGACTCTGCTGATCCTCCTGCTGGCGGCGGGGCCGCTGATCCGCGGGGCCGCTCGCTACACCGTCTTCGACGACGAAGCCTTCAGTTGCCAGCGTTATGTCCTGCCGGCCGGAGAGATGGTCGCGGCGCTCTGGCGGGGCGTGGAGCCGGACCCGCCGCTCTACTATCTGCTCATCAACGGTTGGACCCGGCTCTTCGGCGTGGGGCCGTTGGGCCTGCGGAGCCTTTCGATCATCCTGTTCCTCGCGGCGCTGCCCATCATGCGGCAAGCGGGTGAGGCGTGGTTCGGCCGCCGCGCCGGGCGGCTGGCCATGCTGCTGTCGGCGGTGCATCCGGCCCACCTTTTCTTCGGCTTCGCGGCCCGCTGGTATGCCTTGGTCTTTCTGCTGACGGCGGTCCTACTGTGGCTGACCGCGGCCCCGCGGCCCGGCGCCACGGCCCTGAACCGCAATTCGGTGAGAAACCACACCATCGCCTGGGCCTTCGCGGCGGCGGCCCTGGCCTATGCCAACACGTTCGGCCTGGTCATGGCCGGACTGTGCTGGGTAGTCGGAGCCGCACGCGATGCGGGATCTCGCCGTCCCGCCTGCCACTGGCCGGCGGCGGCGGCGGTGGCGGTCGGGCTGTATCTGCCGTGGCTGCCCGCCGTGGCGCGGCAGTACCAGATCTTCCAGGGGTCGGGAGGGTCGTGGGGAGGCTGGGCCTCCACCGCCGCCCGGACGACGCTCGCCCTGTTGACCGGCAACCTGGCTTCTCCGGAGGCGTGGTGGGCCTGGGGGCCGATGGCGGTCGCCACCGTGGGATTGGCAACGATTCTCCTGTGGCGCGGTCGCCGGGAGTGGTCGATGCTGCTGATCGCCGGCGGGGCTTTGCTCATCGGCGTCCTTACGCGGACCATGATCGATAAATACATCCTTACCTTGAGCGGCGGGTTCTGTCTGTTGGCCGCCGGGTTGCTGGCTGGGGCCGGAAAGGCGTCGAGGGTTGCGACTCCGCGGGCAATCCAGCGGGTAACGGTGGTCTGCCTGGCCGGCGGTTGGTTGGGCTGCATGGCCAACTTGACCATGGAGCGGCACTGGTCGAGCCTCCGCTGGCTGGACCCACTGGCGGAAGTCACGCGGCGGCTCTATGACGAATGGCGCCTCGCCCTCCGCGACGGAGGCGTGGCCCCGCCGGTCATCACCTCACACCCCTCGGCTCGCTACTACTTTGCCTTATACGAGGCCCGCAGCGGCGGTGCGGCCGCCCCTGAGCGAGTCGCCTGGGCCACCGCCTTCGATAACCAGAATCGGACGGCGGATTCTGCGCCCGGACCGGCCCGGACGCCCTGGGCCATCCTGCCATGGCTCGACGGGCCTCGGCCGCCGCGTGCGGCCGTCACCCTTCAGACCGCCGGGTTCACGAATCTGCCCGAGTGGCAGGCCGTGGAAGCACGCCTGGCCCAAGGATACGAGCTTGATGGCGAGGAACGCCATCTACATGACCCCTATGCGGCCTGGAAGGACCGACTCGACCCCGCGATTCGTCACCCGGTCTGGCGTTTGACGGTGCGGTGGTGGCGGCTTCGCGAGGCTGATTAAGTCGCCTTATCAAATCCGTTTTCGCCGCTCTGCCGGACGGTGTGACAAGCGCCGTCATTCTGCTGCGGGGAGCTTCCCGCCATGTGCTTGCGGGAATTCACTTAACCCGCCCTGCCGCGCATCCGACACAACTAGCCGAAGGGACGCCGGCCGCCGCAGGGAGTGGCGACCGTCGTGGAGGACGGGTTCTGGAATAGCGTTTGAAGGGCCGGAGATAGAAAGGTTTCTCGACATGCTCGACATCCGCACCGCCCGCGACCGCGCCGTTCGTCGGGCCGTGGAAACAGGGGAAATGCCCAACCTGGACCTGATCCATCAAATCCAGAAGACAGAAGGCCATCATCCGTGCTTCGGCCGGTGCGAGGGATTCTGCGGCGAGGTGCGATGTCGATGGCACGGCCAGTGCATGGCGTTGTCGAGCTACTCCGTGAAGCCGGCGCCCTCCGGCGGCCGGCGGCTGGCGGCCCCTCAGCGGCTGCCGCGGCTGCATGACGGCGGCTATCGCGACGGCGTGGCGGAGAACACGCAGCCCACCGAGGAGGAGCAGACCCGCCGACCGCCGACGGCCGTGCTCAGCCCCGCTCCGCATCTGACGCCGGCCGGTCGTTAGTCTCGCCGGAGTTCGTGCCGATTCGCGGCGCGAACACCCGGTAGAGCCCGTTGTCGAACAGCAGCGCGCATTTCTCGTGGAGCACGGGCAGGAGCTTTTCGGAGTCCTCCTGAGACAGCGCGCAGTAGCCGTATTGAGAGACGGGGCGGGCGTACATGACCACCATTCGCCCGTCCTCCACGCCCCGCCACAAGTCCTCGACGCGGCAGGCCGTCACCACGCCGTCGCGGCCCAGATGATGAAGATGCAGGCTGCGGAGGTACATGCCGGTCCGCCAACAATTCGTGTAGACCGGCCCGTCGCCCACGGCTGCCTGCACGACGCGCCCCAGTTGCGTATGGGCGTTCAGACCCGTGCCCAGTTTCTGGCACCATAAGAACACCGTGAACACCAGCAGGCCGACCGCCAGGGCCGGGGCCGCCGGCCTCCGCCCGGCCAGAAGGAGGCCGAAGATCAGGAGGTACGCCAGGACGGCGGCGTCACCCGCCATCACCGCGTCCAATCCGGATGGGCCGGCGGCGCCGCCCACGAGCACCCGCCCGGCGAGGCCGTGAGCCAGGGAAAAGAGAGCCGCCAAACACAACCCGATGACCACCGCTCGCCCGCGGAGCCAGGGACCCCAGGTCGCGACGATCAGCAGAATCATCGGGAGGAGGAACATATGCAGATAGCGGGGCACCTTGCGCAAAGGCAGGAAAGAGCCGCCGAATTCGTAAGCGGCGTACAAAAGCAGCAGCCAGAGCGCGGCCAGGCCCCAGGCCCGGCGGTGCGGGGACGGTAGACCTGACCACAGCGGCCACAGCAGAAGGCACCAGCCGGCCGGGCGAGCCACGGCCAGGAAGCCTTCGTGAGTCATCAGCAGGCGAAACACTTCGTAGTAGGCGGACGTTCGGACTTCGCTGCCGAAACGGGACCAGCCGCGAGCCCAATAACTGGCCAGGAACCCGCCCATGTCCACCGCCTCGCCGGTGGGTTTGTCGGTGTAGCCGATGGCGGTCAGTTCCAGGAAGGGATCGTCCGCGGCGGCGGCATAGAGCGCGGTGAGCGGGAGGTAGATGGCGGCGAAACCCACCACCATCCACCAGGCCAGCCGCACCGCAGGCCCTCGGGAATGAGCCAGCAGCAGAACCATCATCGGAACCGGCACAAAGAGGGCGGAGATGATGTTGGTGTTGGCGGCGAGGGCAAAGGAGATTCCGGCGAGTATGGCGCGGCGGGCCTGACGCGGCGGCCGGCGTCCCGGATCGGCGGCGTTCGTGTCCCCGGCAAGGCCGCCGACCGGCAGCAGCAGCCAGACAC
>Ga0129299_1003130_pt1 | contig 10858 bp, 6 predicted proteins | sample ConPoolayeCmetaG_FD_94477 | JGI IMG/M metagenome (GOLD analysis project Ga0129299, IMG submission 94477) | Hot spring microbial mat communities from California, USA to study Microbial Dark Matter (Phase II) - Cone Pool mat layer C metaG ... | reverse complement strand
CTGCCAAACAGTCCCACAAGCGGTTCAAGTCTTCTGTCCATGTCTTCACCGTTAATGTCGGTACAAGAACTCCGCACTGTTGATCAAAGCCCAGGCCAAGTCCACCGCCGCGTCGCGTCTGGACGAAGCGGCCTGGGCATACTCGGCCACAGCCTTCAGCTCGGCTTGGGTGGGAAATCGGGAGAGTATGGTTAGATAGAGTTCCGCCACCACTTCTCCGGGCTCTCGGGAAACCGCGGACGCGGCCGGCCTGCCTCGCTTGCCAGGCTTCCTCGAACCCTTCGGGGCGGCAGACTCAAGCAGGGCCGCCAGTTTAGGGCTTTGCTCGATCTTGCGCTGAATGTGGCTGGAGTTCAGCAGGTGCAAGCGCTGGCTAGCCGTAATTCGGTTGCTCCGCTCCGACTCCAAACCCGTATCTCGCGACGGCCGCCCAAACTGCTCCAAGAACGCGCTGGTGATCGTCGCGTCCGGCAGCGCGATCGAGCGCTGGCCCTCGGGAATAAAGGTGAAGGGCTCCGGCACAGGACTCGAATACCGCTCGGTCGTGCCGGTGATCTGGTTCAAAGCGTCGATCAGCACCTCCGCTTCCAACCGCCGCAACGGATACGCGGCGAAATTGGCCGCCGCCTCGGGCCGGTCGCTCCGCGGAATGGACGAAAGCTGATACGTCTTGGAGTTCAAAACCAGCCGGTAGATGTGCTTCAAATCATATCGGGAAGCCACCAACTCCCGCTCCAAGTATGCGAGCAGCTCGGGATTGCTTGGCGGGTTGTCGGGCCGGATATCGTCCGGCTCGTGAATGATCCCCCGCCCCAAGAGCCACGACCAGATCCGGTTGACGATGTTCCTCGCAAACCAGGGATTGTGGGGACTGATCAGCCAGTCCGCGAAGACCTTGCGCGGATCCTGGTCCGGAGCCAACTGTGCGGGGGTGCCGTCCGGAAAGACCGCCTTGGGCGCCGCGCCGCCGTCGCCCATAACAGGTGGTTTATCCGGATCGAATACCACGATCTCCTCCTTCCACTCTCTGGTAGCCTTGTACGACAGTCGCGAGAAGAAGACCGCCATGCCCGACAGCCGCTCCGCTGGCCACTTCTCCGCCCGCACGCCCATGAAAGTCAATGCCACAGCCTGCGCAATCGCCCGCGGTTCCCTGCTTTGAATCGCGCGATAAAAGTTGACCTGCGGCACGCGGAAATTACTGCCGTTGGCCGTAAGCATCTCCCGAACAAACCGGTCGTAAGGCATGTTGTCCCTGATGCTGGCGCGAATCCAACGGTGATATGCCTGGGCCGCGTTGGGCCAAAGATTGATCGGGAACTCCGCCTTGATCCGCAACAGGTCGCTCCACTTCATGGCCCAATAGTCGGCAAACTCTTCCCGCCCCAACAGGCGCTCGACTAAAGCCCGGCGCTTGTTGGGATCCTTGTCCATGAGGAACTGCCGAGCTTCCTGGGATGTCGGAAGCGTGCCGATCACGTCAAGGAATACCCGGCGGAGAAACACTTCGTCCGAACAGACCCGAGCCGGCTCTATCCCCAACTGCTTCAGCCGGCCGAAAACCAGCTCGTCGATCTTCCCCTGGTGGGGGAGATCGACGTCGCTCTCAAACGGCGTCACCCTTGGATTTTCAGCCTCAGGTGCTGCCGCAGAGACTGCCAAGGCCAAAGCCACAAGTGACAAAACCTGCATGGACGAGGAACTCCCAATATGTCTTGGCCCGATCCCGGGCACCGACCAGCCCGATAACCCGATAAGACGTCTCAAATCCTCTAACCCCACAGGCAGCCGAAAGTTCCGCCCGATCACCCGCATTGGTGGTAACAGTCAATGAAACAAGCGAACGTGCGGCCCTGCCCTTGCCGGCCAGACCGCCAGCCCGGTGGTAACGGTAATGTGAAAGGAGCAGACGTGCGGCCGACCGGGCGGAAGCGCGCACGGAAGGCAGCAAAACGTCGAGACTATCAAACGTCTGCTTTTCCCAATTCGGCTATTCGGCCGAGTCGGCTTGCTTGACAAACCAGGCCGACCTCGATGGAATAAGGCCATCTACGCCGCCGGTTTGGCGCGAAGCGGAAGGAACCAGCATCGGCGCCAACTCGGGTCGATCCGGTGGCGATCCGGTAATGAGGCAGTGGGGGAAGTTTCATGAGACCTACGCCAGCCCAGGCCTTTTCGCGTCGTAGTTTCCTCGCCCGCGGAATGCGGGCGTGCTGCGGGGCCTTTGCGGCTGTGGAAGTGATTCCCCACCGGGCGCTGGCCTCGCCGGGAGCAAATGAGCGAATCGGCGTTGGGTATATCGGCCTTGGTGCCCGGGGCCACCACATCCTTTCCCATCTTACCGAAGATGCCCACATTGTGGCAGTCTGCGATGTCGATGCCCGCAAACTTGCCGCAGTCGCTAGCGGGCGAAACTACGCCTGTTACGGCGATTACCGAAGGCTGCTCGACAACCGGAGCGTAGACGCCGTAGTCATCACCACACCCGACCACTGGCATGCCCTCCAGGCCATCCATGCCTGCCAGGCCGGCAAGGACGTTTTTTGCGATAAGCCGCTGTCGCTTACGGTGCGCGAGGGGCGTGCGATGGTCCAGGCCGCGCGACAATACAACCGCATCTGTCAAGCCGGTCCCCAGCAGCGCTCGATCCCCGCAGCGATCCATGCATGCAATCTGGTCCGGTCGGGAAAGCTGGGAAAGGTGCTGGAAGTCCACTGTACAAACAACGATACCTCGCGAGACTGCGATCTGCCGGGCGAGCCAATTCCCGACGGCCTGGATTGGGACATGTGGCTTGGTCCCTCGGCGTTTCACCCTTACAACCACTTGCTTATTCCTTCGCGTTATAAGCAGTTCGGCTGGATGGCTTACAAGCCATGGTCTGGCGGGCACATGACCTCTTGGGGGACACATGGTCTGGACATTATGCAGTGGGGGTTGGGTATGGACCATACGGGCCCGATGGAGGTAGAACCGTTAGGCACCGGCTTGACTTGCCCCCTCGCTTACCGCTACACCAACGGCGTTATTGTCAAGCTGGATGACGCACCGCAAGGCGGCGCGATCTTTGTTTGTGAGGCGGGCAAAGTGACCGTGGCTTGCGGCATCGCCCGCTACGACCCGCCCGAGTTGGGCAAGGACGCTCCGCCAAACCTCGACAATTTTCTTGGGCACAAAGGTCCGTTACACACTCAGCAGTGGCTTAGGTGCTTGCGTACGCGGCAGGAACCCTCGTGTCCATTTGAGATCGGCCATCGCACGGCCACGGTGGCCCATATCGGCAACATCGCGCGTTGGCTGGGACGCAAACTCCGTTGGGATCCCGACAAAGAAAAGTTCTGCGGCGACGACCAGGCCGACGCCATGCTCAGCCGGCCGATGCGTGCGCCGTGGCGAATCTCCTGACGGGGCCACGCGGCAAGTTGCGTGCCCTCGGTGTCGAATGGCTTGGCGGGCGCGTTTGTTGCTTGTCCCACCTCTTGCACGGAGGTGGCGACCCGGCTAAAACGACAACGGTTGGTTGGGATCGCTGTCTTCAAAGGCTAGCTTGCTCACCGCAAACGCCAAGTGTGACTGTAAGAGCCAGCAAGAAGCAGGAAGGAGTTTTTTATGGGGAAGATTTTTCTCGGGATGAACCTGGAGGCCATTCGCCGTCACGAAAAGCCTTTCGAATGGGGGGTCGAGAAGGCGGCCGAACTCGGTTACGAATTCGTCGAGCCGATGGTACACCTCGGACGCGAACTGATGAGCGAGGCCGGCTACTATCACACGGTTTCGATGTTCGACGATCCTTACCGGATCAAGCGGGCTGTGGAGAAGCATGGCTTGCGGCTTTCGGGCCTTCAGGCCCACGGCCCGGTGTGCCGGCCGGATGTCCACGGCGAGTACTTGAAAATGGCGATCCGTTACGCTGCCGAGTGTGGGGCTCCGGTAGTCAACACCGACGAGGGCATCAAAGCCCCGTGGACCACGGAAGAAGAAGACCACGTGCTGATGCGATACACGCTGTATGAGGCGGCGAAGGTGGCCGAACCACGCGGTATCAAGATCGGCCTGGAATGCCACGCCCAATACTCCCGAACCCCGGAAGGCTTGGATCGCATCTACCACCTCGTAGATTCGCCGGCCATCGGGATCAACCTGGACACGGGCAACGCCTACCTGGCCGGGCAGGATCCATACTCCTGGCTGGAGCGGGTGCTTGACCGGCTGGTCCATCTCCACGCCAAGGACATCAGTGTGGCACAGGCGGACGCCGAGCGGGGCAAGGTGACCGGCACCGCCGTGGGATGCGCCTGCGGCGACGGCGTGATCGATTGGGCCCGAATTATCGCCATCCTCCGCCGCGCGCCGCGGGACATTGTCATGTCTGTCGAGTGCGGCAGCGTCGACGAGGCCCAGCGCAGCCTGGCCCACTTGAAGCGACTGCTGTAGTTCCCCCAGCCGTTGGCCACTGAGAGGAGCCGGTCGGATGAAGAACAGTTTCCGGATCGTTATCGCAACGCTTTTGGCGCTTGCTTCGGCTGCCGGTGTGCAGGCTGCGGAGGCGCGCAGCCAATCGCCCTCGCGCGCAGAACCCCCGTCCCCTGAGCAATTGATACAACGCCTCAAGCGCGACCATCCTCGGCTGTTGATCGACCGAGCGGGCTTTGAGGAGTTGCGCAATCGGGTGAAAAGCGATGCGACGCTTCGACAATGGGAGCAGCAGCTTCGGCGCGAGGCGGAATCGATCTTGCGTGCCCCTTTGCCGCGCCACGAGCTGCCCGATGGACTTCGCCTGTTGGGCACGAGCCGTCTAGTGCTCACTCGTGCGTACACCCTGGCCATGGTTTATCGCCTACACGGCGAGCGGCGGTACCTGGACCGGCTTTGGAAAGAGATGGACACCGTGGCCGGCTTTCCTGACTTCAACCCGCGGCATTTCCTGGACACGGCCGAGATGACCCACGCCCTGGCCATCGCCTACGATTGGCTTTTCGACGCATGGAGCGCGGAGCAGCGGGAGAGGATTCGCGGGGTCATAGTGGGCCACGGGCTGAAGCCGGGGCTCAGCAATTACCGATCCGGCGGATGGTGGCCCCGATCCATCCACAACTGGAACCAAGTCTGCAACGGCGGCATGACTGCCGGAGCCTTGGCCATCGCCGACGAGGAACCGCAACTGGCCGGTGAAATCCTGCACGCCGCGCTGGCCAGTCTGCCCTTGGCCATGGCCAGTTACGCCCCTGACGGCGCCTGGGGCGAAGGGCCCGGCTACTGGAACTACGCAACTACCTATAACGTGGTCATGCTGGCCATGCTCGAATCGGCTTTGGGGACGGACTTCGGGCTGTCGCAGATGGAAGGTTTTTCGCAGACCGGGCTTTTCCCGATCTACATGACCGGCCCGACCGACTTGGCCTTCAACTTCGCCGACAGTGGCGAGCGCTTCGGCCGGCCGGACATCCTGCTATGGCTGGGACAGCGATTCAACCTGCCGGCGTGTACCTGGTTCGCCGCCACCGGCACCCGCCACTCGGCGCGTGCCCTTTTGTGGTACCGCGAACCGGGCCGGGACCCCCAGGCCGCTGCGCTGCCGCTGGACAAGTATTGGCGCAACGTGGAAGTCGTCACCATGCGCAGCCAGTGGAACGATCCGCAGGCACTGTTCGTCGGCATTCAGGCCGGCTCCAACCGCGTCAATCACAACCACCTCGACCTGGGGTCGTTCGTGCTGGATGCCCTGGGACATCGCTGGGCGGTCGATCTGGGGCCGGACAACTACAACTTGCCGGGGTTTTTCGGGCGCCAGCGCTACACATACTATCGGCTGCGGGCCGAGGGGCACAATACGCTGGTGCTCAACCCTGGCCAAGGCCCGGACCAGGACCCGGCCGCTACGGCGAGGATTTTGCGGTTCGAGTCGACGCCGAAGCGGGCTTTCGCGCTGGCCGAGCTGACGCCCGCCTACGCTAAGCACGCCCAGAGCGTCCGCCGCGGGGTGGCGATGCTCGAGCGGCGAGCGGTCTTAGTGCAGGACGAAGTGAGTGCGAAAGAGCCGGTCGAAGTCTGGTGGTTCATGCACACGCCGGCCGATGTCAGTCTGAGCGCCGACGGCCGGACCGCCACGCTCAAGCAAGGCAAGGCTTCGCTGGCGGCGCAGTTGCTCGAGCCGGCCGGCGCGCACTTCGAGGTGCGCCCTGCCTCGCCACTGCCCTGTTCGCCAGATCCCAAAGCTCAGGCACGCAACGAGCGGTTTCGCAAACTAGCCCTGCACCTGCCGGAGGTACGCCAGTTGCGGCTTGCGGTGTTGTTTGTGCCGCAGGGCGCTGACCCACACCCGGCACCCAGCCCAATCAAGCCGCTGGCCGAATGGTAAGTCGGGCGGGGCGTGCCTGGGCTTTGGCAGTCGAAAGCCCAGTAGCCGCGAAGCTCGCCGGAAACCTTCAAGCTGCCGCGGGGAATTTCATCTCACACAGTCCCGCCAAATCTGGCACCAAAGGCCTGACGTGCGCAATCTGCCAGGTAGCGGCGCGCCCGGTTGATCTCCGCGGTGACTTCCGCAGTGGTGGGGAGAATAGGAATGCCTCGCGGAGTTGGATGCATGAAGATCTCCGTCCAGCCGCGGTAACGGACCTTCTTTAGGGCGATTAGGAGGGGGCGAAAGTCGAGCGGGCCCCGGCCGGGCATCTGTTTGAGTTCCCGATCCTTCGGCATCGGCCTCATGCAACCCTCGCCATATTGCCAGGCGTAAAAGTGGACCAGCCTGGGCCCCAGCTCTTCGATCAGGCCCGCCAATAACCGCTCGTCCTGCGGCAGGTGGTACGGGGCCAAGGCGATGCCCAGCTTGTCCGACGGCGCCAGCTCGGCCAGGTATCGCAGGGAGTCGGGGGTGCTTATCAAGGCTCGGCCGTGGTTCTCGATGGCGATCGTTACCCCAGCGTCTTCCGCTGCTGCCAGGTGCGGCTTCATCTGCTCGACAAACCTGGCGACGGCCTGTTTGCACCTCGGGCCGGACAGGTCCGGCGGGCCGACGCTGCCGGTGACGATCAGCCGGCCGCCGAAGCGCCGCAGGAACTTGATTTCCGGCTGCAATCCGAAAGGCCCCAAGTCGTAGCGCGTGGTCATCCCCAAACGTACGCCGTGCCTTTCCAGCAGCGCCGCAAAGCGGTCGTGCCCCATCGCCTCCACCTGCTCCCGCTGATCCCCGTGGTGCCGTGGCCAAAGGTCGATCGAATCCGCGCCCGCCTTGGCGACCTCGGGCAGGATTTCCTCCACCCGCGTGGTTCCGTACATGGATGAGGCAAGAATGTAACGAAGCGAGAAAACGTCTTCCTTCTGACCGGCTGCGTGCACGGCGGATTGCAGGCTCTGAGCGCTGGCAGCCACGGCACCCAAAACCTGGCAGAAGCGGCGGCGACTCAACAAGGTCGGATGCATGACAAAAACCCACCAACTTGACCGCAATCCCCCGATCTCGCCGCAACAGTGCGCCTGGGAGGAGTTCGCATTGCCCGGTCCATCGGATCCAGTGTAGCACCGCCGCGGTTCTTAAGGGCGCGAAAGCGGATAGGTGCGGCCATTATGGACTTGTAAGACATCGTTTAGCGCCTCGAGTCCCTCGAGTCTGTCGCAGATGCTCCTTTGTAGGATATGCTGCTTTCGGATATGCTGCGGGGCCCTACTGCGTGCATTCGATCACGGCCACGTCTTCCGGCTCCAGCGCAAGGGTCGTCTTCCCGCCGGTCCACTCGATGGCGCGCTCGCTCAGAAGCTCGCGGCTTGATTTGGGAACTGGTCGGTCGAGTTGGATCGTAGCGGTCTGCTTCTTGGGGCTGTCGTTAAAGACGGTGAGGTACTGAAGCCCGGGTGAGTTGCCGAAACGTTCCACGTAGACGACCGGGTTATCGGACCGGGCCTGAGTGATCGGCTCCCAGCCTGCCTCGGCCACCCGCTTGCACAGCGGAACGTACTTGCGAAACAGCGGCCGATCTCGCTCGTACAATTCCGGCCGGGTAAAGTAGTGTCCCTGCGACGCGTTGTGGCTGAAAAAGCCGGGAAACATCCCGTATGCCAGAGAACGCTTCATGTACTTTTCCACTAACTCGGAGGAGAACTCTTCGAACCGGGTGTTCATCAGGAAGCAATACGGTTTGCCCCTGCAAAGCGCCCGGCGGTAGAGCAGTTCGGCGTCGCTCATGGGCATCCAGCGGCCGTTGCGGTGCCAGTCGGTTTCTGTGCCCATCACTTCCAGCATGGGCGCTAGCCAGCAAAGCTGCCCTGGCGCGCCGTTGGCCATCATCAGCTTGCCCATCGCGTGCACGTCGTTGGCGATTGCGCGCACGTATTCGAAGGCCACCAGCCCGCGAAATATGGCCGGCCTGCGCGTATCCAGCGAGAAACACAGGGGGGTCTCGGCCACAGCAAAATGGTCTCGGCGGAAATCCAGTTCGTCGGTCACGTAGCCCTCGCTGGAGTCGATGTATTCGCCGTCGAGGTCGGCTGTGCGTTTCGGGCCGTAGAGCCGTTCGCGGATGCGCGGGTTCCATTTATTCTTGAAGTCTGTCATTTCGCCGCGCACTCCGGGCATGGAGTTCATGCTCCAGACCGCGCCGTTGCACCAGGGCGTGTCCAGCAGCCTGGCCGGCAGCTCGCCCCGCTGGTTGTGAAAGCCGCTGGTAAACAAAGCCCGCGCGTGCGGGTCGTTCTTTTCCGCTAGCCGCTTGGCCTCGGCCAAAGCCGCCTCCATGGTGCGGGGCATCTGTTTTGGCATGGGCATCCACCAGGTCATGGGCTCGGTGTAGCGGAAGGTGATGATCCCGTGCTGGTCGTCCCACTTGGTTTCGTTGTCTCCCTCCTTGAACTTGAACCCGAAATCCTCCCAGCATCGCACCTGGCTGATCCTGGCAAAGGGCATCCACAGGCCTTGCTCGGGGGTACGGCAGCGGAAGGCTTCCGGAAAGATCTCATAGTACCGCGCCAACGCGGCACGGAAGCCCCACGCCGGATCGAATGTGAAACGGCAGAAGCGCACCCGCGCCACGGGCTTCTCCAGCGTCAGCCCCAGGTCGTAGGCCAAAAACAGCTCGCCGGTGGCGGAATTGCAGCCGATGCGGAAAAAGGCGGGCTGCGCCATGTCGATTCCCAAGGCTAGGCCTTTATTGTTGCTCTGGACCGCGCCGAGCGGATAGCGCGAAAGCCGGCCATTGGCGCCTGCCCGGAAATGTCCGACCCGCATGGTCTCCTGGGCCGGCCCCACGTCGGTTGCGCGTCGCGGATCGTCAAACCACCGCAGTCCGGAAGCTGCCACGGGAACGGCATACACCAAAGTGACGGCCCGGTCTTTGCCCGTCGTGTCCGACAGCGTCACATCGAAAAAAGATACGTCTGCCTGGTTGGTTCGCTTGACCTGGAGCTTCAGGCCCAATGCTTCGCGCTGGATGGCGACGAAATCCGAGCCAGCGGCGACATCGCGGACCTGGAAGCCCTCCAGCGGCGGCGCACGGCGGACTACGGCCACGCCGTCAAAACGGCCGGCCCCTTCGGGCGACTTGATGACGCGCAGCTCCGGATCGCGAAACCACGCCTTGCCCGGCTTGTTACGCAGAAGCAAATAAAAGCTCACGGTCTTGACCGGCTTGTCCGGCAGCACGACTACCTGGCGGCGTTCCCAATCATGGCTGCCCGTCCCAAACGGGGCGCTTTGGCCCCATAGCGAAGTGCCGTCCGCATAGACCAAGTCGAGGTAGACCGAGTAGTTGCTGTCCGGCGAGCCGCCGACTTGCTCCGCTTTGCTCCAGGCAGCCGCCACGATCGGATCGGGCCGCGCCTGGTTGAGCACCACATGAAAGCTCACGCCGCGACGAGCGCGGGCATCGTTGCCGTTGTCGCAAACGAAAAGCTCGGCTGCGCGCTTGTAGCCTTGTTCGTAGGGCCGGGCCTGCTCGGACTTTATCAGGTTCTCGCCCGCTTTGCTCGCGTCTAGCACCGCCTTGATCGTCGTTCCATCGGCCGGCGGCGCAGTCGCGCTGTCGGCCGCTGCCGGTCCAGACGCTCCTGCAAACACGCCCCATGCCGTACCGACAATCGTGAGGCTAACCGTTCTAGCAAGACAACGAAGGCACCACATGGCAGGCTCCTCGGAGGAAGGCGTCTATTGGGGGTGTACTTTTTCTGCCGCTTCAAGCCGCTCCCAAAACATGTGGCACAGGCTTCCAGCCCGTCGCAGAACAGCCAAGATGGCTCTGGCACGCTCAGGTTTGGGACAGGCTCTAATCTACTTCAGGCATTGCTCAGCCACAAGCAGAACGGGCGTGCGAGAGGCGCGCGTCAGCCGAGTGCCTTTGCGGCCAAGGCGATGCCGGATAGGGTGAGGTTGGGGACGCAGCGGGCCTTGTCACCCAGAAGTTCGGCCACCACGGGACTAGCGCCGCCCGTCAGAAACACTTCAAGCTGCCCTTGCACCTCTGCGCCCAGCCGGCGGATCAATTCCCCGACCGCGCCGATTGCACCCCAGAAAAGCCCCGACTTCATGGCAGGTACCGTAGCAGTTCCCAAAGGCGGCGGGGGGTCGGCCAGCTCCGTGACATCGATCAAGGGGAGCAAGTCGGTGAAGGCGTGCAGGGCTCGGGCTGACATGCCGATCCCAGGCATGATCGCCCCGCCCAGAAACGCACCTCCGCGCGAGATCAAGTTCACCGTGATGGCCGAGCCCACGTCCACGACCACCGCGGGGTTGTCCGGGGAGCGCAAATAATTGGCTGCCACGGCGTCCAGCAGCCGATCAATGCCGACCATGTCCGGTCGATCCAGAGCTACGCAAAGCGGCAGATCGCCCGACGCCAACATCGTGATCCGCTCATCCGGCCGGTGAACATGG
>Ga0129299_1003129_pt1 | contig 10859 bp, 9 predicted proteins | sample ConPoolayeCmetaG_FD_94477 | JGI IMG/M metagenome (GOLD analysis project Ga0129299, IMG submission 94477) | Hot spring microbial mat communities from California, USA to study Microbial Dark Matter (Phase II) - Cone Pool mat layer C metaG ... | reverse complement strand
CCGCTCGCAGCAGGGCACGCAGGTGGCCGGCGAGGTCGGCAAGGCCCTGAGCGCGATCGTGGGCGACGCCGCCCGGGTCTCCGAGCTGATCAACGGCATCGCCCGGGCCTCGGCCGAGCAGGCTCAGGGCGTCGACCAGGTCAACACCGCCGTCGCCCAGATGGACAAGGTCACCCAGGCCAATGCCTCGGCCGCCGAGGAATCGGCCGCCGCCGCCGAGGAACTGGCCGCCCAGGCTCAGGCGGTCAAGGGCATGGTCGGGGAACTGATGAGCATGATCGCCGGGACCAGCGCGGCCGCTGTGGCTGAGGACCGCAAGCCTTCACCGGCCAGGTCCAAGACCGCAGGGCATGCCCCGGCGCCGGCCAGGCCCGTCGTCCGGGCCAAGCCTCCGGTGGCGGCCGCAGCCCGCACCGGGGAGGCGGAATTCCCGCCCCTGGACGAGAAGGAGAATCTCACGGAGTTCTGAACCGACCTGTGAACCGCTTGACCTGCCGCCCCGGGCCCGGTTAGCATGCCCGGTCCGGGCAAGGCCGATCCGACGCCGGCCGGCCGGGCATCCGCCGGGTAGGTAGCTCAGGTGGTAGAGCAATGGACTGAAAATCCATGTGTCGTCGGTTCAACTCCGACCCTACCCAGTCGTGACCGTTCCGTCTGAAGAAGACCCCGGGGATCGCGATCCGACCGCGATCCTCCGGGGTTCTTCGTTTGCCTCGCGGCGGCCTGCGCCTCACGGCGCGCCGGGCTGCCGATTGCCGTCAGGCCGATGGTCCTCAGGCCAGCCGTCCGGTCCGACGGCGCCGGACCAGGGCCAAGCCGCCCAGGCCGGCGGCCATGAACGCCGTGGCCGGCTCGGGAACGATGCCCGGCACACGGAAGATCAGAAACTCGTGATGATTGAAACCGCTGTACGGCACCGGGATGTAAGGATTCACGAAAGGATCATTGCCGCTGTCGTACCAGATCCAGTACGCACTGCCGGGGATGCCCGGCCTGGTCCCCCAGGGTGAGGGGCTGCTGGCGTTGTCGTAACCGGGCTTTTTGGTCGGCGCGACCCAGAGGGAGTTGTTCGTGGCAAAATTGATCGCCTGATCCACCTGGGCCTGCGTGGGCATCAGGCTGGCCGGCCACGGCGACGGCCAGGACGGGTCGATCTGATGCAGGTATTTGCCGGCGGGGAAGACCTCCCAGACCAGATCGCCGGTCTCGATGGACAGACCCAGCGTCAGGTTGGTGAACTCCCCGATGAAGCCCTGAGCCACGTTATGGTCCGAAGCCGTGGCCACGTAGAGGTAGTCCGTCGGCGCCCGGCCGTAGGCGTACCACGTTTCGGTCGAGAACCAGTTATTGTCGCCGCCGGCATGCAACGTCGTGGTCAGGGGAGTTCCGAAATAGATGTCGTACTGATTGTCCACGGTGATGACCATCTTCCAGTCGTCGGCCAGCGCCGGCGCGGCCGCCACAAGCCCCAGGGCGACCGCAAGGGAAACGCTCGGTTTTCTCATGTTCTTGCTCCTCCATAAGAAGAAAGGAAACCTGATACCTTCCTCACACACGCGATCCGCACGCGCGGATCGGTCGAACCTTCCTCGAGCCCGCGACGGTCCTGCGGTACACCGTGGCCCTGATGCAATGCCGGCCACGGCGTCATGCGCTGCCACACGCCCGGGGGCGCGAACCGAATCATCGACCGCTGAAGCTTCCCTGCCCCCCTTTCCGCATCCGTTGCGGATCAGGGGGCCTCTTTCCACCGATCTGCCGCGGATTCCATCTTCAGGCCCGGAGGTGCGCCGCCGACACGTTCCTCGGCGCACACCTGCGGGCGCCTGTTCAACGGAACCGCTGAAATCGTTGAGAATCTAGACCCCTGCCCCGGAGCCGGCCAGCAGAATGAGAAAAAATGTAGCGGAGGTGCGCAAGTCGGTCGAATCGGCCGGCCGATGCGTCCCGCCTGCATGGCGCCGTCGCGATTTCGGTCGCGGATCGAGGTCGCAGGTTGCCCGGCTCGCCACCGGACCCGCTTCACGGGGGACGGCGTCGGTTCAGGCGGCCGTGGTATCCAAAGCCGCCGCCGTCGTCACGAAGGGCGGGCATGCCGGCTGCCGGAAGGCTCAACCATCCGCGGCCCCGAGGGTTTCATCGATGATCCCCCGGGCTTCGTCGACGATGGCCCGGAGGTGCTCCGGTCCGGCAAGGCTCTCGGCGTAGATCTTGTAGACGTTCTCGGTGCCCGAGGGCCGGGCGGCGAACCAGCCGACCGCGGTGCAGACCTTCAGGCCGCCGATGGCCGCACCGTTGCCCGGGGCGGTGGTCAGCCGGGCGGTGATCGGCTCGCCGGCCAGGCGGTCGGCGCGGACGGCCTCGGGCGACAGCCGCTTGAAGGCGCTCTTGAGGGCCGGGGTGGCCGGCTGGTCGATCCGCGTATAGCAGGGGCTGCCGAACGCAGCGGTCAGTTCGCGGTAATGCTCGCCGGGATCCTTGCCGGTACGGGCGGTGATCTCCGCGCTCAGCAGACCCAGCAGGATGCCGTCCTTGTCGGTGGTCCAGGCCGCACCGTCAGCCTGGAGGAAGCTGGCCCCGGCGCTTTCCTCGCCGCCAAAACAGATCGAGCCGTCGGCCAGGCCCGGCGCGAACCACTTGAACCCCACCGGCACCTCCCAGAGCCGCCGCCCGAGGTGCTCGACCACGCGGTCGATCAGCACGCTGCTGACCAGGGTCTTGCCCACGGCCGCCGACGCCGGCCAGCCGGGGCGGTGGGTCAGCAGATACCGGATGGCCACCGCCAGGAAATGGTTCGGATTCATCAGTCCCGCCGACCGGCTGACGATGCCGTGTCGGTCGGCGTCCGGATCGTTCCCGAAGGCGACGCCGAAGCGGTCCTTGAGCCCCACCAGGCCGGCCATGGCATACGGGCTGGAGCAGTCCATGCGGATCTGCCCGTCGTGATCGACGGTCATGAACGAGAAGGCCGGATCCACGCGGTCGTTCACCACCTGCAGGTCGATGCCGTACCGGCGGCGGACCGGCTCCCAGCAGGGCAGCGAGGCCCCGCCCAACGGATCGACCCCCACGCAGACGCCGGCCTGCCGGATGACGTCCAGGTCGATGGCCAGGGCCAGGTCTTCCACATACGGACCGACAAAGTCGGTCTCATGCGTCGTGGGAGCCTTCACGGCCGATGCGTAAGGCAGGCGGCGGACGTCCCGGTTCCCCTGGCGCAGGAGTTCATTGGCCCGGTTCTGGATCCAGCCGGTCGCGTCGGTGTCGGCCGGACCGCCGTGGGGCGGGTTGTACTTGAAGCCGCCGTCGCGCGGCGGGTTGTGCGAGGGGGTGATGATGATGCCGTCGGCCAGGCCGGTCGAGCGCCCGCGGTTGTGACGGATGATCGCCCGCGAGATGACCGGAGTGGCCGCCGGCACGCCTTCGGGAGCTACCAGCGTCTCGACTCCGTTGCCGGCCAGGACCTCCAGGGCGGTCCGCTGGGCCGGGCCGGAAACCGCGTGGGTGTCACCCCCGACGATGACCGGTCCGTCGATGCCGGCCGTCCGGCGGTAGTCGCAGATCGCCTGGGTGATGGCCAGGATGTGTGCCTCGGTGAACGTTCCGTCCAGCGGCGTGCCCCGGTGGCCGCTGGTGCCGAAACTGACCAGCTGAGCCGGGTCGGACAGGTCCGGGCCGCGCTGGTGGTACTCCCGCTCCAGCTGCGCCGGGTCAATCAGCATGTCGGGCGTGGCCGGACGACCGGCCAGCGGATGCTGGGCCATGGAAATCCTCCCTCGACGACCACCGCCGGGTAATGAGAACCCCTGCCAGAGACCTCCCTGCGGAGCGGCCGCCATGATAGTTGCGGCACGGATCACGGGCAACGCGGACCCGGCACCTGGGGCATTTTCCCCCTTTTTTCTGCATGGACTGTAGGCCGATGGCCGATGATAGGCACGAAGCACACCCGATCCGCGCAACGCGGTTTTTGCCCATGGTGCCCGGCTTGCCTGCTGCCGAAAGGCGTCCAGGAGCCATGGCCAACGGGCTGTTTGCGGTGCACGGTCAGAGGCAGCGGCCTTCAGGGTGGGGAAGCAGGCGGTTTTCCGTCACATAGGCAGGCGAGGTCAGTGCACAACTGCACCTCAGACGGAGATGCCCTGCGTCGAGGGCGGGGAAATGTGCGTCAGGCGGCGGATCGGTCTTTGTGACACGGACAGGGCCCGTCTGGAAACCGGCAAGCTGTTGCTGGAGCGATGGTTCCCCCAGGCAAGCGTGCGCGCCTTCGGCGATCCCTGCCGCATGGACGCTCAGGACGTCCTGGTTCTCAGGATCCCACGACGCGATTACGACGCCATCTTCGACCTGCGGTCGGCTCAGCCCGAGGAGCTGATGGTGATGTGGGGCGAGCATGCCTCGCCCATCGAGCGGGCCGCGCTGATCCGGGCCGGGGTGGATCTGTTCCTTCCCGAGGACTCCGCCGCGGAGGCCGAATCCGCGATCGATATGATCCGGCTTTACCTCGACGACGAGTCGATGCCGCCGGGATTCCGGGCCACCGCCGCGGCCGCGTACCGGTTGCTGGCTCAGTGGCACGCCCCCTCGGGTCCGTCTGCAGCCGCCGTCCCGGGGCAGGCCCCGTCGGCGGTCCCGGTGCCCACCTCCCGGCCGACGCGGGCAGGCACCTCGGCCTTGGCCGCGGCCGGCTGAGCAGCGCCCGAAGCCAGGCGGCGCGTCCCCGCGGGATCGCGCTGCCGGTCGTACTGCGCCGGACCGCCGCGCCCGCCCGCATCGGCGATCCGGCCGCTGCGATGATGACCGGCTCCTTGCCAGGTTGATTCCTTCCGGCCGGCCGACCGCCGGCGATGGTCATGCCGCCGGGCTTGCGGCCCCCCGTCCTGCCGCCATCCGGACAACCTGAAGGCTTTTCTTATCGGTCATGCGCACCTGCACCAGGCCATGGTTTGCCCGGGCTGCGTCGAAATCGTACCTTCTCCCAGCAAGGGGATTCGCCGGAGTCTGCGCGGGGGTACGATGCTTCCGGAACTGGTTCGCGGCATGCTGGATGACGCCGGGCGCGGCGACGACCGTCGGGGCCCGGCCGCTCTGCCTCCCGGCCTGACCGGCAAGCCGCCGGTGCTCAGGCGACGGACCATCCGGCTGCTCTGCGCCCTGGGGCTGCTGGCCATCCTCTACGGAACGCTGGTGCCCTTCGACATCGACCCCTCGCGGTCGCTGAGCCTCAACCTCCGCGTCCATCGCCCGGCCTCGGGCGACTTCGTCGCCAATATCCTGATTTACGTTCCGATCGGCGCCTTTCTGCGGCTGATGCTGCGCCGGCGCGGCTCGCACCGGCTGTGGGAGTGGTCCGCGGCGCTGACCCTCTCGGCGGGGCTGGCGGTCGGCACCGAAGTGCTCCAGACCGTCGTGCCCTCGCGGGTGCCCAGCTGGACGGACGCGGCCTCCAACGTCTTCGGCGCCGTCCTCGGCATCCTGCTGGCTCCGGCCCTGCAGCGCTGCCTGCGCAACCTGCACGCCTGGCTCTACCAGACGCTGCGCGATCGCCCGCTGTCGGCCGCCACCGCGGCGGCCATGATCTGCATCTGGGTGCACGCCCTGGCGCCGTTCGACATCCGCCCGACGCCGGCCCATGCGACGCGCGCGGCCCGGCACTTCCAGGCGGCTCTGGCGGAAGGCTGGGGCGGCGTGTCGTGGACGGACGAGGCGCTCAGTCGCACACAACGGGTGGACAAGCTCATGTCCGCGGCCTCTTACGGACTGCTGGCCTTCCTGTTGAGCCTTTCGGCCCGCGAGGCCGGCCGACGGGAGGCCGGCTGCGCCTGGTATGCTTTGAGCCGGACCGTCCTGCTGGCCGCGGGCATCGAGGCGATCCAGCTGTTCACCGTCTCCCACGCCGCCGAACCGGCGGATCTCGTCGGGGCAGTGGCCGCCGGCATCCTGGGAACCGGCGCCGCCACGGTGCTGCTGACGGCCAGGCCCTTCGTGCACCAGTATCCCGGCGAGGTCTGCTGCGGCGTGCTGGCGGTTGCCGCCGCCGGGCTGAGCCTCTGGGCGGCGCTGGCCTGGACGCCGTCGGGACCCGCCGGCGGTGCCTCGGGAGCGTCCTGGCTTCCGGTGGTCGGCAACTTCCACCGCACCTGGGACAGCCTGCTGGGCGAGTACACCACGGGCCTGCTGCGGTACACCCTGATCGCTGCGCTGGTCGCGCTGTGGAGCCGCTCCCGCCGCCGCCGCCCGGGACGGGCGCTGGTCGCCGGCGGCACCATCGCGGCGGCGCTGCTGCTCCAGGCCAACGCCATGCTGACGCGGGGGGCGATCTTCGATTCGACGCAGATTCTGCTGGCCCTGCTGGCGGCGGCCGCGGTGCTGGCCGTGGACCGGGCGATCTGGGGCGAGCCCGCCGCGCAGACCGTCCGCGCCTGAGGCGTCGGCTTCCATCGCCGGGGACTTCCGGGATCCCCCGCCTTCCGCGGACCTTTCCTCAGACTCGAGGCCTTCAATCCGCCGGCACGGGGCAGGTGTCGCCCGCCACCACCCGCGGAGCCAGCAGCTCGGAGGGGAACCGGCAGACGCCGTTCTGCTCCTGCTCCAGCAGAAGCCGGATGGCCGCCCGTCCGGCGTCCGCCCAGGACACGTCGACGGAGGTGATCCGCCGGTTCGGCCCGTATTGCCAGTGCACGCAGTCGCAACCGATCAGCAGCATGTCGCCGCCGGGCTCGCGGCCGGCCTGGATGCAGGCCTGCAGGGCGTTCACGCTGGTGCCCAGGGAGACGCCGAATGCCGCCTCCACGGAAGGGGACCTGAACAACTCCGCCAGGGCGGGCTCGGGAAGCGACGAGCCCTCGGCGTCGGGAATCTCGACGATCTCCAGGGACGCCCCATAACGGCGGGCGGCGTCCTGGAACCCCTCGCGCCGCAGCATCTGGCTTTCGCTGTGGCGATCATCGGCGACGAGCACCCAGCGCGAGCATCCCCGCCGGGCCAGAAGGTCGCCGGCGAGCCGGCCGGCGGCCAGGTTGTCGGCATCGACGGCGTTCTCGGGCCACTCGGCCATGCGTTCCGGGAAGATGACCACCACCGGATGCCCCTGGTCCATCCGCCGGCGGATCTGGCTCTCCAGGTGGGGGCCCGGCGAGCGGACGATCGTGCCGAAGACCCCTCCGGCCACGATGCGCTCGATGGCCCCGATCTCCTCGGCCGTGGCCTCCGGCCGGGTGGTCGCGAGCACGGGGTAGATCTGGCGGGACGCGGCGACATCCATCACCCCGATCAGCAGTTCGCCGTCGTAGGCCCGCTGCCGCCAGCTGCTGAACTGGTCGCCGCGGTGGCCGTGAATCACCAGCGCGAAAAAAGTCGATCGCCCCGCCAGCAGGCTCGAGGCAAAGAGGTTCGCCCGGTAGCCCAGCGTCTGGGCGCAGCTGCGGACCTTTTCGATCGTGTCGGGGTGAAACTGATCCAGGTGCTCCTTGCGGCCGGAGAGGATCAGAGAGGCCGTTGTCAGCGACACGCCGGCCTGCCGGGCAACCTCGGCCAGTGTCACGCGTGAGACTCGCGTTCTGGGAGCCATCCGTCTTCTTCCGAATCGCCGCCCGCCTCCCGGCGGGTGTCGGCGGCGCGTCTGAAACCCCGGCCGGTCCGTTCACCCACGGAATGCCGTGAGGGGGCGCTTCGCCGGGTGCCTCGAAAGGGCGCCTCGCCGGCCATTCTAACGCGCCCCCCCCGGATGCCGACAGGGGACCGGCCGGCGCCCGACCGCGCCTGCCCGGAACGCTCCGCCGCGTCCGGCCGCAGGCACCATCGACCCCCCCTCCCGGTTTGCGCATCCGGCGGCAGACCCCGGCAAAGCGGCTATCGACAGCCGCAGGCCCGAAAGGTTAGAATGCACCTGCGTCGAGGGTACCCGGCGCCGGGGATCCTCTCCTTTCATGGCCGCATGGAGCCTGGAGAACGCGGATGAGCACCAAAGTCGTCCTCAACGAGAACGAGATCCCCCGACAGTGGTACAACCTGGCCGCCGACCTGCCCAGCCCGATGCAGCCCCCCCTGGGCCCGGACGGCAGCCCGGTCCGGCCGGAGATGCTGGCCCCGGTCTTCCCGATGAACATCATCGAGCAGGAGGTGACCAGCCAGCGCTGGGTGGACATCCCCGAGGAGATCCTGGACCTGCTCTACCGCTGGCGGCCCACGCCGCTCTACCGGGCCAGGGCCCTGGAGAAGGCCCTGGGCACGCCGGCCCGCATCTACTACAAGAACGAGGGCGTCAGCCCGGCCGGCAGCCACAAACCCAACACCGCCGTGGCCCAGGCCTGGTACAACAAGCAGTTCGGCATCAAGCGGATCACCACCGAGACCGGTGCCGGCCAGTGGGGCAGCGCCCTGAGCTTCGCCTGCGCTCTGCTGGGGCTGGAGTGCAAGGTCTACATGGTCCGGATCAGCTTCGACCAGAAGCCGTTCCGGCGGCTGATGATGGAGACCTGGGGCGGCAAGTGCGTCGCCAGCCCCAGCCGCGAGACCCACGCCGGCCGGGAAATCCTCGCCAGACACCCCGAGTCGCCTGGGAGCCTGGGCATCGCCATCAGCGAAGCCATCGAGGAAGCCGTCAGCGACAAGACCGGCCAGACCCGCTACTCGCTGGGCAGCGTCCTGAACCACGTGCTGCTGCACCAGACGATCATCGGGCTGGAGGCCAAAAAGCAGCTCGAGAAGTTCGGCGAGAAGAAGGTCGATGTGGTCATCGGCTGTGCCGGCGGCGGCAGCAACTTCGCCGGGCTGGCCTTCCCGTTCGTGGCCGACAAGATCGCCGGGGCGAAGATGGACGTCATCGCCTGCGAGCCGGCCAGCTGCCCGAAGATGAGCCGCGGCCAGTTCGCCTACGATTTCGGCGACGTCGCCGGGACCACCCCCCTGCTGCCGATGCACACCCTCGGGCACACCTTCGTCCCGCCGCCGATCCACGCCGGCGGACTGCGCTACCACGGCATGGCCCCCCTGGTCAGCCAGGCGATCATCGAAGGCCTGATCCAGCCCCGGGCGATTCACCAGATCGAGTGCTACAAGTCCGCCCTGCTGTTCGCCAAGACCGAGGGCTTCATCTCCGCTCCCGAGACCAGCCACGCCATCGCCGCCACCATCCAGGAGGCCCACAAGGCCAGGGAGGAGGGCAGGGAGAAGGTGATCATCTTCAACTGGAGCGGGCACGGGCTGATGGATCTGCTGGGCTACGACAAGTTCTTCCGGGGCGAGCTGGAGGACTATGAACTGCCCGAGCACCTGATGCAGGAGTCGCTGGCGGCCATCAAGGACCTGCCCAAGCCCAGGGTCTGCCGCACCGGCAGGTGGTGATGCGCCCGGGACCTGCGGCCCCGGAGCCCCGCCGGGCCCCGTTTCCGCTGCCATGGCGGTGGCGGGGCCCGTTTCCCCGGCCGGCCCGCCGGACCGGAGTGCGCCGTCCATGAGCCTGGAAGAACACGACAGCCGGGAGCTTCGCTGCCGCATGCTCGGGCACGAGGTGCCCTTCGGCTACTGCCGGGCGATGAACGAGGGGCTGCCCTGCCGCCGCATCCTGGACTGCTGGCACGAGCGGTTCGACGTGCAGGCCTTCGTGGAGGCCCACTTTGCGCCCGAGCAGCTCGCCCGGGCGATGGCCCCCCCGCCGCCCAAGATGCTCTCGATCCTCGAACTGATCGAAAAGGCCCGGCGGCGCAGCGGGACCGGACCCCAGCCGGATCCCTGACCGCCCTGCGACCGGACCGGTCACATCGAGGCGATCTGCACCCGGGCTCCGTGCAGCCGGTCGGACATCGCCTTGGCCACCCCCTGCATCAGCCGGAAGCCCAGCAGCGGATCGGCCTCCATCATCTGGCGCAGCTGCCGGGCGTCGATGCTGATCAGCCGCACCGCGGTCCGGGCCACGCTGGTGGCCGTGATCTTGTAGGGCTCCACCAGGGCCGACAGCACCAGCAGATCCCCGCCCACGAGCGTGTCCACCGTCCTGCGCTCGCCGTTGCCCAGCTCGAACTGGATGTCCACCTGCCCCGCGACGACGATGTGCAGACAGGTGGAGTCCTGACCCTCCCGGAAGATCACCTCCCCCGCGGAGATCATCTTCTCGTCGCTGATGGTGGCCACGCGCTTCAGGCTCTCCTCGCTGACACCGGCGAAGTAGGGGTAACGACGCAGCATCTCGGGGGAAACCATGTCATGCTCCTTCTGACAGCGCCGCCAGCACCGCCTCGACGGCCCGGGGGATGGCGGCCTCCACCTTCGGCGTACACCGTTCGCTGAACGTCAGTATATCCTCGGCCTCCACGCCGACAAGCAGGATGTCCGCGTCCGCCGGCAGCCGGACGCCCAGCTGCCGCCCGAGTTCCAGGGCCGTCGGCAGGTTCACGTCGTGGGCCGAGGCGCTCTTCTGCGTCGGAATGTCGCCGGGCCCGAGCAAATGAAGCGTGCCGGGCTCTCCGCCGGTGACGATCGCGTCCACGATGATCGCCCGGTCGTAGCCGGTCATCCGCTCCATCAGCTGCAGCCCGCCGCGATAGTCCTCGACCACGTCGATGCCGGGCCGGCCGGCCAGCAGCGGCGACAGCCGCCGGGCGACCTGCAGCCCGACGCTGTCGTCGGTCAGCAGCGGACTTCCCAGGCCGATGACGAGAATTCTCACCTTGTGCTCCCCGCATCGAACCGCCGGCAGGCCGCCGCGCCCCGGGCGAGGCGAAACCACCCGCCCGCTGCGAATCCGGCGGCGGGTGACCCTGCCGGCCGCCACATCGCTTCGCGGCGCACAGCGCCTCGATCACATTCCGCGCAGGACGACGGCACACCCGCGCCGGCGCCCGGCACGGAGGCCGGCCGCT
>Ga0129299_1003126_pt1 | contig 10867 bp, 10 predicted proteins | sample ConPoolayeCmetaG_FD_94477 | JGI IMG/M metagenome (GOLD analysis project Ga0129299, IMG submission 94477) | Hot spring microbial mat communities from California, USA to study Microbial Dark Matter (Phase II) - Cone Pool mat layer C metaG ... | reverse complement strand
GTATGGCGACGACACCAGCCATCATGTGCCGATCGGGCAGGGGCACGTGCCGTGGCGGTTTGTCGCGCCGGCGCTGGGCGCGCTGCCGCGCATCGAGTGGTGGTGCGCCGACCTGTGCTTTTACCCCGGCGCGTGGGAGATGGTGGAAGAGAACCTGCGCGCCGCCCGCGAGATCGCCGCCCTGGCCGTGCCGCGGGCCGGCGGCGAGGATTCCCCGAGGAGGTGACGCATGCGTTTGCTGCCGCTGCTGCTGGCTGCCTCTGTTTCAGCCGGCGCCCAGCCCGCCTACGACCTGCTGTTGAAAGGCGGCCACGTGATCGACCCGAAAAACGGCGTCAGCGCGCGCCGCGATGTGGCCGTGGCGCGGGGCAGGATCGCCCGCGTGGCGCCGTCGATCGACCCGGCGCAGGCGGCCCGCACGGTGGATGCCACGGGCCTCTACGTCACGCCGGGCATCATCGACATGCACGTGCACGTCTACGCCGGCACGGGGCTGAAGGGCGTCTACACGGGCGATCTCAGCGTTTACCCAGACGGCTTCTCCTTCCGCACCGGCGTCACCACGATGGTGGACGCCGGCACCGCGGGCTGGCGCAATTTCCCCGATTTCCGCCAGCGGGTCATCGAGCGGGCCAGGACGCGCGTGCTGGCGTTTCTCAACATCGTCGGCGGCGGCATGGGCATCACCAGCGAAGACGACCCCGGCGACATGCTGCCCGAACCCGCCATCCGCACCGCGCGGGAGCACAAGGATCTGATCGTCGGCATCAAGGTGGCCCACTACAGCAAGGAAGGCTGGCCGGACCTCGACAACGCGCGCAAGGCCGCCAGCGAGCTGAACCTTCCCATCATGGTGGATTTCGGCTGGACCAACGAAAACCGCAACCTGAAAATTCTGATGGAGGAGAAGCTCCGCGCGGGCGACATCTACACGCACTGCTACTCCGGGCACCGCGATGAACTGCTCGACGGCAAGACGAATCCCGCCATGTGGACGGGACGCAAGCGCGGCATCGTCTTCGACGTCGGCCACGGCGGCGGAAGCTTCTACTGGAACATCGCCGTGCCGATGACGCGCGAGGGCTTCTGGCCGGATTCCATCTCGACGGACCTGCACGTGGGCAGCATGAACGCCGGCATGAAAGACATGACGAACGTGATGTCGAAGATCCTCAATCTGGGCGCGCCGCTCGAAGATGTGATCCGCATGTCCACCTGGGCGCCGGCGAGGCAGATCGGCCGCACCGATCTGGGCCATTTGAGCGAAGGCGCCGAGGCCGACATCACCGTGCTCAGCCTCTCCAAAGGCAAGTTCGGCTTTATCGACGCGGCGGGCGCGCGGTTCGACGGCGACCGCCTGCTGACGGCCGAGCTGACCATCAAGGGCGGCACGGTGGTCTGGGACCGCCTGGGCCGCGCGGCGGTGCAGTGGGAGAAGTTTCCCTACAAGAAGCGCGAGCGGCCGCGCTGAAGCGGCCGGCGCGGCGGGAGGGAGCGACGATGCGTCATTGGCTTTCCGCCCTGGGATGCCTTCCGGCGCTGCTGGCCCCGCTGGCGGCGCAGACGAGCCGGGAGCTGCAGGAGCTGAACTGGGCCGAGTTCGCCGAACTCGTTCCGGCCCGGATCCAGACCGTGCTGCTGCCAACGGGCACCATCGAGGCGCATGGCGTCATTCACAACGGCGCCGACAACACGGCGCCTGTCGAGATTGCGCGCGCCCTGGCGCCCCGGTTGAACGCGCTGGTCGCGCCGCTGATTCCATACGGCGTCACCGGCAGCCTGGACGGCTATCCGGGGACGTTCCAGATCTCGGAGGCCGCCTACCGGCCCTTCGTGGCCGATGTGCTGAAGGGGCTGGCACAGAGCGGGTTTCGCAACATCATCATCGTCAACGGCCACGGCGGGCCGCAGACGGCGATCCTGAATGATCTGGCCGAACAGGCCAGCCGGGCGTGGCGCGTGCGCGTGCTGGTGACCAACTGGTGGGCCGCGTGTTCCGACGTGACGCTCAAGGTGTTCGGCGAAGACGGCGGGCACGCCGGCTGGAACGAGACGGCGTTCACGCAGGCGACGCATCCTGGCTTGGTGCGGCGGGATCGCTACGCGCCGGGGCTGGAGATTCCGCGCCAGCCTGCGGGAAGCTGGGCCGCGTATCCGTTTCCGGCGCCCGTGATTCTGTACCAGCCCGGGCAAGGGTCGGTCCGGTTTGACGAGCGGAAGGCGAAAGAGTATTTTCAGGGTGTCATCGATTGCATGACGGACCTGACGAGGGGAGTGATCGAGAGATGGGACCGCATGAAGCTCTATCCCGCCGCGCCTTCGCCCGCGCCGCAGCGCTAGGCGCGCTGCCGCTGCCGGTGTTGACGGAACGGGCGCTGGCGCAGTTGAGCTATCCCGGCGAAGCGCCTCCGGACGCCGTGCTGCTGAACGCCAACGAAAACCCGCTCGGCCCTTGCGCGGAAGCGCTGGAAGCGATGCAGCAGGCGCTGCGCAAAGGCGGGCGGTACCAGTTCGGCGAAACGCTGCGGCTGGCGCGCACGGCTGCGCGGCTGGAGGGCGTGCCGGAGAGCCACGTGCAGTCCTACGCCGGATCGAGCGATCCGCTGCACCGCGTCGTGCTGGCCTTCTGCGGCCCGGGGCGCGCCTTCGTCACCGCCGATCCGGGCTACGAGGCGGGCGAGCGGGCGGCGGCGTTCATGCAGGCGCCGGTGCTCCGCGTGCCTCTGACGAAGGACTACGCCCATGACGTGGAGGCCATGCTGCGCGCCGCGGGCAAAGAGGCGGGCGTCTTTTACATCTGCAACCCGAACAACCCCACCGGCACGCTGACGCCGCGGGACGCCATCGATCATCTGGTCCGCAGCAAGCCGGCCGGCAGCGTGGTGCTGGTGGACGAGGCCTACATCCACTTCTGCCAGGCGCCCTCTTGCATGGACATGGTGCGGGAAGGGCGGGAGGTGTTCGTGCTGAGGACCTTTTCGAAGATCTATGGCATGGCGGGGCTGCGCGCGGGGCTGGCCTTCGCGCGCCCGGACCTGCTCGACCGCATCCGGCCTTACGGGACGGGCTTCCTGCCGGCGACCGGCATGGCCGGCGCCATCGCGAGCCTCGAAGCCGGAGGCGTCGTGGCAGAGCGCCGCGAGTACATGCGGAAGGTCCGCGAGGACCTGATGGCGTGGCTGCGGGAGCATCACATCGATTTCGTTCCGAGCGTCAGCAACAAGATCATGGTCCGCACGGCGAAGGCGGGCCGCGAGATCACCGCCGCCATGCGCGAGCGGAAGGTGATCATCGGCCGCTCCTGGCCCTCGTGGCCCAACCATGTCCGGGTCACGCTGGGGACGCCCGAAGAAATGGCAAAATTCAAAACGGCGTTTCTCCAGGTGATTTCTTCCTGATTTTTTCCGGATTTTCCTGCCCCTCCAACTCCTTTTCTGTGACGGCTGTAAATCCTTGCGTCCGGATCGCCGTGTTTGCGAACAGAATGGCCCTCCGCGCGTATGAAGGAGTGTCAAGACAAGCGGGCCACAGGCCCGTGGAAAAAGGAGATGGAGGGCTATGGCATGAACCGGAAAAACGTGTGGATGGCGGCGGCGGCGCTGGCCGTTCTGGCCGTTTCGACGGGCGAAGCCCGCGCGGAGGCGGGAAAAATCCGGGCGGAAATTCCGTTCGCATTTCAGGCGGGAAAGCACTCGCTGCCTGCCGGGAGCTACCTGTTTGAACACATGAACTCTTCCCCGATGCTGGTGATCACGGCGCCGGACGGGGAACGCATTGCCATGCTGACGCATCCGGCTGGCAAAGCGGAGGCGCCGCCGGCGCCGGGCCTCGTGTTCGAGCGGGAGGATGGCATCTACAGCCTGGTGGAAGTGTGGGCGCCGGGCGCGGCGCACCGCGCCGGCGTGCAAGCGTCCCGCCCGAAGGCATCCGTGGCCGCGGCGCGGCAAAGGGTGCGCATCGTGGCTTCGCTCGCCGCCCGCTGAACTTGCGGCCCGGCGCGCGCCGGCACAAGCAGCCCAGGCGTGGGTGAACCCCCGGGGCAGGGAGGTCCGGAGGCGGCCTCCCCGCCCCGCTTCTGTTTTGAACCGGAAGACGGGCAGCGGATTTTCTATACAATGAGAAGTTCCGGGCATCTGCATTAGCAGGCAGGCCCGGATGCCTGCGGGTCACCTGAAAGTCTCAGGAAACAGCGGAGCGCCTCCATGGGAACGATTGCCTTGAACAGCGGTCTTGAAAGGACCGCTTTTTTCTACCAGTCCGTCGTCGGCAAGAAGGTGGTGATGGCCGTGACGGGGTGTGTTCTGTGCCTGTTTGTGCTCGGCCACATGCTGGGCAATTTGCAAGTCTATCAGGGGCCGGAGAAACTCAACCGCTACGCGGAGTTCCTGCAAGGCCTGGGAGCAGGGCTGTGGGCGGTGAGGCTCGTCCTGCTGGCTTGCGTCGGGTTGCACGTTTTGTCGGCTTACCAGCTCTGGCGTCTGAAGCTGAGCGCGCGGCCTGCGGCCTATCTGAAAAAGTCTTACGTGGCCACGTCGTATGCGGCGCGTACGATGATCTGGAGCGGGCCGATTGTTCTGGCCTTCATCATTTACCACCTGCTCCACTTCACCACCGGCCAGGCGCATCCTGATTTCCGGCGCGGCGACGTGTACCACAACGTCATCGCCGGTTTCAGCAACCCGGCGGCCAGCCTGTTTTACATCGTGGCCAACATCCTGCTGGCGATTCACCTCTACCACGGCGTCTGGAGCATGTTCCAGACGGTGGGGGTGAACCACCCGCGGTACACGCCGTGGCTGAAGCGGTTTTCAAAGGCCTACGCATGGGTCATCGGCATCGGCAACGTGTCGATGCCCCTGGCCGTGCTCACGGGCGTCGTGAAGTAGATCGGGAGGGTAGAGCGATCATGTCATTCCAACTGGACGCGCGCACGCCTTCGGGGCCGCTGGAGCAGCGGTGGGGGAAGGCCAGGCAGGAAATGAAGCTGGTGAGCCCGGCCAACCGGCGGAAGTACACGGTGATCGTGGTCGGCTCGGGGCTGGCCGGCGGCAGCGCGGCGGCGACGCTCGGCGAGCTCGGCTACAACGTGAAGTGCTTCTGCTTCCAGGATTCGCCCCGCCGCGCCCACTCCATCGCCGCGCAGGGAGGCATCAACGCCGCCAAGAACTACCAGAATGATGGCGACAGCATCTACCGCCTCTTCTACGACACGATCAAGGGCGGCGACTTCCGCTCGCGGGAATCGAACGTCTACCGCCTGGCCGAGGTGAGCGTCAACATCATCGACCAGTGCGTGGCGCAGGGCGTGCCCTTCGCCCGCGAGTACGGCGGCACGCTGGCCAACCGCAGCTTTGGCGGCGCGCAGGTGTCGCGCACGTTCTACGCGCGCGGGCAGACCGGGCAGCAGCTGCTGCTGGGGTGCTATCAGGCGCTCGAGCGCCAGGTCGACGCCGGCCGCGTGGAGATGTTCTACCGGCACGAGATGCTCGACCTGGTGGTGATCGACGGGCGCGCCCGCGGCATCGTCACGCGCAATCTGGTCACCGGTGCGATCGATTGCCACGCAGCCGACGCGGTGGTGCTCGCCACCGGCGGCTACGGCAACGTGTTCTATCTGTCGACCAACGCCAAGGGCTGCAACGCCACCGCCATCTGGCGCGCGTACAAGCGCGGCGCGGGCTTCGGCAATCCCTGCTTCACGCAGATCCACCCCACCTGCATCCCGCAGAGCGGCGACTACCAGTCCAAGCTGACGCTGATGAGCGAGTCGCTGCGCAACGACGGCCGCATCTGGGTGCCGAAGCAGAAGGGCGACCCGCGCAACCCGAACGAGATCCCGGAGGAAGAGCGCGACTATTACCTGGAGCGGATGTATCCGGCATTCGGCAACCTCTGCCCGCGCGACATCGCCTCGCGCGCGGCGAAGCTGATGTGCGACCAGGGCTACGGCGTGGGGCCGGGCGGCCGCGGCGTGTATCTCGACTTCAAGGAGGCCATCGGCCGGCTGGGCCGCAAGACCATCGAAGAGCGCTACGGCAACCTCTTCGAGATGTACGAGCGCATCACGGGCGAGGATCCTTACTCCGTCCCCATGCGCATCTACCCGGCCGTGCACTACACCATGGGCGGCCTGTGGGTGGATTACCACCTGCAAAGCACGATTCCCGGCCTTTTTGTGCTGGGAGAGGCCAATTTCAGCGACCACGGCGCCAACCGGCTGGGGGCCAGCGCGCTGATGCAGGGCCTGGCCGACGGCTATTTCATCATTCCCTACACCATCGGCCACTTCCTCGCGCAAGTAAAGCCGGGCGGCGTGGCGGCGGATCATCCCGAATTCCTCGCCGCGCAGCACGAAATCGAGCACCGCACGAAGCGGCTGCTGTCGATCAAAGGGAAGAAAACCGTGGACGACTTCCACCGCGAACTCGGCAAGATCATGTGGGAGTACTGCGGCATGGCCCGGAACGCGGCGGGCCTCAGGCACGCGCTGGAAAAAATCCCCGAGCTCCGCGAAGAATTCTGGCAGAACGTGAACGTGCCCGGCAGCGGCGAGGAGCTGAACCAGAGTCTGGAAAAGGCCGGCCGCGTGGCGGACTTCCTCGAACTCGGCGAGCTGATGTGCCTTGACGCGCTGGAGCGCGAGGAAAGCTGCGGCGGGCACTTCCGCGAGGAATACCAGACGGAGGAAGGCGAAGCGAAGCGCGACGACGAGCACTTCTGCCATGTGGCCGTCTGGGAGCATGCGGGCGAAGGCAAGCGCCCGGTGCGCCATGTGGAGCCGTTGCAGTTTGAATTCGTCCATCTGGCGCAGCGCAGCTACAAGTGAGGAACCCTGGCGATGAAGATCATCCTGAACATCTGGCGTCAGAAGAATTCATCGAGCCCCGGCAAGATGGTGCGCTACGAGCTCGACAAGGTGAACGAGCACATGTCGTTCCTGGAAATGCTCGACGTGCTGAACGAAGAGCTGACGCGAAAAGGCGAAGACCCCGTCACCTTCGAGCACGACTGCCGGGAAGGCATCTGCGGCTGCTGCGGCTTCATGATCAACGGCATCCCGCACGGGCCCGAGCGCGGCACCACGGTGTGCCAGCTTCACATGCGCCATTTCCACGACGGCGAGGAGCTGTGGCTGGAGCCGTTCCGGGCCAAGGCGTTCCCTGTGATCAAGGACCTGATGGTGGACCGCAGCGCGTTCGACCGCATCATCTCCGCGGGCGGCTACATCAGCGTCAACACGGGCTCGGCGCCGGAGGCGAACGCGATTCCTGTGAAGAAACAATGCGCCGACCGGGCGATGGACGCCGCCGCCTGCATCGGCTGCGGGGCGTGCGTGGCGGCTTGCCCCAACGCTTCGGCGTCGCTGTTCGTGTCGGCCAAGATCGCGCATCTGGGGCTGCTGCCGCAGGGCGAGCCCGAGCGCGACCGCCGCGCCGTGCGCATGGTGCTGAAGATGACGGAAGAAGGCTTCGGCTACTGCACCAACACGGGCGAGTGCGAAGCCATCTGCCCCAAGGGCGTCAAGATCGAGAACATCGCCATGATGCACCGCGATTTCACTCGCGCGGTGGCGCTGTTCCGCGAAGAGGCCAAGGCGGGCGGCGCGGGCTGAGGGTGCGCGGGCCGCAGTCCGAATTCCGGTTCGGAAACTCGAAAAACGGGGCCGTGCGGTGCTATTCTGGCATCGTGAAGCGGCCCCGTCTGCTGTTGCTGCCCTTGTTGGCCTTCACAGTGCTGCCAGCCGCCTCCATTGCAGCGCCTCCGAATTCCGCCGCAAGGCAGTCCGCCAGGCAGGCGCAGGCCAAACAGGCAGCCACGGGCAAGCGCAAAGCTGCCAGGAAGAAGGCGCCCGCCCGGGCGCAAGCGCCGCGCCAGCAGCAGCCCGATCCCCAGCGCATCCGCGAGATCCAACAGGCGCTTTCCTCCCGCGGCTACGCGGTGGAGCCCACCGGCGTCTGGGATGCGGCAACGGTGGAAGCCTTGAAACGATTCCAGGAAGACCACGACATCCGGAATTTCAGCGGCAGGGGAAAGCTGGACCCGCTCACCCTGATCGCACTCGGCCTGGGGCCTTCACACACGCGCCCGGCGCTTTCCGGCAACGGCGCGCCCGAGAATCCCACGGAAGGAAAACAACCATGATCATTGGCGTACCCCGAGAAGTGAAGGATCACGAATCCCGAGTCGGCCTCGTGCCCCACGGCGTCACCGCGCTGGTGGAGGCGGGCCATCAGGTGGTCGTGCAGACGCGCGCCGGCAGCCTGAGCTCGATCACCGATGAAGAGTATCTGGAAGCGGGCGCCCGCATCGCGCCTGCGGCGGCCGATGTCTGGAATGTGGCCGACATCATCGTCAAGGTGAAAGAGCCGCAGCCCTCCGAATACGGCTTTTTCCGCGAGGGGCTGACCATCTTCACCTACCTGCACCTGGCGCCCCTGCCGGAGCTGACCCGGAAGATGCTGGAGACGAAAGTCACCGGCATCGCCTATGAGACGATCCAGGAGGACGACGGCTCCCTGCCCTTGCTCACGCCCATGAGCGAAGTGGCCGGCCGCATGGCGGTACAGATCGGGGCGCAGTATCTCGAAGCGCCCAACGGAGGCCGCGGCGTGCTGCTCGGCGGCATTCCCGGCGTGACGCCGGGCAACGTCGTCGTGCTGGGCGGCGGCACCGTCGGCCACAACGCCGCGCGCATGGCGCACGGATTGGGCGCGAATGTCACCATCATCGACAAAAACCTGAACCGGCTGCGCGAGCTCGACGACATTTACAACGGAGGGGTCATCACGCTGGCTTCCAACGCATGGACCATCCGCGAGTCTCTCCGCCACGCCGATCTGGTCGTCGGCGCCGTGCTCATTCCCGGCGCGAGCGCGCCGAAACTGGTGAAACGCGAGATGCTCCAGGTGATGAAGCGCAACGCCGTGATTGTCGATGTCGCCATCGACCAGGGCGGCTGTTGCGAAACCTCGCGCCCCACCACGCACACCGACCCGATCTACTTTGTCGACAACGTGCTCCACTACTGCGTCTCCAACATGCCCGCAGCCGTGCCGCACACCTCCACCTACGGCCTCACCAACGCCACGTTCCCCTACCTCATGCAGCTCGTGCAGCACGGCGTGCACGAAGCGATCGCGTCGAGCCCCTCCCTCGCGCTCGGCGTGAACACGTACAAGGGCTTCTGCACGCATCCGGCCGTGGCCGAGTCGCAGAACATCGAGTACACGGAACTGGCGAAACTTCTGTAGCGCGTTTTTCCGAAGGCCGCGCCACGCCGCCCCGGGGCGTCGAAGCGCGGCCTTGTCCTGTTCTCCCGCCCGCATGACGCGCGCAGCCGCCCTGCGCTATGGTGGTGTTTCCCCCCGGAGCCATGGCACGCATCCATCCATTCCGCGCGCTGCGCTATACGTCTCTCGCGGGCGATATCGCCTCGCTCGCCACGCTTCCTTACGATGTGATCCCGGAAGAGCTCGAGCTCGAGTACAAAGCGCGAAGCCCGTACAATTTCGCGCATCTGATCCTTCCGCGCGGCGATTACGCGGGCGCCGCGGCAAAGCTGGCCGAGTGGAAGCGCGCGGGCATTCTGGCGCCGGACGTGGAAGAAGCGGTGTTCGTTTACGAACAGACGTTCCCGGCGCCGGGCGGAGGGGAGACGCTCACGCGGCGCGGCTTCATCGCGCTGGGAGACACCGAGCCTTACGGGAACACCGTGTTCCGCCACGAGCGCACGCTCAGCGGCCCGAAGGAGGACCGTTTCCGGCTGCTGGAGGCGACCCGCGTGCAGTTCGACTCCATCTTCATGCTGTTCCCCGATCCGGAACATTCCGTGGAGAAAATGTTGGAGGAAGCCGCGTCCGGGGGCCCGCCGCTGTTCGATTATTCCGACCATCAGGCCACGCGGCACCGGCTGTGGCGGGTGGCCGACGTCGCATGGGCCGGGCGCCTCGCCGGGCGCATGGCGGACAGGAAGATCCTCATCGCCGACGGGCACCACCGCTACGAGACAGCGCTGCGCATGGGGCAGGAGCGGACGATGATGACGTTCGTCGCGCTGGAGTCGCCGGGGCTGCGCTGTTTCGCCACGCACCGGCTGGTGCATTCGCTGCCGGATTTCGACCCGGCGGCGTTCCTTGCCGCCTTGCCCGGGGCGCAGGAGGGGCTCGACCCTCTGGTCTCGCCCCCGGGCCATGTGCGCATCGGCGTGGCGACGCGCGCCGGCGAGCATCATGTGGACATCCCGGCGCCGGATGGCGCGCTGAATGTGGTGGTGTTGCAGGAGCGCATTCTCACGCCGCTGCTCGGGCTGACGCCGGAGAGAGTGGCGGCGGGCGGGCATCTGGCTTACACGCGCTCGCGCGAGGAGGCGCTGAAGAGCGTGCGAAGCGGAAAAGCGCAGATCGCCTTCTTGCTGGAGGACCTGCCGGTGGACGGGCTGGCGCGCGCCGCATTCGCCGGGGAAGTGTTGCCGCAGAAATCGACTTACTTCTACCCGAAGCTCGGCTCGGGCCTTGTGATGTACGAGCTGCCGCGCTGAGGCGGTGCGCGGGATGATGGAGGTGTGCACGGCAATCCATGAGCGGCCCGCCTTCATCGAGAAGCCCTCTGCTGCCGCGGCGGCATCTGTGGCTGCCGGCGGCCGGCCTGTGGCAGGCGCCGCCCTTTCAGCCCGGCCAGATGCTGGCGGCCACGCCCTCGCTGCGCGACCCTGATTTCGCCCGGTCGGTGATTCTGCTGTTTTCCGCATCGGCGGAAGCTGTCATGGGGCTGATGCTGAACCGCCCGTTGCCGCGGCGCGCGGGCGAGCCGCAGATGTACGCGGGCGGCCCTGTGGCGCAGGGCGTGCGCTCCCTGCTGCCGGAAGCGG
>Ga0129299_1003125_pt1 | contig 10871 bp, 7 predicted proteins | sample ConPoolayeCmetaG_FD_94477 | JGI IMG/M metagenome (GOLD analysis project Ga0129299, IMG submission 94477) | Hot spring microbial mat communities from California, USA to study Microbial Dark Matter (Phase II) - Cone Pool mat layer C metaG ... | reverse complement strand
GTTCTGATGCCATTCGATCGTACCGGTTTGTCCGACGATGCGAACGTGGCGCCCCAGTGTCCCCCGCTCGAGGATGTCGTCGTGGAAGAAGCCCCGGGCGCCGCTCGCAAAGCTCAACAAAACGTCGTGCGTGTCCGGCCCGTTGATCTCCAACGAACTCAACTTGCTGAAGCGGGCGTACACCGAGCGGATCGGTCCGAGCCACCACAGAACCGGATTGATGTCGTGTAGGATCATGTCCATCCCCGCCCCGCCCAGCGCGACGTCCGCCCCGTAGAAGCGGCGGTAGTCCTCATACGGATGCCATTCCGCCAAGTGGTTGCCCAGGCTGTACTCGATGTACAGCGGCTTGCCGACGGCCCCTTGGGCGATCAGGTCGCGGATGATCCGATACGGCGGCCAAAAGCGAATCGTGCAACTGACCCCCAGAACGGCCGGATACGAAGGCAAACGGGCGATCACCGACTCCATGTCCGCCACCGTAAACACGAAGGGCACTTCGGCGAAGACGTGCATCCGTCGATCCATCGCCGTCCGGACGTAGTCGATGTGCGACGCGGGGGGCGTGGAGATGATCATGACGTCGGGTTTTTCCTCCAAGGCCGACTCAAGACGCGTGAACCCCCGGACGTCAAAGGCCTCGGCAACCTGGCGGCACCGCGATTCATTCGGCTCCAACAACAGGACCGGACCCACGTTCAAATACGTCAGATCTCGAAGTCGCCGTCGCCCCATCGACCCCCCGCCCACGCACAGGACCTTCATACCACACCTCGCTTGGTTCGTAAGCCGCTCCGTCCATCCCTTACTCAAACTGACCCTTTCGGCGCGACCTGCAACGATGACGCCGCATCGCTGTACCGGTTCTGTGCTCCGCGCGAGACGAATCTCGCGGATCGGGTCCGGCGCGCCAAGCACGTTTTTCTTCGCCCGAGCCGTGGGATTCATCCCGCGCGGCATGGTCGTGCAGACCCAAACCGGTCAGCTCGAGTACCCTATCGCCGCGCCCCGGAAGCCGGGGGCGGAAATCGGCAACCCGCGCCCCCCGAGCCGAGTGGTGCGAGCAACCGAACCACCGCGCCCAGGACCGGGAGCTTGCGCCCCTCGGATCGGGACGACGTTCGGCGCCCCGGGAGTTGAACGCGGTCATCGAACGTCTGCCCGCGCCTCTCATGCCCATCCTCTCAATAGGGGACCGTTTCGAGAATGCGTCTGTAGGAGGCGTCTCCGACGCCGATGATCGGCATCCGAGGTGCCTCCCACCCGCCAACCCGCCCATTCTCATCCCCTACGGGCGACCCGAAGGCCCATGACCAACTGCCTCGAAAATCCCCCGTAGCACGGGCGTCTCGCCCGTGAGTGCTCATGGGCAGGATGCCCATGCTACGAGGTCATGGGCAAGATGCCCATGCTACTGAACGTCATGGCCAAGACGGCTGTGCGACGTGCTACCGCCACCCGTTTTCGTCCTCTACGGGTGAGCCGACGGCTCATGAGCAACTGTCCACTATTCCGAAGCACGCCGATGGGCAAGCCCAACCGGTATAATCTGCGGTGCCGAGTGTCCTTGGCAAGAGAGCGACCGGACCTTGCAGACGAAGACGGACATTCGCCGGCTCCTCGCGGACGCCGGTCTGCGACCCAACAAGAAGCTCGGGCAACACTTCCTCATCGACGGCAACCTGATGCGGAAGCTCGTCACCTCGGCCGAACTCCGACCCGATGACGTCGCCCTGGAGGTGGGATGCGGAACGGGGTCGTTGACCCAAGAGCTGGCCGCCGGTGCCGGAAGCGTGATTGCCGTCGAAGTGGATCGGGGGCTGGCCGCGGTGGCTGCCGCCGAGTTGGCGACCCTTCCCAATGTCTCCGTGCTCCACCGGGACGTGTTGGCTGCCAAGCACCGGATCGATCCCGTCGTCCTGGATAGCTTGGCGGTGGCGCGGCATCGGCTGGGAGGACGAGCGGTCCTGGTGGCCAATCTGCCTTACCAGGTGGCCTCGCCCCTGATGATCAACCTGTTGATCGGTCCGGTCGAGCTGTCGCGGATGTGCTTCACGGTGCAGAAGGAAGTCGCGGACCGCCTGTTCGCCCAACCGGGCGGCGCGGAGTACGGCCCCTTGAGCATCATCGTACGAACCCTTTCCGAGGCGGAGCGAATTACGAACGTCCCGCCCCAGGCCTTCTGGCCGAGACCCCGGGTGGAATCCACGATGGTCCGGCTGGATCCAAGTCCCGACCGCCGCCGCGAGGTCGGGCAACCGGATCACTTTGCCTTCGTGGTCAGGACGTGCTTTCTTCACCGGCGCAAGACGCTCGCCCATAACCTGACGGCGGCCTACGGAGCGGACGTGACCATGTCCGCACTGGCCGAAGGGGCAATCCCACCCCAAACGCGACCCGAGGAGCTTCCCCCTCCCGCGTGGGTCCAACTGGCCAAGCGCCTGCGGACGGCAGGTCTTCACACCCCTTGACCCCCCGGTCACAGCTCCAGAGCCGGGTCGCGGACGCAGCAGTCCGCCACCTCGACACCGGCCGGAGTCAGCCGGACCCACCGGCGCCGCCAGGCCGTCTTGCGCCCGTTCGGATCGTCGGGATGTGTCCGCGGCTCGACGTAGCCCTTCTCACAAAGGTAGATCAGGTCGGCCCGAAGTTCGCTCGGATCGCGGTTCGCCACGACGGCCATCACCGCGCGAAACAGCACCTCGACCGGAAGGGCGGACGGGTAAACACTCTTGAGGGTCACCAGCATCTCGCGCCGAACCTGCTTGACGATCTGCGACGTGGCGATGTGCGGCATGAATGGTCTTGCCCCTTCGGCACCGGTCCGGCTGTCCGGTGCAATAAGGGGCTCCGCGCACGGGCGGCGCGGTACCGGCGATGATCAGCCGGTCGCCTACGCCACGTCGTTGAGCGGGACCACCTGTCGGCTGGTCGCCGACGCGCGAATCGCATCCAGCAACTTCATCAACCGCAGGGATTCGGACGGCGGAACCGCCAGGGGCGCGCCGTCCTCCAAGTGGCTCCGGAAGTTCTTGTAGTACTCCCCCCAGGCGTCCGGCAGCGGTTTGACCGGAACGACCTTGACCTCACCGGTCTTCGTGCGGGTGTGGATCTCCCCCAGTCCGCCGGCGAAGCGATACCCCGCCTTCGCCCCGTTGATCAACCACGTTGCTTCGTAATCGACCATCGCGTTCTGACTGTACTCGATATGGGCCACCACGCCGTCTTCAAAGCGAACGGTCGCCAAAAACTGGTCGTCCGCATCTTCGGTCCATCGCCGACCGCGAAGGTCGCCGTATACGTCTACAATCTTCTGCGGACACAGCACCAGGAGCTGGTCGAGGCTGTGCGCGCCGAAGTCGAACAGCACCCCGCCGCCGTACCGGGCCTCGCTCCGCCATTGGGGGCGGAACTCCTTCACGCCGTAGGTCAGCATCAACCTCGTGTAGCCCCAACTGACGCATCGGATGTCGTAGATCGAACCCAACCGGCCGGATTCGACCACCTTGTGCGTCGTCCGAAACGATTCGTCCCACCGGCGGTTCTGAAAGACACTCAACACGCACCGGTTCCGCCGGGCGGCCTCGATCATCCGCTGGGCGTCTTGGGCGCTGGTGCACATGGGCTTCTCGACGATGACATGCTTTCCGGCATCCAACGCCGCAATCGCCGGACCCGTGTGGGCGTGCGAGGGCGTCGCCACCACCGCCACATCGAGCTGACCGTCCGTCAGAAAGCTCTTCAAATCGCCGTAAACATTGACCCGACCGAGCTTCTTAGCCGCCTCCCGCCTCGCCGGCGTCGAATCGTACACGCTGTGCAGCGCAAACCCGGGCTGCTTGCGAACCTGCTCGGCGTGCCAACTGCCCATCGATCCAAAGCCCACGATGCCCACGCGAATCGTCATGACCTGTCCTTTCGTGCCGTCCCAGAACACACCATCCTACCACCAGACAGACTGGAACGCCAATCGATCCTCCCTCAGACCGGAGAGGAATGACAAACCCGGCGGGTCGCAAAGCAGGATTCGGAGGCTCCCGAGCCGGCGCGATTGGGGCAGCAGTCCGGGGCGGATCGTCCCCCACCTCCGTTTCTCAGTTGAGCCCGTATTCTTTCAGCTTGCGATACAAGGTCCGCGCCCCGATCCCGAGCACCTTGGCCGCCCGCTCGCGGTTCCCCTGGGTGAGCTTGAGCGTCTCGACGATGGCCATCCGTTCGATTTCCTCCAGCGTCCGCCCAATCAGCTTGATCTGACCGGCAGGCACCAGGTCGGTGCTGCCCCGGATGGGATCGGGGATGTCGTTAACATCCAGCGTCGGTCCTTCCGCCAGGACGACCATGGCGCTGAGGACATTCTGAAGCTGTCGGACGTTTCCCTCCCAGTGGTACCCGGCCAAACGCCGTACGGCCTCCGGCGTGATCCCGGTGATGTGCTTGCCGTGCTCCTCGTTGGCCCGCTTGATGAAGTGGTCGATCAACAGCGGGATGTCCTCGCGCCGATCCCGCAACGGCGGGACACGCAGGGTTACCTGGTTCAGGCGGTAATAGAGGTCTTCACGGAACCTGTTCTCCTTGACCAACTGTCGCAGGTCCTGGTTGGTGGCGGCAATCAGGCGGACATCGACGTGCAGGGGCTTGTTCGACCCGACCCGGACGACCTCGCCGTTCTCGATCGCCCGCAGCACCTTGGACTGCATCGTGGCGGGCATGTCGCCCACCTCGTCGAGGAACAGCGTACCCCCGTCCGCCTCCTCGAATACGCCCCGCCGGTCCGACGCCGCTCCGGTGAACGCCCCCTTGACGTGCCCGAACAACTCGCTCTCCAAGACCCCTTCGGCGTAGGCGGCGCAGTTGCTGACCAGCAGTGGCTTATCTTTCCGCGGTGAGTTCCGATGGATGGCGTGGGCGATGAGGTCCTTGCCCGTCCCGCTCTCACCGACGATCAGAACGGTGATCTTGCTGTCCGCCACCTGCCGGACGATCTTGAGGATCCGGGCCATCTCCCCGCTGGAACCGATGATGCCCTCGAAGCTGAACCGCTTGTCCAACTGGTCGCGGAGGACTCGATTCTGGCGCGAGGCCAACGCCTGCCGGGCCGCCCGGTCGACCGTCTCCCGAACCTCGTCCAGGTCCAGCGGCTTGGTCAGGTAATCGTAAGCCCCCTCTTCCTTAAGCGCACGCCGGGCGAGTTGCTCGTCCCCGTGGGCGGTGATGATGACCACCTCCGCATCCGGGGCGAGCTGCTTGCACTCCCGCAAGACGCCAAGTCCGTCCAGGGGCCCGCCGAGTTTGTAATCCGTCACCACGACATCCGGCGGACGACGGCGAATCGACGCAACGGCCTCCTCACCCGACTCGACGAGCAGACAGGCGTGCCCCGCGCGCTTGAGCCCCTCGGCAATCGCCTGTCCGTGGGCCACCTCATCCTCGACGATCAGAACGAACGCCGTTTCGCCCATACCGCAACGTCCTTTCGTTCCCACCGGGCCTTCCGCGACAACACATCGGCCACTATGGCAGGCTTCGAGAATGTATTATACACAAGGTGGCAGCCTGCCAGAATGACACAGAGGCGGTAGGGGATTGGCAGATGCGCGTCGATGGCATGGGGGTGGACGCTCACCAGGCGCGTCGAGTGCACATCTTCCACCTCGGCGGGGAACCATCCCCCCCGGTGCTCCGGAGGCCCGTGTGCGGCTTGTCCTGCCGACCCGCGGCATCGCACCTATTGGCTTGGCGCCCAGATCGAGAATCACGCTCCCGTCTCCCGATCCCCTGCCTCAATCACAATGCGGCCGTGGTACAGATCGAGTCGCTGGCGGAAGTGCTGTGCGGCGGCCTTTCTGCCGCCCGGACCGAAGATCAGCCGGACGTGGCCGGGGCTGACGTTGTTGAAGAATCGCGTGCCCGGCCTGGCGTCAGCCGCCGCGCCGAATCCCCATGCGTCGGACTTGCTCAGGTGCAGGTGGAGGTCGCCGTCAAATCGCACCATCGCCGACAGGTCGCCGCCGGTCCGTTGCCCGTCACTTGAACCAGGCCGGAATCTGCGTTGCGAATCATCCGGAGTCCCGCCACGGGCGTCCGATTTGGTAGGCTCCCGCACGCATCTGGATCGCTCGGGCCAGACCGTCCTTGTGAGCCCTGCGCGCCAGTTCTGCGGCCTGGAGGGCCACATGGACGGCCTGATCGAAGCGTCCCGCTTCCGCCAGCGCCGCGCCCAGCGCGTCCAGCATCACCGGATCACGGTGCGCGGTAGCCTGACAAGCCCGGGTCGCCCAAGTCACCGCCTCGAGCCCATTGCGAACGGTGGAATCGGGGCACGTGGCCAACAACCATGCCAGCTTGCCGGCCAGCGAGGCCTCTCGCGGCGACAAGGCAAGACCCTCTCGCAGCACGGTGGCGGCTTCGGCGTACCGGCGCATTCGGATGTACTGGATGGCCAGGTTTCCTCGCACGGGCACCGACTCGGGGGAGATTCTGAGGGCTCGATGCAGGTACTCGAGACCTGTGGTCACCTCATTCGGGTCCGCCGAGGAAGCGAGGATCATTCCCAAGCCGTTCAGCGCACGGATCGATTCGGGGTCCAGCTCAAGGGCCTTGCGAAATGCCGTGACCGCCTCAGCCGGACGGTCGAGCTGCCTCAACGTCCCGCCCAAGTCGGCGTAGAGGTTCGCATCCGGCGGACGGTTCTTCATCGCCAGAGAGCGGTGGTTCAGCGCTCCGTGCAGATCCCCTTGCCGCTGAAGCCAGTTGGCCAAGTGGCTGTGTGCCACCCCGTTGTTCGGATGAACACGGATCGCCTGTTCCCACAGGGAGCCCGTATCGCGCCAGACCCTGACCTGTCGAGGGGTCAACACGCACAGGGCGACGACGGCAGACCCTGCCGCGAGCGAGGCCAAGGCGAATCGAGCCGTCCACGCCCCGTCGAGATTCCTTCGGGTCCACGTGGCCAGCCATCCGCCCGCCGCGAGCAACGCCCAGCCCAAGCAGGGGAGATACGTGTAGCGGTCGGCGGCCAGTTGGATCCCGATGGGGATCAGACCACAGACCGGCGCGACCAGGCTCAGGTAAGCCGCCCACAACGCCGCGCCCGCAGGCCACCGCCGGACCAGCCCAACGACCGCCGCCGTGACCGCCGCAACGACGACACCGCTGAGCACGAAGTACCAAGAGAAGGGGTTCAACGGCGGATCGGCTGTATAGAGCGGCGAGAGCCCGACAGGCACGATCGTCCGGTAGAGGTAGGAGGCGATTCCGTACAGCGCGATCGAGATCCGCGCGGGGATCGGGACGCTCTCGAGGGGGTTCATGGCGGTGCCGTACTGACCCAGGAAGGCGTTCACCGACGCCGCCAGAGCAACAATCAGATACGGCACCTTTTCGAGCCAGATGCCGCGAACGGATCGATCCAACCATCCTCGCGGAAAACCCCGCAACCTTCCGAGCGGATGGGCGTCGAGCACCACCAGGAGCAGGGGCAGGCCCAAGGCCGTCGCCTTGCCCAAAAGTGACAGGACGTACGCGACAAGCGAGATCCCCAACCATTTCCTTCGCGAGGCGGGTGCGTTGACCGCGGCGGCCGCCCGAAGGTACGCCGCCAGCGTGATCATGAAGAACAACCCACTGGTCACATCGCGGCGCTCGGTTGCCCAGGCGACCGACTCGACCCGCAGCGGATGGATCGCGAAGAGGATCGCCGCCAAGACCGCGGCCAGTGTCGCGCCGCCACCACTTGCCTGCGGGAACGCCTTGACCAACACGTGCCGGGCGACCCAGAAAAACGCCCCCGCGCCCCCCGTGTGAAACAGAAGTGAGGTCAGGTGGTATCCCCACGGTTCCATGCCCCACAGCTTGAAATCCAGGGCATACGTCAGCCAGGTCAGCGGCTGATAGTGGGCCATGTGCCGGGTGGTGAACATCCAGCGGAGGTTCTCCCAGCCGAACCCGCGGTACTCGTAGTTCTCCAGCAGGACGGCGTGGTCGTCCCAATAGACGAATCCGTTCTGCAACACCGGCAGAAAGGTCAGGAACGTGACGAGCATCACCCCGCCCATCGCGGCCCACGTCGATGGCCCCGTCGGAGGCAGCGGAAGGACGGGCGGACGATCGGACCCACCCTGCGATGGTGGGGATTCAGGTGGAAGGGATCCGCCCCCGGGCGTTGAGACGGACGGGTCAGCCATAGCATCAGTGTATTGAACGGACGGGTCCCCAACAACACGGGAGAGAACCCGACCCTTTTGGGTCGCCGACCGAAGCGTCCTATGGACTCGCGGGAGGTCCCGCACCGGAAGGAAGGCTTCGCAACCGTGCCAGGTGATCCGCCAGCGAGGCATCGAAAGGTGACAGACGCAAGCCTTCCTCGAGGATGGCCACGGCCCGGGCGTACTCCCCCGTGCGGAGGTAATGTCCCGCAAGGTTGATTCGCGCCGTGGTGTAGGTGGGGCGGGTCTGTAAGGCCTCCCTGAAGTGTTCAACGCCTTCGCGGACCTCGACCGGATCGTTCGAAGCGGTCAGGATCACCCCAAGACCGTTGTGCGCGCCCGGAGAGCGAGGGTTGATGCGCAGGGCCTGGCGAAAGGCCTCCAAAGCCTCGGTTCGTCGGCCGAGCTTGGCCAGCGTGACGCCCATGTCGCTGTAACCCTCCGCCAGCTCCGGGCGATAGCGAATACCGAGGCGGTGGTAATGCATCGCTTCGGTAAGCCGGCCTTGTCGATCCAACCAGTTCGCCAGGGCGCTGTGGGCCATCCCGTTATGAGGGTGAACGCGGATCGCCTGGTTCCAAAGCGCTTCCGTATCGCGCCAGACGGCGATTTGCCTTCGGGTCAGCCAACCCAGAGTGACGAGAACCAGGATTCCAGCCAAGGAGGAGGCGGCCAGTCCAACCTTCCACATCCAATGGTCGGCGCGTCGAATCCAAATCGCCATCCACCCCGCCGCCGGCAAGAGGACCCAGCCCAGACAAGGCAAATAGGTATAGCGGTCGGCCGCGATCTGCGGACCGATCTGGACGATCCCCACCACCGGGACCAGCATGACCAGGTAGGCCGCCCACAAGGCCGGACCGGCCGGCCAGCCACGCCGAGCCAACAAGACCGCCATCGTGATCCCTGCAACCACCGTCCCGCTCACGAGAAAGTACCAGGCGAACGGATTGAAGGGCGAATCCGGTGCGTACAGCGGGGAGAGGGACAGCGGCACGAGCGTCTTGTACAGATAGAACGCCGTGCCGAACGAGGCCGTCGTCAAGCGCACGATCCACGGGACGTGATGAAGCGACGAGATGGCCGGACCGTGGTACTGAACGAGGAACGCGTTGACCGCCGCCAACCCGGCCAGCGCGAAATAGGGCCATTTCTCCCTCCACACGCCTCGAACGGCGGGACCCCTCCAGCCACGGGGAAACGCCGTTAGCCGTCGCAGGGGGTAGGCATCGAGGAGGACCAGAATGATCGGCAGACTGACCCCCATGACCTTGCCCAGCAGCGACAAGGCATAGGCCACCAGAGAGAGCCTCATCCATGTGCGCCGGGCGGGGTTTCGCGCGGGACACCCGACCCCACGAAGGTACGTCGCCAAGGCGATCACGAAGAACAGTCCGCTCGTCAGGTCGCGGCGCTCGGTGGCCCATGCGACCGATTCGACCCGCAGGGGATGCAGCGCGAAGAGCAGCGCCGCCAGCATCGCACCCAGGTCCAGCCCGATCCCCCCCTCGCCGCTCCCTCGGGAAACCGCGCGACCCAGGAGAAACCGTGCCACCCAGTAGACTCCCCCCGCCGTCGCCGCGTGCAGGAGCACGGAAGTCAGGTGGTATCCCCAGGGGTCCATGCCCCACAGGGTGTAGTCCACGGCATAGGACAACCACGTCAGCGGCTGATAGTGACCCATGAACCCCGTGGTGAACATCCACTTCAGACGGGGCCAATCGAACCCGCGATAATTGGGGTTCTCGAGAAGGACGACGTGGTCGTCCCAATAGACGAAGCCGTTCTTCAACGAAGGCAGGTAGACCAGGAACGTGATGAACATCACGCCGCACATCATGCTCGTGCCGACCCGTCGATTCCCGGAAGGACGCCGAACGGGCTCCGAACCGTTCACAGCAGGGAGGGTTTCGCTTACAGGGGATTCGTCGAAAGGCAGAAAAAGGGGGTCAGGCTTACTTCTCATGACCCATCACGCGCGAGACTCGCGTGCTACGGCAATTCACGGGCGAGACGCCCGTGCTACGGTGCTTTTTCGGAGCAGGTGATCTTGTTCATCCCCCCGCGGTCGTATCGTTTCTCGAGTACCGCGCGAGGAGGCGCTCGCGCTCCTTCGGGTTCTGCTTCAACTCCTCCAGCCGCACACGAAGGGCCTCCACGTACGGCTTCATGCGCGTGCGCTCTTCGGGTTTGGTCTTGGCGATAAGCAGCTTGACGATTCCGTCGCTGTCGGTCGGCAGCCCCGCCAGCCAACTCTCATCTACCATCGCCGCCTCATGTCGGCGCGTCTGCTCGTCGCCGAGAAGATGACGACGGGCCATGTGGTAGTCGTATATTTTGCGGTCCACAAATTCCGCTCGCTCATCGGGCGGCGTGCTGAAGAAGCTGTCCACCTCTTCCGTGAAAATCCTGTACCCGACGTCCATCGTGGCATCGCGAAGGTTCACCTTCTCCTCCGTGGTCATGCGCTGGAGGGCGCTGGCCAGCTCGCTCCGCTTGGCCGGTTCGGCGTACGTCACCATGACCTCTGTCAGGTACTTCTGCCGCTCTGCTACGGGTAGGCGCGCGAATCCCTGCGAGTGCCCTAAGAAGTTCACGATCTTGGCCACCGGTGCGTTCTTGGCGTCCGGGGCGGGCACGCCCACCACTTGGCTGTAGACCCAGTAC